>Ga0134125_10000321_pt1 | contig 66471 bp, 26 predicted proteins | sample KB31751_FD_96464 | JGI IMG/M metagenome (GOLD analysis project Ga0134125, IMG submission 96464) | Terrestrial soil microbial communities with excess Nitrogen fertilizer from Kellogg Biological Station, Michigan, USA - KB3-175-1 | ecosystem: Environmental > Terrestrial > Soil > Unclassified ... | reverse complement strand
TACACGGTGACCCGCAACACATTCCTGCCTTTCCGCAATGCCTTTCCGATCTCAGCCCGAAATGGCGGGGTCCAAACCACGCCGCAATCCACGCCGTTCAGCTCGACGCGGGCCAGGTCGGCCACCTGTCCAAGATCTACAGACGCCTTCGGGGAAACGTCACCCGTCCATTCAAAATCCTTTTCATACACCGCCGCGCCGGAATAATACCGAACGGCCGAGTCCTTGCTGAGGCTCCAATCGGCCAGCGTATCCATACGCAGCTTGCGCGCGCCAAACCTTACGGCCCAGGGGCCCTGAAGTCGCACCCGGTCGATCGTGCCTGCCTCAGACGCCGGTTGTCCCCGCTCCTCCGCTTTTTCCCTCAACACGATAAATATCGACCCGTTCGCCGCCAAAGTCAGCGGTAAGGTCGTCCTGCCTGCGCGGGTTTGCCATCCGGGCATGGCGCCCCGCTGTCCGGTCACGGCATCCCAGCCTTCCGGTATCCGGCCCGCTGCACGCAGCGACAAAAACAGCCGTCGCGGCCGGCCGAGTTGATTGGAGATAAAATAAATATCCTCACCAGGCGCCCTCCGGTGCGTATAGGCGATGCCGGTAGCCCATGCGCCGGATTCCGTGGCCTCGAAATCCCGCCCCAAACCGATAGCCCCGAGCGTGGCACCCTTCCATGGCCCGCAGATCACGCGCCCGCGCCCCACCTTTCCGGTCATCAATTCGTGGAAAACCGCCTGTACGGCCGCATCCTCACCGCCCAGGCCGCCCACATGGAAGGCCGCCGCGGTGTCGGCGATCAATAGCGTCGCTCCGCCGCGCACCAGTTCCAGCAAGCGCCGTGCCGCCGGTAAGGATATCATCGCGGGGTCAGGCGATAAGGGATATGGACCCGGCAGCACGAGCATCGCGTAACTCGCTCCGCCCGGGAACGCGACGCGTCCGTTCTGAACGGTCGCCAGCCTCAGCAGCGCGTCCTCGTTATAAGAATCGTAGGCATAGCCCCGCAAGGGATCGATCCATGCTGCCGGATCGGCCATATTCGCCGCGTGCGAAACGCCATTGGGAAATTTCGTGACCGGCTCGCCCGCATTCCGCAGCCGGGCAGCCTCCCGGTTTACCGTTGCCGCACCCATCAACCCCGGCAGCGTGCCCGTCAGCCGTTCGGGCAATACCGCCCGGCGCGGGATCTCCGACCCTGTGAAGACCGCGATATCCGCCACCGGGCGCCCCTGTTGCAACAACCATTGACAACGCTGGGTATACGCAACCCAGCCGGAGGAAGCAGGCCACCATGTCTGGTCCCGTTGCAAATAAGTACCCACACCGCCCAGCGTCATGCCCGGTCTCCGGCCGACCCAGGGATTGTGCACGAAGACGTGGAAGACCAGCCGGTTGATGCCCAGTGTGTAATTTCGGTCCTGCAAAGTCTTCAACATGCCCGGGTATTCGTCCCAGGCTTCCCGCAACTCGGTAAACGCCTCAGCCTGGATGACCCGCTTTCCGTAGATATGCGCACCGGAAACGGCGTCGAGAATGTCGTTCGGCTTGTCGTGCGTCGGGCTCCGGAGCCAGAACTCTCCCATCGGAATGTCCGCCTCGCTGAAATGCCACATGCCGTCGCTTGTCATCGTCGGCGCGACACTCTCAGCGCTGAATACGCACCCTTTCTGATGGGCGAGCCGGGCCATCGTCGCATAGAACTTGTCGTGGAGCAGACCGGCGATCGTCAACCTCAGGTCCCGCAGGAATCGTTCCGAACTATCCGCAGAGCCGACGGGGATCCCCGCCGTTGCCGGCAACCAACGCAACAGGTCGTAACCCCGCCGTTGCCGAAATTCCGCCCGGAACCCCGGAGACCAGTTCTGACTGCCGCATTCCCAGCTGTCGACGTGAAAGATCTTTAGCACTGGTGAGACGACCCCGGGCGGTACCTCCCGGAAAACGGCGCCGAACCAATGGTCGAATTGGAACCCGACCGCCCGGGAATCCAACTTGTCACATTCCAGCCCTTTGCCGCCGCCACCGGTGGCGTTCTCGTGGCCGGTCGAGGTATGCCCGATCCGCAAGATCGTCCAATGGCCTGGCGGCGCCTGCCAGTGCAACCGTCCGTTTGTGTCAGCCTGCGCACTCAGCCCGACGATCGACCGCGGGTCGATACAGTCGGAGTCCGCAACCTCTTCCCGGGTAGTAGCCCGACTTACCCGCCAGACCTCGCCATTCTTTCCCTCATACCCCTCGATCGACGGCGCCGCCGATAAGTCGATCCCGTTCAGTTTGAGCGACGGCTTCCATTTGGCTGCGTCGAGATCTTCCGCGCCCGGCTCGGCGCCGGTCTTACTGTAGACCAAACGAAAATAACGCGCCGTCACGGCTGGAATACTATGCGTCACAGGCGCATCTCCGTCCTGCCAGCCATGCCTTGGCGGCTCCAGTTGACCCGCGTCGCGAAAATGGATACCGTCATCGCTCACTTGTATCCGCATACGCTGCGCTTCATAATTGTTCGGCGCGGAGATGACGATCGTCCTGCAGGTGAACGGTGCACAGAATCCGTACTGGATCCAACAACTGTCGGCACTGGCAAAGGATCGCGCATGCTTCCCGTCGGCCAGGTACGATGCCTCTTCGCCTGTCGAAGTGGTTACATGCGGCACGATTCGCCTGCTCGACAATTCCCATGCAGCCGGCGTGGGAAAGGCCAGTATCGCGATATCCTGGTAATATCCACGATAGGATTCCGGCCGGGCCAGCACCGTGTCAACCATCCGGCCGCCTTCGATGCCTGTTATTGTCCAGACCAGTTTCTGCATACTTAGTTCTGGGGTGATCCAGGGACCGCCGGCGACCGCGAACCCGTCGCAGTCATGCATGGCGAGCTGCAGGCCCAGGCTATCGGCCTGCTGCATCGAATACCGCACCATCTCCCACCACAATGGGCTCAATTGTTCCGCCACCGGCTCGTACAGGGGCGGATGAGCCGGCCCGCTGATGGGCATCAGGTAGGCTCCGCCGATACCGGCCGATCGCATCGCCACGAGGTCGGCATGAATGCCCGCCTTCGATACGGCGCCCTGCATCCAATACCAGAATACCCAGGGCTTTGCCGCCGCGGGAGGTTTCGTCCAGCCGCTTTCCAGCGCCGGCTGTCCCCGGGCGCATGCCATGCTCAGCAGGCATATGGCTAATAATATCCTAGTCCGGCGAAACATACTGTATCGTATACAATTTCCCGCTATCGATCGTCATCTCGTAAGCCTGGCCGCCCACGGACCGGATCGCTCCGCCGGCGCAAACCGGCCGCTTCCTGCTCGACCACCGCAACACGCCCTCGCCCGCGGGCGCCTGAACTGTGATCCGGGTCCGGGTGCAAGATAGCCGGATATTTCCATGAGGAGTGGGCACTTCGCCCTTCATCCATTCCAGTCCGCCGAGCACCGGCCTCACCTCATAGGTGGCATAGCCCGCGGATAATGGTCTGACCCCTAAATAATATTTTCCCAGCAGGTAGATCGGGCTGGCGCCCCAGGCGTGGCACAGGCTGCGGCCGAACGGCCGCCCGTACATCGCATAATGCTGCACACCTTTTTCGGCGGAGTCAAACTTCTCCCAGAAGCTGGTCGCGCCCAGCCTGAGCATGCCGCCCCAATAGCTCTTTATTTTCTTCAGCACCTTCACCTGGTCGCCAAGCGTACATAATGCTTCCAATTCGTAAAACCGCATATAGGGGGTGGTGATCCTGGGCACCGATGGATTTAAAAGGACGCGTTGTTTGATGCTCCCGGCCTGCCGCGCATCCAGCCAGCCGAAAAAGATCGGGAACATATTGCTGTATCGCCGGACAGTCGTATCGCCCGCTCCGCCCAACCGGCTATGCACGAACGCCCCCTTGTCCCCGTCCCAAAAATCCCTGAACAATTTTGCCTTCCTGTCCGCTGCCAATCGCGCATACCCGGCCGCCGCCGCCGTATCGCCTGCCAGCCGCGCACAAAGCGACATCGTCTCTAGGCTTCGCGTGAACAACAATTGCTCGAAACTCAGTTCCCCGGTCTTCGTCAACCCGTCCGCCCAGTCGATGAACAGCCAGTCTCCGGGTAAACCCTGCAGCCAACCGTTATTGTCCCGGCGGCCAAGGATAAAGTCCATCAAACCAGTCATTCGCGGGTAGATGGCGCGGATGAACGCCGAATCGCCGGAATAGCGGTAATAGTCGTAGATGCCGAGGAACCAGTAAAAACTGTAATCCATGATCGTGTTGATATGACTCGTGACAGGATCTTTCCCGCGTAAGGCCCACAGCGTCCGTTTCACGGTAGCCTGGTCGAAGAAGAGATAGTCGTTCATCAGGAAACTCTGATAGGCATCGCCGGACCATACCCAGCGATCGCGTTTGATGCCGTCGATAAAGAATTCCCGGGTATTCAGGTGAAGCGTATACGCGGCCACCTGCCAGATGCGGTTGATCTCCGGATCGTTGCATTCGAAACTTCCTTTGTTCTCCACCGGAAGGTATTCGTAGCGCATCGAGGCCGAATCAAGTTGCACGCTGTCGTCCCACCGGATATTGACATAGCGGAAGGCGCGGCTGCCGGTCAGCAGGGAATCGCCGCCTGCCGGCCTGTTCACTTCAATATGGTCCAGGGTCTCGCAGCTGTCGGTCGACAAAGCCTCTTCCTTCGATTCGCCATAATACAAGGACAACCTGCCTCTTCCCCTCAATCCCAGCAACCGGACGTAACCAAACGTCTCGCGTCCGAAATCCACGAGCATCGAATGCGCTCCCCGCTCCACGCTTTCCGGTTGCTCCGGCACGGTGTTGAGGTGCCAGTGCGAAGGTGGCATGGCCGGGTCGTCGAATCCCCAGGCAGCCGCTGGCACCCACACAGTTCCCGATTTATCCGATGCCTTTCCCGTCGCGTCGATCCACTCTTTGTCTTCGAAAGTAACCTGCCAGCTGGTGTCGGACTCCAACTCCCTGCCGCTGATATAAAGGAATGGCGGTGTGGCTTGGTTATACACTTTGAGTTCAAGGGTATGCGCGCCTGCAGTCAGCCGTACCTGTCGGGGCGCCCCGGGCAACATTTTTCCATCCAGCTTGCAGTTGTATTGCCCGAAAGCCAGAATCCGGATGTCATCAGCGGCCTCCAGTTGGAAAGCTTTCCGGAAATCTATCAATATGTAATGACTGTCCAGTTTCCAGAAAGGCGGGAAGAAGGTCCCCCGGTCGGTCCGCCGGTTCTGTACCTGGTTGCTCAGCCAGACTTCAAAATCCCCAGGGTATCCGATCCAGGTCGCCACGTGCCCGCCGCGCAATTCCTGCGCAGTCGCGGTATGCCCGTCGCACAGAATATACAGCAGGATCATCACTGCGGTCAACGCACCCCAAAGCGTCCATACCCGCCTGCCTGGCTTCGCCGGGACTATCGCGGCATTTGTCGTCTCCACCGCCCGTCCTGTTCCGCTTTTCGCGACAAGGACCCCGCCCAGCATGATCAGCACAAAGATGTAAAAGGACAGAAGCAGAAAATGCGGCCAGGCCGGATGTGACGCTGCCGGGAAAACCCACAGGTACAACACCCCTATGCAGATACTGAATGCCGTTCCGCAGGTGAGCACCATATTGACGGCACGCCCGGTCATTCCCTTCCACAGGACCCCCAGCAAAAAGGCCGCCGACATCGGCGGTGCGAGGAAGCCGAGGATCGACTGAAAAACATCGAAGAGGTTCAACCCCCTTATATTGTCGATCGCCAGTGTGACCAGTACGGACAGGATCGCGCCCGCCACGGTGACAAAGCGCCCGATCCGGATGATTTCCCGGTTGTCCGCCCCCGGGCGGAATTTCCGGATATAGATATCCATCGTAAACACGGTGCTGACCGAATTGAGCGAAGATCCGATATTCCCCACCAACGCAGCGATCAGCACGACGATGATCAAACCCCGCATTCCCGCGGGAAACAACCGGGTCACCAATGTCAGATACGCTTCATCGGGGTTATGCAAATGGGGGTAAAGGATATAGCAAAGGACGCCGGGAAGGATGAACAAGGGAACGTCGAGTATTTTCAGCCAGCCGATAAAATTGGCGCCCAACTGGCCCTGCTCGAGACTGCGCGCCCCCAGCACCGATTGCACCATCGATTGCTCGGTGCACCAGAACCAGACGCCCATCACGGGATAACCCAGGACGATCGCGGGCCAGGGATAGTTCCTGTCGCTTGCCGGCAACAGCATGTTCCAGTAGTGATGCGGCGTTCTGGCAAATAAGGCGGATATCCCGCCCACCCTGGCGATCCCGATCCATACCAGACAGCCGGAGACCGCGATCAGCAGCAGCATCTGGAAGACATTCGTATACGCAATGGCCTTCAGGCCGCCCGCGGCGGTGAAAAAGGTGGCGAGGACGACCATACTGATCACGGAGAGCCACATGGGCATTCCAAGCAGTTGCCGGACCAAGACCCCGCCTGCGAACAGGCCCAGCGACAACCAGGAGATCAGGATCGTGACCAGGGTATACCAGGCCAGGATCGTGCGGGTGGAATCGCCAAAGCGCCGGCCCAGGTATTCGGGCAATGTCGACACCTTTGCGCCCAGGTATCTTGGGGCAAAGACGACCGCCAGCAACAGTATGAAGACAAATGCATACCAGGCAAAATTTCCCGCCACAATGCCTGTGGTATACCCGATGCTCGCGCTGGCGATCAGCATGGATGGCCCGACATTGGTGCCCCACATGTTGAGACCGATGCTCGCCCACCCGAGGCTCCGTCCCGCCAGGAAAAGATTGTCCCCTCCCTTTTTCGCCTTTACAAAGCTGACCCAATAGCCGATGGCCAATAACGCCAACAGGTACACCGCCACAATGATGAAGTCGACGGGTTGCAAATAGTTCGCGATATTGATCATTGGCCGTATTGTTTAAGGATGCTGTCCACCTTTACCGGCAGCCCGGTCGCCAACGACTCCTCCATCGCCTTTAACACCGCGATCGTACCGATCCCCTCCCTGGCGTCGGGATAAGCGGTTTCACCCTTTTCGAGACAATCTGCAAAATACTCCAGATAGTTCTGATATTCCCCCGCATGGTGGCTCTTTCCTTCGAACCTGAAGTAGTGTTTGAGCTTATGTTCCCAGGTGATCACCTGTTCCTCTCCAGTCCCGGTCGTCACCGCATACCTCAGGTCCATATAGTCCGCCTGGCTGCACCCTTCGCGCGCCCGAAGGATACAGCTCATCTCGCTGTCGCGGACCACAGGCTGTACCGGTCCCGTATAAGCGCCGCTGACCCGCGCGATCCTGCCATCCGCAGCCTTAAAAATGAAATGCATCGTATCTTCATGGTGAAGGCCGCCAGCAGCACCGTTCGCGCTGAGCATGCCATAACCCATTACCTCGGTGATATCGGGCAGATACCAGCGGACGAGGTCGACGGGATGGCTCAACCCGCCATACAGCCATTTAAAGGACGTTTCCAGAGACCAGCCTTTTTGCAGGAACCAGCGGTGGTCGGCATGATAGTACGCCTCCACTGTGATCAGTTCCCCGATCAGCCCGGCCTCGAAGTCTTTCCGCTGCCGCTTCATCGGCTCGAAGAATCGGGAGCTTTGACCTACCAACACCTTCTTCCCCGTGCGGCCGGAGAGTTCGAGGATGGACTGTGCCTCGCCGAGATCGTCGATGAAGGGTTTCGTGCAGACCACATGCTTGCCGTGTGCCAGCGCCATTTTCACGTGCCGGGCGTGCCATTTGTCGGGCGTGTATATCCCGATGACATCGATCCCCGGGTCGTCCAGCAGCTCCTGGTAGTTGCGGGTATAGTGCGGAAAATTGAATTCCTCCGCCCGTTGGCGGCACAGGTCTTCATTCAGGTCGCAGATCTTTACGAGTTGCCATTTCGGGCAGTTGAGCGCCGCCGACATCGTGCTGCGCCCTTCCCCCAGTCCTAGTATTCCCAGTGTGAACATCAGGTTATTTTATTCGTAACGGATATGTTGCTGTTTCGTAGTCTCCAGGCCGGCGGCTTCTCTGATCCTGTCCGGCACCATCGGACCGTTATTTTCCCATTCATTCCCCGGCCCATTGGCATTCCGCATGAATTTCTCACCCGGGCACCAGTTGTCCCGGATAGTGATATAGGAGGAGCCTTCATCGAAATAGAACCAGTACCAATGATCCGGGTCATGGACATAGGCGGGATGGTAGATCGAGTCGATCCGGTTGTCCGTGATGACCGTTCCCGGCTGCGCGGAAAGCGTATAGATCCCGCCGACATCATACATGCGCTTGCCATAGCGATGCACATAATTGAACGCAATCCGGTTATTGCGCATGCAACTGATCGTCCGCGTCCAGCCCCACCCCACGCAGATGCCTGAATAAGACACTTCGCTCACGTCGTTGTGCTCGATCTTTATATCGTGGACATAGCCGGCGCCGATACCGACGCAACCCCAGTCCTCGTTCGTACAGTCCGTCACCACATTGTCGTCTATCACCTCGTCGTGACAGACTTCGCGGCGGTCGGCCGGATCATAGGGTAAATGAGTCTCGACTGCAGGATCCGAATAGACGCCGACCTGGATGCCGGTGCCGCCGATATCCCTGAACACATTCCAGGTCACGCTGTCGCCGGACGTACCGCGAAGGAGATCGAGACCGGTGGAACTGAGATGCTCGAAAAGGCAGCTGTCAAAATCGATATCGTGTGCATAGGACACGGCGACCGCCGCGGGGGGCCTGCCGATCCAGGCCTGATTTTCGAGGCTTCCTTTATCCGGGGTTCCGGGTATCCTGAGCCGGTAAGCATCCAGCAGGTACATCCCCGCCTGCAAAGGAACGTGTCCATGCTCGGAAGGCCGCATCCAGGTACTGTATTCGAAAGAGACGCCATGCCAACGGATATGGCTGACCGGCCGGTCGGCGGTACCTTGCACGCGGACGAGCTGTGTCAACGCAGGTGCGATGACGGTCGCCCGGGACAGCGATTCGCCGGCCCGCGGCAGGTAATACAACTTCCCTGCGGCCATATCGGCAAACCATTCTCCGGGGCGATCCAGAAACTCAAACGCGTTGACGAGGTAATAGGGCGAACTGCCGTTCAGCCGGTGTGCGCTGTCGAGCACCGGCGCCGGCCAGGGATGTTCGAATTCCAGCCTGCTTTCCGGCTGGCAAAAAGTTAACCTGAGCCTGTTTCCCTCCCGGACGATCGCCTTTACCCGCAGGATGGCGATCGCCCAGGCCTGATGGATCACCATTTCCATTCCCGCAGGGTTCGATGGCATCTTGCCACCGGCGGGGATCCAGATTGCCTGTTGCTGCTTGTCGATAGCGAGGATCCGGTGCATGCTGTCATCTTCGTTCACATCCCGCGCCCTGACGGCCTTGACGCCGTTTACCCAGAGCGCACGGAAGGCCAGCGGTTTCCCCGCTTCCTGCGGAATATCCGCCATCCAAAACCTTCCTTTTTTCGCCCAACCCGTGATCTGGCGGCCACCGCTGATCACCGGCCTCTCGCCCGGCGCCGCTTCAATGGTCGTGGGGCTTTGCGACGTTCCCGCATCTTCGGGCCGGATAAACAACGGCTCATCCAATACGTAGTCTCCGCCTCGCAGCAGTATCGTCGCGCCCCGGCGCACCGCAGGATTGTCCAGCCGCCGCCACTCCCGTACTTTTCGCAAGGCTGCCGCCACGCTCGCCAACGGCGCCTCCTGGGTCCCCACCGCTTCGTCGGAGCCACCGGGGGAAACCCATACGATACCATCGCCGCCGCCTTCTTCAAAAATGGTCTTTACATAGGTCGTATTCGCGGTAAAATTTTTCCGGACATTGTGCGGGTCCCGCGTATCCCGGGACCGTTCGACGACCAGCCAGCCGTGCCAGCCCATCGAATCGAGCGTTCGCTTCACCCGCTTCATATCGATCGCCGGGTCGTTTTGCAACCAGACGCCGTCGGTATTGGTACAATGGATCTGGCAAATGCGGTCCTTTCCGAGCGTCCTCAGCTCCTGGTACAAATCGCGGTGGTTGTCCAGCGCATTGGCGAAATTGAAATAGCTCCTGATGGCCGGCGATCCGATGTCGTCCAGCAGCCGGACTTCGTCCGACGCCGCCAGGCTCGTCTCGATCCCGATCACGACCCCTGCCGCTTCGGCCATCTTACCGGCCGCCTTCAGTCGCTCCACCACCGCGGGCCGAAGCTCCGGGTTCTTCGTCAGGTCGGCATTCACACCCAGCGGCAGAAATGCGACATGCACACCCATCGCTTTCATCGTGCCGATGCAATCGGCGATCATCTTTCGCCATGTAGGCCGCGTGGCAAAGGATTGGGAATAGAATCCGGTCATCGCCAGGGAGCAGATCGCGACGTGGTCCGTCCTGGACGCAGCCAGGAACTGCTCCCGGACCGAATCCACTGCCAGCTTGTTGTCGAAGTCGTCCCTGTTCCCGAGTCCCCCCATATCCACTTCGAGGCCGTCGGCGCCTACCGCCCTCGCCACCGAAAAAGCGCCAATCTTCTGCCGCTTCAGCAACATCAGGTCCACTACCCCTACCCGATAGCCGGGAGCGGTTTTCCCCATCCCGCGGTTCTTCCTGTTACCGCCATCTTCCCGCTCCGCCTGGCCGGCTGCATTCCGCTCCGCCCGGCCGCCTGTATTCCGATCCGCCTTTTCGCGACCTTCCCGCCGCATGTCGACCGACGGCCCGTGCGCCGCGGGACCCGACTGCCCCTTTACACCTTCTCCGCGCGACTCCCGCTCCTGCGCCCAAATCCGCTGCAGGGCCGGGAATCCCATGATCGCATCCGCGGGCAGGCGCTCGCCGTGCGCGCCGAAGACATATAATGCCGTGTCGGGCTCCACGGCACATGCCGACTCGTCGATATTCCCATCCTTGTCTTCGATCGCGCCGAGGTTCAGTCCGAGCCATTTGGCCATCCACCGGTACATCGGCTTACGCTTCGACAACCCATAGTCATGCCCTTCCGCCGCGAGATGCACATTCGCCACACGGTCCGTCGCGCCGTAATAACCATAGACCTTCTGCAGGTATGGAAAATCATGTTCCGGCATGTGGTCCGTCCAGTCATGGCCATCCGAGATCAGCAACTGCGGTCTCGGTGCGGCCATCGCAGCGATCTCGACATTGTCCGTACCTCCCGCACAGAAATGCACGGGCATCCCGCTCTCGCAGGGGCAGCCGCCATAAAAATAATCCGAAACCGATACCACGGGTACACTGACCTTGATCCGCGGGTCGAGGGCCGTCATGAATACGGTCTGTGTCCCGCCGCCGGAACCACCGGTGATGCCCACGCGGGTGGAGTCGGCTTCCCGGAGCGACAGCAGGTAGTCGAGTATCCTCATCCCGCCCAGCAGTTGGATCGGCATGGCCAGGCTTCGCCTGTGATCTTCCGGTTTGAACTGAAGCAATGATTCGCCCCAGGCGAAGAGGTCATAGCTAAATGCCATCGCACCCATCCGTGCCAACGCGGCACACCGGATCTGGCAGTCGGCCCGGTAGCGCTGCCGTTCAAAATGTCCGTCCGGGTTAAGGATCACCGGTATTCGGCCCTTTATTCTTAACGGCCGGTACAACGAGCCATTCACATACAGACCCGGAAGTATCTCTATTGCCACGTTGCGCACTTCGTACCCGTCCTTTTTCCGCCAGGGCGTCGTCACCGGCACTTCACCCGGGGCCGGCGGCAACGGGGCGAGTTGTAACGCCCAATACAGGCAGGGGAGCAGATCGGCCTTCCGGCCCTCCCATTCCTCCTTGTTGTGATACCGTGACGCCAGCCGGTTCAGCTCCTCCACACCGTCGGCATAGGTGCGCCGCCAGTATTCGAAGTATTTGAGTTTGTAAGCATGATCGCCCGTCTTATTCACGTCCATGTCGAGGGGGGCCAGCACATTCCGCAGGGTCGTGTCTACATTGTCCCGGAACCGCCAACCGGCATAGGTCACCCATTTGTCCTTTACCATATCGGGTGAATACCTGATCCTCACCTGGTACCGGCTTTCCACCTCCTGCAATACCTCGTCCAGCGATTGGCGGTATGATTGGTCGGAGTTCATGGTATCCGGGACCTGGGCCTGCACCCGGCCGCACAACAAGAGCACCAACGCCACCATTCCGGCCTTGGCCGCTCCCGCCGCGGCCTTCCGCTCGCGCCGCCTGGCCGCCTTCCATCCGCTGTACAATAAATTCGGGTCGAGGTCCGGTTTCGGGAAAAACAGGCTTGCCACATACCCGATAACGATAACGATCAAATGACTGTATACTCCCAGCATAAGCTTGTGTTGTGTAAAATTCCATACGCCCATATCCAGCAGCAAAGTCTTGTGCTCCCCTAACCCGACCTTCGTCGACGTCAGGAATGCGTAAGCGGTGAACAGGATACAGGCGACGATGCCGATGTTCATTCCCTGGCGATTGGTCCGTGCGCTCATCAATCCCAGCAAAAAAATTCCCGAGATCCCGCCCGAAAATATCGCATACAAAGTAAAGACGATGCCCAGCACGCCGTCGGTGCCCGCATTGACATACAACATGGCGATCAGCATCGAGAGGATGCCCGAGCCGACAACGATCCATTTTCCCGCCCTTAAATATTCTTTGTCTGTTCGCCCCCTTCTCAGCTTTTTATAGTAGTCCTCTACCCCGACGGCGCCCAGTGAATTAAGATCCGCGCTCATGCTGCAGATGGCGGCCGAGGTCATTGCCGACAGGATAAACCCGACCAGTCCTGTGGGCAGCCTCGTCATGATAAAATAAGGGAAAACGGCGTCCGCCCGGATATGCGCGGGCAGCGGATGCAGCGCATAGAACGCGAAGAGGCCCGTCCCGATGAACATGAACAGCGTCCACACGGGGACGGTCAGCAGTACGCCCATCAGGGACGCCCGGATCGCCGCTTTGTCGGTCCTTGCCGTAAGATAGCGCTGTACGACCGTCTGATCCGTGCCATATTTTTGCACGGCATAAAAGATGCCGTTGATCGCCATGACCCAAAAGGTCAGGCGGGTAAAATTAAGATCATAGGGGCCAAAGCCGGTATGCCCGGCTGCCTGCGCGATTCGCCATACCTGACCCGGTCCGCCAGGAGCGGAACCAAACAAAAGGATCGCAAGGCAGATGATCCCGCTTGCAAACAACAAGAATCCCTGGAAAACATCCAGCCAGATCACTGCCTCGATGCCGCCCGACAGGTTGATCAGGACAATGATCGAGCCGATCGCGACGATCATGACCGTCGTATTCAGGCCTGTCATCTTGCTCAGTGCGAGCGCCAGCAGGAAAAAGATCGTTCCCATCGCCGAAAACTGCCGCAGCACGAACGCCAGGCTGCTGTAGTAACGGGTAAACGTCCCAAAACGTTTTTCAAAATATTCATAGGTGCTCAGCCCGATGACCTTACGGTACAGGGGCACGACCCACCAGATCATCCCGATCAGCACGACAGGCACCATGAGCCCCTGCACCAACAGTATCCAGTTATTCGAATACCCCTCCCCCGGATATGCCAGGAAAGTGACGCTGCTGATGAGACTGGACAACAGCGACATCCCGATCGCCCAGGCGGGCACCTTGCCTTTCGCTAAGAAGAAGGACTGCGTCGACTGTCGCCGCCGCGAATGCCGCAACCCCAGATAGAGCGTCAGCGCCAGAAATCCGGCGATGATCAGGATATCGGGATAGTGCAGTACACGATTCATGACAGATATTTTATGGTCTCCGGCCAGCGATAGCTTCCAGGTTTAACCGTGATGAAAAAATCCCCCGCACGCATCCGCACAACCCCCGGCGCCAGCTCTTCCAGGGGATAAAGACGATCCATTCCAATTCTGCGGATGATCGCATAGGCGGTCGCGCCGCCCTCGATCACCAGTTCCCGGACCGGGGACTGCTGCAATACGCGGCAGACGCCTTCCGCCATGTCGGCCCTGATCCGGGCCGCGCCGGCGGGTTGGTGCTCCCCGTCCACTGCAACGATCGCCTTACCGCCGTCCCTGAGCAATGCCGATGCCTCCCCGACCCACTTCGCACCGCCAATAAAGCTGACCGGGGCCCCCGACCGATGTGCACGACGGGCCAGCTCACGGTTATCAGCAAACGTAGTTCCCGTCACAAAGAGCACCGGTGCGCCAAATGCCGGGACATCCGCTTTATCGCCCCGCACCGGATCGTCACCTTCTCCCCGGGCCGGATTCACGCGTCCGCTCCGTGCGGGGTATCCATATTCTTCCCTCGGCGGACTTCCTCCTTTCCCGCGAACGGCCAACATCGCGGCGAAGAACCCGGCCGCGCCGGCCGCCAACCGCTCCCCGCCGATCCTTGCCGCCCACCAGTCGAGATCCCCGGCGTCAGATGCCTCCCCGACAACAATGCCTCTTTCCGGAATGGATTCCCCGCACCTTCTCACGTCCACTTGGCCCCGAAGCATTTCCCGGACGTCGGAACTGGTGACGGGAAATTCCGGGTCGGCCGAAAAGGAAGTCTCGCTGACCGGCTTCCCCCGGACATAATAACGGCCGTTACTAATGACCCGGCCCATCGCCGGGTTTCCGGGAACAAGCAAGGCCCCGGGCATGCCTGATTCAAGCAATTGTACTTTCAGCTCCGCCAAAACGTGTCCCCGGAGCACCGAATCAACTTTCTTATAAACCCAGTCCGGTTGCAGGGATCTCAGCTGCCTCGCGATAAGTGCAATTTCAGCGACGGCAGCTTCTTCGACCATCGACCGAGTATCGGCGGCAATGACCAACAGGCCGGCATCCGTCCGGATCGCACCTGCCGTGCTGATCTCGGTAGAGAGACCATTCCGGACTCCGATGCCGGCCACCTCGGCCGCACCGGTCAGGTCGTCTGCGATGACGGCGATCATTTTCCGCCCTCCCCCGGAACCGACTCCGCCGATGCCCGTTCCTTATCCCGGTACCTGCACAACCTAACGGCAGTTTCGATCGCCAGGAGCATCGCATCCGGGCTGGCAATACCCTTGCCCGCGATCTCAAACGCCGTCCCATGGTCGACCGAGGTTCTGATGATGGGCAGGCCCATGGTAATATTGACACCTCTCACGCTGTCCATCCGCCTTTTTTCCGCATTCCATTTGAACCCGTTCAATTTGAACGGGATATGGCCCTGATCGTGATACATCGCAACGACGCCGCCGTAGTGACCCGTGGCCGCCTTGGCAAACAAAGTGTCCGGCGGGACAGGTCCGTCCACGTCAAACCCCAGCCGTCTCGCTTCCTCGACCGCCGGCAGGATCTCCAGATCGTCTTCCGTACCGAAAAGACCGGAGTCGCCCGCATGCGGATTCAATCCCGCCACGCCGATCCTGAGATTGCTTTCCCCGAGTCTCGTCAGCCCGTCCTGCAACAAGCCGATCACCGCCAACACCCGATCTTTCTTCACCAGATCGCAGGCCTGGCGCAAGGACACGTGCGTCGACACATGGATCACCTTCAGGTTGTCTTCCACCAGCAGCATCCCATATTTGGACGTGCCCGTGAAATGCGCATAGATCTCCGTGTGGCCGGCGAAATGATGGCCGGCTTCATTGATCGACTTTTTATTGATCGGGCCGGTCACGGTTGCATCCACTTGTCCGGCCATGGCCAGCGCTATCACTTCACGGATGGCTTCGAATGCCGCATGGCCGGCCATCGGCGAGATCCTCCCCCAGGCAAATTGTTGCATGTCCACGGTCTGCATATCCAGCACGTCTATCACATTCGGCTCATACCTCGCCTCTCCGACGGTCCTGACCGGCCTGATCCTTCCTTCGCGCCGCAAGTGGTCAAGCGTGAAGGCCATCAGCCTGGCATCGCCGATGACGACCGGCTTGCAAATCGCGCGTATTTCAGGCGCCGTAACGGCCTTGATGGCGATTTCGGGCCCGATACTGGCCGGGTCGCCCATGGTAATCCCTATGATTGGTCGGTTCATGATGTACAGGTTTTACAAGGGTGGCATCATATAGGGCTGACAAAGTCCTTCGCGCTGCATGATCAGTTTGAGCGCCGCGAGCGATTCGCCCAGCGTTCTACCCGCCTGATATGATTCGCCGAGTTGGTTGGACTGCAGCTGCAACCGCGAAAGCGTGTCACGGTCGGCTTCAGCCGCGGCCTTTTCCATTTTTTTGTAGATCCCCGGGGCGAAATTGGCCGAGCTGGGGACCAGGCCGTCGGTACCGTCTGTCAGCGCTACGTCCGCCTTTGCGATCCAGCCGAGAAAATGACTGAAATCGGACCGTTGGGACCAAAGCCGAAGCGCAGTCTGCAGCCGGTCCACGTTCCGTTCGGAGTCCTTCAGCCCGACTATCTGCGGGTGCCGGCTCAGGTCATTGATCACCTCCAGCGGGATCGACACATGCGTCGTCGACGGAATATTATAGATCATCAGCGGGCCACCCGCCCGGCCGGCCAACTGTTCGAAATATTTGCGCATCTGGCCTTCCGTTAAGGGATAGTAGGAAGGAAGCGTCGCCACCACCACATCCGCTCCCTCGTCAAAAGCGCGGTGCGCCCATTCTATCGAGTCTGCAAGACAATTGGTACCGATCCCGACGTACAGACAGTCGCCGCCCTGCTTCAGGCGGCCCGCCTGCCGGATATACATCTGTTTGACAGCCGTCGGCAAAGACGGCGCTTCGCCGGTGGTGCCCAGGATGAATGGCATGACGCTGTGTTGCCGGAACCGTTCGAACAATCGCTCCACTGCCGCCGTGTCCAGCGTCAGGTCGGCATTGAGCGGCGTTACTGCCGGGACAATGGTCCCGAAATATTTCTTTTTTACCATCAAAAGGCGGCTTTATAGATTTGGAAAGCATCTTCCACGGTCAATTCCCGGGGGTTATTCCGCAACAGCCTGGTGACCTTTATGGCCTCGGCAGCCAGATCCGCCATCGCGCTTTCAGGAACCCCGGCCTCCTTCAGCGTCGCGGGAATACCGCATTCTTTGATCAGTTCCCTGATCTTTTCCACGCCGCGGACCGCTATGTCCCGGTCGTCACCGCCGGCATCGCATCCGAGCGCAACCGCCACACGGGCATACCGTTCCGGCGCCGCCTGCAGGTTGAAGGCCATGACATGGGGCAACAGCAACGCGTTCGATAATCCATGTGGCAGGTGGAAGCGGCTGCCCAGCGGGTAGGACAAGGCATGTACGGCCGCAGTATTGACCGGACCGAGACAGAACCCTCCCAGCAGGCTACCCATCGCCACGGAGGAGCGCGCTTCCTTGTCCGCGCCATGCCGAACGGCTTGAACCAGATATGCGGCGATCAGCCGCATTCCTTCCAGCGCATAGAGGTCGATGAACGGCTGTGCAAACTTATTCGTAAATGCCTCCATGCAGTGCGTCAGCGCGTCCAATCCGGTAGCCGCGGTGACCGCCGGCGGTACACTCAGGGTCAGCAGCGGGTCTACATAGACGATGTCCGGCACCAGGTAAGGGCTGATGATGCCTTTCTTTTGATTATCGCTGTCGTCCACCAGGATCGCATTAGGCGAGACCTCACTGCCTGTACCCGATGTGGCGGGCACGCAGATCAACGCTTTCCGGCGGCCTTTCAACAGCCCCGTCCCGACGTAGTCCTGCAGAACTTGCGGATTATCCAGTTGTGCCGCGACAAGCTTGGCCACGTCAAGCACGCTGCCGCCGCCAATACCGAGCACGACATCGGGGTCGAAAGGAGCGGCCTTTGCCATGAGCCGGTGAAAATCGCCATAGGTCGGTTCCCTGACGATCGCGGTATTGACCAGCACCTCGATCCCGCTGCCGTTCCAGCGCTGCAATATTTCTTTCAACTGATCGATCAGCGGAGCGATCGTCACGACCAATATTCGTTGCGGCGCCATTTCGGCCACCTCTTCCGCCATGCGGGTGATGCAGCCGTTGCCAAAGACCAATTTGCCGGGAAAATGAATTGCCAACATATTTTGAATGTTTTAGATCGGAGGGTCCAGCGGGACCCTGGGTCTTGCCAGTCGCCCCGTCTGCACCGGCCGGACCCCGAGTCGCTCGCACCAGCCCAAAAAGCTTTTGTACACATCGTCCAGCGTTTGTTTTTGCTGGCCGGTCAACTCCAGCGCATGCGCCCGGCTGATCGTTCTGACCGGCAGCCCCCTTTTTTGTAAAAAATATTTCGCGCTCATCGGGTAGGCGATGTGAATCAGCGGATCCACCCTGCTGAGCTCACCCTGCAACCATCGCACGTCCTCCTGCCGGTCGGGGTCGTTGGCATGATTGCACATCCAAACCAGGATCTCCGGATAAAAATTCCCCGATATCGAGGACATTCCTTTCGCGCCCATCTGCAGCGAATACATGGCATTTGGCGTGTGCGCGTCATAGAATTCCAGGGCATACCTGCCGGCCTTCAGCACGTCTAGCTTTTCCTTCACTTTCTCCAGGTCGATTGACGTGTCCTTGTGGTAAACAAGCCGCCCGGTATCCAGCAGCGTCCTGAATACCCCCGCCGAAAGGATGCGTTTATACGGCGCCGGACATTCATACAGCCCCAAAGGAATGTCCCCGGTCAGGCGGAACATCTTTTCAAAATTCCGGTTCAGGATGGAATCCGGATCTTCCACATTGGCAAAATGCCCGGTGATCAGAATGACCGCATCGATACCGGTGTCAAGGATCCGGGCCGCAAAATCGGCCTTATCTTCAACCGACAACCCGAAAGATCCGGTCCCCACGACCGGCGCCCGCCCGTCCACCGCACGGACCACATGTCTTGTCAGTTCCAGCCGCTCGTCTTCGCTGATACTGTACATTTCGCTGCTGAGACAATTGGCAAAAAAGCCTTTTACGCCTGCCGCGAGATAGAATTCCACCAGCACGCTTACCGCCTCCAGGTCGACCTTCGCCTTGAGGTTGAAAGGCGTAATCATCACCGGCACAAATTTCTTTTCCATAGTTTCCTCCTATTTTATAGCCGCCGGCCAATGGCCGTCGACGATCTTCTTCAGCTCCAGCTTCGACGGGTCGATCTCCACATATTTGATCTTCTTCCGTCGCCAGGTATAGACGATGTGCACCATGCCGTCCGCGGACTGGATGACCGACGGGTATGAATATTGACCCAGTGTGTCCCTTTCCAGCACCAGGGCCGCATCCCACTGCGATCCGTCCCCCGAGACCGCGACATTCAGGGGCGTCCTCGCTCCCTTTGTCTTTCCGGCCGGCGGCAGCACATGGTTATAGACCAGCAACTCGCGACCGTCCGACAGCGTCACGCCGTCGATACCGGAATTGTTGTTGGGCAGCGAAGTGGCTTGCAACGTTGACCATGTCCGCCCATTGTCGGTCGACCTCGTCCCGACGATCGCCCGGTCCTGACTTCGGCATAATGCTTCCAGCGACCCATCGGGCAGGAGAAGCACCGTCGGCTGGATGACCCGGTAGTTGCCGGCGTCGGGCGGCGCCGCCTTCGACCAGGTTTTCCCGTTGTCCGCGGTCAATTCAAAATGAACCTTCCAGCCATTCCCCTCGGTGCTCGACGGACAGAGCAACTCGCCGTCCTTTAACCGCACCGGCTTATTCTTGATGGGACCCAAATATCCATCAGGCAAAGGTTCAGGCCTACTCCAACGCCGCCCGCCGTCGCCGGACCTGATCAGCCAGCCTTTCCATGCGGCGGGCTTCGGGCCGACCTTATAGAACAGCAACAGCTGACCGCCCGGCACCTGGTAAAGCACCGGGTTCCAGCAGGCATACCGCAGTCCGTCGTGTTGGATCCCATTGGCTACATTGACCGGGGCCGACCACTGCCGCGCTCCCCGGGTCTTGCGGCTCACATATATACAAACATCCGGATTGCGCTCTTTCGTTCCTCCAAAAAAAGCAGCCACCAGGCCTTCCGGGGTCTCCGCAATCGTTGCCGCATGGCATTCCGGAAAAGGCGCGGTGTCATAGAGGAATTGTGACTCTACGATCCCCTGTTCCTGCGAATTGACTGCGCCGGCCGACCCGGCGGCGACTTCCCCATCCGACCGGGCTGCCAACGTTCCGGCCGACCGGGCTGCCAACGTTCCGGCCGTCTTCTTCGCCCTGATGGAATCCACATAAGCCTTGAACAAGGCGTGCCAGTTGCGGCCATTGGAATTCAGGTATTGTTCGTTCTTTGTCTTATAGATCTCAAAGATTGCGGATATCTGCCTGGCGCCCTTAAAATCCACCGCCTCTTCCCGCGCCTGTCTCAGGTTGGTCATGATAGTGGAATCCTCCCGCGGAGTCAGGTCGGGAACAATCGAATGGTAACCGTTCATCGTAAAAGCAACCTTTCCCATTGTGTATTTATCCAGGATCTCGTCCACCTGTGCCTCGTCAAGGTCCCGGCGAAGCCCCTCCATCAACGCGGTGTGCACCGACCCGGGCATGGCGGAATTCGCAATGATTTGCCGGTCCAGGTCCGATAACCGCCGCCCGCTTGACGGGTCGATCCCCGCCGGCACCAGCGAATATGGATGATCGTTGTTCCAGTCCCGGACAGCCTTCAGGTGCGTGGCAATCACTGCAGCGACTCTCGCCGCCCGCGCGGTATCGCTGAGGTGCAACGACTGCACCCATTCCGCGACCCGCTTATCCGCCCCGTTGTCCGGCTTCGCACTTCCATCGGAGCTTCCGGAAGCATGGAACCTGCCGGTCGCCTCACTGTCCGGCCCCTGCGCCCGCGCAACCGCTGCCGCCATCATCATTCCCGCTACCAATAGCATCACTTTCATACGCTTAATTTATGATCAGGAAATTATAAGAACCGCTTCCCACCGTCTTTGGCCGCTCGCCCGGGATTTCCACCTCGGCCCTGCTGTTCGGGGGTACGGTGATCTCCCAGCGGATCCGGCCTTGCTCCCGGCGCCAGGCACTTCTTACTACGCCAAAATGTGTCCGGTAACTGGCATCGACAAATGAGAGGTTGCCGGGAAAACACGGCCGCATCAGGATCACTTTGAAGCCGGGACTCCCGGGCGCGATCCCTGCCAGGTCCTGCCAGCACCAGGTCAGCAGGTCGCCGAGCAACATGACATGGTTGCCGGAATTCATGGCCGGGCTGGCTGAATCGCCATTCCACAACTCCCAGATGGTTGTCGCTCCGTGCGCGACCATATAGCCCCAACCGGGATAAGTGCGGTTGGTGGCGATGTTGACTGCCAGGTCCGCCCGGCCGTTGCGGGTCAAACCGCGCATCAGCCATTGCGTCCCGATCACTCCCGTACCGAGGTGCCCGCCGGCGGCATCGATCTTGTCCACGATTTGCTCCAACACCCGGCTTTTGTCGGAATCCGGCACCATCCCGAAACAAAGCGGCAGCAGATTTGCCGTCGGGGTATTATTAGAATACCCGCTGCCGTTATGGTCCCGGAACACGCGGCGGAATGCGGTCTTCGTTTTTTCCTGAACGGTCAGAAAATACTTTTCATCTGCGTCTCTGTGCAGTATCCGGGCGAACCCCGCCATGAGGCCGGCGAGGTAATAGTAATACGCCGTGGCGATCAGCCGCCCGTCGGTGATCCGGTCCGGGTCCCGCGTGTGGATCAGCGCAGGCGACTCCGGCGGCACGCACCAATCCCCATATTTGTCCCGCGTCATGATGCCGTCGCGTTCGTACCTGTCCGCCATATAGCGCAGCCATTTCTTCATGGAGTCATAGTGCCGCTGAATGGGTCGCACATCCGCGAATTGCCGGTACAACATCTCCGCAATGGTGATATAGGCGCCGGGCCAGGTCATATTGTCGGAATAATAGTTCCAGTAAGCTGGCGCGACATCCGGCAACGCGCCATCCGCCTTCTGGGATTCGGCGATATCATCCAGCCATTTCGCATACAGGTTCTCATTCCCAAAAAAATAGCTTTCCCCGAGGGCTCCGGTCGTCCGGTCCCCCAACCAGGGCATTCGTTCGTTGCGCTGCGGGCAGTCCACCGGCATCCCCTTGTAGTTGGAGGCAATGCCCCACCAGGCATTCCGGATGATGCTATCCAGCAATCCGCTGGACGTCCGGATCTCGCCGATCGTTGGCAGGTCGTCATAGACGACCTCCCCCTCGAAATCCTCCGCCGCCGGCCGGCCGGGATAGCCGGTGATCTCCGCAAACCGGAATCCATGGTACACAAAGACCGGATGCCAGACCTCTTCCCCTTCGCCCTTGAGAATATAGATATCCGTCGCCCTGGCATCCCGGAGATTGGCCGTGTAAAGCGCCCCATCGGCGGTCAGTCTTTCGCCAAAACGCAGCCGCACTTGTTGTCCGGCCGGACCATGGACTTTCATCCGAAGCCAGCCGGCCATGTTCTGGCCCATGTCCACTATCCAGACGCCCGGGCGCCACTCGCTGATCCCCGCCGGTTTCAAGGTTGCCATGACTTTGATCGGCTCGTTCATTTGCGCCTCAAGCCTTCCGCCCGGCGGAGACACCAGGCGGGCCCGGAGCCAATCGTGCCGGTCATAGCCGGTATCGGCCCATCGTCCCAGTTCTTTCCGCGCATCGTATTCTTCTCCGTCGTATTCGTTGTTGCTCCTGATCGGTCCGTCTGCGGTAAAAGACCAGCTTGTGTCACTCCCGATCAGCTGCCGCCGGCCGTCGTCCGTAACGATTTCAAGCTGCAGTAACAATCTGGGAAAGCCGAACTCCTTTATCTTTTTTGGTTTGTACTTCTGCCGCATGGTGAAATACCTCCCGTTGCCGAGCACGACGCCGATCGCATTGGCCCCCGGACGGCAGAGGCTTGTCACGTCATAGCTATTGTACTTGACCGCCTGGGTGTAATCCGTCGGCGCTTCGGCCAATACCTCATCGCCAACCTTTTCGCCGTTGATCAGCGCGATATAGTGCCCGAGCCCTGCGACATATAAAGTCGCCTTGAGGATGCCGCCGCGGCCGGATGGGCCCGCGACGCTGCTGGCGTTGCGGCCGGAATGAGCGGCCGCGATCCCGAACTCTTTTCGGAAATACCTGGCCGACAACCGTGAAAATTTGCCGATGCTGTCCCAGGGAAAACCCTGGTCATAGCCGATCCATTTCCCCTTCCAGTCTTCAGGCCGGAGCAGCCCCATACTCCAGTGCGCGGTGGCACTCCATCCCGTCTCACCGGCGGTTGTCCAGACGCGCACCTTCCAGTAGCAGTCCATGCGGCTTTCCAACGGCTTGCCGCGATATTCGATCATTAGGCTTTGTCCGCTTCGCACCTTACCCGACGCCCAGTAATCACCCTTGCCGGCCGCCAGCAGTTGCGGCGATGAGGCAACGAGTATTTGGTAGCCCGTCTGCTCCAGCCCCTGCGTGTCTCCTTCCAGCACCCAACTCAGCCGCGGGCGCGACACATCGATGCCCTCGGGGTCGGCCAACTGTTCGCACCGGAGGGAACTAAGGCCGGTAGCCGCCAGGGCCGCCTCGCCGGTGAGCGCGGCTGTCAATAGCAAAGCGATATGACACCAACTCCTTTTCATTTTCCCGAAAAATCAAAATACAATCTAATCTCTTTCGCGTATTCGTTGCTGCGGCCATAGTCATAATACATGTTTTGTTGGCCGGATGGCCCCAGTCTTGCAGGTTTTTGGGACTTGGTGCCGATCGGTGGGATCCCCTGCAGGAAGGAGATCGATCCCGACGGAAAGACCGGGTCGGTATTGTAGGGCTTCTTCGGCCAGGCAGGCGTGAACAGCCGCAGGTAGACGTCCTCACTCGCATTCACCACCGTGACCGGCTGACCGGCAGTCTTCAGCGTCATCCAGTAGAAGTGTGAAAAATACCCTTTGAATTCGGGATAGATACAGGGACTCTGACCGGTGATCGTATTGTTGTAGGCTTTATCCCAAACGTTGAGCGTCACGCCTTGCATCCGGTTCTTCCATACCCGGTATGGCCCGTCTCCCATCCAGCGGATGCCGCTGACGGAATCGGAGCCTTTTTCAGGGTAGGCGAAATTCACGCCAAGCAGATCGAAGTCATAATCCGTCGGGAAATACCGGATGTCCATTTCCAGCCAGCCCGATGGAAACATGGTCCATGTCAATGCTTCGGCGACGCTCTTTTTTGCATACTCCGCCTGCACAACCACTTTGCTTCCTTCCTGGCGGACCGTCAACCGTTGGAAATCCGGCGTTCCCGCCGCGAGACGAGGCCCGTCATTGAAGGGTATTCCGCCCTTACCGTTGCGAACCCGCTTCAGCAGTCCGTCACGCTTTCCGATTTGCACCTGGATACCCGCCGCGGACACCCAATAGCTCGTGTCGTCTTCACGCCAGGAAGCGGCGCCCGGACCGGCCGTATCCACGATGGTCCGCGCCACCTCCGCCGGCCGATGGATCGGCCACGCCCACGTATAGATCTCTTTGCCGTGCGGATCGACGGCCGTCAGTTGCAACAGGTCGTACCGATCCCAACCGGCCGGCATGTCAAGCTGTAACGTTCCGCGTTCCCCGGGCGCGATATCGGGGGCGACGGCATTTCCGGAATCGCCTCCCGTGCCCTCCCTGCCGGGCATGGGTAGCCGCTCCAGTCGCCATTTGAACCGGCACTGCCGGAGGTTGGTGTAGAAATAACGGTTTTCCAGTTGAAGCCTGCCATCGAATGCCGGGGTGATCTCCCGGCGGTCGATCCTGACCGGCGACCATACTTCCTTCACCGCAAAGAAGCTCCCCTCCTTTTCGCGGTAGGGGCCGGTAATCCCGTCCGGGCCGTGGTCGCCGTCGGTATCGAGCGCGCTATCCCTGTCGGTCCGCATCACGCCGCCGTCCGAAAAGTCCCATAGAAATCCTCCCGCCGACAATGGTTCCCGCCACATCTCTTCCCAAAAATCACCCAGTCCCGCGCCCTGACCGCCGTCATACAAACCATGGAGAAATTCGGTGGGGAAGACGATATGATGCCCGTGCAGGTGCGTGCCGTCACCATAGTCGTAGTTGATATAATGTTGTGTGTCTGTATGACGAAAGACCGCCCAGGGGTGGATGACCGGCCGCTTCTGGATATCCAGGCTGTCAAAGATCGGGTCGAGGTCGAAATTGAAGCCGCCTTCATTGCCGTTGTCCCAGATGACGATCGACGGGTGGTTTACGTCTTTCGAGACCATTTCCTTTACCAGCTTCGATCCCACTTCGGTATCGTAATAATGATGCCAGCCGGTCAGTTCGTCAAGGACGAACAATCCCAGCGAATCACAGACGTCGAGGAAATGGTCGTCGGGCGGATAATGCGACATCCGGACGGCGTTCATGTTCATTTCCTTGATCAGACCGACGTCCAGCAAGCTGATATTCTTGTTGAGCGCCCTTCCCGTCGTCGGCCAGAACGAGTGCCGGCATATTCCTTTAAATTTGATCCTCACCCCGTTCACATAAATACCGTCACGCGGTCGCAATTCCACCGTTCGAAATCCGAAGCGTTGGCTGACCTCATGGACCACTGTGGCGCCCGCGAGCAGCCGGTATACAACGCGGTATAAATGCGGCGCCTCGGGGTTCCAGGTTTCCGGCGATGCGAAGACAGCCTCAAGCCTGACCAGGGTGTCCCCGGTATGGACCGGCCGGGAAAACGCGTTCCCGAATTTTGCGCCGGTCAAGGTATACAGCTGGGCCTCGAGCCGGTCCGCGCGGCCGGAGCCGGAAAGGCGAACCATGGCTGTGAACCTCCCGTCGGCTTCCGCATCGATGGCCTGGTAGCTGATATGTTGCGCCGGAAGCGCTTCCAGCCAAACGGGCCGGTAAATGCCGCCGAATATCCAGAAATCACAATGCCGCTCGGCCATATTCACGGACCGGTTCGCCGAAACCTTGGAAACGGTCGCCTCCAGCAAATTGGCGCGGCCGTAATGCAAGAGCTTTGAGATATCGTATCGGAAGCGGTAAAAAGAGCCCTGGTGGATGGGCCCGGCCGGCTTTCCGTTGATGAGCACCTTTGTATCGGTCATGCTGCCGTCGAAAACGATATTCACCGTCTTCCCCTTCCATCCCGCCGGCACCTCGAAACGGTACTTGTACAGACCCTCCTCGCGGCCACGTACGGAATCCTTATCAAGGCCGTAGTTGTATTTGCCAAATCCCTGCAACTCCCAATTGGACGGAACAGGAATGGTCGTCCAACGCCCTGAATTTCTGCCCGCGGTGCAATAGAACTTCCATTGGACGGTGTGGTCGCTGCCCGTTCCGGAAAGAAAAAGCTTCTCCGTCTGTTGCGCCCAGGTGGCGGTTCCGAGCATGACGGCGGCCACCAAAATAAATAGTCTTTTCATCGTTGTATGTCTGCCGGCGCATCGGTCCTGAAAGGCATCGCCGGCAACCCTTCCTTGTTGAACAAATTCGGCTGCGCCCCCTCGTTCCACCCAAACCGGACCGCACGCGGCCTGCGGATACCGCGCGCCGAAACCCGGATGGTATCTGGCCCGACGATTTCCGCCTTTGCGGCCACGAATTTACCATTCCTGGCAGCCACCTGGAACCAGTTCAGCGGTTGGCCGTCATGGCTGATCAGTCCGCTCCCCGTTTCGTTGAAGACCAATTCGACGATATTCTTCCGGATCGTCATGTGTTGAAAGACCGGTCCCGAAGCCAGTACAGGCCGATGGTAATCGCCGGCGAGCGCCAGCAAGGCCAGCCTTCGGCCGACCTCCCATTTATAGGCCGGGTGCAGATCGGCCGGACTGTCGACCAGGTCGGTCGTAACCACCATGCCGGTGTGCGGGAGCGACAAGGCTTTGCGCTGCGCCTCCCAGAAAACGGGCTCGAGTTCCGGCGAATGCGTTTGATGACCGCCGTCGCTCCTGGAATAGAAGTAGGGCGCAATTTGGACGAAATAGAATGACAGGGCCGTATCCCCCCAAAGCCGGCGCCAACCGCGGATGAGCGATTCCATTTTCAGCGGATAACCGGCCGTATCGTTCTCCATGCAATTCGTTTCACCCTGGTACCAGCAAAATCCGCGTATCGCATATGGCGCCAGCGGCTCCACGAGCGTTTTGTAAAATTTCCCGCTGTCCGGCAGCCACGGTTCGATCGCGCTTCCCGGTATCGCGTTGGAGATCACGCCAACGGGAACGCCCAGTTGCGACTGCAGGGTCTTCGCCATGAAATACCCCGCTGCGGAAAAATCCCTCAGCGGCGCCCCGGCCGCGGTATCCCAGGCCCTGCGTATATGCGGATCCGGCTTGCTGTAATTATTTCTGACGAGGAAAATGCGGATCGCGGGATTGTCTGCACGCCCGAGCTCGTCAGGTGGTCCGCTTCCGTGCGCCGCATGTTCGAACTTGCTGTTCTTTCGCATGCTGTACTCCATATTGCTTTGACCGCTGCAGAGCCACACTTCGCCGACCAGGACATTTCTCAGGCCGACGATCGCGTCTCCGGATTGGACCGTAAGCATTCCCGGCGTGGCTGAAGCCGGCATCGGATCCAGCGTGACCCGCCAATGACCGGCACGATCCGCCACTGTCCGCGCTGTCCGGACAACGGCTCCTGACTGGCCGCCGGCCGGTTGTCCTTCTTCAAACCGAACCGCTACGCTGTCTCCCGGCCCCGCCTGTCCCCAAACCGGCACCGGCGCATGACGCTGCAGCACCATATTATCGCCAAAAACATACGGCAACGTCAATCGGCCCGAAACCCGGGAGGGCAAATCAGGAACCCCCTTCAGCCACACCGCATAGGTCCAAGCCGCCGCATTGCTGTCCGGCTTGTGCGCCGGATCGCGGTACCACCGGCCGATATTCGCAAAGGGATAGACCGGCAGCGCGATCTTTCCACCGTTGCCATCGGCCCGCGCCAGTGTCACCAGGTAGCCTGGCCCGAGAATATCCTTTCCCGAAGGCTGCAGCTCCTGAAGCGCTGGCGGCGCAGTCAGCACATAACGCATGCTGTCCATCCAGCCCTTCCCAAAGACAGCGGTGTCACCTGTATACCAGATATCGTCTACCGCATAAACCACAGGCCCGCGGACCAGCGCATACGGCGCATCAGCGTCAGGTTGCGTTCTGTAGGGCCGGCGATCCGAGGTCTTTTCATAGTGAGCATGCCGGACCCACCCGGGCTTCATCGGCATCGACAGTACAACCACGTCTCCGTCCCGCCACCGGCGCCGGATCGTATAATAGGTCCCCGCCCGCGGCGCCGCCTCCGCCGCGCCATTGACGGTAACTGTGGGGGAGTCGCACCACGCGGGGATCCGCAGCCGGATGGAGAACGTCCCGGATGATCCCGGGCTGACCAGTATCCTGACCCGTCCGTCCGCCGGAAATCCGGTTTCCTGCGTCAGCCTTACCTTGCCGATCGCCGTCGTCGAAGGAACGAACTGGTTGATATAGACCGATCCACTATTACCCGCAGCGTAGATAAACCCCGGAAGCATCGACAGGAGCCGATGGCCGCTCCCCATACAGCAATCGGGTTCCCGAAAATAGCCCTTCGGCGTATAGCCGTTGGGCGGTGTGAAATATCGATTGGCGTCGCCGTCGATCGTCTGCTCCGCGAAGACCTGGTTCCACTGGATGCGTTCGATCGCGTCGGCGTAAGCCGGATCGCCCGTCAATTCGAGCAGATACTCCGACAACTGCATCCATGACATTGTAGCGCAGGTCTCCATCATGTCGCCGGTCAGCGGCTTCACATCATCGCGCTCGTAATGTTCGCCGACACTGACCCCACCGGTGATATAGCGCTGCCGCCCCGCGATATCGCGCCAGGCTCCCTCGACTTTTCGCAGATAGGAACTGTCGCCGCTGACCTGGTACATGCGCAGCAGCCCGAGAAAGTTCATCTGAAATGTATGCGCGTGGACATAGGGCTGGATCTTGTTGACCGGCATCGTTCCCGCGGCGACCTTGTCGAGATTCGAATAGCTGTTCCAGCCGCTCCACTTGTCTATATTTCGCACCACCCACCGGCACCAGGCATAGTATCGCTTGTCGCCGGACAGTTCATACAGGCGCATCATCGGATCTATCAGCAGCGTGCCTTCCCAGGAATAGTGAATGCTGTGGCCCGCGATCGCCGAATGCATCGAACCTTTGAGCACCTTGTTCCGGTTCTGCGGATCGTGCAGCGCGGAAGGCCAGAACTCCGCTTTCCCGGGGCCGATATACCGGACAAAATAATCGCCCAGCCGCTTTGCCGCCTCCAGGGCCTTTGGATCATTCCAGACCTCATAAGCGGTCAATAAAGCATGTTGCAGAAAATACAATTCGTACGCATCCATGCCCCCAAGCGGCTTCTGCGGCGTCCGTACGGACTGGCTCGTGATGCCGATATATCCGTCCGCGGCCTGCGAATGCAGGATCCTCCGGTACATGTCTCGGGCCTCCTGCTCCAATCCATGGTCGTGGGTACGGGCCGCGGTCAGGATCGCCGACTCCAGCCATTTCCCTGGCTGTTCGCCCTGCCGCCAATCCCATCCCGTAAAATCCCGCGCCTCCATCAGGCCGACATAATGCCCGATCGGAAATGTTTTGAGATAATGATCTTTATTCTTCCTGATCCGGTCGCCCGCGAAACCACCGATGTCAGTCACCCGTGTGGCCGGCACCGCCTCTTCCGCGTCGTGCACGTTGAGCCTGACCGCGGCATGGGATACGTCATCCTGCGCGTGGCCGGCGGAAAGGGCGAGCGAGAGCCCGAGCCCAAGCAGATATTTATTGTTGAACCTCATTGTCTGACGGTCTTCAGATAGTGGATCGCGAAGGTCGCCGCGGGAACGCGATCGCCGGCATGCGGCTGGTCTTCATCCGCTTCAGGCGGCGAGTCGGGTGTCGGAAAATGCCGTGCCGGACCGGTCCGGAAGACGATGTGGGCCAGGCTGGCCACCGGCGCGAAAAAGAGTTGCGTCAGGACGTTCCTTCCGTCGATACTCACCGTATACATCCTTTTGTCCGTATCGAGCGTTACGTCGATCACATAAGTCTGCCCTGCCCGGTATGTCATCATTTTTTTCGTCCTTGCGCCCGCTTTGGCTACGAATGTCCCGTCGGGCCCGAAACTCAACCGTACCGCCGGCATGTTCTGCCTGTCCTGGAACTCGATCTCCAGTTCACCGCGATCTGCCTGCCCGGGCGTCAGCGCAAACGCTGCCCGCATCCGCCTGGCTGCGGGGAATACCCGCGTGGCCTCGGCGAAATCATAGGGATCGCTGTCTTTCAGGACAAGGCTGCCGCCTTCGGCGGTGACCGGGGCCCATAGCGGACTATAGATGTTCCAATATTTCAGGGCCGTATCGGCCTCCATCCGCGAAAACACATCATTGACGTCCGCGGTGACGGAGTCCGTAACCGGCACCGGGATCTCAGCTACCCAGATATCTTCCTTATTCATGCTGTACGTCACCCACATATTCCCTCCCGGCGGAGTTCCGTTGCCTTCGATGATGCCGCGGGTGTATTGCGGGCCGAAACTTTTATAATTGCCGCCGTAGCGCGCCGTGCTGATCTCACCCTGCACCAGCAACAGATTCGTAAAGTCAAGTCCGTCCCGGCTGACGGACACCGCGAGCGGCCACCTGAACTCAGATGGATTGTAGACCTCGGCGTATTTGCCGTCGGACGTCCGCTGACCCCACATTTTCGCATTGCTTGTCACGACATGCGGCGCGCGACCGACCGCCGACCACGTCCGGCCATCATCCTTGCTGATCGCCGTAAGTCCATTCTTCCACAGGCCCACGACATGGCCGTTTGGCAAATGATAAAAATCGAAAGCCTTATAGTCTTTGTGCAGCGGGATCAGCGGGTCGTTGCGGTCGGTCTCCTCTACCCATTGCATCATCATCAGCGGCGTCGCCATCAACTCGTTGCAATCCGCGATCAGGCCTTCGTCCCTGCTTGTCGTATAATAGGGGAACGACGTATTCGCCGAATTCCATGCTGGGTTGTAATGAATGAAATAAATGGGCCCGAAACTGCCGTGCGGATAGATCTCGCGCACTACCCGCCCGATCCCCTTCCCGTCATTCGGGTCGTCGTGCGGGTCGAGACAGATCCCGTAAAAGCCCAGTGCCAATAGCCGGTGGTCTTTGGCCACGTAGAAGCCCATCCGCTGGTGCATCACCGCGTCCAGACCTTTCGCCGCGCCGGGATGGCCGTCCTTCGTCGTCCCGTCGGGGATGCGATAGGGTGGGAAGAGTACAACCGGATGCGACCACTTTTTGCCATCCTTCGACGTCAGCAATAAGGTCTGCCCGGGCGGGACGCTTTCACTCACTTTGTCGCTCAGGTATTCGAGATAAAAACGGTGGTTCCAGTAAGCCAGCATCGGCTGGTGGTTATAGGTCCAGCCGGAATCGTCCGCCATTGCCGGATGCTCCCTGTTGGCCCTAAATACCTGCAGGTTATGAACCCCCACCGCGGGGACAAGCCGGCCGTGGTGATAATCCACATTGACAAGCGTCTGGCCGCTGTAATGCATCTGCTCCTGGGCCTGCAGGCGAAACCCGCAACCCACCAGTATCAGCCATATCGCCAGACGCCTACTCATGTATCAACCGCTTTATCGTGGGCCCGTCGGTCATCACGATCGTCCCGTGTTTGTGAAACATCGGCACTTCCACCGAATCGGTCACATCCGAAAAATTCTTAAAATCGCCGGTCCTGACTGCGCCATACCGCCTGGCGCGATAGCTGTCGAAATAGATCAGCCAGTCGCTGCCCACCTTCGCCACCGTGGGACCCTCGGTATATTCCGGGGTAAAAGCCATTGAGTCGTCGTGATACGGTCCCGCCGCCCGGTCGCTGAACGCGACCTTGATATCGCGCTGTTGCCGCGTGTTGTCCTTGAACACCAGCACAAAATCATGCGCGCCGCGCTGTACGATCGTCGGATCGATCACGCTATAGCCCGGATCGAAGAAGAGCCTGGCAGGAGTGAACGATACAAAATCCTTCGTAGTGGTGCAATACAACCGGTGATTGTTCCGCTCGTCCTCCTGCCCTCTCGGGAACCGGTAAGGGATCGTGGTTGCCCATACGATCAGGAATTGGGCGCTGTCTTTCTCAAAGAACAATTCGGGCGCCCAGACATTGAATGCATCCGGCTCGTTCGCCATGACGGGAATGAAGCGCTCTTTGCTCCAGTGAATGAGGTCTTTCGTGGAGGCATAGCCGAAGCCTTTGTCGCCATTCCAGCCGCAGGTCCAGACCAACCGCCATGTCCCGTCCGGGCCCTGCGCGATCGAGGGGTCCCGCATGATCTTTTTGTCCCCTATCCCGGGCCGGAGCCAACTGCCGCCCAGATCGGTCCAGTGATACCCATCGAGGCTGTAGAGGAAATACAACCCGTCGGTCGCCGGCTCGCGGAAAGATGTAAACAGATAAATGTCCTTTTTCCCGGCTGCCATCCCGGCGTCCGCGCCTTCGCCTTTCCTGCGTTTCTCCACCTTTGCGGGATCCAGCGCCCATGGCGCGGCATCGACCACCAACACCCAGTCATTCCCTGGCGCCGGCCTGCCAGGCGGATCGAAACGCAACAACTTTCGCCCGGAATACTGGCCGATCGCTTTCCAGCTGCCATCCCGCGGATTGAACCAGGACGCGGTCACCTGGTCCGAGTGGAGTGGGGCCGCGCTGACGGTCAGGGTCCGGCCTGTATAGGTATAGAAAAACGCATAGCCTTTTCCCCGCGTCGCTGCAACATAGTCATAGCGCTTGCCCTGCCCGGTCACCATCGACTCATCGGGCACCCGGTCGAAATACGGCCGTGACAGCATGAGGACTCGCAGATACCCCATCTCTTCCGCCCCCGGGTCGTCGATTGCCCTGAACCATGGCTCCCGGGCGCCGTAAGCGCTGCCCTTATCGGTGGGCCGCAGCATCTGCATCACGGAGTTATCTCCGTATGTAAATCCGCAGGCGCCGGCGAATACGGACCAGTAGCCATAGCGGCGCACGTCCGCGTCCGTCCATCTGGGTTGACTGGTATCGTGTAACCCGTGGGGAATATTCTCGTAGGAAGGCTCGGCGTCAAGTACCGGCTTCGCGGGAGTTTTCGCATAGTCGGCAGCGATATATCGCCAATTGTCCTCTCCGTAATGCGGGTCGCCGCCAGACGTGTCCTGCGCATAGCTCCGGTGCCCCGACTGCACGCTGTTGAAGTCGAGCCATGACGCGTGTTGGAACCAGGTCGAGCTCGAGGTCCGGCCGCGGGGATGGAACGTGATCAGGTGAGCGGGGTCAAGCTGCTTCAGCGTCGCGCCGATCGTATCCCAAACCGCCCGGTAGTCGCTACCCTTGATGTCGCCACCGTTCATCCAGACGATATTGGGCTTGTCCCGGTAGCGTTTCGCCAAAAAGGCGGCGTAAGCTGCGGCCTGGCCGACAGTGGGCCTGGCCGACTTCACCACCCCGCCCCAGACCGGAACCAGGGCCACATACATTCCTTTCTTTCCTGCCCGGTCGACAATATCGTCCAGTCTATCCCAGTAATCGCTGCCAGAGGTCTTTGGCGTGGCGAGGTTTCCGCCGGCCAGCGCGGAATCGCCTTCGGCGTCCACATCATGGATGCCATGTACGACCATGATCTGAATGACCGTGAAGCGCTTCTTACGCCGGTCCTCCAGATATTGCTCCGTCTGGTCGCGGGTCAGCCGGGTCAGCAGCAGCCAACCGGTGTCTCCCAGCCAAAAAAAAGGCTGGCCGGAATCGGTCATCAGGAAATGGCCGTTTGCCGAGACGCGTAACCGCGCCGGCCCTTTTTGGAAAACGGCGGCCTTTTCCCGCTGTGGAAACAGCAGGATCACGGCAACGCCTATCGTTATTAGCACATTTGATCGCATCGTTATTCCTTTTCCAACCAGATCACCACCGCCCCTCTCTCAGCGCCAGGCAGATCAATCATTCCGCCGCCCCTGGTCCTGGTGGTTTCCTTTGCAACAGCCCCGGTGGCCGGGTTGATGCGCCGGACCTTATAGATCGCGCGGTCGCCGAGGTCCAGCCGGACCGTTCCGGGCCGGTCAGTATATACAATGTATCCGTTCCCTTTTTCCGCAAGCATCCAAACGCCCTGTCCCGGTCCGTCGGCCGGCCGCATGCCGGCGGCAGCCTGAAGGAAACCGGTGGCCGCCACCTTCGGGATATTCGCGAGTGATCCGCCGCCCATGAATACGGCCCATCCGAATTGATCGCATCCGTCTGCAGAATAGATCACTGCTTTTTCGGGATATCGTTCACGGTATTCCCGTACCGCATGGCAAACCTCCGCAAACGAGGACCGCCTGGGATGCAGCAGCCGCTCATGCTGCCGCGGCGCCAGCCTTTCGCCGCCTTTGGGCGCATACAATTTTCCATCGGCCTGGTAGTACCAGTACCGGATATCGATCACGTCGATCGCCGCCGCCCGTGCAGGATCAGCCAGAACCGAGTCCTGCACGTCCCTGGTCACGCTGAGCCCGATCGTTTCCTTTTTGCCTTTTTCGTCCTCCCATTGCCGGATATTGTCGACCCAGAAATCCACGAAATGCAGCGGGCCGGTGAATTCGGCGCCGATCAGCTGGATCACCCCCGTGTTGCCGGAAAAGTTGTCGAGGCACTGCCGGATGAATGCGCGATGCAGGTCCCTGCGGACCGGGTTGGTCGTATCGTAGAACTGGTCGGCCATGAAGATCCGCTTGTCTCCTGCAAAAGGCGGGGGTTCGGGAAACCCGGTATGGTTGATATTGTTGGCGGTGCGCCACGGAAAGTCCGCGTAGTGCGCACCCGCCTCGATAATATTGTGCTGAAAATAGTCCTGATGCAGGAGGACCAATCCTTTTTCATCGGCGAGGTCCGCATACCGCCTCAACCGGTCCCAATACCAGGTATTGTACTTCGTAAGATCGTATTTACTTAACCCGTCCCAGGCAGAGTCCTTTCCGCTCCGCGCAAAGGGGAGCTCGTAGAATGGCGGCCAGACGTCGCCATCCATCCGGCGGACCCGCTCGTGATCGTCGCGCCGGCGGTCATACCATAACCCATAGTTGTGATCCAGCGCGACCACATTCCTCATTTTCATCGTGTCGGTCAGGGCATCCAGGTCGTCCGTCAACCCGGTGCCGATCCGGCCAGGCACGTAGCGTGTGATCGCGGGCCTGGCTTCAGCCACCCCGTAGGGTCTTACCGAACCTTCCCACCACGGTTCATCATATCTTTTGCCTGTGAGCACAGCCCCGCCCCGGACCAGCCAGCCGCCCCGGACCTCCATCGGCGCCGCCTTCGCCGGCCTCCGCTCTGCCGGCACGCCGACCTGGTCGATCGTCAGGACGCCCGCCGCTGCCGTGGAGATCGGCTCCCGCTGCGGCGCCTGGTCGATCCAATCGGTCATTTGGGCCTGAGGTTTCACCGATTCGGCCGTAAGCTCCGCTGCCGCCGCCACGGTCGGGCTGCTGGATGCTTCGGTGCCGTATTCCAGCACCTGCGCCCGCGCGGCCACGTCGCCGCCGGGCAACCGCTGAGCCAACTGCGCATAATACAGGCTGTTGGGTTGCACGTGCGCATTGCTGCTGCCCCAATAGCCGTCGCCGCCGAATTGACCCCAACTGCCAAAGGACCAGTTCTGCGCGCCCGGCGGCCGGTAACAGTTGACCCGCGCCGCGGTACAGTTCCAAAAAACGCTGTTGGCCCCGCACCAGCCCGCACCCTGCGCGTCCTGTTCGCGGTTGCCATAGCATAATGCCTGCCCGTCCAGCCGCACGATATCGAACAAAATACCGCTGGCCCAGCTGTCTATCGCGCCGCTAATGCCATGGGAATAATAAGATTGGCATTGTACGAATGCATTTGGCCCCGGCGCGCAGAAACCGACCCCAAAGTCGTGAACCGCCTGCTCCGAGAAGAGCCGCTGGAATAAGGTTTGTCCACCGGCCGTAAAGAACGCGTTGCGCCTTTGACCGCCGATCTCTCCGACGGGCTCTACGTACTTGCAATCTTCCACCGTCACCCGGTTTGCCGTACTCCATACGGACACCGCCGAGGCCGTGAAATGCCTGGCGATCACCTGCCGCACCCAGGCGTCCGTGACGTCTTCGAGCGTAATGGCCATCCAACTGTGCGCCTCGTCTTTGGGATTCGAAGGATCATAGGAAGACCGGCATTCGAGGTTCTCCACCCCCACCTCGCTGATCCGGCCCGGCCATTCGTATCGGGCGACCAGGCCGCCGCCATAGCTGCTGTCCAGTGCGGTGGTGATCGGTGCGTCGAGCGTCAGTTCATTCCCCGTCACGGCAACGATCCGGCGGTCCCAGTATATATCCCGTTGGCCCGCCTTCCAGCCAAGGGCCGAAATGCCGCCGCCAAAAGTTTCCGTTCCCAGAAGCTGTATCCATTCGGCAGTTGAGGGCCGGTGTACCAACACCCGGTCCCCGGGGTGAAAGGAATTCCCGCCTTTCAGCAGCAGGCGGGTGGCGCCCACCGGCACATAGGCATCGGCCACCTCAATGGGAGGTTCTGTCCGGCGGTCGTCGCGGCCTGCTATCCGGATCAGCGTCCGCCGGTCGTGTCCGGTCGCCAGCAATACGGTACCGCCAGCCTCCATCCCGCTCCCCCGCAATACCACGCCGGATGCACGGATCACCAGCCCGCCGCCGACCGCGTAGACGCCTTTTTCGAGCAAGACGGCGCCGCGAATGCCGCGGCTATCCGGTTTCAGCCGACCGACGTCATCCAAAGCGGCCTGGATCCGCGCCGTCGCATCCCCAGCGGTGACCGGGACTACGATCCTCACGGGCGCTTCCGGGATCGTGCTGTCGCCTCCGTGATAGCCGCTATATGAAAAATCGGGTATCCGGTTCCCCCGTTGGTCCGGCGCATACAGCACTTCTCCATGTTGGACCGCCAGTGGGGGCGGCGGCTCCGACGCTTTTGTCTTCTTTTGCGCGCTGACCGCCGGTCCTAAGGCGAGGAAAAATGCAAAGACCGACAAACGAATACTCCGGTTGAACGACATAGTTCGCCAATAACGATGATCAAATAATATCTGCTGCCCGCCGGCCGTTTCTTGCCTGCGCCCCGTCAGCTTACCTGCTTCTCGCCCTTCTGCGCCAGGGCATTCAGGTACACTTCGATATTCGAGTAGCCGCTGCCGTTTGCCGCAGGCTTAGCCGAATCAGTAGGGTCGTTGGGGTTGAGCCCGTGCTTGCGCTCCCATTCGTCCGGCAATCCGTCGTTGTCGGAATCCTTGTAAGGCGTCCCCTTGTAAACCGGGTACCCACCGACCTCAAACACTTCCGTCACGATCCCCTCCTTATACGAGTCCTTCGGTAATTTACGCACTTTGAACTGGCTGAGCGTATCCGTATTCACCTCCTTATAGGCGATCTTCCCCGTGCGGACCTGCTCGATCACCCGTTTGTCCACCGCGTCCCGGTGCGGCAGCGTCGCGCCGACATTGGTCAGTACGAATTTGTACGCTTCCTCCGCGGACATGATCTTTACCGGAGGCATGGGGAAGGGCTTGTCGACTTTCATGTAGGGCTTGTACGGACCGGCGTCCGGCAGTTCCTCCACCTGTACGCCGCCGTTCCAGTTGTCTTTCGTGACCTCGGGATACCCGACCATGATATTGCCATGGACGTACGCGCGTCCGAAATGTTTTTCCTTTAGCTTGCTGCGGCCGCTTTCCGGCTTGATGATCCGGTGTCCTACCGGTTCATCTTTCGGCGTCACGGGACCCGGCTTGAAATAGTTGTTAATGATGTTGAACAGGCTGGTGTAGTCCCCGCCATCCATGGACCGGTGATGCCAGTTAAAAACCACATTGTTGACGAAATTGAATATCCCGTTCCAACCGATCGAGGGGTTCCTCCCCGTATTATCTGCCCAAAGATTGCGCACGAGCATGCAATTCTCGCCACCCATCGTGGTGCCGAACGCATGGTTCCAGGTATCGAGGGATTCGGCGGAGATGCAATTCTGGATCGTGATATTCACCGTACCGAGCTTCTCTTCTTTGGAACCGTCCCCGGGGTCGAACATATGTCTGTACATCGAGAAATTCTCATCCAGACCCCAGCTCGTAGAGACATGGTCCACGATGACATTTCCCACCGGGTTCCCGCCCAGTGCATCATCGCGACGCCCGACATTGGTTTCGCCTCTGCGGAACCGCATGTACCGGATGATGACGTCGTGCGTGTTGACCCAAAAGGATTCGCCTGCCACGCAGATCCCGTCCCCGGGAGCGGACTGCCCCTCGATCGTAACATAGGGCGCCCGCACGATGACCGGCGAGTGAAGATGGATTATGCCGGCTACATTGAAGACGATGATCCTTGCACCGCCCTGTTCGCATGCCCAGCGCAGGCTACCCGGGCCGGAGTCGTCGAGATTGGTCACCACCAGTACCCTGCCGCCATGCCCGCCAAAGCTGTGTGCACCCCCCCCCTCGGCGCCGGGAAACGCCAGGATCGGGGATTGTGGCAGATCGGTCGGCCGCGCTGCCCAGGGAATATATGGTTTGCCGTGCCGCGCGTCGCTGTCGATGATCGGCCAGGCTACCTTCCAGGCGGAGTCGGAATGGGCGTACGCCGCTTTCAGCATCGCATCGGCCTGCGCCTTTACATCATCGGGAACCGTAGGGTATTGCGCCGACGCCTGCCGCGAAAATCCCAATCCGAGCGCAAGCGCCGCTATCCAAAAGAATCTTTTCTTCATTGGTATATCTGTTTTTTAAAATCACTTTGTCGGGTCGAACAGACCTGCCACACCGCCGTAGGTCCAGCCAAGGGTCTGCTGTAAATTAAGGTCCTTGCCGATGTCGCTCGACGGGATGCCGTAAGAATAGTACGTGGTCTGAAAATTGATCGGCAATTCGCCGGCGACCGGTGCGATGCTGTCCTTGAAGAAGATCTGGTAGGCAGGGCCATTGATGTTGACCGTATCCCGGACCTTTATCGTGGTGCTTCCGTCGATATAGCGTTCGATATTGTACAGCTTTGACGTATCCTTCGCTTTCGCCGAGGAAAAATAAGGCGCCCGCGGCACGACAAAGAAGCCCATCCGTTCGCTCCCGTTCAGCGCGTCGAAGGTCCTCGTCCGGCGCAGGTCGTCATACCGCTTGTCCTCAAATGCAAATTCGATCCGCCGCTCGTTAAGTATGGCAGTCTCCAGATCAGGCTGAGAAAGCCCCGCCGGAATTCCGTAAAGCCCGTCGGAATTGGCCGAAATCCCCGCCCGTTGACGCACCGCTTCCAGCATCTGGTAAGCTTCGGCCTGGTTGCCCGTCGCATTGGCACATTCCGCCAGGTTGAGCATCACCTCCGCCATCCGCATCTCCACCCATGTCGTCTTACCGTACTGACTGTTGAGCTGCGTAACGGACGTGTCGATGTTGCGCCGGGTGTAGAATCCTGTCGTGCTCGGCGCACTCGCCTCTTCAGGCACGCCGACATAGGAGTATTGAACCCGGCCGGCCTGGCCACCCAGCCCGTACACGGCGCCATTGTACACGATCGTTGCATAGAAGCGCGGGTCCCGGTTCAGCCAAAAGCGGACGCTGTCATACGGATACATCGATGTCGTATCGCCGTACGGGTGTCCGTCGGCCATCGGGTAGGCTTCCACCAAATTCCAGGTCGGATTATAATTCTTTCCACCGCCGCTGTATGACATGGACCAGGGGCGGGCCGTGTTTTCCCAGTTATTTGAATTCTGCGAGACCGTGGTCGATGCGTTATAGGACCGGAAAAAGATGGGCTCGTGGTTCGTGGCCAGTGAAGCATCGAGGAAAATGCGGGAATAGTTCTTGTACAATCCGTACCCGGCGGCGGTGAGGGAGTCGTAAGCCGCCTCATTGGCATTGTAGGCCAGCTGCCACCTCGATTGGTCGTTCAGGGGGTTGAATTGCGGGCTGGCATAATACAACAGTATCCTTCCCTTCAGCGCCAGCGCCGCCACATTCGTGATCCTGCCCATGTCGGCGCCCGACCAGGTGCCCGGCAGAACGGAACAATGGGCGAGGTCCGCCAGCATGCTGTCCACGCACTGCGTCGTGGTGTTCCGCGGCAGTGCAAGGCTGTCTGTCACCCAATTCTGCGCCCGGGTGATATAAGGGACCCCGCCATATACCTTGACCAGTTGAAAATAGGTCCAGGCCCGCAGAAAATAAGCCTGCGCTTTGATCGGAGTGGTGATGTCGGGTGTGAGCCCGTAGTTGTCGATATCGCTAAGCAGGATATTGATCTTACGAATATAGGCCCAACTGGAATTGGCGGTCGGATAGTAATCGTTCTCGCTTTCCTGCGTGAGCGTCCCCTGCAACACGCCTATATTGGTGCCGCCGTTACACTCATCGCTGATGTTGTGCCAGTTCGTCGGGATATTGCTGATGGATGCATTGCTGTAATAGACCGGCATGCACAGCTGGTACAGATTGTCCAGGTACACCATGGCTGTGGATTGGTTGCCCCATACCTGCGCTTCCGGTACGCCGTTGAAATCGACCTTGTTGAGGATCTTCTTACAGCCCGCGCCGGCCAGTGCGAAAAGAATGACGGAATATATGATAAGCTTTTTCATCGTTTGATATTTTTATCGGTAGCGTAGGGTTAAAGGGAAAGGTTCAATCCGAACGTCCAGGTCCGAAGGATCGGATAGTCGGTGATCTCGTTGGACCGCGGATCCTTATAGGGGGTAGGATTGATGATCGCCCAAAGATTGTTTCCGGTCACATAGAACCGGACTTCCGGCATATGATGCGCGGCCGTCCAGGTAACCGGAACCTGCCAGGACAACATCATATTGTTGACATACATATACGTCGCGCTGTGCAGCCAGAAGGTGCTGGCCTGGTTCGCGAGAGGCGCGTAGATGGCCGGCAGCCTGGCGTTCTGGTCGTACACCGTATAGGAGCCCTTCCACATCGACAGTCCGGAAAGGTCCTTCGTGGGCGGGGTGATATCCACCTTCTTCCAGGCCATCTCGCCGCCGAGGCCTAACGAAATATTGGTACTGAGCCGGAGTCCCTTCCATTGCGCCCCGAATTGAAAGCCGAAACCGTACAGCGTACTGGAGCGTTTGGCGATCTGGGTCTGATCGTTCGACGTGATCTTGCCGTCGCCGTCGATGTCGGCGAAGTTCATGTCGCCAGCGCGGAGGGTGTCCCCGTTGATGAGCCAGCCCGGGTGTTTGGCGTTCCAGTCCGCGGCTTCGGCGGCCGTCCTTACGATGCCCGTCGACTTGTATCCCGTAATGCCGCGGTCTTCGCGCTTCCCGATGGGGTTGAGATAACCGGTGTCGGTGCCCGCGTTGAAATACTCCTGCATCACTTTATTGTCGCTCCAGCTGAAATTGACCGTTGCAAAAACCTGCAGGTTCCGGCCGACGTCCTGCCGGTAGCCGATCTGGGCTTCCGTTCCCCAGGAATTCACGATGCCGTAGTTCTCTTGTGCGATAGACGCCCCAAAAGACACGGGCACGCTGGAAGACGGAGCATCCAGCATATCGTATTGATGGCGGTACCAGTAGTCGAGTGCAAAATGGAATTTGCGGTTGGCGAAGGTTCCGTCGAAACCCAGGTCTTTATACAGGTCCCGTTCCCACGTGATATTGGGGTTGGGCACCTGGGCCGTCGAAAGGCCGTTGCTGTAGGATGTGCCGAACAAATATCCGTTCGTCGAGGTGTACCGCTGGATCCATCCGAATGCCGAAGTCGCGTCGTTGCCCGTCAGCCCCATATTGAAGCGGATCTTCAGGTCGTTGACAAAGCGGACGTTTTGATAAAAGAAGGGTTCCTCGGAGATCTTCCAGCCCACGGATGCGGACGGAAAGAATCCCCACTGATGGTTGGTGGGGAAATTCGGTGAAGCATCGTCCCGGAACGCACCTTCGAAGAGATATTTGCCCTTGAACGAATAATCCAGCCGGCCCAGGTAGCTCACCCGACCCGTCGACAGCGACTGTCCGGAAAGGGAAACGTTGCTGCCGTCCGAACTGAAGCCGTAGATCTGATCTACGCCCGGGATCACCTGGGTGCTGTTTTGGGTGATCAGGTAATCCCCGGTCGTCTGTTCCTGCTCCGCGGACAGCATCACCGCGATCGCATGCTCCCCGAATTTGTTGTCGTAGGAGACGCCTTCCGTGGCCTGCCAGTTGGTGGAGAGGGTGTTGGCTTCGATCAGCTCATTCCCGTTGGTGATCGTTTTTGCCGTGTACGAATCATAGTTGTACAGCACATTCTGGGTCCCCGTGGCCACATTGGCTTTGGCGCCCGTGTTCTTGTGGTTGCCCAGCACCTGATAATCATAGGCCAGGTAGCTCGGGTAATATTGCTTGCCGAAATCCGAGAAAGAATTCCGGCCATATTGTACCTGGAGCTTCAATCCCGGAACGACCGGGATCGCGTACTGGGCGCTGGCGGTGATCGAAAAGTTGTTGCTGTTATCCTTAGAATAGGAATTGGATGCTGTCAAAGCCTGCGGGTGCCATTTCAACGGCGCATAATAATTGGGGTTGCCCTGTATAAAGATGGGCACCCATTTCGGGACCGTCAGTAAGGCGCCGATCGTTCCGTTCAATTGGTCGTTCTGCTCGGTCACGCCTTTTGGAGCCGGCCGGTCGTTGAATCCCGAGTTGTCGTTGACCGTTACGGTCGTGGTGAGACCTTCGACGATCCGGGCCGTCATGCCCAGCTGCAGTCCATATTTCCGTTCGAAGTTCTCGGGCAGGTTCCCGGTCTCATCATAGTAGTTGGCGCCTGCGAAATAGGTCAGCCTGTCCGTCCCGCCGCTCACGCTGAGCGTGTGCCGCTGGATGCTGCCGTTGGGGATCCATTCGCTCCTCAGCCAGTCGAAGTTGCGCGACCGGATCGTATCGAGCTCGGCGGGCGTATAGATCTCGGTTGTCGCCACCTTGTAGGGCATGTAATTTTCCACCCAGTTATTCAGCAGCAAGGCCTGGTTGTACCCGTCGATCATCGTCGGGATCTTTATCGCGTTCGTATTGGAATAGGAGCCGGAATAGTTGATCTTTGGTTTTCCCGGCCGTCCCTTCTTTGTCGTGACGAGAATGACCCCGTTGGCTCCCCGGGCTCCATAGATGGTGGCAGACGCATCCTTGAGTACCGTGATGCTCTCGATCTCGGAAGGGTCGAGATTGTCGAAGGCGGTCTTGCCGGTCGGGTCGACGCCGCTGCCGGTGCCGATGATCGGCGCCAGACCGTCGATGATATACAACGGGCTGGTCGTGCCTCCGGAGGCAAAGGTGACTGCGTTGCGGATCACGACATTGGTCGTCGCTCCCGGCTTGCCTGAGGTCTGATTGACGCCCACGCCGGGCACCTGGTTCACCAACAGGGTCGACAAATTCGCCGCTGGGAGGTCCTCCACCTCTTTTGGATCGATGGTTGCCACCGATCCCAGAATATTCGATCGCTTTTGGGTGCCATAGCCGACGACCACCACATCATCCATTTTCTTGTTGGAGTTCACCAAGGAGACGATCACCGCTGAATCGCCGGTGGTCCTGAATTCCCGCATATCGAATCCGATGTAGGATACCAGCAAAGTGACCGGTCCCGTCTTTCTGATGACGGGCAGGGAGAAAACGCCCTGTTCGTCGGTGATCACGCCGCGGGAGGTCCCTTTAACGGATACCGAGACGCCCCGGAGCGGTTCTTTGGTGTCCTGGTTGATGACCTTCCCGGTGATTACCCTGTAGCGTCCCTGTGAGAGTACGGCGTCCCGGAAAACAAACAGCAGCAGCAGCACAATCGGGCACCTCTTCAATAGTTGCAAGTTCATATGGCATTAGTTTGGAGAAAATGAGCAATCCTTATTTTGTTCAAGTTGATCCGGGCTCCTGCCCGTTTACAGCTTTTAGTACACCGGCCCTATTTGACTTCGCCGGCATTGGACGCGGCGGCCTTACGCCGCTTCTCCCACTCTTCACCGGCCTTCTTCATGTCGATACCCTGGGAAGACAAATAGTTATTGATCCGGCCCTTGTATTTGCCGAACCAGGCGTGCTTTTCCTTGCTCGACCCGGCATCCATGGCGTGCTCTCTCGCTTCCGTGAGATCCGCAAGGATCAGCGCCTTCTGGTCCGCCGTCAAGTTGGGCAATTCTTCCTGATAACCTTTGTAGGTCACCTCAAGTATACTATAGGTCATCCCGTCTTTGATCTGATCGACCTGATTCGGTGTAAGGAGTTTACCCAACCGGGCGAGATAGGCCTGGTGCAGCTGTCCTACCTGCTCGTCCGCATCCTTGAGAATGAGTCTCTTGACAGAGTCGACCTGCGCCTTGTCACCGCTCAACGCTTTCAGCTTCCGGTCCCTTTCTGTGTAGACCGAATTCAGCGACCGGTATTGATCGGCCACGACGCCCCGAAGGCGATAAAAGGACGCCGAGTCCCGCAATCCCAGTGCGGCGACGATCTTGCCTGCCCGGGCGGTGATCATCCGGAGATACGCAGAGTCTTCATTTGTAATCGGGGAGTGGGGTGAAGCAGCCTGGCTGCCTGGAGGGTAACAGAGGATCAAGATGAACGCAGAACCGAAAGCAAGCAATCTTTCCTTCATTGTCTTTTCCTTTTTTGGACCATTAGCGATGGGGCTAAAGGTACAGGCGCCATATCCGCGAAACAATGTAAGGTTTAACTATAATGATGGATTATTTTACTATTTCCTGAAGTTTCCATGTATGCCGGACCGACGGACGTTACCGCACCGCGCGGATCGTCACCGTTGCCGGCGCCAACCCATATCCGCTGACCCGGACGAAGATCGCCCCCTGCGTTTTTACAGCGCGGACGATCGCCAGACAAAGCCCGTTGTATGCGTGGTGGCGGTCACCCCGAAAGGATTCGAGATCTGCCTCGTAGCCGTTGTCCATCCCGGCCAGGCTTCCCGCGCCCGATACTTCACAGCGAAGTTGCATCGCTGCATCCGGGACCAGGTTGCCGGTTGCGTCGGTGATCCCGATCGTGACGAAACAGAGGTCTTTGCCGTCGGCATGGATTATCTTCCTATCTGCCTGCAACCGGATCTGTACCGCCGGTCCCGCGGTCCGCACGCTGTCCACGGCCACGGCTTTTCCCCGCTCCATCGCGACTGCTTTTAGCGTCCCGGGCCGCCAGGCCACGCGCCAGGATACGTGGAGGTCCTGACCGGCTTTGCTTCTCGCCCCAAGCGGTTTGCCGTTGAGGAACAGGAGCACCGAATCGGCGCGGTTATAGTAGGCCCATACATCGACGCTGTCGCCTGCGTGCCAGTTCCAATGCGGAAACAGATGCAATACCCGCCGCGCCGTCCACTCCGCCTGATACATATAATAAATGTCTTTGGGAAAGCCTGCCAGGTCCACGATCCCAAAATAGGAGCTGCGTGCCGGCCAGGCATAGGGCGTCGGCTCCCCAATATAGTCCCAGCCCGTCCAGACGAACAGGCCGGCAACCGCGGGGTTCCTCTTCGCCGCCTTCCACGTTTCTTCGTGCGTCGATCCCCAGTAAGCCGAGACATTGTCGTATGCGGACACAGTCCAGTCGCGGTTGCCGCCTTTCAGCGGTTCCTTTGGTCCCTGCGGCCACCTCCTGATGCTGTCCGCCGGCATATCGTAATGCCCCCGCGTTTCCAGCGCCGAGGTGGTCTCGGTCGCAAGAAATGGCCGGCCGGGAAACCGCTCTCCAATCGAGTCATAGAGTCCCTGGTGATAGTTCAGCCCGACGATATCCAGGGCGCCGGAGCGGTAGATGAAATTCCTGTTGGTATCCGGCTCTGTCAGTGCGGACGTCACCGGCCGCGTCGGATCAAGCGATTTCACAATTCCCGCAAGCTCACGGGCCAGCCGGATCCCGCTGCTGTCGAACTGTTCCCGGATCTCGTTGCCGATGCTCCATACGATCACCGACGGGTGGTTGCGGTCCCTGCGGACCTGGTCGGCCAGGTCCCTCGCGTGCCATTCCTGAAAATTCGCGGAATAATCGTGTTTTGTCTTTTTCTTCCGCCACATATCGAACGCCTCATCCATGACCATCAATCCCATCGAGTCGCACACATCGAGCAATTCCGGCGCAGGCGGGTTGTGGCTGGTCCTGATCGCATTGCATCCCATATCCTTCAGGATCCGCAATTGCCGCCGGATAGCAGCGATATTTACCGCCGCCCCCAGTGCGCCTTCATCATGGTGCAGACAGACTCCCAGCATCTTCATGGACTGACCGTTCAGAAAAAACCCTTTTGCAGGGTCGAAGCGAAATTCCCTGATGCCGGTCCGCACCGTATACTTATCAGCCTGCCCCCTTCCCGTTCTAACGGTAACCTGTATTCGATACAGATACGGGTCCGCCGGCGACCAGAGATGGGGCTTCTTAAGGGTCAGCATAATCGTTGACCGAACGACACCGTGCACCAGCAAGACCTTCCCGCCGTCCGATGCGCCAACGACCCGTCCGTCGCGGTCGAGCAATTCGACCCGGACAGTTGCCCATATCCTGTCCCCGGTATTCCTGATGTCGATGGCCGCAGCTATCTTCGCGGCCTCTTTACTCACAGCGGGCGTCGTGACAAATACCCCCCAATGGTCCACCGCCGCCGCCGGCGTCGTTTCCAACCACACATTCCTGTAGATGCCCGACCCGGTGTACCAGCGGGAATCAGGTTGCGCCGAGTTGTCGACCCGCACCGCCAGCACGTTCCTGCCGTCTTTCGACAACCATGGCGTCAGCTCGTACCGGAAGGAAATATAGCCGTTCGGCCGCTTGCCGAGATCATGTCCGTTGATCCAGACTTCGCTGCAGCGGTACACCCCGTCAAAATCGACATAGACCCGGCCGGCACCCGGATGCAACCGAAAATGCTTCCGGTACCAACCCACTCCTGCCGGCAATCCGCCCTCGCCCTGTCCCGTGCGGTTCTTCGGGGAGAACGCGCCCTCGATGCTCCAATCATGCGGCAGGTCTAGCAGGCGCCACCCGGCGTCGTCAAAGGCCGCAGTCGATGCCGCGGAATCGTCGCCCAAAAAGAAGCGCCAGCCCGTGTCGAGACTGGTGACCTGCCGGCCCGTCCCGAGACTGGTGACCTGCCGGCCCTGGCTGAAAACCGCCAGGGGCGCGCAAAGCAATAGCAATAATATGTTTCGCCGGCTCGTCATATAGCTTAATGAAAGCTTACCCCGCTTTTTCCAACGTCCTTCGAAGTCGCCAAAGCGATGCCGCGATCGCCCCGCTTGTCGACCGCGCAGTAGAAATGGTATACGGTCCCCCTGAACCGGATCACGGCCGACTTATGCGCAAACACCTCGTCGTACGGCTCCGAGGACCGGATGAGGTCCGGGCCTGTCCAATCCGTCCAGTGCACCAGGTCGTAGCTGCATGCGAAACGGTTGAAGGCCCCGCCCATGCCATGCCAAAAGGCGCCGAAATAGAACATGACCCATATATTTCCGATCTTCTGGATATAGGGATCGCCCGTGATCCCTGTCAGGTGATCCAGCACCGGGTTCCGTCCCAGCCGCTTCCAATGCACCATATCGTCCGATACGGCCAACCCGATCCGTTCGCTTCCCCTTCGCCTGTCCGCACTATCGCCATTGGCGTTGTAAAAAAGATCGAACCGGTGACCCGTCAGCCGGTCTTTGTCCCATACCACCCAACTCTTGTACATCGTGTGGTCGTCCCACCACGCCACATCCGTATCATGGACCGTGAGGATCGGCCGGTCGAGCCGCTGCCATTCGTGCGGCCTGGCAGGATCCTGATCCGTGAAAGCCATTCCCTCCGATAAAGTTCCCGCTTCATACCCGCGGGTATTTCCGCCAAAATACGACATCCAGTATTTCCCCCGCCACGAGTGCAGCCGGTAGTCGCCGCCCCAGCGATGATCGACCAGGGCAAAATAGCCGGCTTTCTGGTTGCCGTCCCACTTGCTGCTATCCCCAAAGGACAGCATTTTGCCAAGTGTCGTCCAATGCAACAGATCGTCGCTGCCCGCCAACCAGGTCTCATACCCGCGGCCATCAAAAATGATATACGACATATACCATCGTTTCCCTTTGCGGAAGATCGTGGGACAATCCATTTTCTTGCCCCGCTCCGGTGGCACCAGCACCAGGCCATATTTGTAAGGCGTCCTGATTTGACGGTACACCAACTCCATTTTGTGTTGCGTAACGGCATTCCGAAGGACCGCGCGAAAATAGTAGTGTCCCGACCCGATGGCGAAGATCGCGGTGCCGCTGTCCCTTCTGACCAGCCGGATATCTTTCTTGTCGGCTATCGCCCGCCATCCCTCCGTGATCGTTGCCCCCGCGGTCGCCGGCAGACAGACCGTAGCCGTCGTATTGCCCGGAATCGTGACATCCAGTTCGAAGGCATCCTTGCTTCGTTTCCAGTACGCGGACACCAACCCGTAAGGCGAATGGTAACCGGCCCTGGCCCATTGCACGGCGCCCACCGGTTCCGGCCGGATGATGGCATGGTGAAAGGCGGGTTGACCGTCGTCCGCCCTGATCCCGGCCAGTCCCTGGTACAACCATTCCAACAAATGCCCCAGCATCAGATGGTCGTTCGACACAGAAGGCAACGCCTGCCAGGATTCCGTAAGGGCCGTGGCGCCATGCGCCAGCTGATACCCGTAACCCGGGACGTCGGTGCGGCTGTTCATCGCAAAGATGAGGTCCGGCCGGCCGCCTTCATCGAGCGCCTGAAGGACATAGCGGAACCCGATATCGCCGGCTGTGAGCCCGTTACCCCTCCGATGGATATCCCTGACCAAATGCGCCAGCACCGAATCGCGCTTGCCGTCAGGCACGAGACCGACATACAGCGCCATCGCGTCAGCTGTCTGGCTTCCGCCGGCTACTTCATTAAGTCTCGGATCAAAAAAACGATGATTGAAAGCCGTCCTGGTTGCCGCCGCCAGTACCCGGAAATTCCCTGCCTCCTCCGGCCTGCCCAACAGGGCCGACACCTGCTCAAGTACCGTAAGGTCATAATAATAGATGGCCGTCGCCGTGACACCGCGGGGCGTTTGTTGCGAGAGGCCCGGTCTTGCCGGGCCGATATCATACCAGTCTCCCAGTCCCTCAGTCAATAGGTGATCGTCGGATTCCCGGCCCAAATAGTCGATATACCTGAGCATCATCGGGTAACTTTCGGCAAGTATGGCCTGGTCGCCGTACCACTTGTACAGGTACCAGGGAAGGAGGATCGCGCTGCTTCCCCATTCGGGCGAATCCCTGAATGGCGCTCCGAACACCGTGTACTCGGGTGCAATCTCCGGAACGAGGCCTTCCGGTGTCTGCGCTTCCATCATATCGTGCACCGCCTTGCGGGCCAGGGTGTGCATATCGTATCCATACCTGATGGAACTGCCCATCAGGTGATCCTGCTCGAGCCAACCTAGTTTTTCGCGGTGCGGGCAATCGGTAAAGACGCTGGCCAGGTTGCTTTGTATCGCCCAATCAATCAGGCTATCCGTCCGGTTGAGCAGCGGATCGGAGCAGTCGAAGTTCCCCGCCTTAGCCATCGAATTTCGGGTGTGCAACGACGTTATTTTACAGACGACCGGCAGGCCGTCGGGATTGGGATAACCCGCCGGAACCGCGCCGGCTACTTCCACATAACGGAACCCATAATAGCTGAACCGGGGCGCCCAGGTTTCCACCCCGTCTCCTTTCAACGTGTATTCCCAGTAATACGGTCTCCCTGTTGCGCGCTGGTTGGCGCTGCTGTCGGCCGCGATCAGTTCAGCAGGTATCAGCCGGACGGTTGCACCGCGCCGGCCCGACACAGCAATCCGCACGGTCCCGGACGCATTCTGCCCCATGTCGTAGACCCAACCGGGCGCCTGCAGCCCCGGTGCACCCTCTCGGTCCTCCAATACCCGCCGCGCCGGAAAACTGTCGGTCACTTTCAACGGCTCTTCCTCCTGCGCGCGTAATGCCGGGGGGCCTTCTACGAGGAGGGCCTTACGCCACCCGCTTTCAGGGGACTCCGCAAAACCCGGTCTGTCCCAACCGGGTTGCTCCAGCCGGGCATCGTAGTCCTCACCACCATAGATGCTGGAAAACCGGATGGGGCCCGGCGCAGCGCGCCAACTGGAATCGGTGCAAATCCGTTGGATCGTACCGTCGGTGTATTCCAGTTGCAGCACGGCGATCACCTTGGGATATCCATATGCCGTCAGCAATTTGTGATAGCGCTCACGGGGAATGTAATAGAACCCATTGCCCAGCATCACGCCCAGCACATTTTCCCCTTGTTTAAGCTGCCGGGTTACATCCAGCGCGACGTACAGCGCCGACTTGTCATAGGCGACCCAGCCGGGGTCGAGAAAATGATCCCCCACCTTTTCGCCATCGCAGCGCAACTCGAATTGTCCCAGGCCGCTAATGAAGATCGTGGCCCGGACCACCGGCTTGTCGATCCCGAATGACTTCCGGAGTATCGGCAGCACGTCGCGTCCCGGCCCGGTCTTTCCCGTCCGGCGTTGACCCGGCAATAAAATCGCAGAATCGGGGATCCTGTCGTAACCTATCCACCTCGCACCGTCCCAGTCCGCGGCCGACCACAACCCGGTCTGCCAACTGGCGCAATGGCTCCAGCGGGAACTGTCCCGCCGCGCGTTATCCCATACCATTACCTTCCAGTAATAGGTCCTGCCCGCCGACAGCGCAGGCCCGGCATACCGGACGCCGATGGAACTGTCCGATGCCCGACGGTCGGAATCCCAATAATTGCCCGAATCCCGCAGGAGGCTGACCGAATCTGTCGATACCAGTATCCGGTAGGCCGATTGCCGTACGCCACGCTTCGAAGACTGCAACTCCCAGCTCAGAAACGGGCGGCCGTCCACGCCCGATGGATCGACGCGGTAGGCGCAGCGCAAATTGACCAGCCTGATCTCCTGCGCATGCGCAGACAGCGCGGCCATACAGGCCGCCAGGAAAAGGATTCCGATTCTTTTCACGTGTATTGTATTGTGCGGCCTACTGCACCTGCAGTTGGCCGACCGTCGTCCCCGGCGCGATCAGCCGGACGATATACCGTCCTGCATTGATCATCGTCCCGGTGGTACTGTCAAAATAATTCCACTTCCCCGCCGGTGACGGAAGAAGCGCGACCGGCGATTCCCGGACCAATGTGCCGTCCTCCATCCGGATTTCCAACCGCCCCCGCCCCGCGAGATTCCCCGGCCGGCGATATTTCACCGAGAGCGAATACTCGTCTCCGACACCTATGACGATCCGCCATTCGGTCGTATCGCCGTTGACCCGCACGCCGCTCCATCCGCCAACGCCCGCATCATTCCCCGCACGGCCATTCAGACCTGTGACCACCGGTCCACCGCCGCTTGCCCCGGGCACTTTATACGTCACAACCGGTTTCGCATCGAAAGCCGGCTCCATGGAACTTGCCTCCTGTACGGCCGCCAGCTCTCCTTGCGCCGCCACCGTGGCTCCCGCGGCAACCCGGCGCCGGTATACCTCCAAAGTTTCGCCGCCCGCGGCATCGGTCAGCACCCGCGTGTGCGTATCCTCATAGCCGGCCGGCGGTTGTGCGCTGTCAGCTGCGACATATACGTCAGCGCCGACCGTGAGGCGAAATGAATCGCAATTGCCGCTCACCCAATCCGCCCCATACAGGGCCGGAGGCAATGCTGCGATAGTCCTCAGCTTTCCCCCAGCCCGAAGCGTATCGCCCGTATCCAACCATGTGCCCATCGATGCGATCCCCTCATGGCATGCCATCCATCCGGGTGACGCCGCCGCCGCTCTTGCCGTGTTGTCTGTCGTCGCCACTGCGATTGCCGAGATCAGCGCCTGCCCCGCCGCCTCGCGGGGAAATGTCACGACCAGTTTTCCCCCGCGCACCCGGACCACCACGACCCTTTTCAGCGCGCGGTCCGTACCCGCGGCCTTCCAGATATCCAGGTCCCTGATCACGGTCTCGCCATTCACGGCGACATCGAACCGCCGCCACCCGGCGCAGTTCATTCCGCCGCCAAGACCCAGCCAGGGTTCTGTAAAATACAATTCCACGCGGTACCAACCATCCTGTACCGGAAAGGTATAACCGAGTTTTCCGAGGCCGTACCGGAAATCCGCGAACAGGCGGCCATCCCGCGTGCCCGCGATATCATCCGAAACCCGCCGCTGGCTCGCAAAGAAAGGCGACATGCCCGGGTACCCATCCGTCCAGGAAAACGAACCCCAGGTTCCGGGCATGGTCCAATGACGGTCCGCCAACCAGCGGTGGCCCAGGTGATCGACATAGTCCGGACCGCCGCAGTTGACGCGATATACATACCGGTATCCCGGCGCCGGGGCCACCAAATCCGCCGTATCCGATGGACCCGTCGCGACCTTCGCCCCTGCCACTGCCGTTCCCAGCCGCTCCGGCGCCCGCGGCAAATGATGCAACTCCAGACTATCCCGCGCCGCAACTTTGCCGTGAACGAAGCCTACCGCCACCAACCTGCTCCATCGCACGTCCACATCGTCCCATTGGAAATGCGCCGGCCCCTTCCGCATGCCTAAATCAGCGCCGCCATTGTACAACGCGACGGAGTCGCAATTCGAATACACGACGATCCCGCTTTTCTTTCCGCCCGACAGCCAGCGGTCCGGCCAGGAATGCCCGGCAATATAGACCATCGGTGCCACCGCGGCGGGCACAAAATGCGCCCGATAGCAATAAAACATATCCACCGGCTCCCCCCAGGACGTCAACAGCCCCTTATAGTTGACAGGGCCTACCCGGTCGAGCTCCCGGAACCCCTCACCCGACTGGACCCTGCCGGGGTTGTCATGCGACGAGAACAGCCACATGAAATGCCCCGCCACCTCGTCCCTCACGCTATCGGCCAGCCGAATTTTAAGTTCCATCAACCGATCCATCCTTTCTTCGCTGAACGGCACGTCCCCATGCAGGTCCGCCGTCCGCCAGGCGCCGTATTCACCTACCAGCACCTGCCGGCGCAAATCTGCTGCATAAGTTCGGGGGTCGCCACCGTACGTTCCGGTCCAGTTCTGCGGCACATCCCAGTCGGTCCCTTCGCCACCGTTGCAGGTGACGATCCTGCGCTGCGCGGACGCAGTGGGATCCAGCCGCCGGATCACCGCGGCACACTCCCGGGCAAAATCCGCCGGAAGCTTGCTTTCGTTCTGAAGTCCCCAAAGAATGAGCGACGGACTATTCCTGCGTTCCGTCACCCACTCCGTCAAACAACGCAAAAAGTTTCGCCGAAACGCAGGCGAGTCGAACCAGATATGTGCGGAAAGCTGCGGCCACCAAAGCATCCCGAGACTATCCCAGCATTGCTGAAATCTCAAATTATGCGGCTGGTGAGCGTCCCGGAAGGCGTTGAAACCCGCAGCCCTGATCTCGGACACGCGCGCCCTGATCCCGGCATCTGTAAATGCATGACTTCCCCCAAGCCGGTGTTCGTAACCGGCGATCCCGTTGATGAATACCCGCTTTCCGTTCACCAGGAAGGGATGAGGACCGGGAGCGCTCAGATCGGGCCACCGGATCACACGGATCCCATACGGCGTCGTCACCCGGTCGATGACCCGGCCCGCGACGACCATCTCGGTAACCACCCGGTACAAATAGGGGTCGTCCGGAGACCACAGCCGCGGGCGCCGCAAATTGAGTGTCTGACGCACCGACGTGGCTTGTCCGGGCTCCGCCCGCAGAACGGTCTTCGCCATAGCGACGGTGCGTCCCCCGCGGTCCTCCAGCCGTTGCACGAGTTCGCCATCCCACCCGGAATCGCCGTAGTCCTTGCAGGCCGTCTCTAAAAAAAGCGTCGCGGACGCCGGCGACGCGGAGGTATCGTTCCAGACATGCACGCCAAACGGCTCTATCCGGACCGCGTGGGTCACGACCAGGTGGACCGGTCTGAAGATCCCCATCGGTTGCGAGCCTTCGGAAAACCCCCGCTCGTCGGAACAACCGCCGCAGATCCAGGGCAGGTCGCGGATAAAGGCGGGGTGGTCGGCGCGCACGGTTATGATATTCTCTCCCCCGCCGGGACGCAGGGCATGCGTAATGTCTACCGTAAATGAGGTTCGACCTCCCGCATGATACCCGGCATAGCTGCCGTTTACCCATACCGTCGCATAGGAGCCGACGCCTTCGAACCATAAGAAGTACCGGCGGTCCGCAGCCGGATGCCGGATCACCAGCGGCCGGCGGTACCACGCATATCCATGCAGGTTACCGTGCCGCAGCCGACGGTAGCCTCCGTAATCATCCCAATTATGCGGCACATCCACTTCCATCCAATGCCGGTCGTCATAACTAACGGCTTCCGACCCCCGGTAAGCCGAAGAATCTGCACTTTCCGCTGTCCGCCAGCCCGAATCCAGCAGCAAATCCCGCCGGGAATCGGATGCCTGCATCAAATCCCCGTCAAACAGATAGCTCATGCCTTTAACGGTCGCCACCTCCGCCCGCCGGCCTTCATAGCGCAACACGCAATCCCCGCCCAGCCGTGACAAAACCCTCACCTGCCGCAGCGTCCCGTGTGCCCAGGAAATGTCCAGCACAAAGCCGCCGCGCGCGCAGATCCCCCTGATCTCCCCTTCAGGCAGCGCTGCCGGTAACGCCGGCAGGACATCGATGCCCGAGTCCTGGCTTTGCAGCAGCATCTCGGCCACACCCGCTGCGCCGCCGAAATTTCCGTCGATCTGGAACGGCGGATGGGCATCCAGCATATCCGGATACACGCCCCCGTGTTCCCCCCCTTCGACATGTGCGGCGGAAGACAACAATTTATCAACCAGCGCCATCGCGTGATCTCCGTCACGGAAGCGCGCCCAGCAATTTACCTTCCAGGCGAGGCTCCAGCCCGTGCCTCCGTCGCCGCGATAGATCAGCGACTGCCTCGCCGCCTTCATCAGCATCGGGCTTTTCCATGTAATGTCGGTACCGGGATACACGCCCCAGAGATGCGAGATATGCCGGTGGGTATCCGAGCTGTCGTCTTTGTCCTCCAGCCATTCCTGCAATTGACCGAACCGCCCGATCTGGTCCGGGGCGATCCTTGCACATTTCTTTTCCAGCTCACCGCTGAAGGTCCGGTCGACGTCAAGCGCGGCGGCGGCCGCGATACAGTTCCTGAAAAGGTCCCGGATAAGCTGGTGGTCCATCGTGGGTCCCGCAACGAGTCCGCCGTGTTCGGGCGAGGCGGAAGGCGTGCTGATCAGCCAGCCCGTTGCCGGATCGGCGACCAGGAAATGCGCAAAGAAGTCAGCTGCCGCCCTCATTTCAGGATAATACCTCCTTAAAAAATCCTTGTCCCCGGTGAACAAATAGTGTTCCCAGATCTGGTGGCATAGCCAGGCGCCGCCGGTCGGCCAGATCCCGTGAGTGGAGGCGTTGATCGGCGCCGTCCCGCACCAAAGGTCCGTGTTGTGATGGAGTACCCAGCCGGGACACCGGTAATAATCGGCAGCCGTGGCCTTTCCGGCCGCCGACAGGTTGCGGATGAGTCGGAACAACGGCTTCTCACATTCCGGAAGATTCAGTTCCTCGGCAGGCCAGTAGTTCATTTCGAGGTTGATGTTCGTCGTAAACTTGCTGCCCCAGGGCGGGCTAAGCTCGTCGTTCCAGATGCCTTGCAGATTGGCGGGATAGGGCGCCGTCGGTGCGGAAGAAGCCAGCAGGAGATACCGGCTGTACTGGACGTATAGGGCGATCAGGTTCGGGTCGGTTCCGGGCGTAAACCGCTCGATCCGCAGATCGGTCGGCAGCAGGGACCTCTCCTTCCCGAAACGGATCTGAAACCGGCCGAAATATTTGCGGTAGCCCGCGACATGGCAGGCGCGCACCGCCGGATACCGGAGCCCGCTCAACCCAACCAGCGCCGCGCGGCATTTTGCCGCCGGATCGCCGCCGACGTCATGATAGTTGATAAAACTGGTTGCCGCCAACCCGTACAGCACGACGTCGTCAGCGCCCCGCACGAAGATCGAATCGGCGGTCACGTCGACCTTTCCATGTGCCGCGAGGACATGCCAGAAACTGACCCCCCTCAACACTCCGTCCCGTACGCGGACATACAGTCCCAGCGTCCGGTCATCCACCCTCCGGATGGAGAAGTCGCGGTGGGGCGTGCCGAGACCGGCAGAAAATGTGATCTTCCCCGGCCGGTCGGCGCTGAGATGGACGACCAGGGCCTGCGGCGATTCGCTCGCAAAATATTCTCTCGTATAGTGCACGCCGTTGGTCTCATACGAAACCGCGGCGATGGCATTCGCTATGTCGAGTTGCCGCCGGTAACCGGCAATGGCCCCCTGCCCTTCCATATGGAACCGGAGATCGCCGAAAGGTTGGTATTCCGCTTCGTATTTGGGCAGGAGAGGCGGATCGGCATTCTGGATCGCAAATTTCCATTGGTGCGGCAATGTGATTGCCTCCGTCCCTCCGGCCCGGGGTCCGGGCCCGGGTCCGGGGCCTGATACGGAGTCCTCGATCGGCCGGATCGTCAGATCGGGCTTGCCCTTATAGCCGGTCAGGCCCCCTTTATCGTCGAAGTTAAGGATCTGGATGGCGATCACGTTTCCGGTGGCGCGCAGCAGCGACGCCTGGACGCGGTACGCCCGCTTCCTGCTGATCCCTTCACCGCTGCCAACGAGCGCGCCGTTCACATACGTGTAGTCCATATCCCGGATCCGCCCGAGGTCCAGCTCGATATCTTTTCCCGCCCACTGCGCGGGCAGGTCGAATCTCACCCGGAACCACACCGCGCCATCCAATCCCTGTAAGCCGGCTGCTTCCCATCCGTCCGGGGTCGGTATCTCCAGCGTCTTCCAGTTTCCGTCGTCGAGGTCCACAGCGGCAAAAGCAGTATCCCGCCTCACTTTGTCAACCCACGCAGCCTTCAGCCGCCCATAAGCGTCGTCGTCGCGGTCCTTCCTGCCCATGAAATGTTGCTCGCCCATCGCTTCCGCTTCCGCCTGGCGCCCTTCCCGCAGCAGCAGCCGGATCGAATCGAGATAGCGCCAGGCATCGGGGCGCTGGTAGGACCGCGGACGGCCGGTCCACAAGGTCGCCTCGTTGAACTGCACGTGCTCGTCTGTGGCATCGCCATAGATCATCGCACCCAGCCGCCCGTTCCCGACCGGCAACGCTTCCGTCCATTTCTTCGCCGGCTGCCGGTACCACAGTAAGCTGTCCTGTGCATCGGTCCGAAGGCCGGCCAGCAACAACATGAAAAAAAGAATTCGCATATCCGTCATTCAAATAACCAATCGATATTCCTGTTACCCGGATCGCTCAGCCCGGCATCGTAGGTCTGCATCTTCCCCGCCGGTTCGACGAAACCCATCACCAGGCACAACCCTTTCCCGAGCCGGAGCACATGCCGGCCTGGCGGAAACGACCACCGGTGGATATTGACGACTGGGAACCCCGGGATCACCAGGCCGTCCGCCACCATGACGTCCGCCTGACCGAAATCATTGGCGCTGGCATCGGTCTCCAGTTGCGGCGCAGGCAGCCATGCAGATCCCTTCTGATCGAAGAACCCGATCAGCAGATCGACCGGCTTCGCAGACCTGAATTCCAGCGTCGTCCCCTGGCCCCGCTGGCCGGCCGCCGGCAGGCGGATGGCCCGCACGTCCTTTAGCACAGGGCTAATCTTTTCAATTGCAGCATCCGAATCCGAAAATATGCGCGCGCCGCTGTCCGGCCTGTAAAATGCCGCTCCGTTCAGGACCTCCACATCCGCCGGCCGGAACGCGGCCGGCGCCGGCGCATCGGAGGGCCCTCTGCTATGCCGCAATGAATCCAGACGCAGTTCGAACGTATGCAGTTCGCTTTCGTAGACGGGCAGGAGTTCCCCCCAGGTGACGAACTTTCCTCCGGTACCCCGCACGGGGATCTTTCGCTGAGGCGTCTGCATGCTATTGGCGTACCGGTACGCGGGCCCGGCTAGCCTCGCCAGCTCGCGGAAATGCTCCAAGCTTTGCCGCAACAACGGCATCGCCTTTTCCAGGTCCCCCGGCTGTGCTGAATACTTGAACCGCAACACCCACAATGCAGCCTCTGCTTTCGCTGCATAACAATCCGCCAGTTCGCGATAGCAATACATATCATTGCGTAACCTGGCGAACTCCTGTTTGTCCCGGGTCACGCCGGGTGCGGCCCGGTCGATGGCTTCCACCGCTGCCTGTCCTTCGCGCCGGACTTCGCGGATCACCTGAACCGGCGTTTCACCTTCGTGCACCTGGCGCCGCCATTCTCTCCCGGCATATTCATTCAGCGTCTCGCCGGGAGGCCCCTCCGATTCGTACAGCAACTTCAGCACCCCGTAGCGCTGCGGATCGATAAGTTCCGTCATTAGCATCCCGAGTGACAGGGTCTGGCGGTTGCCGTCGGTAATCCCGAACCGCCGCAATAACCGGGGCGCAATCTCACCCGACTGCTCATACGCCAACAGCATTTGCCTCCCTTCCGCCGTGTCGCAACCATAGCGGGCGGCGAGCAGGACACTCCAGTAAGCCACTTCCGCCTGCCTGTCCCGATGACAGTTCCAGGCGTACCGCGCCCACTCTTTATACCAGATCCAGTCGCGTTCGAGCTCGAGCAAATGCGGCTGGGCGCTGTCGGCGGCATAAGGCCAGTCCCAATACGCGGCCTGCGGATACAGGTGCAGGCCGCTCGCGCCATATACGTTGTGCATCGCAAGCACGCATTTTTGAATGAAGTCATCGGCCCCATACCGGAAAGGCTCCAGGTTGGCCAGGATATGGACATTGGCGATCAGCCCTTTGCTGCCGGCGCTGAGATGCCGGTTCAGTTCGGCCCAGGAACCCCGTGGCGTATACGTCGTCAGCGACTCGCCATTGTATTTAGCGGCGACATAAAGATTCCTGTACAATGGCCCCGCTGCTTTCAGATCCGCCGGCCCGTCGGTATCGTGCGCCCGCAACACGAGGGGCGGCTCGTCATGCCTGCCCAGGGCGGCCAGCCCGTCCAGTACGCCCGGGATGATCGTCTTCGTCAGCCAGTCGATATCGTCCTGTCCGACGCCTTCCATGGCCTCACCCAGCGTGAACATCAGGCCGACATTCGGGTACTTTTCGACAAAGGCGGCGATCGACTTACGCGTATAGTCCGCGATCACAGGCAGGATATGCCGGCTCCGGTCCTGTGTCTTCAGGTGATGCTTTTCCGCAAAGGGCTTTGACACGATGATATTATAGAAGGTTTGGATGACCCATATCCCCCTTCGGTCCGCCTCCGTCGTCAAAAACCGGAACATCTCTTCGTTCTTCCTGAATGTCTCCTCGTCCACCTCCACCGCATCCGGGTAATCCTTCAGCCGGACCAGCGAGGCGAAGGGATGCCCGTTCCAGAGATACAGCGAGTTGAGCCTGTTGTCTACCATGGAATCCAGGTACCGGATCCACAGCGCCTTGTCGTAGAACCAGGGGAAATTAGATGGCGTATAAGGATACTCGTAAGGTCCGCGACCGCGAAGCAACGTCGTCTTTTGCAGTCCGATACAGGTCCCCCGAAGCGGCATTTCGGGGTGATCGGACAACCGGAATCCCTTTTTCGGCCATCCTTTTTTCAGTTCCGCCGCCAACTCCAGGCAGCCGTAGAGGGCGCCTGAGGCGTCTGCAGCGTCGATCCGGACCTGGCGGCCTTCCGACGATATCGTAAAGCCTTCAGCCGGTCCCTTGTCCCCCGTACGGATGACGATGCGGTGTCCGGTACCATGCCCGCCAACGACTGATTTGACGGAATAACCGGCCTCCTTCAGCGCCGCAGTCAGGCGGCCGGCCCCATATCGGACCCTCGCCGCAGCAGCTCGCGGTATCATGACATATACGGGCAGGGCTTGCGACCAGCAGCGGCAACCCGCCGCCAGCAGCACCGCGATATAGACGATCGTTTTCAATAGCCGGGGTTTTGTCCAAATGAACCGCCGTTGGTCAGCGCCTGCAATTCCGCCAGCGGAACGGGTCGCAAATAATAATTGGAGTTGAAGCCGGTGATATCCGGATTGTAGGCGGCGATCCGCTCGCCAAGCGTTTTTGTTCGTTTCAGGTCGAACCAGCGGCAGTATTCACCGCACATTTCCCGGGCCCGCTCATCCAGGATGAAATCAAGCGTGATATCGGAAGCCGACACCTGCATATCCGCGGTGTGATCGACAGGGGTCTTGACGGCCGCCCGTGTCCGAAGCACATTGATCATCGCCGCCGCTTCATCCAGATTGCCCAATTGATAGTCGGCTTCAGCCGCAACCAGGTATTCTTCGGCCAGCCGGAAGATGATCACGTTCAGATAACCGGGGTAGGTCGTCAGCCCCGTCTTTGTGAGCGGATCCAGGTATTTGGTCAGAACCACATAGTGGTCTCCGGCCGTATTGCTGATATTGCCGGACGGATAGTAGGTCGTGTCCACGCCGAAACAGGCGTAGGGCCTCGTGGACTGATCCGGAATGGGATGTTTGCTGATCCACATTGCCGTATCCCCGATATTCATGACGTGCCCAACCAGGCTGGGGTCCTTTCCCCACGTCCTGACGTCCGTAGCGGTCCATGTGTAAGGCTTGTTGCAAAGCCAGATCTCCTGGAAGCTCGCATGATACCGCGCATCGATCGAGTCGTTGTACAGGTTGAGCAGCGCCCGGGTCGGCATGAACCGGCGGTTCTTCTGATCGTTCCCGTATTGAATGCTAAGCGTGAGGCCCGGGACCGCGGTGCCTTTAAAGCCGCTGTAGTTGGTCAGGAACCACATGTGTGTCCGGTCGGCGTTCCCGTTGATGTCCAGCGTCGGCGTGGTGGAAAAGGACGCCCAAAAGATCGCTTCCTGGTTGAACTTGCCGGTACTGCTGCCCAACCGGTTGGCGGGATTCCACAGATCCGAATAGTCCTGGTACAAACTGATATTGTACTGCGATTGGTTGGAGATGACCGAATCCGCCATATCATGTGCAAGTTGAAAATCGCCCGTTGCCTGTGCGCCGGTTTCATAATAGGCCCGCGACAACGCGGCCCGCGCCATCAGCGCCAGTGCGGCGGGCTTCGTAGCCCTCCCGTATTCCCACATCCCGCCTGCTACATTCGCGTTCTTCCCGGACACGGCCGGCAGGTTGGCGATCGCGAATCGGAGGTCGCTGTATATCAGATCATAGAAAGCAGATACCGGGCTCCTGGCCGCAGTAAGCTGTGCCGAGGTCGTCTCCACCGTATCGAGGACTACCCCGCCGAATTGTTCCACGACCCACCAGTAATAAAAAGCCCTGAGAAATTTCAGCTCTCCCAGCCGCATATTCATTTCGACGGGGTTTTTGAAACCCGCATCCCTGATCCGGCCGATGCCGGCGTTGCACAGATTGATCGCTGCGTACAACGTCGTCCAAACGCCCTTACATGGATTCGATCCGGAATTGAAATTCTGATATTGCGTCAGATCGACGTCATAGGCCGTTTTATTATAATTGTACCAAAGATCGGTGCCGGGTTCCGACAGGAAGAGCCCGTTCTCATCGCTTCCGTACAGGTACGGAATATAAGAGTAGGCGCCGTTGACATTGGTGACAAAACCGGCAGGAGTCGACCAGACCGTACCCTCGGTCCCCTGGCCCGGATTGTATTCATTCAGATTCTTGGTACAGGATGACAACCCGGCCATTAGCAGCGCGGCGATCCCGAGGACCAATTGACGATATTTCGTTTGCATAGATTTTCTTTTGCCGTTAAGGGATAGTTTTACAAGCCGAGATTCAACCCGACCACCAGTTGCCTGCTTAATGGGGAATCTTCCGCACCGCCGCGCTCCGGATCATAGTCCCTGATCAGGTGGCTTTTGGCCTTTACAAAAATATTGTTGCACGTAATATAGGCTCGCAAACCGCTCATCCAGCCGGGCAGCCCTTTTGCCGGCACCGTATACCCGAGCGTCGCCGTCTTTAGCTTGACATAAGAGCCATCCACATACTGCAGGGTGGTATTACCGAGGTATCCCCCAAGGGTCTCGTTCGCCTGCGCACGGGGATAGTCGTTTGTCGGGTGAGTCGGCGTCCAGTAGCTGAAATAGGCAGGTCCGTTCTCGATGCCTTCCGGGTCATATCTTCCCAGGAAACCGGCCTGGATCATCTGACCCCAACGCGCGATCGCGTAGACCGTCAGGTCGAACCGGCCGCAGATAAAAGTATTCTGGAACCCAAGCGACCATTTCGGCTCGACGGAACCGATATAGGTGCGATCGCTGTCCGGCGAGATCTTCCCGTTGTGGTTGAGATCCGCCAGTTTGATATCGCCCGGCTTGAACGGCGTCGTTCCGTTGAGCAGTTGGCCGGCCTTGATGGAATCCGACAACTGCCAAATGCCTTCTTTCACATAATTGTAGAAAGAATGGACCGGGTGACCCAACAACAGGGACATGGTCTCGGCATTCTTGGAACTGATGATATTCTGTCCGCCGATCAGTCCGGTGATCTTCTCCGAATTGGACATGAAGCTGATCGTCGTCAGCCACTTGAAATGTCTCGTCTCGATATTCCGGGTGTTGATGCCGACCTCGATGCCCCTGTTCTGCGATGCGCCCACATTTTGGTAAATGCTCTGAACGCCGAGGCTCGGCGGCAGGCTGCGCAGCAGCAGGATATGATCGGTATTGGTGTTGTACAGGTCGGCGGTGAGATCGACCCGGTTCCTGAAAAGCCCCAGATCGATTCCCAGGTCTGCCGTTTTCGACAGTTCCCAACCCACGTCCAGGTTGCCGATCAGGCTGCTGAAAATATACGCGGGTGCTGCGGTATTCTCGAAACCCATTTGTTGGGTTTGCAGGACGCTTTGGGTGCCATAGGCCGGGATGCCCGAGTTGCCCGCTACACCGTAACTCAGCCTTAGTTTGAGGTTGGAGATCGCATTCGCATGCTCCATCCATTTTTCATCGCTTATCCTCCAGGCCGCGGCGGCCGAGGGGAACCCTGCCCATTTGTGTCCTGCGGAAAGGATCGACACGCCATCCGCCCGTTCCGTAAGGGTCAGAAGATATTTGCCCTTAAAAGAATAATTGAGCCGGCCGGCGAACGAAAGGCTGTTGGATTGCGTATAGCCCGAAGTCTCCGTCCGGCTGGTCGGGTCCGTTCCCTGGAGGCTATGATACAATTGCGAATTGTAGATCAGCCCCGTGCCGCTTTCCGTATAGCTTTCCGCATACTGGCCCGTGTAACTCGTAATCCCGGTGAGTGTAAAGGAGTGATCGCCAAATGCACGCTCGTAGGTGACAATATTATCCCAGTCATAGAAGCGGGTGTTGGAATTGGTCACGCTCGCCGTAACCAGCTTGTGACTGACTTCCTCCAGCGACGAGGAATCAAAAAAGCTTCCGCTCCGGGTACTATAAAAATTGGCGCCGAACTGCGTCCGCAGGGTGAGACCCCTGACCGGCACCGGTGTTACGTCGATATGGCCGACCAGACCTATCTGCGTGTTGATCGAATTATTGGTTGCGATCAGCGGCCCGCGGTCATCCGACAGGGGACTCAGCGAGGCCGGATTACCTGCGATCGGGTAGACATCCACCGACCCGTCGCTGTTATGCGGCGTACCCAGCGGGATAGCGGTCTCAGCCAGCGAGTACGGATCGCCGGAGCGGGTATTGGCGTTGGAATACACGAAATTGGCCTGCACGCCCGCCTTTACCCAGGGATTGATCTTCTGATCGGTGTTGAACAATACATTGTACTGTCTGACATTGTTCATCTTCACCATTCCGTCATCCTGGAAATAGCCGATCGAAAGGTAGTTCTTGCTTCGGTCGGAACCGCCGCTGAGCGAAACGGAATGGTGCTGCCGGATCCCGTTCTGCTCGACCAGTTTGACCCAATCGACCCACTGGTTCGTCTGCACGGCCGGGTATTCCGCACCGAAGATCCTGGCATCATCGGCCGGACCCGACCATACGCCAGTCTGCTGGTTGGCGGCACGCCGCAATGCCAGATACGACTCACCTGTCATCGGTTTCGGGTACTGGATCCATCCGTTAACCCCGTAATACCCGTCGTAATTGACTTTTACTTTCCCGGCGCTTCCTTTCCTGGTCGTCACGATGACGACTCCGTTGGCGCCCTGGTATCCGTAGATCGCCGTCGACGACGCGTCCTTGAGGAATTCGATCGATTCGATATCGTTGGGGTTGAGGGTATTGATATTCCCTCCCTGCACCCCGTCGATGATATAAAGCGGCGTCGTGCCGCCGTTGATGCTGCGATCACCGCGGATCTCGATGGCGGGTGCCGCACCGGCTTTTCCGGAAGACTGTGTGATATCGGCCCCGGGAACCATGCCTTCCACCGCTTCCAGGGCGTTGGAAGTCGGAGACCTGACGATGTCGGCCGCCTTTACCGTAGACACCGCACCGGTCAGGTCCCTCTTTTTAACGGACCCGTACCCGATCACCACTACCTCGTCCATGCTCTTGTCAGCCTTTTCCATGCCGATCCGGACGAATGCCTGACGGCCGGCCTTGTATTCGACCGGCTGATAGCCGATGTATGAAAGCGTCAGCGTCGCCTTTGTCCCGACCCGGACCACGAAAGAACCTGTACTGTCTGTCACACCGGGCGTTCCGCCGGGTACGGAAACGGTCACACCTGACAACGGCTGACCGGTACCGGCATCGAATACGGCCCCCCTTACTTCCCTTCCCTGCGCCGATGCCGCCCCCGCGCAGGCCAGCGCCAGCAGGACGCTCCATAGAAGACGAATTGAGATGTTGTTCATATAGCAATTATTGGTTTATAGATCTGGCCGAACCCCGCCCCTGGTATTCGATTCGTACGCGGCCTCCACGCAGGCCATTGTCTGGATCGCATCTTCCACCGAATTATCGGGTTGCCCGATGGTCCCCTCCGCCGCCCGCATCACTTCCGCCATGCTCCCGATAAAGCCGTTCGGGAACCAGGTCCCATCGATGTCCAGGCTTTTCCAGACGGGTGCGGAACCCGTCCCCCGGGTCACAAATTCGAACGTTTCGGGAACGCCGTTCGGATAGTCCATCAGGACGCCCATGCGGACCAGGATCACGCCCTGGTCTCCTTCCAGGCGGATGTAACTGTGCTGCCTGCCAAGGCCAAAATCGTGACAATGATTGGTGAGGATATTTGCCCGGACGAACTCGCCGTAATCCATGATGATCGATGACCGGACCGAAGCCAGCTCGGGCATCGCCGGATGCCGGGTGGTGCGGGCATACATACCGGCGGGGTTTCCCAGGAATGTCCGGACGAGGTCGATATAATGAATGGAGTGATACAGGATCTCCACTCTCGGCAGCGAATAAAGGAATTCCCAAAGGTTCCATGGCGTATGTACATTCACGTTCACTTCAATTTCGCAAAGCCGACCGATGAGGCCGCGGCCGATGATCGTGCGGGCTGCATGAATGAAGGGCGCATAGCGCAGTTGAAAATTGACCCCGGCCACCATCCGGCGCTCCCGCGTCAGGCTCAGGATCTCCCTGGCCATGGCGAGGTCTTCACCCATCGGCTTCTGCATCAGCACCGCGGCGCCTTCCGGGAGCCGCCGCAGCAGCGGCAGGATAGCCGACCCGGGTATTGCGAGGTCGAAGACCACCGGGCCCGGCAGCCGGTCAAGCATGTCTTCCGGGGTTCGGTAGACGGCCGGGATCGCAAAAGCCCTGGCTGTTTCCGCGGCCCTCGCCTGGTCGATATCGTAGACGCCCGCCACCTGGAAACCGGCGAGCCTGTACGCCGGCAAATGCGCCGTGTTGGCAATCCCGCCGGCTCCCACCAGGACGACCGGCCTGGGATGCAAGGGCAAGGGATGATTGGTTTCGATGATCATGGTTGTCTGTTTATCGTTATTGATATCCGGCCACTCCCATCAGGATGCCGGCAATCACCAGCACGAGGATACCGGCATTATTCCAACGGATGGTAGCCGCCGAAACGCCCTTCCATTCTCTGAAAAAGTAGCCCCATAAATTGCTTGCTACGACCATGAAGGACATATGGATCGACCAGTTGGCAAAACTGTAGGGCCCCATAAAATACGCGGCCAGGCCATAGAAGACGAATTGCAGGTACCACAACGCCCCGACCAGGGCCGAATAAAGATAGTTCCCCCGAAGCGCGCCCGACCCGCGCGCCGTCTTGTAGTCGGAAAATGTTTTATTGCGGAGATGCATCACCAGGCAATACAGCATGTTCACCGCAATTCCGCCCAGCAGCTCGACAAAAAAGACCGGCGAGCTGGCCCACAACGGCGAGGCGCCGCCTGCCACGGCGGCCTCACGGATAGGGGTACCTGCCGAGATCCCAAACGCGAAGCAGGCTCCCAGGACTCCCGCGGCCAGCGCCACGAGCACTCCTTTACGGAACCGGAACTCCTGTCCCTGCCCTTTTTCACGGTCCCGCCTCCACCCTGCAATTCCGCAAATGACAATGCCCAGCAGCGACAACCCGACACTGTATAAAGTGATCCTTCCGGATCCGGTTTCAAGCACAGCACTCATGCGGCCCGCCGCAATGATCGGCACCAGCGTGCCAAGCGAAGACAGGAAGCCGGTCGAGATCGAGAAG
>Ga0134125_10000320_pt1 | contig 66534 bp, 59 predicted proteins | sample KB31751_FD_96464 | JGI IMG/M metagenome (GOLD analysis project Ga0134125, IMG submission 96464) | Terrestrial soil microbial communities with excess Nitrogen fertilizer from Kellogg Biological Station, Michigan, USA - KB3-175-1 | ecosystem: Environmental > Terrestrial > Soil > Unclassified ... | reverse complement strand
GACCGAAACGATCGGCGTCAAGCCGAGATACGCGAAGATGATGCCGCCCGCAGAAACCGCGCCCGCGATGCCGGAAAATCCGAACGGCGCGAAGCCATGCACCGCCAAGTTGCGCGAGTGGAAGAAGTACAGCAGCACGACCACCACCGTCAGCGGCACCACGAACTTGAAAATGCTGACGAGGTTGTTGGCACGTGCGAAGGTCTTGACGCTGAAATAGTTCAGCAGGAAGAAGACGCACAGGATCGCGAGCTGCACCAGCCAGCCCAGCAACGTTGGTGACTGCGACCCCGATTGTGTGAGTTGTGGGAACCACGCCGAAGCGTATTGCCGGCAGGCGACCACTTCGATCGCGATCAGGCTGGAAAACGCGATCAGGGTGATCAGCCCCATCAGGTACCCGAGCAGCGCGCCATGCGAGTACACGGGGTAACGCACCACGCCGCCCGCGTGCGGCAGCGCCGCGCCGAGTTCGCAATACACCAGGCCCAGAAGCAATACAGCCGCGCCGCCGATCAACCACGAAACGATGCCGGCGGGTCCTGCGATGTTCGCGACATAACTTGCCGAGAACAGCCAGCCCGAACCGAAGATCGCGCCGAGGCCGATGAAGGTCAGATCGGTGAGATCGAGCTGCTTCTTGAAGCGGCCGCTTCCGGCCGCGTCGTCGCGGCCGCCCTTTTGCCCGATTGCGGCGCGATCGGCGTTCACGCGGTCATTGTGTTGCGCATGCCGGGGAACCTGCAATCACGGCGACTTATCCCGCTCGCAGTCGCAGGGCCATTGCGGCTCCGGGCCGCCCGCCGCGATGAACCGGTCGATCCGTTGCTCCAGCACAGGCAGCGGCACCGACCCCGTCGAGAGAATCGTGTCATGAAAATGGCGGATGTCGAACTTCGGGCCCAGCGACTTTTCCGCCTTCGCACGCAGCTCGCGGATTTTCAGGTAACCGAGTTCATAGCTGTCCGCCTGACCGGGCCAGGAAATATAGCGATCGACCTCGTTGGCGATTTCCAGTGGACTGAGCGCGGTGTTCTGCGTCAGGTAGTCGATCGCCTGCCGGCGCGTCCAGTTCAGGTGGTGGATGCCGGTATCCACCACCAGCCGGCACGCGCGCCACATCTGGTAGGTGAGATAGCCGAATTTCTGGTACGGCGTCTGGTAGATGCCCATTTCGTTGCCGAGGAATTCCGAATACAGGCCCCAGCCTTCGCCATAGGCGGAGATGTAGCCATTGCTTCGAAAATCGGGTTGATCGGTCTGCTCGTCGGCCAGCTCCAGTTGCAGCGAATGGCCCGGATACGACTCGTGCAAGGTGAGCGCGGGCATGTTGAACAGCGCACGCGATTTCAGGTCGTAGGTGTTGACCAGGTATTCGCCCGCACCGCCGCGGCCGGACGTGTAATACGGCGCGATCGCGTCCGGTACCGGCACGATCGTGAAACGCTCGCGCGGCAGGTGGCCGAAGAACCTCGACATCTGGCCGTCGACTTCCTTCGCCACCCACGCGGTCTTGTCCAGTAGTTCCTGCGGCGTCGTCGCGTAGAACTGCGGATCGGTGCGCAGGAAGTGCAGGAATGCCGCGAAGTCCCCCTTGAAACCACTCTGCTTCATCACGTCCAGCATCCGCGCGTGGATCTTCGCGACCTGGTCCAGGCCGATCTGGTGGATCTGGCCGGGCGTAAGATCCAGCGTGGTGTATTCCTTGATCTGCTGCGCGTAGTACGCCTCCCCGTCCGGCAACGCCTCGGCCGCCAGCGTGCTGCGCGCCTGCGGCACGTATTCGCCGTCGAAGAACTTCAGGAGTCTTGCGTAAGCCGGGATCACGCCATCGCGAATGATCTTCTGCGCCTGCGCGCGCAACGCCGCCTGATCGGAAGCGGGGACGCTCGCCGGCATGTCTTCGAACGGTTTGTAGAAACTGCTCCGCGTCGGATCAGTAAGATCGGCCACCGACTTGATTGCGCGATCCCGCCCATCCAGTACCGCGCGCGACACGGAGAAGCCGCGCTTCAGTCCCGCCCGCATGTTGTCGATCTGCTGGTCGAAGTACTCCGGAACCTGCCCGAGTTTGTCGAGGTACTTCTTGTAGTCGTCCGCCGTGCGCAGGCGATCGCCGCCGAGTTCGTAGCCGATGTCGCTCCAGAACGCCGAGTCGCTGTTGAACGGCATCTGCCACTGCCGGAAACGCTGGTCGGCGAGCAAGTTCGCGACCTGGTCGCGATACACCGCGTAGTCGACCTGGTCGTCCGGCGTGAGTTGCTCGACGTCGATGCCGTCGAGGCGGCGCATCACGTTCTGCCAGTACTCCAGCCGTTGCTGCTGGCTGTCGGCATCCGCCGTATCCAGCCGGCCGTTGTCGGGTTTGGCATTGGCCCCGGCCTTGCCGGTGCGCCAGGCCCATTCGGCCGTATAGATGGCCTTGAATTGGGCATCGGCGCTGCTGCCGGCGGCGCCGGAAGAATCCGCCGCGATCGCCCCATGAACCGGATCCAGCAACAACGCCGCGAGCAGCAACGCCTTCTTCATGGCCCGCGTTCCCATGGCTGATCCGCGCACCATAGCGCGCGGGGCACCCGTGCGCGAATCCGCCAAAGGTCATTCGAACGCGGCGCGCCGCACGTCCATGGAATCGAGGTAGGCTTCCAGCCCGCGTTCCCCTGTTTCGACGAAAATCTCGCCGGTTGCGTCCATAGCGCCGATGCGATCCGGGCGGAAGTTGCGAAACGATGCTCGCATTCTGCACCACGCGCCGAGCGTCCACACCTTGCCCCAGCATGCCAGGCACAGCGGTTCGATTTCGCGCGAGCTGGCTTCGGCCGCCTCGTTCCTGTATTCGATCCGCAACACGCGGTGCGCGGCGATGGCTTCGTGCAGCACGTCGATCACGCCGGTCTTGGCTTCGTACCAGCGCGTCGGCACGAACACGCGCGAACGCGCCGCGCGCTCCCGCAATTCGGGCGGCAGCACCGCTTCGATCTTCAGCAGCGCGGTCTTGGCGCCTTCCGCCAACCTGTCGCCGGAAAATGCCTTGACGAAGCGCGTGCCCACCACCAGCGCCTCCATTTCCTCCAGCGTGAACATCAGCGGTGGAATATCGGAGCCCTTGCGCAAGAGGTAACCGACACCTGCTTCGCCTTCGATCGGTACGCCCGACAATTGCAGGTCGGCGACATCGCGATAAACCGTGCGCAGCGATACGGCAAGCGTTTCCGCGAGCCGCCGGGCCGGCAGTGCGGTGCGGCGGCCCTGCAGGGCATGGATGATCAGGAACAGGCGATCGGCGCGACGCATCGCGCCGCATTATCACAGCGCGACGCGCGGAACGTGAGGCGCCTACGCCGCCAGCGCCTCGCGCTGCCGCCTCTGATCGTCGGCCAGCGCCTGGTCGAGTGCAAAAGCGCGTCGGATCCCGGGACGCGAGATCACTCGCCCCGAGTAATCCCCGAACACCGGCCAATCGGGCACCAGCTTTCCCACCAGCGCCCAGTTCAACGCGCCGCCCCAGAGCACGTCCGCGGCCGTGAACATGTCGCCGAGCAGCCATGGGCCTCGTTCGAGTTGCGCGGCCAGCGTATCCATCACGCTGTCGTAATCGCCGTATCCGCAGGTGCGCTGCGGGACGGGCGCCCGACTCGCCGAGCGGTCGGTGATCGCAGGTTCGAAACAGGAACCATAGAACACCATCCAGCGCAGGTATTCCCCGCGCGCGGGGTCGCCGATCGGCGGAGCGAGGCGCTTCTCCGGATGGAGATCGGCGAGATGCATCAGTATCGCCGGCTGCTCGGTGATCAGCGCGCCCTGGTGGCGGATCGCCGGTACCTTGCCCATCGGATTGATCGAAAGGTATTCGGCGCTGCGCTGCTCGTCGCGCTCGAGATCGAGCGTCACCAGATCGTACGGTAACCCGAGTTCCTCGAGCATCGCGCGGGTAATGCCGGATCTGCTGAAGGGGGCGTGGAAGAAAGTGACGGGGATTTGCATTTCTCGGGTCTCCTCGGTTCGGATGACGCGCCTGCGCTCAGTGCGCGGCCACGACGCGCCAGATCGCCCGCGGGCGGGCGCGCTTTCCCTTCGACCTGCCTGTGTAAACAGGCGGCCTGACACGAGGCACATGGCGGCCGCCCTCGACCAGCGCCCACCGCTGCGCCGCCGGCGCGAATGCAACGACAAGAATCCGTTTCAAGATTTCCATTTTCGCCCTCCTCGAGCTTTGCACGCACGCTAGTCTGCGGATGCCCTGCTGCCAGCGTGTTGTCAGCAGTGGCGCGGCCATGGATATGACGTGACAATGGATCCTTTCGTGACCGGAACTCGCCCATGATTTCCCTGACCCAGTTCCTGATCGAGGAGCAGCGCACGCACGGCGCGGTAAACGCCGACCTGCGCTTGCTGATCGAGGTGGTGGCGCGCGCCTGCAAGCGCATTTCGATCGCGGTGGGCAAGGGCGCTCTGGGCGGCGTGCTCGGCAGCGCCGGCTCGGAGAACGTGCAGGGCGAGGCGCAGAAAAAACTGGACGTGATCTCGAACGAGATTCTGCTCGAGGCCAACGCCTGGGGTGGGCACCTGGCCGCGTGCGCGTCCGAGGAAATGGAAGACCCGCATCCGATCCCGGATGCGTATCCCAAGGGCAACTACCTGCTGCTGTTCGATCCGCTCGACGGATCATCCAACATCGACGTCAATATTTCCGTCGGCACCATCTTCTCGGTACTGCGCGCGAACGATGAACACAACGAACCGAACGCCCGTGATTTCCTGCAGCCGGGCGCGCAGCAGGTTGCCGCGGGCTATTGCGTGTACGGACCGAGCACGATGCTGGTGCTCACCACTGGCCATGGCGTGCACGCCTTCACCCTGGACCGGGAGCTCGGCAGCTTCATGCTGACTTCGCGAAACCTGAAAATCCCCGCGGACACCAGGGAGTTCGCGATCAACGTCTCGAACCGCCGCTTCTGGGAAGCGCCGATGCGTCGCTACGTGGACGAACTGCTCGCTGGAAAGGAAGGTCCGCGCGGCAAGGATTTCAACATGCGGTGGGTCGCCAGCATGGTGGCGGACGTGCACCGCATCCTGACGCGCGGCGGCATCTTCATCTATCCGATCGACGCCAAGACGCAGGAACAGGGCGGCAAGCTGCGCCTGCTGTACGAAGCCAACCCGATGGCCCTGATCGTCGAACAGGCGGGCGGCGCCGCAACCACCGGTCGCGCGCGGATCCTGGACGTGGCACCGCAGAAGCTGCACCAGCGCGTTCCGGTCTTCCTGGGTTCGAAGAACGAAGTCGAAGTGGTGACGAAATACCACCTCGACGCGGATGCAGCCTCCTGAAGGGCTACGCCGGCGGATCTTTCCGCCGCGTGCGTGCGACGCCGGTGAGGATGCCGATCCCGAGCAACACGATCACTCCCACCACGATCCATTGCTCGGGCAGGTGCGCGAGATACGCCCCGTACGCCAGCCCGCAAATCACGACGATCGTGCCCAGCAAATAGAGTGCGAACGACATGGTGACTTCCTTGTGTTGGGGTCCGCGGGAATATTAGGGCGCAGGCAGTCTGAAGACCGGCCGAACGTGCCCGTCCGCTTCAGAACAAGCGGCCTTGTGGCAGGACCGCGCTCGGCGGCGTGAATTTCGAAGTATCCAACCGCACGCCGTCGCGACGCGTGTAGCCGAATTTCGCGCAGGCTACTTCGAAGCGCCGCGCCAGCAATTGCGCAAATACACCCTGGCCATGCATGCGCTTGCGGAAATCGGGGTCGTAATCGCGGCCGCCGTTCATCTGCTGCACCAGGCTCATCACGTGCCCGGCGCGCTGCGGCACGTGCGCGTGCAGCCATTCGCGGAATAATTGCTTGAGTTCGTGCGGCAGGCGCAGGGTGGTGTATCCGGCGACCTTCGCACCCGCGGCGGCGGCGGTTTCCAGCACGTGCTCCATGTGCCGATCGTTCAGTGCGGGGATGATCGGCGCGACCAGGACGCCGCACGGGACGCCGGCACCACTCAGCGCGCCGATGGCCTGGATGCGCCGGTGCGGCGCGGACGCGCGCGGCTCCAGCTTCGCCGCGAGTCGGTTGTCCAGGTGCGCGCAGGAAATGAATACGTGGACGAGGTTTTCCTTCGCCATCGGCACCAGCAGGTCCAGATCGCGTTCCACCGAGGCGTTCTTGCTGACGATGGTGCAGGGGTGCTTCGCCTCCAGGAGCACTTCGAGGATGGAACGCGTGATCCGGATCCGCCTCTCGATCGGCTGGTACGGATCGGTGTTCGCCCCAAGGTTGATCGGCGAACAGCGATAGCCGGGCTTCGACAACTCCTTGCGCAACTGCCCGGCCGCGTTGGTCTTGGCGAACAGTTTCGTTTCGAAGTCCAGCCCCGGCGAGAGATTCAGGTACGCATGCGAGGGCCGCGCGTAGCAGTAGATGCAGCCATGCTCGCAACCGCGATAAGGATTGATCGATTGTTCGAAGGGCACGTCCGGCGAGTCGTTGCGGCTGATGATCGAGCGGGCGCGTTCTTCGCTCACCGTCGTGGCCGGCCGAGGAGCGCTCTCCGTTTCGTCCTGCGGCTGCGCCCAGCCGTCGTCCTCCGCGCGATGCCCCGTCGGCTCGAACCGTCCCTCGGGATTGCTGAGCGCGCCGCGTCCCTTGTACCGGACGGGCGGACGCGGGGATTCCTGTGCGGACATGGCCGTACCGTGCGCCATCCGCGTCTCGCTCGACGCGACGGCGGATTGCCAACCATGCGTCATCCCGGTGCCGGCCGCTGCGTTATGATCCGGCTCGAGTGGCGTCCGCTCGGCGCTCGGGAATACATGGTGTGACTATGCGTTGGGGATTGGCCGCCGCAGCGGTGCTGGGAGTCCTGGTCGCGGCTTTCTCGCGCTCTCCCGGGTGGGTGGCGTTCGGCGTTTTCGTCGGCCTGGTTTGCGCGATCGGTGCCGCCCTCGCTTTCATCGACCTGCAGATCCGCGCGACGTCGCGGCCCGAGCACATGACACAGGGCGAGCTGGACGCGCTGAAGGCCACTCTGAAGACTCCCATCGATCGCCTGCCGCCGCCGGAATCGCGCTGAGCCGACGCGGTCGGTTTCCGCCCGCCGCGCCGTTTGCTACGCTGCGGCGGTTGATCCGCGGAGAGCTGCCATGAGCTCGGTACGTCCGGTTCCCGATGGTTTCGCCAAAACCGCGCGGTTGTCTCGCGGCGAATACGATCGGCTCTACGCCGAATCGATGCGAGACCCGGAAGGGTTCTGGAAACGCGCAGCGCTTCGGTTGGACTGGATCAGGCCACCGTCGAAGGTCAAGGACACGTCCTTCGACGCGAAGGATCTCCACATCCGCTGGTACGGGGACGGAGTGCTGAACGTATCCGCCAATTGCCTGGACCGGCAACTGGCAAAACGCGGCGACAAGATCGCGATCCTGTTCGAAGGCGACGATCCGGACGAATCGCGCGCGATCAGCTATCGCGAATTGCACGCGGACGTGTGCCGTTTCGCCAACGCGCTGCGCAACCTCGGCGTGCAGAAGGGCGATCGCATCGCGATCTACATGCCGATGGTGCCGGAAGCCGCGGTCGCGATGCTGGCCTGCGCGCGCATCGGCGCGGTGCATTCGGTGGTGTTCGGCGGATTCTCGCCGGACGCGCTGGCCGGACGCATCGCCGACTCGCAATGCAAGCTGGTGATCACCGCCGACGAAGGCCTGCGGGCGGGCAGGAAGATTCCGTTGAAGGCGAACGTGGACGAAGCGCTGACGCGTCCCGGCACGACATCGGTGGAAACGGTGATCGTGCTGCGCCGTACCGGCGGTGCGATCGCGATGCAGTCGCCGCGCGATCGCTGGTGGCACACGCTGGTCGAAGGGCAATCAGGACAGTGCGAACCCGAACCGATGAACGCGGAGGATCCGCTGTTCGTCCTCTACACGTCCGGCTCTACGGGCCAACCGAAAGGCGTGCTCCACACCACCGGCGGCTATCTGGTGTACGTCAGCTACACGCACGAGGTGACGTTCGACCTGCGCGAAGACGACGTCTACTGGTGCACGGCCGACGTGGGCTGGGTCACGGGGCATTCCTATGTGGTGTACGGACCGCTCGCCAACGGCGCGACCACGCTGATGTTCGAAGGCGTGCCCAACTGGCCGGACGCATCGCGCATCTGGCAGGTCTGTGACAAGCACAAGGTGAGCCTGATCTACACCGCGCCGACCGCGATCCGCGCGCTGATGCGCGAAGGCGAGGCGCCGGTGAAAAGGACTTCGCGCGCGCGCCTGCGGCTGCTCGGCACCGTCGGCGAACCAATCAACCCCGAGGCCTGGGAGTGGTACTTCAACGTCGTGGGCGACGCGCGGTGCCCGGTCGTCGACACCTGGTGGCAGACCGAAACCGGCGGCATCATGATCGCGCCGTTTCCGGGCGTTGCCGCGATGAAGCCCGGCGCTGCGATGCTGCCGTTCTTCGGTATCAAACCCGCGCTGGTGGACAACGAAGGCCGCCCGCTTGCCGGGGCGAACGAAGGCAACCTGGTGATCACCGATTCATGGCCCGGGCAGATGCGGACTGTATACGGCGATCACCAGCGCTTCATCGACACCTATTTCAAGACTTATCCCGGTGTTTACTGCACCGGTGACGGCGCGCGCGTGGATGCCGACGGCGACTGGTGGCTGACCGGTCGCGTCGACGACGTGATCAACGTTTCCGGCCACCGCATCGGCACCGCGGAGGTCGAAAGCGCGCTGGTCGCGCATCCCAAGGTCGCGGAAGCCGCGGTGGTCGGGTGTCCGCACGACATCAAGGGGCAGGGCATTTACGCCTATGTCACGCTTGTCGCCGATGCGCAGCCTTCCGATACGCTGAAGAAGGAGCTGTGCGACAGCGTGCGCAAGCAGATCGGCGCGATCGCGACACCCGACCACATCCAGTGGGCCAACGCGCTGCCCAAGACCCGGTCGGGCAAAATCATGCGGCGCATCCTGCGCAAGATCGCCGAAAACCAGCCCGATCAGCTGGGTGACATTTCCACGCTGGCGGATCCGGCGGTTGTGCAGGCGCTGGTCGACCAACGGCTGATCAAGTAGCGAAGCCTGCGCGGCGATGATCGATGCGGACACATTCGTCGCTGCGGATCCGCGGGAAATCGCGGCGGACCTGGATGGCGCCATTCATCTGTGGCGCCTCCCCTGGCGGCGCGAACAGGGCCGCACGCCATTGCTGGGATTGCTCGCGGCTTACCTGCGCGTCGCTCCATCGACGTTGGTGCTGGAGGAAGATGCGCACGGCAAACCATACTTGGCGAGTGCGCATACGTTGCGTTTCAACTGGAGCCACAGCGGACATCATGCGGTGGTGGCGTTGACACGGGATCTCGAATTGGGCGTGGACATCGAACAGGCCCGTGAGGGCGTGCACGTACTTGAACTCGCGCAACGTTTTTTTTCCCCTTCAGAAGCGGAGGAGCTGGCGGCGTGCGATGAAGCGGAACGCGATCAGTTGTTCCTTCGATTGTGGTGCGCGAAGGAGGCCGTGCTGAAGGCGCTCGGTCGCGGACTGGCATTCGGCCTTGGGCGAGTGGAATTCGCGCTCTCGCCGGGCGGCTGGCGACCGGTGCGGTTCGACGCCGAGGCCGGCGCTGCCGCCGGTTGGCAGGTCTTGCGCCTGTGTCTGGGGCCGGATTGCCCGGGTGCGCTCGCCTGGCGCGGCGGTCCGCGGCCGGTTCTCGCGTGCGCTGCGGCATGACGGACTCCGCGCGGGAACTTCCCCTCGCAGTCGAGGTCATAGTGTGCGGACAGTCTCCCCGTGGATGGTTCGCACGCAGGATGCGAGCGGACATCGCACTCTCCCGGCGCGGGCCAAACGGCTTGCGCCGTCTTTTTGTGCGAGCATCCCCGATCGCTGATTCAATGGCTGGCGTACTCGTGCGGTCTTAGTGAGACCAAAAGCGGACATCCGTGTCCGCACCTCTCGAAAAGAGCCGCTTCGATCAGTGATTTTGCATGACCCTGCTCAGCGTCAATCTCAACAAGATTGCTGTCCTGCGCAATGCACGCGGCGAGTCCGAGCCGGACATCGCGCGTGCGGCAGAAACTTGCATCGTCGCCGGCTGCGGCGGCATTACTGTGCACCCGCGGCCGGATCGCCGGCACGTTACGCCCGAGGACGTAATGCTGCTGGCGGACCTCACGCGCGGCCGGGTCGAGTACAACCTCGAAGGCAATCCCTTTGCTCCCGCCCGCCAAGGCTATCCGGGATTCGTCGAACTGGTGCGGCGAGCTCATCCCACGCAGGCAACGCTGGTGCCCGATTCGGACGGACAGATCACATCGGATCACGGATTCGATCTGGCGCGCGATTCGCAAAGGCTGGCGCCGCTGGTGGAGGAATTGAACGCCTTGGGGTGTCGCGTCTCCCTCTTCGTGGACGCGGGTGCGGAACACCTGGAACTTGCCGCAAAGATCGGCGCCGCGCGCGTGGAAATCTATACCGGGCCCTACGCAAAAGCTTTTGCCGCGAACGGCTGCGAAAGGGAATTGCGCGCTTGCGCGGACACCGCGAGCCGCGCGCATGACGCAGGGCTGGCGGTCAATGCCGGGCACGATCTCAACCAGCGCAATCTTGCTGCCTTCAGGCGCGCGATTCCCGGCCTGGCGGAAGTATCGATCGGGCACGCGCTGATCGGCGAAGCCCTTTACGACGGACTGGATCGAACGGTCCGCAACTATCTGGCAATTCTGCGCGCCTGATTGCGTTCGGCATCCGAGCGAGCACCCGGGAAAACGAAAGAGCCGCGCATTGCGCGGCTCTTCGTCCAGATCACTTCGGCCGCCTTCTATTCGACGCCCGGCTGTCCCACTTTGCCGGTCGTTACGAAACCGAGGTGCACCATTCCCGCGGCCTTGGCATCCGACATCACCATCCAGATCACCTTGTACTGCGTACTCTTGTCAGCGCGGATGTTCAATTGCGGTTGCGGGAATTGCTGCGCCGTCACCGCCAACCGGGCCTTGTACTCGGCCTCGTTGAGCTGCGCGTCGTTCCAGTAGACGGTGCCGTCCGGCTCCACCGCCAGATCGACCGGGGCGACCCTGACTTCGGTCGGCTTCTCGTTGGGATCCGCCTTCGGCAATGTCACCTTGATCTTGTGCGACATCAAGGGCGCCGTGATCATGAAGATGATCAGCAAAACCAGCATCACATCCACGAGGGGCGTGACGTTGATCTCCGACATCGGTCCGCCGCTGCTGGTACTGGAGCTGAAAGCCATCTGCGGATTTCCCGTTATTTCTCGAAACCGATCTTCTGCACGTTGTCGCGTTTGGCTTGCGCCATCACCCGTGCGATATAGTCGTACTGGGTGATGTCGGTGGCCTTGATGTGCAGCTCGGGCTGCGTATCGAGCGGCTTCGCGCCGATGTTCAACAATTGCGCCTGGAGTTCCAGACCGGTGATGGGCTGGTCATTCCAGTACATCGACCCGTCTTCCTTGATCGACAGGCTGATTGGTTCGGGAGGATTCAACGGCGGCGGCTTGTCGCGATTCGGCTGCGGCAGATCGATGGTGATGTTGTGCTGCAGCAGTGGGGCCGTGATCATGAAGATGATCAACAGCACCAGCATCACATCCACTAACGGCGTGACGTTGATTTCCGAAAGCGGACCGCTGCGCTGGCCGGTGCTGAACGCCATTTCCTTCGCTCCCCGGCTTACTTGCGCGCGGCCGGCGGCGGCATGTTGCTGCCCGCGACGTTGGCCGCGCGGGTGCCGGCCACGGCGGCAGCCGGGGTGGTCTCCACGCGCGAACCGGTGGCGAAGAAGTCGTGCAGGTCGTGCGCGAATTCGTCGAACTTGGCGTAGGTGACGCGGTTGGCGCGCACGTAGAAGTTGTAAGCCAGCACCGCCGGAATGGCGGTGAACAGACCGAGCGCGGTCATGATCAGCGCCTCACCCACCGGACCTGCCACCGCTTCGATCGAGGACTGGCCGGACGCGCCCAGATTGATCAAGGCGTGATAGATACCCATGACGGTACCGAGCAGGCCGACGAACGGCGCGGACGAACCGACCGTCGCGAGCAAAGTCAGACCGCCTTCCAGACGCATGCTTTCGCGCGCGACTGCCTGACGAAGAGCCCGGTCGACGAACTCCGAGCGGTTCAGCGCCTCGACCATGCGACTGCCTTCGTGCCGTTGGTGATGCGCGGCTGCGGAAGCTGCGTCCAGCGCGATCTTGGAGAACGGTTCGCCCCGTGGCTGCTTCTCCATCAGGCGGATGGCGTCCTGCGCCGAAGGCGTGTCCCAGAACTGGGAAATCACCCGATCCGCGCGCGCGCGGATCAGTGCGTTCCGCAGTGCATTGGCGATGATGAAATACCAGGAGCACAGCGACATCACGAACAAGGTCACCAGCACCAGCCAGCCGACCCAGTCGAGGCTGTGAATCAGGTGATCGAAGCCCATCTGTTGCAGGGCTTGCGCGTTGCTGTTGCCGGACCCGGCCGGTGGTGTGGTTGGTGCTTGCTGCATGGCGCTACCCTTCCTTAAAGCGTGACGGGGAACTATACCGGATGGCGTGTTCGGAGTAGGTAAAGTTTACTCCGCGCCCTGAAGGTTGAAGTTGACCGGGATGCGAACGATGCCGCCCACGGCTTGGCCGCCCTTCGAGCCCGGATTGAATTTCCAATGCCGCGCGGCATCCATGGCTGAACGGTCCAGCTCGCGATAACCGCTGGACTTCTCCACTTTCACGTCGAGCACATTGCCTTGGGCGTCGATGGTGACGTCCAGATAGACCGTACCCTGATGCTGCTGCCGCAAAGCCTCGATCGGGTACTTCGGCGGATTGCGATTCTTGTAACTGATGTCGGCCGAAGGCGCGATGTCTGCCGGGGGTGCCGGAGGTGCCGGGGGCGCCGGAGGCGGCGCAGGTTCCGGCATTGCCGAAACTTCCTGCACCGGCGGTGGCTGCGCGGGCGGCGGCTGCATCGGCGGCGGCTTCACCAGCTCCTTGATCTTCGGTGGCGGAGTCTTGGGCGGCTCCGGCGGCGGCGGCGGCGGCGGTGGTGGTGGTGGCGGCGGCTCGATGAATTCCACTTGCACGACGTGCTTCTCTGCGGCTTTTTCCGCCTCTGGCGGAGCGGCCGGCGTCAGCAGGACCAGGATGACGACGCAATGCACCGCGATCGCCGCAGCAATCGCGATCGTGCGCCACCAGTTGAAGCGATCTTGTTTGGTCGCGTGAGTCGGGGCCATCGTTTGAACCAGTCGCTATCCTGTTCGGTCTCGCGTTCACCCCAGACCTCCGGGATGGTGGCACGAGGGCGGCTGAAAAGAAAAGCAAATTACACCAGCACCGGGCTTTTGCCTAGTGGGAAATTCCAGACATCTTTCGATGAGCCGTGTCGATGCAAAGTCAACCGTGGGTCGGCGCCGCTACCCCTTCTTCTTGTGTGCCTTGTGGGTACCATTCGAATGCGGCAATCCGCCCTTGTCGTAGGCGGCATTTGCTTTGGCTTCGTCCCCGGCCAAGCGATAGGCGTCGCCGAGCAGCTTGTAATTGTCGCTGCTGGGCTTGACCACTCCCTTGCTCATGCCTTCCTCGATCACTTGCGCCGCTTTCAGTGAGTTGTCCTTGGGGTCTTTGCCTTCCACGGCGATGTTGTAATACAGCTTGGCCATGTTGACGTAGGTGGTTTCATCGGTGATCTGGCCGTTCGTCCGCGCGCGCTCGAGCAGCGGCAACGCCTTGTCGTATTCGTGCGCGTTGGTATAGATCTGCACCACGTTCATCAGCAACTTGGCGTTGTTGGGATCCTTCGCAAGCGCTGCTTCGGCCAGCTTTCCCGCTTCGTCGTATTTGTCCATCGCGAAATAACTGGCCATCAGGATCTGATCCCAGCTTTCCTTGGGCTCGTTCGTCATGCCCTTGGCCTTCTGGATGGCCTCCACCGCCTCCGGATACTTTTCGAGCCGGTACAGCGCATTGCCCTTGAGGGCGTAAGCATCTGCAGACTGTCCGCCGCTTTGCTGCATCCATTGGTCCAGCGCGGCGAGCGCAGCGGCGTAGTCCTCGTCAGCGATATACATTTGCGCCAGAACGAACAGACTCGGAAAGTAATCGTTGTTGGGTAGCGAGTTGAGATCCACCGCCTGCTTCTGCAATGCGATCGCCCCCTTCGTATCGCCGCCGTTGTAGCGGAGCTGGGCCAGGCCCCGCAACGCCATCGCCTTCGCATAGGCATTGCCGTCGTTGTCGGCGATCGGCTGCAAATCCTTTTGCGCGGTGGCAGTATCACCGCTGTTGGCCGCGGCCAACCCTTCGTTCAAAGCCTTGGCTTCCTTGTCATTGACTGAGGTGTCCTTGGGCTCCTGCCGGGTTGCATTCGGATACTGGTCTGCTTGTTTGGTTTCCTGCTTCTCTTCCTTCTTCTCTTTCTTCGGTTCGCCGCACTTGTTCTGCAGCATTTCAATATCTGAGCATTTTTGTCCGGCCGCCCCGCTCATTTGTGCCAGCGCTGCGCCGGAAGGAAAGACAAGTACGGTGGCTAGGCCGTACGCGAGCAGGCGCGAGTCGAGCTTCATGGAATCCTCGGGAGAAGAAGTGCCGGCGGCACGGACAAGTTGTTGAGGTTACCGCGGCTGCAACGTCGAGCTCAAGCGCCAGCCACGACCGGGATGATTGCACCCCGTTCGTTGCAGAGTCGTTATGGTCCCAGACCGATCACACCTTGTTCAGATGTCCAAGTTCGCGGCTTTCAGCGCATTGGCTTCGATGAAATCGCGGCGCGGCTCGACGACATCGCCCATCAGAGTTGCAAATATCTGGTCGGCGGCCACAGCATCCTCGATCCTCACCTGCAACAGTCGACGCGTGTCCGGGTTGACCGTAGTCTCCCAAAGCTGCTCTGGATTCATTTCGCCGAGGCCCTTGAAGCGCTGGATGTTGCGGCCTTTCTTCGCTTCCTCGAACAGCCACGCCCGAGCTTGGGCAAAATTGCTGATGCCCTGGCTAGCATTGCCGCGCCGGACCTGCGCACCGAGCCTGATGAGCCCGTGCAGGACACGTGACATTTCCAGCAAGGGCCGGTACTCGGACCCCGCAAAGAACGTCTGCGACAAAATCCAGGTGCGGTCGCTACCATGCTGGCTGCGGGTCAACAACAACGCCGCAGGCTGTTCCCCCGCGGCATTTCGTGTTTGCAATCGATACTGGGCCCGGCCCAACCCCGCTCCGTTCACGCGTGCGATCAGGGCATCGAGCCAGCCCTGCATTGCTGCAGGGTTCTGCCACAGGTCCTGTTCCAGCGGTGCGTGGTCCAGCAACGCCGCGAAAAACGCCGTGTCTCCCCTCGCCGCCAAACGCTCGATTTGCTCCAGCGCCAGCTGATAATCGCGCAGCAGCTTTTCCAGCCCCTCGCCCTGGACCGGCGGCGCGTCGGACGCGTAAAACAATTCCGCGCCCTCGACGGCGTTGCTGATCAGGTAATCATTGAGGGCAGCATCGTCCTTGAGGTAGAGCTCCTGCTTGCCCTGCTTGATCTTGTATAGCGGCGGCAGGCCGATGTAGACATGCCCGCGTTCGATCAACTCTGGCATCTGGCGATAGAAGAATGTCAGCAACAGCGTGCGGATGTGGGATCCGTCCACATCCGCGTCGGTCATGATGATGATGCGGTGATAACGCAACTTGTCCGCATTGAACTCGTCCTTGCCAATACCCGTGCCCAGTGCCGTGATCAAGGTTCCGACTTCGGCCGACCCGAGCATCTTGTCGAAGCGGGCCTTTTCGACGTTCAGGATCTTTCCCTTCAACGGCAGCACGGCTTGGTATCTGCGATTGCGGCCCTGCTTGGCCGAGCCCCCGGCCGAATCCCCTTCTACCAGGAACAGCTCGGATAGCGCGGGATCCTTTTCCTGGCAATCTGCCAGCTTCCCTGGAAGGCCAGCGATGTCCAACGCGCCTTTGCGGCGGGTCAATTCGCGCGCCTTCCTGGCGGCCTCGCGAGCCCTGGCGGCATCTACCACCTTTTCGGCGATGACTCGGCCCTCGGAGGGATTTTCCAATAAGAACTCTTCCAGCTTGCTGTTGACCACCTGTTCCACCAAACCTTTGACTTCACTGGAAACCAGTTTGTCTTTGGTTTGGGAGGAAAATTTCGGGTCAGGCAACTTTATCGACAGTACGGCGATCAATCCTTCGCGCATGTCGTCGCCGGCCAGCTGGATCTTGGCGCTCTTCGCCAATCCTTCCTTTTCGATGTAGTTCACCAACGTTCGCGTCAAAGCGGCGCGCAATCCCGTCAGATGGGTACCCCCATCCCTCTGAGGAATGTTGTTGGTAAAGCAGTAGACAGATTCCTGATAGCCGTCCGTCCATTGCATCGCCAGCTCGACCGTCGTGGCTTCAACCTGCGCGCTGAAGTGGATTACATTGGGGTGCAGCGGCGCCTTGAGTTGCGCCAAGTGCTGTACGAATGAGCGAATACCGCCTTCGTACTGGAATAGATCCCGCTTGTCGGTGCGTTGATCGATTAGTTCGATACGCACTCCCGAATTCAAAAAAGCAAGCTCCCTCAGCCGCTTAGCTAAAACGTCGTAGTGAAACTCGGTGTTGCTGAAGGTGGCCGAGCTTGGCAGAAAGCGCACGGTGGTACCCCGTCGGCTGGCCGCACCAACCATCTTCAAGGGATACGACGGTTCTCCCAATCGGTATTCCTGCCGGTATTCTTGGCCGCCGCGATAGATGCTGAGCCAGAGGTGCTCGGACAAGGCGTTGACCACGGACACTCCGACTCCATGCAAGCCACCGGATACCTTGTACGAGTTTGCATCGAATTTCCCGCCAGCATGCAGCACCGTCATTACCACTTCAGCCGTGGACCTGCCCTCTTCTGGATGCATGTCCACCGGGATCCCGCGACCGTTGTCGGCCACACTGACCGTCCCATCATCGTGCAGCGTGACGATCACTTCATCGCAAAACCCGGCCAGCGCTTCGTCGATCGAGTTGTCCACCACCTCGAAAACCATGTGATGCAGTCCGGTACCATCATCGGTATCTCCGATGTACATACCCGGCCGCTTTCGCACGGCCTCCAATCCTTTCAGGACTTTGATGCTGCTGGAATCGTAGGCTTCGTTCATGACGTGAGGTCGTTGGTGCTCGCGATAAAACAATCAATCATATCATTGCCCCGGGCGGTGCCAGGCGCATGACTTGCCGTTGTTCCACGTGGAACAACGTGGCTGTGGGGTGTGAGGGCAGGCACTTTTTCCCCGTCGCGGTTATCCATGCCTGCAATGGATAACTCGAGATTTCTTCGAACAGCAACTCCTGGTGATTTGGATCGAGCTCGGAGGCCGGATCATCGAAACACAATATCGGCCACTCTCCCTTCTGCGCGGCGTAGAGCGACGCCTGCGCCAAGATGCAGGCGAGCGCCACCAGTTTTGTCTGCCCTCGCGACAGGTAATCTCGGGTGGGTGCGCCCTCGAACCCCACTCGCCAGTCGGCTCGATGTGGCCCGGATCGGGTCCGCCCTTGATAACAATCGTGCTGGCGCTGCTCCTGCAGCACTTGGAAGAGTGGCTGCTCGACGTTCCAGCCTGGCTGATAGTGCAATCGCGGCGGACCCAGTTCGGGCAACAGACGGTCGAAAAAACCTTCTAGATACGGGACCAGGGCTTGGAAATAGGTGCGCCTCGCTGATTCGATAGGGTTTGCGAAACGCGCAAGCTCGGCTTCCCATATTCGAAATTGTTCCGGGGAACCGCCAGACCGCAACAGCGCGTTGCGCTGTCGCAAGGCGCGTTTCCAATTCCTCCAGGATTCTAGGGAGCAGTGCTCCACGTGGAACACACCCCAATCGAGGAAACGGCGTCGCTCCTCCGCGCCTCCAGCAATAAGGTCCTGGCTACCTGGTTCGAAGCAGCCGACTGCGCAGCGCTCCAGCACGGACACGAGCGTGGGTTGGTCAAACCCATTGACTCGCAGGCGCCAACCCTCTGCTTCCCTTGCCATACCCAGCGCACAACGGCCGTACGCTTTGGAAGCCACCTCTGCGTGTACAGAAAAACCGACCTGCCCTCGCTGTGCGAGAACGTCAAGCGCCCCTCCCCGGAAGGAGCGTCCGTGGGACAGCAGGTATATTGCTTCCAAGATGGTGGTTTTTCCGGCCCCATTGGGCCCCACCAAAAAGTTCAGCCGCGGTCCCGGCGCCAAATCCACCTCATCAAAGCAGCGCAGATGAGTCGCCTGCAGCCGCTGAATTTCCACTAGAGGTCCGGAGGCTCAGAGCCGCAGCGGCATTACGACGTGACGCACCTGCTCCCGCTCGGCCCCTTGCAGAAGGCAGCTTGACTGCGCGTCTCGCAGTTGCAAGCGCACCCTTTCCTCTCCGAGCGACCCCAACGCATCGAGAAGATAACTGACGTTGAAGCCAATTGCCAGCTCATTTACAGCTGTTTCCGCCTCAAGCTCCTCGACCGCCTCTTCCTGCTCCGGATTATGAGCAACGATGCGCAGGCGTCCGGGACTGACCTCCAGCCGAACACCTCGATACTTTTCATTTGACAAGATCGCCGCTCGCTGGAGTGCGGTTCGCAAAGCCTCCCGTTCCAGCAGCAAGATCTTGTCGGCCCCGAGCGGAATCACCGCCTCGTAGTCCGGGAAGCGGCCGTCAATCAGTTTTGAGGTGAATACCACATCATTGCGTCGCACCCGCAGGTGGTTGCGGCCAAACTCCACCGTTGCCTCCCCCTCGCCTCCGGCAAACAGCCCGAGCAATTCCAGGACACCCTTGCGCGGAATAATGACCTGACGCGCGTTGCCGAATTTCTTGTCCAGACGGGTTTCCGCCAAGGCGAGGCGATGCCCGTCGGTGGCTACACAGCGCAAGCTCGAATCCCGCAAATCGAGCAGCATACCGTTCAGGTAATAACGCACGTCCTGATTGGCCATCGCAAAGGCAGTGCGCTCCATCAATTCCTTCAGCGTCGCTTCCGGCAACTGCACCCTGTCGACCAGATCAATCTCATCGATGGTCGGAAATTCTTCGGCCGGAAGGGTGGTCAAGGTAAACCGGCTGCGGCCGGCATTTACCGACACGCGATCGCCATTCAACTTGACATCCACCTGTGCACCATCGGGCAAGGCTCTCGCGATGTCGAAAAGCTTGCGCGCAGGAATGGTCACAGCCCCGTTTTCGGCGTTGTCCACGGAAATTCCGGCGCGCATTTCCACTTCAAGATCCGTTCCCGTAAGGGTCAACCGGCCTTGGTCGACTTGGACCAGAAGATTGGCCAGGACCGGCAACGTTTGTCGGCGTTCGACCACTCCCACAACTTGCTGCAACGGATTGAGCAAGGCTTCTCGTTGGACGCTGAAACGCATGGCGGATCCCCAATCCTGTTTGGTTGAATAATCAAGCAGTAGCTATAGGGACTGTGAATATCGGGACATCAAAAAAATATTGTTTTATTTCAACAGCTTGAAGCGACAAATCGCTGTCCATGACCGACCGGTTGCGTTGTGGAGAAACTGTGGACGAAAGCCCCTCGTGCATCTTTACACAGGTCATCCACAAGTTCAGCCTGTAAGTATCCGGATGAGCCTGTCCCAGTCCTGATGCACACGCGTATCACTGTCGCGCAGATTCCGGATGGTCTTGGAAGCGTGCATTACTGTCGTATGATCGCGCCCGCCAAAAGCTTCGCCGATTTCGGGCAGGCTGTGTTCGGTGAGTTCGCGTGCAAGAGCCATTGCCAGTTGACGCGGCCGCGCCAAGGACCGCTTGCGACTTTCCGACAACAGATCCGACAGCCGTACCTGGTAGTAATCGGCCACCGTCTTCTGGATGTTCTGGATCGTGATCGCCTGCGCGTGAACACGTAGCAGATCGCTCAGCGTTTCCTGCACGAACTCGAGCGAGATTTCGCGACCGAAAAAATTTGCACGCGCGGCGACCGTGTTGAGTGCCCCTTCCAGATCGCGAACGTTGGTCCGGATACGCCGGGCCAAAAGCATCGCCACATCTTCCGGCATGCGAATGTCGCGCACTCGCGCCTTCTCCAGGAGGATTGCGGCCCGCGTCTCGAAATCCGGCGGTTCGATGGCCACCGACAAGCCCCAGCCCAGCCGAGATTTCAACCGCGGCTCCAGGTTCTCTACTTCCTTCGGATAACGATCGCAGGTCAGGATGATCTGCTGTTTGCCTTCCACCAGAGTATTGAACGTGTGGAAAAACTCTTCCTGCGTCGTGTCCTTGCCACCGAAGAACTGGATATCGTCTATCAGCAGCGCGTCCACGGACCGGAAGCGTCGCTTGAAATCATCCATGTTCTTGGTGCGGAGCGACTCGATCATCATGCTTGTGAAACGCTCCGAATGCACATACAGGAGTTTCATGCCCTGGTTTGAGGCGCGCATCAAGTTACCCGCCGCCTGCATCAGATGCGTCTTGCCCAGACCGGTTCCACCGTAGAGCAGCAGCGGGTTGTAGGCCCGCCCCGGGTTCTGCGCCACCTGCATGGCCGCGGCCTTGCCGAGCTGGTTGGATTTGCCCTCGACGAAATTGTCGAAGGCGTAGTGCGGATCCAGGTTGTGGGTCCGGGTAGGTTCTGCAGATCCGATGCTCACGCTTTCCCGGGAGGCCGCCGGCGTCAGCGAACCCACCTCCAACTTGACCGGGACCGGATATCCGGCCACGTCGGTCAGGGCGAGCTCGATGCTCGGGAGATACTCGCCGCGCACCCGATCCAGGGCGTATGTGTTTGGAGCGAACAGACGCAAGGCGCTGCCGTCTTCACGCGCCTGGAGGGGGTGCAGCCACGTATGCAGGACCTGCTCGCCCAGCTGGCCCTCGAGGCGTTGAAGGCAGCGCCGCCACAAGTCGCTCATGGCAGTTCGATCGGTTGAAGGCGGGAGTGCATCGGATGCTCGCGCAGCAAACCGGAAGTCTAGCAGGCTGTCGAACAGATGCGCCGAGCAAACCTTGGCGCGACGCCTCGAAAGAAGCGTTCGCGCTTGACAGAAAGCACTGGCTCTGCGTACGATCTCCGACCTTTTTTGCACGTTTGTATCGATCTGATCGGTACGCGGGTTCGGAGAACTTTCATGAAACGCACATTTCAGCCCAGCCGGCTCAAGCGCGCCCGCACGCATGGTTTCAGAGCCCGCATGAAGACCGCCGACGGGCGCAAGGTGCTGGCTGCGCGCCGCGCCAAGGGCCGCAAGCGCCTGATCCCCTGAATCCGATGAGCACCCCGGCCGGCCTGCCGCCTCACGCGCGGCTGCGTCGCGCCGCCGAATTTGCAGCGCTGCGCAAAGCGCCCGGTCGGCTGGATACACGGTATTTCCTGATCCGTTATCGGGCGAGCGAAGCCGCGGGCGCGCGCTTGGGCCTGGCAATATCCAGACGGGTGTCGAAAAGCGCGGTGCAACGCAATCGGATAAAGCGGTTGACGCGGGAATCATTTCGCCGAGCGCGCGACAACGTGCCGGTGCTGGATGTATTGGTCGTCGCGCGATCGATCGCCGCTGGTGCGGAAAATTTCGCACTGCGGGCCGATCTGGATCGCGTCTGGCCGCAACTGCAAGCGTTGAAGCGCGAACGCGCGCCGGGCACAATCGTGGATTGATCTGCCGCATGCGCTGCGCGTGCCCACCTGAGTTTCCCTCGTGATGAATCAAACGCGAACCTTGTTGGTCGTGGCGCTGTTGTTTGTCGCTTGGTTGATCTGGAACCAGTGGCAACAGGACTACGGCACGCAACACCCGCCATCCCGCGTGCAATCGGCAGGAGCGCAAGCCCCGACGGTTCCGCCGACGGTCGGCGAAGTACCGGTTGCCGGAGCCTCGTCCCCTGCAGCCGATTCCGGTGGGAATCCGGCACGAATACCTTCGGTCAACCCGCCTCCAGCAGCCTCGCCGCGGCAGCTTGTCACATTGAGCAACGACGTCCTTCGGCTGACGATCGATACGCGTGGAGGCAGCATTGTGCGCGCCGACCTCCTGAAGTACCCGCAGCAGGTGAAGGGCGACAGCTCGCCGGTGCGCCTGCTCGATGACAGCGAGCAAAGGCTCTTCATTGCCCAGGACGGGCTGGTGGGGGCGAATGGCAGTGCTGCGCCGGATCACTTGGCGCCGTTCACGCCGAAAGCCGCCAACGCTGCGCTGGCCGCTGATTCCAAGGACGTTTCGCTGGACCTGTCCTGGAGCGACCTGTCCGGTGTTTCCGTGACGAAGCGGTATACCCTGGATCGTGGCAGTTACGTCGTGCGGCTCAGCCAGCGCATCGACAATGGGTCCGCGCGCACCTGGAGCGGCAACGCTTACGAGCAGATCGAACGCGTCCAGCCCCCGGCGCCGCCCAAGCATTTCCTCGAGTTTTATGATCCCGAGCGGTCCAGCTTTCTGGGGGCAGCGTGGTACGGCCCGCAAGACAAGTTCAACAAGCTCGCGTTCGACAAGTTCGAGACGGACGCCCTCGACCGCCAGGTGCAGGGCGGCTGGGTTGCGATGATCCAGCACTACTTCTTCGCGGCCTGGATCCCGCCATCGAACCATGGCGAGCAGTTCAGCACCGCGGAACTGCCGTCGGCATCGGGCAGCGACAAGACGCGTTACCTGATCCGGTCGCGCGGACCCGGCATCAGCCTCCCGCCCGGTGGCGGCACCACGGCGGATGCCCGACTGTATGTCGGGCCGAAATCGCAAAGCACGTTGTCGACAATCGCTCCGGGCCTGGAGCTCACGGTGGACTACGGCGTCTTCACCGTGATCGCGCAGCCGCTGTTCTGGATCCTCTCCAAGTTCCACGGGCTGGTCGGCAACTGGGGCGCGGCGATCATCCTGCTGGTGCTGCTGATCAAGGCGGTGTTCTTCAAGCTTTCCGAGCAGCAGTACAAGGCCGGCGCGAAGATGCGCAAGCTGCAGCCGCGCATTGCCGCGCTCAAGGAACGCTTCGGCGAAGACAAGCAAAAGCAGCAGCAGGCGATGATGGAGCTCTACCAGAAGGAAAAGGTCAATCCGCTGGCGGGTTGCCTGCCCACGCTGATCCAGATTCCGGTGTTCTTCGCGCTTTACTACGTGCTGATGTACAGCGTGGAGTTGCGGCATGCGCCGTTCTTCGGCTGGATCCACGATCTTTCCGCGCCCGATCCATGGTTCGTGCTGCCCGCGTTGTACACGCTGGTGATGATCGCCACGCAATATTTGACGCCGGTGCAGGGGATGGATCCCACGCAGGCCAAGATCATGAAGGCGATGCCGATAGTTTTCGCGGTGATGTTCGCCTTCTTCCCCGCTGGCTTGACGCTGTACTACGTGATCAACGGCCTGACCGGCGTGATCCAGCAGTGGGTGATCACACGCCGCATCGAACGGGCCGACGCGCGCACCAAGGCGTAGCGGGTGGCGGACGTGGGCGCCACAGCCGACACCATTGTCGCGATCGCCACGCCACCCGGCAGCGGCGGCATCGGCATCGTGCGGCTGTCTGGCTCGCGGGTGCCCCGGATCGCGCGCGAGTGGATCGGAGAGTTGCCACCGCCACGCCGCGCAACGCTGGCCGCCTTGCGCGATGCGCACGGCGAGCCCATCGATCGCGCGGTGGTGCTGTATTTCAAGGCGCCGAATTCCTTCACCGGCGAACACGTGCTGGAGCTGCACGCGCACGGCGCGCCGGTGGTACTGGATGCTCTGCGAAAGCGCGCGTGCGAGTTGGGCGCGCGCCCGGCGCGCGCCGGTGAATTTTCGCAACGCGCGTTTCTCAACGGCAAGCTCGATCTGACGCAGGCCGAGGCGGTCGCGGACCTGATTGCGTCGAAATCCTGCGCGCAGGCGCGCGCGGCGATGCGTTCGCTGCAGGGCGAATTCTCAGCCCGCGTGCACGCGCTGCAGCACGCTCTGACCGGAGCCCGAACCCACATCGAGGCGGTGATCGATTTCCCGGAGGAGGAGATCGATTTTCTTTCCGACCCGATCCTGCGCACTCGCCTGGAAGATCTGCACAGTCGCCTGAATGCGCTTCTGGTCGAAGCGCGCCGCGGTGTCCGGTTGACCGACGGCCTGCACGTGGCCATCGTGGGTCGGCCCAACGTCGGCAAATCCAGCCTGTTGAACGCCCTCGTGGCGGACGAGCGCGCCATCGTCACCGATATTCCGGGCACCACGCGTGACGTATTGCGCGAAGAAGTTCGGCTGGACGGCATTGCGCTCACCCTGGCCGACACCGCGGGTCTGCGTGAGTCGGTCGATGTCGTGGAAAGCGAAGGCGTGCGCCGCGCGCATGCCGAATTGCAGCGCGCGGATTTGGCGTTGCTGGTCACCGAGGCAACGCACATGGAAAACGACCTGGCGCTGCTGCGGGATCTTCCGGATCCGGTTCCGCGACTGGTCGTGATCAACAAGATCGATCTGGACGGGGCGACGCCCCGATGCGGGTCGCACGACAGCATGGAAGTCATCGCGCTCTCCGCAAAAACCGGCGCGGGTCTGGACTTGTTGCGCGGTGCGTTGAAGCGGCGAGCTGGCGTGGGTGATGCGGAGCAGGGCGCCTTCAGTGCGAGGGCCCGCCATGTGCTGGCGCTGGAGCGCGCGCATGCCCACGTCGAAAACGCTGTTCGAGTCCTGGACGAAAGCGGCGCGGGAGAACTGGCAGCCGAAGAACTGCGTCAGATGCAACGTCATCTGGGCGAAATCACCGGGGAATTCACCAGCGAAGATCTCCTGGGCGAGATCTTTTCCACATTTTGCATAGGAAAATGATTTGTCTTGCATGGGTCCGATGCCGTCCCCATGCAATACCAGTCACAGGCATGGAACGCATCATGATCGACTTTTACTTCTGGCCCACGCCCAACGGTTACAAGATCGCGCTCTTCCTGGAAGAGACCGGTTTGCCGCACGCGGTGAGGACCGTCGATATCGGCAAGGGCGAACAGTTCGAGCCCGCGTATCTGGCGATCTCGCCCAACAACAAGATGCCGGCCATAGTGGATCGCGCGCCGGCGGATGGCGGTGATCCGGTCAGCGTGTTCGAATCCGGCGCGATCCTGTTGTATCTCGCGGGCAAGACCGGGCGCTTCATCCCGGCCGACCCGCGCGCACGCATGCAGTGCATCGAGTGGCTGTTCTGGCAGATGGCGGGGCTGGGTCCGTTGACCGGCCAATACGGCCATTTCCACGTGTACGCACCGGAAACGATTCCTTATGCGACGGAGCGCTACCGGAACGAAGCCGAACGTTTGCTGTGCGTGCTGGACCACCGCCTGCACGGCCGCGAGTTCATCGCCGGTGACGAATACACCATCGCCGACATGGCTTGTTATCCCTGGATAGATCCTTACAGCAAGAAGGCACCATTGGATCTGTCGCCATTTCCGGAAGTGCGGCGCTGGCGCGCGGACATCGCGAAGCGGCCGGCCACCCGGCGGGCTTACGAGCGCGGCCGCGTGCTCAAGCGCAGCGGTGAGATGACCGAGGCGGAGCGAAAGATCCTGTTCGGACAGCGTGCCAGGACGTGAACCGGCACGGGCCGGCTGGCACAGGAAGGCCGCGCACGCTTTAATCGTCGTCACTGCAATGGCGGAGTCGACAATGCGTGCACTGATCGGGATCGCGGTTACGCTTTGCGCCTTGTTTTGCTGCGCCCTGCCCGCGATGGCCGAAAAACTCAGCATCGAGCGCATCTATTCCGATCCGGCGCTCTCCGGCCCCGCACCGCGTAACCTACAGATCTCGCCGGATGCTTCGCGCGTCACCTTCGTTCGCGGCAAGGACAGCGACCAGAACCAGCTCGACCTCTGGGAATACAACCTTCGCGATCGTGCCACGCGCAGGCTCGTGGATTCGGCAACGCTGGAACCCGATGGCGAACAGGTGTCGGATGCCGAGAAGGCGCGACGCGAACGCGCGCGCACTGCGGGTTTGCATGGCATCGTCGATTACCATTGGTCGCCCAATTCGGAGCAGCTGCTGTTACCGGTCAACGGCGATCTGTACCTTTACGACCTGGCGAGCAGGCAAACGCGGCGCTTGACGCAGGACGCGGCGGCGCTCGATCCGAAGTTCTCGCCCAAGGGCAAGTACGTTTCCTACGTGCGCGACCAGGATCTGTGGGTGATCGATCTCGCCAGCGGCAAAGCCACGCAATTGACGCACGACGGCAAGGGCACGGTGCACAACGGCGAAGCCGAGTTCGTGGCGCAGGAGGAAATGGATCGCCGCACCGGATATTGGTGGGCACCGGACGAATCGCTGATTGCGTTCGAACGGTACGATGAGCGGGATGTTCCGGTGACGCGGCGCTTCGAGGTTTATCCGGACCGCACGGATGTGATCGAACAGCGCTATCCCGCCGCGGGCGATCCCAATGTGCGCGTCAGGCTGGGGCTGGTCGCGCCCACCGGCGGCGAGCCGCGCTGGATCGACCTGGGCAAAAATCCCGACATCTATCTGGTGCGCGTCGATTGGCTGCCGGATGGCAAACGTCTTTCGTACCAGCGCATGCAGCGCAGCCAACAGCATCTCGACCTGCAACTGGTGAACGCGGCGGACCTGCAACAGCGCACGCTGCTGACCGAAACTTCGAAGACGTGGATCAACCTCAACGATGATCTGCATTTCCTCGAGGGTCGGCCCGCCTTCATCTGGGGCAGCGAACGCTCCGGATGGCATCACCTGTACCTCTATGGACTCGACGGCAAGCTGCAGCATCCGATCAGCGCGGGCGACTGGAATCTGGATGGCGTCCTGGAAGTGGACGAAAAGGCCGGTGTCGTATATGTCTCCTCGAACAAGGACGCGGTGCCGGACAAGCAGGTCTATGAGCTGAAGATCGACGGCAGCGACGCCGGCAATCCCCAGCGCATCAGCCGGGGCGACGGCTGGCACGACGCGCATTTTGCCGAGGACGCGTCGCTGTATGTCGATGTGTTTTCGGATCCGGCCACGCCGCCGCAGGTCAGCGTGCACGGCAGCGATGGCAAGTTCATCGCGTGGATCGAGCAGAACAAGCTCGACGCGGCGCATCCGTACTGGGCCTATCACGATGCGCACGTGCGGCCGGTGTTCGGCGCGCTGAAAGCCGAGGACGGACAGGCGCTGTATTACCGCATGTACAGGCCGCTCGGTTTCGATGCGACAAAAAAGTATCCGGTGATGCTGCATTTCTATGGCGGCCCGACCTCGCAGATGGCGACGGATGCGTGGCCGGATTTGTTCGACGAGTACATGGCGCAGCACGGTTTCATCGTCTTCACGCTCGACAACCGCGGCATGGCCCGGCGCGGGCGCGCGTTTTCTGATCCGGTCTATCACCAGTTCGGCGACGTCGAAGTCGCCGACCAGCGCGTCGGCATAGCGTGGCTGAAGCAACAGCCTTGGGTGGATGCGTCGCGCATCGGCACCTTCGGCTGGAGCTATGGCGGATACCTGAGCACGATGATGCTGGCCAAGGATTCATCCGAACTGGCCGGCGGCGTGGCGGTGGCGCCCGTAACCGACTGGCGCCTCTACGACACGTACTACACGGAGCGGTATCTCGGCCTGCCGCGCGACAACGATGCGGGTTACACGCGCAGTGCGGTATTCGCATGGCTGGACGGGCTCACTTCGCCGATGCTGCTGATCCACGGCATGGCCGATGACAACGTGCTGTTCCTGAATTCGACCAAGTTGATGGCGGCCCTGCAGCAACTCGGGACACAGTTCGACCTGATGACCTATCCCGGCGGCAAGCACGGCCTGTCCACGCCGGAGATGCGCAAACACGCCTTCACGGCGATCGCGGATTTTTTCGAGCAGCGAATCGCAGGCGATTGTGGCGAGGCTTGCCGGATTCCGCCGGCCTCCAGGAAGGCCGCCGTCCCTCCGAAGCCGACCGTGCATGCCGGATCCGCCGCAGGCAGCCCGTAACCGGCTGAAAAACCGGCCCGATCGCTTGCGGCGCGGCGCGCCCCGCTGCTATCATTTTCGGGCTTGACCGTGAGGTTTTCGCGGCATCAGGGCCGCACGGAAGCGTAAGACGTGTACAACTCCATCGCTGCCGCTCGCCGGCTGGCCGTGCAAGTGGTGGCGGCGCAGGCCGGCGCGACAATCATCGTCGGGTTGCTGTTACTTCTGAAGGGCATCCAGTTCGCCTTGGCCGCATTGGGTGGCGGCATGGCGGTAACGCTCGGTACCGCGCTGCTGGCGTTGCGCATATTCGTGCCGCCGCTCGCGGGAGGGCGGACGGTGATGGCGCGGCTCGCGGTCGGACTGCTGCTGAAATGGATGATCGTGCTGGGGGTGCTGTTCCTGATCCTGGTGCGCCTGAAACTGCCGCTGCTGCCTGCGCTGGCCGGCGTCGGCGCGGCGATGTTGGCCAACATCCTGGCCTTGCGTTTCGACAACTGACTTTCGACGACCGATCAGAATCGAAGAGATTTCACAGGCTATGGCGGCAGAAGCTCCACACACCAGCGGTGCGTACATCCTGCACCACCTGACGTATCTCCAGCTCGATCTCAGGACCTGGAAGATCGTCGAGAACTCCCAGAATTTCTGGGTGGTGAACATCGACTCGATATTCTTCTCGGTCTTGCTGGGCCTCCTGTTCGTGTTCCTGTTCTGGCCGATGGCCCGGCGCGCCGACAGTGGTGTGCCGAAGGGCTGGCAGAACTTCGTCGAGGTTTGCACTGAGTTCGTGGATGGCCAGGTCAAGGACGCGTTCCACCAGAAGTCGAGATTCGTGGCGCCGATGGCGTTGCTGGTGTTCTTCTGGGTGCTGTTCATGAACATCATGGATTTGTTGCCGGTCGACAGCCTGCCGACCGCGGCGGAAGCCGTGGGCGTCGGCCACCTGCGAGTCCTGCCCTCGTCGGATCCGAACATCACGCTGTCGATGTCGCTGACGGTGTTTCTGCTGTGCTTCTGGTATAGCTTCTATTGCAAGGGATTCATGACCAATGCCAAGGAAGCGCTGCTGCACCCGTTCGGGAAATGGATGCTGCCGGTCAACCTCTTGCTGAAAGTGGTCGAGGAAGTATCCAAGCCGCTCAGTCTCGGTTTGCGACTGTTCGGCAACATGTACGCCGGTGAAGTGATCTTCATCCTGCTTGCCGCGTTGACGCTGAAGTACACCACCCCAGCTCACATTGCACCTCTCACTGCCACGTCGTTTTTCCTCTTCGCCTTGGTGGCTGTCGTGACCGTGGGCTTGGTCGCCTACGGAAAAGGCGCATTTTTCCGCGGCTGGCTTCCACTCCTCATTCTTCCTTTGGTGATAGCGGCGGGCAGCATTTCCGGGTTCCTGCCCGCGATCAGTGGCGGGACCTATTTCCAGATCCTGTTTGCGACCGGCTGGGGCATCTTCCACTGGCTGATCATCGCGCTGCAGGCCTACATCTTCATGGTGTTGACCGTCGCCTACCTGTCGATGGCGGCCGAACACCACTGATCGTTCGTTTTTCCTCACCATCGTTCAACCCAGCACTACGGAGACACACAATGGATATCAGCGCACTGGCCAGCGTAGAAGGCTTCACCGCCCTGGCGGCCGGCTTCATGCTCGGCCTCGCCGGCATCGGCGCCGCCATCGGCATGGGCCTGATGGGCGGCAAGTTCCTCGAGAGTTCCGCGCGCCAGCCCGAGCTGGTGCCGATGCTGCAGAACAAGATGTTCCTCCTGGTCGGCCTGATCGACGCGATCCCGATCATCGGCGTGGGCATCGCGTTGTACGTGATTTTCGTCGATCCGTTCTCGGCGCACGTGCTGGCGCAGGCCGGCGCCGCCGCGAAGTGATGGCGGACGATCCGAACCTGATTGTCCGTCGATGTTGATTGAGTCCGCGAGAGGATTGCGACCGTGAGCCTTAATGCCACGCTCATCGCCCAGCTGATCGTTTTCCTGATCCTTGTCTGGTTCACGATGAAATACATCTGGCCGCCCATCGTCAACGCGATGGAGGAGCGCGCCAAGCGCATCGCCGATGGTCTCAGCGCCGCCGATCGCGCGCGCAAGGAACTGGCGGATGCCGACGCGCGCGTGGCCGAGGAGATCAAGGCCGCGCGTGCGGAAGCCGCGACGATCATCGAACGCGCCAGCCAGCAGGCCGCCCAGATCGTCGACAAGGCGCGCTCCGATGCGTTGATGGAAGCGTCCAAACTGAAGGCGACCGCCCAGGCCGACATCGACAACATGGCCCACCGCGCGCGTGCGGAATTGCGTGGACAGGTCGCACAGCTCGCGGTCGCCGGCGCCGAGAAGATCCTCAAGCGAGAGATCGACGGCGATGCGCACAAGGCTCTGATCGACCAGCTGGTCGCCGAGATCTGACGATGGAACCTTTGACGCTCGCACGACCCTACGCGCGCGCCGCCTTCGAGCTAGCGCAGCAGCAGGGCGCGCTCGGCGAATGGGCAGGCAAGCTCGCGTTCGCGGCGCAGGTCGCGAGCGAGGCGCAGGTGGGTGCGCTGTTCGGCGATCCGCGCGTCGCGCCGGCGCAACTGGCTGGCCTGTTCCTGCCGCAGGGCGAGGGCGAAGACACGCCTTTTGCCCGTTTCGTCGCGACCTTGGCCGACAACGGCCGGCTGCGCGAATTGCCGGAGATCGCGGTGCTGTTCGAGCAGTACAAGCGCGACGCCGAGCGCGTGCTGAAGGTGAACGTGCGCAGTGCGGCGAAGATCGACGATCTCGAAATCGCGCGCCTGCGCGATGCCTTGAAGCGCCGCTTCAACCGCGAGATCGAACTGGAGCAGACGCTCGATCCGAACGTGCTGGGCGGCGCGGTGATCGATGCGGGCGACACCGTCATCGACGGATCGGTGCGCGGGCGGCTGGCGCGGCTGGAAAGTGCACTGGCGCATTAAAAACCTGAACGTGAACGGCAGGCGGGAAAAAAGGCTGGAGTTTTCCGCTCGCCGCTGAACCAAAAAATGCGATTCGATTGAACCGTGCAGCGCGATCCGGTGCACGAACCAGGAAACGAAACAATGGCGACCACACTCAATCCTTCCGAAATCAGCGAGCTGATCCGCGAGCGCATCGAGAAATTCAAGCTCGCCGCCGAGGCACGCAACGAAGGCACGCTCACGGGCGTGTCGGACGGCATCGTGCGCATCCACGGCCTGAACGATGTGATGGCCGGCGAGATGGTCGAACTGCCGGGCAATACCTACGCGCTGGCGCTGAACCTCGAGCGCGATTCGGTCGGCGCGGTGGTGCTCGGCGAATACGAGCACCTGCGCGAAGGCGATACTGCCAAGACCACCGGCCGCATCCTCGAGGTGCCGGTGGGGCGCGAGCTGCTCGGTCGCGTGGTGGATGCGCTGGGCAACCCGATCGACGGCAAGGGACCGATCAACGCAACGAAGACCTCGCCGGTCGAAAAAGTCGCCCCGGGCGTGATCTGGCGCCAGTCGGTCTCGCAGCCAGTGCAAACGGGCTACAAGTCGGTGGACTCGATGATCCCGATCGGCCGCGGCCAGCGCGAGCTGGTGATCGGCGACCGCCAGACCGGCAAGACCGCCTTGGTGGTGGACACCATCATCAACCAGCGCGGCACCGGCATCAAATGCATCTACGTCGCGATCGGCCAGAAGCAGAGTTCGATCGCCAGCGTGGTGCGCAAGCTGGAAGAGTTCGGCGCGCTGGAACACACAATCATCGTCGCGGCTTCGGCTTCCGACTCGGCGACGATGCAGTACATCGCGCCCTATGCCGGCTGCGCGATGGGCGAGTTTTTCCGCGACAACGGCGAGGATGCGCTGATCATCTACGACGACCTCACCAAGCAGGCCTGGGCATATCGCCAGATCTCGCTGCTGCTGCGCCGACCGCCGGGCCGCGAGGCATATCCGGGTGACGTATTCTATCTGCACTCGCGCCTGCTCGAGCGCGCGGCGCGCGTCAACCCGGCTTACGTCGAGAAGGAAACCAATGGCGCGGTGAAGGGCAAGACGGGATCGCTGACCGCGCTGCCGATCATCGAGACGCAGGCCGGCGACGTTTCCGCCTTCGTGCCGACCAACGTGATCTCGATCACCGACGGCCAGATCTTCCTCGAGACCGACCTCTTCAACGCGGGCATCCGCCCGGCCGTGAACGCCGGCATTTCGGTGTCGCGCGTCGGCGGCGCCGCGCAGACCAAGATCATCAAGAAATTGTCCGGCGGCGTGAAGCTGGCGCTGGCGCAATACCGCGAGCTCGCGGCGTTCGCGCAGTTCGCGTCCGACCTCGACGCGGCCACGCGCGCTCAGCTCGAGCGCGGCCAGCGCGTCACCGAGCTGATGAAGCAAAAGCAGTATTCGCCGCTCTCCATCGCGCAGCTCGCGATTTCGCTGTACGCCGCGGAAAAGGGCTATCTGGATGACCTGCAGATCGCGCAGATCCTGCCGTTCGAGCACGCGCTGCACCAGTTCATGGAGTCCAACCATGGCGACCTGATGAAGAAGATCGTCGAGACCGGCGACTGGAACGACGAGATCGAAGGCAGGTTCAAGTCGGCGCTGGACGAGTTCAAGAAAACGGGAAGCTGGTAAGCGAACATGGCCGGCGCACGCGAAATCCGCACCAAGATCAAGAGTGTGGCCAACACGCGCAAGGTAACGCGCGCGCTCGAGATGGTGTCGGCGTCGAAGATCCGTCGCGCCCAGGACCTGATGCGGGCGTCGCGGCCATACGCCAAGCACATGCGGCGCGTGATCGCACACATCGCGCAGGCCACTACCGATTTCCATCATCCCGCCTTGAAGGAACGGGCGGTCAGGCGCGTCGGCTACCTCATCGTGTCCACCGATCGAGGACTATGCGGGGGCCTCAATGCCAACCTGTTCCGCAAGCTGCTCGCGGAAATCCGCGAGTGGGAGAGCAAGGGCGTCGAGGTGGACGTGGTGGCGATCGGCCAGAAGGCCGCCGCCTTCTTCCGCCGCGTCAAGGTCAACATGGCGGCGACGGTGACCCACCTGGGCGACCGCCCGAAGCTGGAAAAACTGGTCGGCGTGATCAAGGTGATGGACGATGCCTACCTGCAGGGAAAGGTCGATCGCGTCTACCTGTGCTTCAACGATTTCGTCAACACGATGACCCAGCGCCCGCGCGTCGAAGCGTTGCTGCCGCTGCCTGCGGCCGCGAAGCAGATCGCGGAAACGCCGCCCGACGCCGAAACGCCCAGCCCGCAGACCGCGGTCGTGCATCGTGAACACGACTGGGATTACATCTACGAGCCGGATGCAGAGACCGTCATCACCCAGGTGCTGGAGCGCTACGTTGAAGCGCTGGTGTATCACGCGGTGCTGGAGAACCTGGCCAGCGAACACGCCGCGCGCATGGTGGCGATGAAAGCCGCCTCCGACAACGCGACCAAGGCGATCGACACCTTGACGCTGATCTACAACAAGGCGCGGCAGGCGGCGATTACGCAGGAGATCTCGGAGATCGTCGGTGGTGCCGCGGCGGTGTGATTTTCAAATTCATGCGATCGTTCCTGATCGCGCAGATCGAAAAGCGGCCATCCGTGGCCGCACTTCTCAACAACAGCATCGCTTCGATGCGGGTTTAAAGAAAGCGGATTGGAGTCATGGCAATGAACCAGGGCAAAGTCGTACAGATCATCGGCGCCGTCGTCGACGTCGAGTTTCCGCGCGAGTCCGTGCCGAAGGTGTACGACGCGCTGAAGGTGCAAGGCACGCAGGTCACGCTCGAGGTGCAGCAGCAGCTCGGTGACGGCGTGGTGCGCACCATCGCGCTCGGTTCGACCGACGGCCTGAAGCGCAACCTCGTGGTGGAGAACACCGGCGCGGGCATCAAGGTGCCGGTAGGCAAGGCCACGCTCGGCCGCATCATGAACGTGCTGGGCGAGCCGATCGACGAACGCGGCGCGGTGAGCGCGCAGGACCACTGGGAAATCCACCGGGAGGCGCCGTCCTACGCCGATCAGGCCGCGGCCAACGAACTGCTGGAAACCGGCATCAAGGTCATCGACCTGATGTGCCCGTTCGCCAAGGGCGGCAAGGTCGGCCTGTTCGGCGGCGCCGGCGTGGGCAAGACCGTGACGATGCTGGAGCTGATCAACAACATCGCGACGCAGCACTCCGGGCTGTCGGTGTTCGCCGGCGTCGGCGAGCGCACCCGCGAAGGCAACGACTTCTATCACGAGATGATCGAGGCCGGCGTCGTCAAGCTGGACGACCCCACGCAGTCGAAAGTGGCGATGGTGTATGGCCAGATGAACGAGCCGCCCGGCAACCGCCTGCGCGTGGCGCTGACCGGCCTGACCATGGCCGAGTATTTCCGCGACGAGAAGGACCAGAGCGGCAAGGGCCGCGACATCCTCTTCTTCGTGGACAATATCTATCGCTACACGCTGGCCGGCACCGAAGTCTCCGCGCTGCTGGGCCGCATGCCGTCGGCGGTGGGTTACCAGCCCACGCTCGCCGATGAAATGGGCCGCCTGCAGGAACGCATCACTTCGACCAAGACCGGTTCGATCACTTCGATCCAGGCCGTATACGTGCCGGCCGACGACTACACCGATCCGTCGCCCGCGACCACGTTCGCGCACCTGGACTCGACCGTGGCGCTGTCGCGCGACATCGCATCCTTGGGCATTTATCCGGCGGTCGATCCGCTGGCTTCCACTTCGCGCCAGCTCGATCCGAACGTGATCGGGCAGGAGCATTACGACGTCGCGCGCAAGGTCCAGGGCACGCTGCAACGCTACAAGGAACTGAAGGACATCATCGCCATCCTCGGCATGGACGAGCTGTCGGAAACCGACAAGCAGGCGGTGTATCGCGCGCGCAAGTGCGAGCGTTTCTTTTCGCAGCCGTTCCACGTGGCCGAGGTGTTCACCGGTTCGCCCGGCAAGTACGTGCCGCTCAAGGAGACCATCCGAGCGTTCAAGATGATCGTGGAAGGCGAAGTCGACCACCTGCCGGAACAGGCGTTTTACATGGTCGGCGGCATCGACGAGGCGATCAAGAAGGGCGAGGCGATGGCCGCGGCCGACCAGAAGAAGGCGGCGTAAGGACCGACATGGCCACGATCCGTTGCGATATCGTCAGCGCCGAAGCCGAGATCTTCCACGGCGAGGCCAGCATGGTCGTCGCCACCGGCGTAAGCGGCGAGCTGGGCATCGCGCCGCGGCACGCGCCGCTGATTACGTTGCTGAAGCCCGGCGCGGTGGAAGTGATAGACGAAAAAGGCGAACGCCATCCCTACTACGTGTCCGGCGGCATCCTGGAGGTGCAGCCGACCGTTGTGACGGTGCTGGCCGATACCGCGTTGCGCGCGCGCGACATCGACGAAGCATCGGCCAAACGCGCGAAGGAAGAAGCCGAGCGCTTGCTCGCCAACCGCGGCGACGCCAAGACCGTGGCCGAAGCGCAGCAGCAACTCACGCAGGCGCTGGCACAGCTGTCCGCGCTCGAGCGTTTGCGGAAAACGCTCAAGCACTGAGTTATCGTCAAGCGACCATCCTTGGTGCGCCTCCCGGCCCGGCCTTCCTGGCCGGTCGCCCGGCCGAGCGCGCGATGCCGTTCGACGCGTCGCGCAGGCGCCCGCCTTCGGCCTCGCGCCGGCATTTTCTTTCGTGATGTCGAGCCGTTGCGTCGCCGGCGTTTTCGGCTAAGGTGGCGCGAATCCGCGGAGCACCCCCATGTCCGATCCGCTGCACGTGATCATCCTCGCTGCCGGCGAGGGCAAGCGCATGAAGTCGGCGCTGCCGAAGGTGCTGTTGCCGCTCGCCGGACGCCCGCTGCTGGCGCACGTGGTGGACACCGCGCGCATGTTGCGGCCGGCGGCGATACACGTCGTGCACGGGCATCGCGGCGAACAGGTGCGCGCGATGTTCGAGGGGATGCGCGACCTGCGCTGGGTGCATCAACCGCATCAGCGCGGCACCGGGGATGCGGTGCGGCTGGCGCTCGCGGAAGTGCCCGAACGCGTGCGCGTGCTGGTGCTGTACGGCGACGTGCCGTTGCTGCGGGCGGAGACCCTGCACGCTCTGGTCGGAGAAGAGGCGCCTTTGGCGCTGCTCGCGGCAGACTTGCCCGATCCATCCGGCTACGGACGCGTGTTGCGCGATGGATTGGGCCGCGTGCGCGCGGTGGTGGAGGAAAAGGATGCCGATGCAGAACAGCGCGCGGTGCACACCATCAATACCGGCGTGCTGGCGGCGGACGCCGAACGCCTGCGCGTATGGGTCGGTAACCTGTCGGACGACAACGCACAGGGAGAGTTGTACCTCACGGACATCTTCGCGCAAGCAGCCGAGGAAAACATGCCGGCGCAGGTGGTGTCGCTGGCCGATCCGGTCGAGGCATTCGGCGCCAACGACCCTTCCCAGCTGGCGCAACTCGAATCCCATTTGCGCCTCCGCCGCGCCCGCGAGTTGATGCTGGCGGGACTGCGCATCGTCGATCCGGCGCGCTTCGACGCACGCGGGCACGTCAGCCATGGCCACGACGTGGAAGTCGACGTGGACGTGATCCTGGAGGGCGAGGTGACGCTGGGCGACGCCGTGCGCGTCGGGCCGTTCTGCCGGCTGCGCAACGTGTGCCTCGCGGCGGGCACCGAAGTGCTCGGGCACTGCGATCTGGATGGCGTCACCACGCATGGGCCGTGCCGTATCGGCCCCTTCGCGCGCCTGCGCCCGGGCAGCGAGCTGGACGCGGGCGCACACGTCGGCAACTTCGTGGAGACCAAGAAGGCGCGCATCGGCGAAGGGAGCAAGGTCAATCACCTGACGTATCTTGGTGACGCCGTGCTCGGTGCGCGCGTCAATATCGGCGCCGGCACGATCACTTGCAACTACGACGGCGTGGACAAACACGTGACCATGATCGGAGACGGCGCCTTCATCGGCTCCAACACCGCGCTGGTGGCACCGGTCACGGTCGGTGCCGAGGCGACCATCGGCGCCGGTTCGACCATCAGTCTCGATGCGCCGGGCGGCGAACTCACGCTGTCGCGCGCCCGGCAGGTGACGTTGCCGGGCTGGAGGAGACCGAGGAAGAAGTAACTAGCGCGGCAGGCCCGACCAGCCGTCGATTTCCACCAGCAATTCCCGGCGGCAGATGTCGCCGAGCAGCAAGACGCGCGGTACCGACGCATCGATGCGTTCCGCGAGCGTGGCTTCGATCGCCGGCGCGTCTCCGGAATCCCGCACGTAGACCTTCAGGGGCGAAGCCGCGTCGAAGTCGCGCGCACCCGCGGCATCCAGCAGCGCTCGCAGGTTGATGCAAGTCTCCCGCACCTGCGCGGCGACATCGGATCCGTGTTGCGATGCGTGTCCGACCACCGCGGCGGTGCCCGAAATCGCCAGGCCGCCGTTCGGCAGTTTCAGCGCACGCGCGAAACTGGGAGGCGTGGGGCCGTATTGGCGCGGATAGCGCCAGGCGCTGACCTGGCGGGGATTCTCCAGCGACTCGCCCGGTCGCGTGGCGCACAGCGCATACACCTGCAGCAGTCCCGGCGTATCGCGGTGCCCGATTGCGGTCGCGGCCGGATAACTTCGTATGCCGTGCGCGCCGAGACCGCGCCCGCGCCCGATGCAGAACTGCCGATAGCGTTCCCAGTCGCCCTCGCCTTCGTTGATCGCATGCAGGTAGTTCCAGACCCGCAGCAGGTGTGATTCCTGGCGCGCGGCGACGAATCCGCACAGCGTCCTGTACGCGAATTCCGACGCGGCTTCGATGCCGCCGTGTTCGCTTTCATGCGCGTCCAGCGCGACGAACAGCCAACCACCGCCGGCCGACCATTGCAGCGAGCCTTCATTGCCGCAAACAACTTTCGCATCCACCCGCCAGTGTTCGCGCTGCACTGCACCCGCTGCCAGCAGCGGCACGCGCAGCGCTCGCGGGTCGTCGGGGATGGCGGTGTGGCCGAAACCGAGCAGTGCGAGCGTCCCTGTCTGGAGCAGATCGGTTGCTTGGTCCTGGTATTGGACCAAGAAGCGAGCCAGCCGCGCCACGTTCAGCACGGCCGCGGATCAGACATGGAAAGGACGATTTGCGACATCGTGGATGGGCCCGTCAAAAGCCCGTCATGTTACACTGCGTGGCTGCCGCAGGGGACGGCATGGAGCATCGAAACAGATGGCCGAGCAGACCGCAGCCGAGCACGAACTCGCCGAATTGATCGTCAGCAACTTGAATCTGGACAGCGTGGACGCCGGGCAGATCGATCCGGAGACGCCATTGTTCGGCGGCGAATTGGGGCTGGATTCCATCGATGCGTTGGAGCTGGCGCTGGCGGTGTCCAAGCGCTACGGGTTCCAGTTGCGTTCGGACAATCCGGACAACCGGCGCATCTTCGGTTCGCTGCGCGCACTGGCGCAACACATCGAGCAGCACCGCGTCAGCTGATCGTCACTGGGTCCCGCTGGCGGCCTCGGCTTCCATCGCCTTGGCGCGCAACTCGCGGTAGTGCTGCAACTCTGCGTCGAACTGCCGCGCGGTCTGCTGGCGTTCGCGTTGCAAGCGCGCCACTTCATTGCGCTCGTCGGCCACGCTCTGGCGCTGGTCGGTGACGCGCTTGCGCAGGTAAGCCGGCACGGGTTCGCCGCTGCGCTCCAGTTCCGCGGCGTGCGCCAGCAGATCGGCAAGGCTTTGCTCCTGGCTGTGCAGGTTGGATTCCGTGGTGCTGATGCTTTGCTGCATCTGTGCCAGTTTGGCCTGGTGCGCTTCCTTCAGCTCGGCTTCGTTCGGATAAGCGGCGAGCAGTTGGGTGTCGGCCAGGGCCTGCTGCTGCGCGGCCCGTTTCGCTGCGGCCTGCCTGGCGGCTTCGGCTGCGGCCGTCGCGCGTTCGGCGGCGGTTTTCTCGCGTTCCACATGCCGGACCAGCAGCCCCTGGTCGTTGACGATGTCATAGCCGAAACGCACCGCCTCCGGCGGAATGCTGTCGCTGTAGTGCACGATGCCCTGCGCATCGCGCCAGCGGAAATGCGTGGTCGGGGTGACACTGCCTGCCCAGGCGACAGTGGCGCACAGCAGGAAGGCGATCGGGGCGGAGAGCAGGGGCAGGCGCATCGGTTTTCTCACGTCGGAACGCGGCAGACGTTAGCAGAACCCTTCATGCAAGAGGCGCGCCGCAGCACCTTCATACGCCATGGCTGGCGCGATAGTCGGCCATCCGGTCCCGCTGGCCGGCGAGCTCGGGCCGGCCGGCCGCATATCCCATCAGATCCTCGAGCGATACGATCGCGATCACCGGTACGCCATGTTCCGCTGTCAATTCCTGGGTGGCCGACAGCGCCCCCGCGCCGCGCTCCTGGCGATCCAGCGCGACCAGCACGCCGGCCGGTTCGGCCCCGGCGCCCCGGATCAGAGCCAGCGATTCACGCACGGCGGTGCCAGCGGTGATCACATCGTCCACGATCAGCACCCGACCCTGCAAAGGCGCGCCCACCAGGGTGCCGCCCTCGCCATGATTCTTGGCCTCCTTGCGGTTGTAGGCCCAGGGCAGGTCGCGGCCGTACCGTTGCGCGAGCGCGATGCCACTGGCCGCGGCCAGCGCGATGCCCTTGTAGGCCGGGCCGAACAGCATGTCGAACTGCAGCTCCGATGCCATCGCCGTAGCGGCATAGGCTTCGCCCACTTGCGCCAGCGCAGCACCGGAATCAATGCGTCCGAGATTGAAGAAATACGGACTGATCCTGCCGGACTTCAGCGTGAACTCGCCGAAACGCAGCACACCGCGCGCGAGCGCGAGATCGAGGAAGGCGCTTTGGTGGGGGTGAAGCACGGGGGCCGGGATTCGGGATTCGGGACCCGAATGATACGGGCAACCGGGCGGTGACGTTCTCCCGTTGACATCCTTGCGTGCACTGCCGGCAAAGCAAATGCTTTTGCTTTAGGCTTCCCGCGTCCAGAGTCCCCAGTCCCGGATGAAAATCATCACCTTCAACGCCAACGGCATCCGTTCGGCCGCCAACAAGGGCTTCTTCGACTGGCTGCGCAAGCAGAACGCCGATGTGGTCTGCGTGCAGGAAACCAAATCGCAGGAAGACCAGTTGGGCGATCCGATGTTTCGACCCGACGGGCACCACTGTTTCTACCGCGACGCCACCACGAAGAAGGGCTACAGCGGCGTTGCGCTCTATTCGCGGCGCGAGCCCGACGAGGTGCGCACGAAGCTCGGCTGGAACGCATTCGACGATGAAGGCCGTTATCTGGAAGCGCGCTACGGCAAGTTAAGCGTGGTGTCTCTGTACGTCCCTTCCGGTTCTTCCGGCGAGGATCGCCAGCGCTTCAAGTTCAAGGTCATGGAGTGGATCAAGCCGATTTTCGACCAATGGCTGGCGAGCGGACGCGACTATGTCATCTGCGGTGACTGGAACATCGTGCGCGCGCGCAACGACATCAAGAACTGGGCGTCCAACCAGAAGAACTCCGGCTGCCTGCCGCCCGAGCGCGCGTGGCTCAATGGCCTGATCGCGGATGCGCATGGCGATGGTTCGCCGCAGCCGGAACGCGGGTGGTGCGATGCATTCCGCGCCGCCAGGCCGGGCGCGGTGGAATACACGTGGTGGTCGAATCGAGGCGCGGCGCGTGCGAACAACGTCGGTTGGCGCATCGACTACCAGATCATCACTCCATCGCTGCGCGACAAGGTGCGCAGCTGCGAGATCACGCCTGCGCCGCGCTTCTCGGATCACGCGCCACTTTCAGTCGAGTATGACGCGCCGGATGAGCGTTGAGACTTCGACCGTACGCCGCCCAGAGCGCGCCCGTACGCTGATCGCGGTAACGGTTCTGGGCTTCGCCTCCGGTCTGCCGCTCGCCCTGTCGAACAGCACACTGCAGGCGTGGTGCACGGTATCCGGCCTGAGCCTGAAAACCATCGGCGCAATGCAGCTGGTGGGCTTCTCGTATATCGCAAAATTTCTGTGGGCGCCGTTGCTGGATCGCTATCGGCTGCCATGGCTCGGGCGGCGCCGCGGCTGGATGCTGCTGATGCAGGTCGCGATCATTGCCGCGTTGATCGCAATGGCCGGCTCTTCGCCACAAACCTCGCTCACCGGCATTGTGATTCTTGCTTGCGCGCTGGTTTTTTTTTCGGCGACGCAGGACACCGCGATCGACGCCTACCGCACCGATCAGCTGTTGCCGCAGGATCGTGGCCTGGGAGCGGCGTTGGGCGTCGGCGGTTATCGCGTGGCGATGCTCGTTTCGGGCGGACTGGCGCTGGTGCTCGCGGCAAAAGCAGGATTTCGCTTCACCTATCTTGCCATGGCGGCGTTGATGGGCATCGGCGTGATCGCCTCATTGTTCGCACCGGAGCGCGAAGTCGCGCCGCCGCCGCCAACGCTCCTGGGAGCGTTCACCGAGCCCCTGCGCGAAATCTTTTCGCGCCGCTCTGCGTGGCTTTGGCTGGGATTGGTGCTGTTCTACAAGCTGGGGAACGCATTCACGCTTAGTCTCTCCACCACGTTCCTGTTGCGCGGCGCGCACTACGGATTGGCGGAGATCGGGCTCGTCAACAAGATTTTCGGATTTGCGATGACGATCGTCGGCGCTTTCGTCGGGGGCCTCTTGCTGGAACGCTGGAGCCTGCGTCGCGCATTGTGGGTGTTCGGAATACTGCAGGGCCTCGGCGCGGTGGGTTTCCTCGCCGTGGCGCTGGGCTGGAATGGCTTTGCCGCCTTGATCACGGCCGTTGCGAGCGAGAACTTCACGTCCGGCCTGGGGACCGGGGTATTCGTTGCGTTGTTGATGGCGATGTGCGACCGGCGGTTCAGCGCCACTCAGTACGCGCTGTTCAGCGCGCTGGACGCGGTGGGGCGGATCGCCCTGGGACCGGTGGCCGGCTGGGTGGCGCAGGCGCTCGGTTGGCCGATCTACTTCAGTATCGCGCTCGCCTGCGCGGTGCCCGGCCTGCTGCTGCTGCGGGCCCTGCAAGGTGAATTTTTGCAACTTCCCGGCTCCAGGGCCCCGGCATGAGTCATGCTTTGGTCGTGTCAAACAGGGGGCAAACCTCATGACCGAAACAATGACGTTGCAACTGGACGAAGCCGTGATGGCGCGCCTGCGCGCAGTCGCGCGCACGCATGGCTGCGAGGTCGAGACGCTGGCGGCGCAGGTGCTCGACGACCTGCTGCCCTGCGCGGCCGACATCATGCCTGAACTGAATACGGACTGGAACACTGCAGAAGCCGCTTTCCTGGACGATGCCGCACAGGCATTCGACCGGATTCCGACCGGGAATTTGCGCAATCAGCGCAGTGTCGGCGAGTGGGAAAAGCCGCTCAGGTAGACCTTCAGCTGTCCGAAATGCGCGGCAGCGGGGCGTAGACGCCGCCCAGTACGCGCAGATCTCTCGCGCCCGTGACCGAGGGCAGATTGCCGGGACGGCCGCCGAGTCGCTCGTGCGCCAGCCAGGCGAACGCCATCGCCTCGATGTAGTCGGGATCCACGCCGACCTCGGCGGTGCTGCGCACGCGGAGTGGTGCCAGGGCGTTCGCGAGCGCGTGCATCAATAACGGGTTGTGAACGCCGCCGCCGCAGGCCATGACGCCGCGTGCATCACCCGCGTGCGCCATCAGGGCATAGGCGACACTGCGCGCGGTAAGTTCCACCAGCGTTGCCTGCACGTCTTCGGGAGACGACGCGCTCGCGCCGAGTCGCGCGCGCAGCCAGTCGAGGTGAAAGTGTTCGCGCCCGGTGCTCTTGGGGGGTGCGATTCGGAAGTATTCGTCCTGCAGCAGGCGCTCAAGGAGCGCCTGGTCCGCCTGACCGCGCGCCGCGAACGCGCCGTCGCGGTCGAATGCCTTGCCGGTGTGCGTGGCGCACCAGGCGTCCAACAATCCATTTGCGGGCCCCACGTCGAAACCGGACACGGAGCCGTCCGCGCGCAGCACGGTAAGGTTGGCGATGCCACCCAGGTTCAACACGCAACGCGTTTCCGTTGCACTCGCAAACAATGCGGCATGGAAGATCGGTAGCAGCGGAGCGCCGTGTCCGCCGGCGGCGAAATCGGCGCGGCGGAAATCCGCCACGGTGGTAGCCTGCAACCGTTCGGCGATCAGATTCGGATCGCCGAGTTGCAGCGTGAAACGCGGTTGGGCATACGGGCGATGCCGCAGCGTTTGTCCGTGCGAGCCGATCGCGCGCACCTGACGCGGTTCGATCCGCGCGCGTTCCAGCAATGCCTGCGCGGCATCGGCGAAACACGCGCCGATCGCCGCATCCAGCACACCGACTTCATCCAGAGTGGTCGAGCCGTCGCCTTGCGCCAGTTCCAGGATGCGCGCGCGCAGTTCGGCGGGGTACGGATGGGTCAATGCCGCGTGCAGATGCGGCGCGGGTTCGAACGAGGCGAGTGCGGCATCGATGCCGTCGACGCTGGTGCCGGAAATCAGGCCGAGATACAGCGCGGCACGTTCGTTCTGCGCCAAGCGATCAGTCGAGACTGTGGTTGTCGTGCGTGGCGGTGGCGGCCAGGCGGCGGTTGTCGTCCACCATCTGGATGCGCGCGAGCAGCGGCGCGTTCTGCGCGCGGAATTGCGCCATCAGCTTGCCCGATAGCGGTTCGGGCTTTGGCAGCGTCACCGTCAGCGGATTGCGCTGCACGTCGTCCACGCGGAATTCATAGTGCAGGTGCGGACCGGTGGCCATGCCGGTCATGCCGACGTAGCCGATGATCTGGCCCTGGCGGACGTGCCCGCCCACGCGTTCGTTGGCGGCGAAGCGCGACATGTGGCCGTAGGCCGTGCTGATGTCCTTGTTGTGTTGGACGATCACGAAGTTGCCGTAGCCGTGCTTCTGCCCGCGGAACTTGATCACGCCGTCGCCGGCCGCGTAGATCGGCGTGCCCATCGGCGCGGCGTAGTCCACGCCCTTGTGGGCGCGCATGTAGCCGAGGATCGGATGCTTGCGCAAGCCAAACGTGGAAGAGATGCGGGTGAAATCCACGGGAGTGCGCAGGAAGGATTTCTTCAATGGTCGGCCGTCGACGCTGTAGTACGACACGTCACCGTCGGCGTTCTCGAAGCGCATGGCGGTGTAGCGCTTGCCGTCGTTGACGAACTCGGCAGCGATGATGTCGCCCTCGTGCAGGTATTCGCCGTCGCGGTACACGTCGTCGTAGATCACGGTGAAGCTGTCGCCGGCCTGCAGGTCCTGCGCGAAGTCGATGTCGTAGCCGAACACCTTGGCGAGCTTCAGGATCATCGCGTTGCTCATGCCCGCCTTGCTGCCGGCTGCGAACAGCGAGCCTTCTACGACCCCGTGCGCGACGTGCTCGCGCCTTTCCACCGCGCGCGGTGTCACTTCCTCGACCAGCGGGCCGCTCGCGTTCTTGAAAAGCAGCGTCACGCGATTCGCCGGGTCGCGGTCGAAACGCAGCGCGCGCAGTTCACCGGAAGGGCCGAGCAGGAAAGCGATCTCGTCGCCGGGATGGATGCGCTTCAGCGTGGTGACGTCCTTGCCGCTGCCGAGCACGCGCGCGAGATCGCTGGCGGAGAGATCATGATCCTGGAAGATGTCGCCCAGTGTCTGCCCGGACTTCACCCGCACCACCTGCCAGTCTTCCACGGCGGGGACCGATGGCTGGATCGGCAACGGCGGCAAGGCAAGTGCGAGCGTGGTGTGCGGCGCCGGAGCGGCCGGGTGCCGCATCGCCCGGGCCCAGACGGGCAGGCCGACACACGTCAACAGCAGCAGCAACAACGCGCCCCCGGCGAGCACCCAGCGCTCGCGGCTCCAGCGGATCGGTGCGGCGGGCGCGCCGCGGCCGAACGACCAATGCGAACAATGCGCGTAGAAACGGGAATGTCGGCGTTGCGCCTTCCGGCATATGGCTTGACGGCGCACATGGTGCGGAATGACGGCGCGGCGCGGACGGAGTTTCATCGGCGGATTTCCAGCGGACAACTGCGGCGGGCGCGCGTACCATAGCCACCTTGTAAAGACGACGTCAATCCCTTGTCGCACAAAGATTTGCGCGGGGTTTCTCATTTAACGCACAATTAACTTCCACGGCACTTTCACTCTGCGAACGCGGGCGCATTTCGAAACGCAGGCGCCTTGCTTCTGGACGGCAAAAGATGGGCAATCGAAAAGGCGGATCGAGTGGTGCACTGGCGCTGATCCGGCGCGGCGCGGACGAGATCCTGAAAGAGGACGAACTGCGCGCGCGCGTGGAATCCGGGCGGCCGCTGCGCATCAAGGCCGGCTTCGATCCCACAGCGCCGGATTTGCATCTCGGGCACACGGTGTTGCTCAACAAGATGCGCCAATTCCAGGATCTCGGCCACACGGCGATTTTCCTGATCGGCGATTTCACCGGAATGATCGGCGATCCATCGGGCAAGAACGCGACGCGCAAGCCGCTGTCGCACGAGGAAGTCATCGCGAACGCGGAGACCTACGCCGCGCAGGTCTACAAGGTGCTGGATCGCGAACGCACCGAACTGCGGTTCAATTCCGAATGGTTCGGCAAGATGGATGCAGCGGGAATGATCAAACTCGCCGCCTCGCACACGGTGGCGCGCATGCTCGAGCGCGACGACTTCGCCAAGCGCTACGCCGCTCGGCAACCGATTGCGATACACGAATTCCTGTATCCGTTGGTGCAGGGCTACGACTCCGTCGCCTTGAAGTGCGACGTCGAGCTCGGCGGCACCGACCAGAAGTTCAACCTGCTGATGGGCCGGGCGTTGCAGGAGCAGAACGGCCAGTCGCCGCAGATCGTCCTGACCATGCCGCTGCTGGAAGGCATCGACGGCGTCAACAAGATGTCCAAGTCGCTCGGCAACTACATCGGCATCAACGAACCGGCGATCGACATCGTGACGAAGACGATGAAGATCGGCGACACGCTGATGTGGCGCTGGTTCGAGTTGCTGTCTTTCGAAAAATCACTGGGCGACATCGCGCGCATGAAACGCGAAACGGCAAGCGGGCAAGTCAATCCGCGCGATTTCAAGTTGCAACTGGCGCGCGAACTGGCCGAGCGTTTCCGGGGCGATGCCGAAGCGGAACGCGCGATTGCCGCCTGGCACGCGGTCGTGCGCGGCGAAGGCGATACCGCGTTGCTGCCGCTCACCGAAATCCCCGTGCCGGCCGACGGATTGAAGTTGCCGGCAATGCTGACCGCGGCGGGATTGGCGCCGAGCAACTCGGAGGCGAATCGGAAGATCAGGGAGCGCGCGGTGCGGATCGACGCACAGGTGATCGAGGATGCGCAGCGCAACTTCACTCCGGGCTTCGAAGGCGTGCTGCAGGTCGGCAAGCGCAACTTCGCGAGAGTGCGGTTGCGCGTGGCCGAATGAATCGAATGAAGCCGGCGCGGCATCCTGCCGCGCCGGACTACTTCGGTTGAGTTGCTCTCGTCAGTTCGAATCGACTGTAATGCGTGTGGCCGTTATGTCGCCTTGTACGTGTCCAAGCAAGGTGACGCCGTCCGGTGCGTATTGGTCGATAGTGAAAGCGCCACTGTAGGAGTTGTTGTCCTGCGAGAGGTTGATGCTTTCATGGAAGTTGGCAGGCCCGATGAAAACCTGGCCCGTCGGATCCCAAGCCAGCGCATAGTGGTTGAGCGCGTAGCTATGCGAACCCGTCCTTTCCCACACGCCCATGCAGAAATTTCCGGACGCGGAATTCCTGGTCGAATTCATCAGTTCGGTCCCGTCAGCGTGCCAAGTGACGAGAGGTTCGTCGATGATCGTCCCGTCTGGCGGGCCGGGAGGGGGATTGCCTTCTGCCGTGAAGGTGGCCTGGTAGAGCCCCGTGAGGGGGAAGAGGTGTTGCAGGGGATTGCCATAGGCTGAAGCCTGTCTCGTTCCTGCGGCCCTGGGGAGCGCCAGGGGCAGGTTGCCGCTGGGCCGATACATCGGCAGCGACCAGCGGCCGGCGGCGGTGAAATGCATGTCCAAGCCGCAGGCTTGCGCGTGGCGGGTGATCGCGACGGTGGACAGGCCGATCAGGGCCAGTCCGATGGCTGCTTGCAGACGGATGTTCATTGCGGTCTCCTGGAAGTTTGTCGGACGGATCGGCACGCGCCGTCCGTCGGCGTATAAACTGCGCCCGCGGGTTATCAGAGTCATGATGGATCGATAGGGAAATTGCGAGAAAACCTCGGAGCTCGAGGGGCGCCAGCGTTGGGCTGGACGGGATCATCCATGGGGACCGTCAAGGGGCCGGCGAATCCGGCAGGATCAGGCACGTTCGCCTTCGCCGACGTGGTCATCGATGCGGGCGCGCATCGGCTGCTGCGCGGCGGCAAGGAGATCTCGGTCGAGCCGAAAGCCTTTTCGGTCCTGCTGCATTTTGTGGCCCACGCCAACCAAATGCTCAGTCGCGATCAACTGCTCGATGCGGTGTGGGGCCACAACTACGTCACGCCGGCCACGCTCAACCGCATCGTCGCGCAATTGCGCAAGGCACTGGGCGATGACCGCGATAATCCGCGTTTCATCCAGACGGTGCACGGATTGGGTTATCGCTTCATCGCGCCGCTGGAACAAGTGCAGGTGGAACGCACGCCCGAATTGCGTTTCGCGCCGCCCTTGCGCGCGCGATTGCCGGAACGTACCGAATCGCTGATCGGGCGCGAAGGTGACATCGAAGCACTTGAGCTGATGTTGCAGGACCATCGACTGATCACTGTCACCGGTTCCGGCGGCATCGGCAAGACGCAGGCTGCGCTGGAAACCGCGCGACGGGTCGCCACCGATTTCCCGGATGGCGTGTGGCTGTTCGATTGCACTCCGCACACCGATGGCGACGCACTGGTGCGGTGGCTCGCGGGCATGTTCGACGTCCATGCCACAACGGAGTCGGGCCAGCTGATCGCGCGCCTGGGCGAGCTGCTGCAGAGGCGGCGCGTGCTGCTGGTGTTCGACAACTGCGAACGCGTTGCCGAATCGCTGGGCCAGGCGATTGCGTATCTGTTGTCAGCCTGCGCGAGCCTGCACGTCTTGGTGACCAGCCAGCAGCGGCTTAACTGCCCCGGGGAATCGCTCCATCTGCTGCCGGCCCTGGAATTGCCCACTGGGAACGAGTGGGCGAGTGAAGAACGGATTGCCGTCCTCTCGCAGGTTCCGGCAGTCCGGTTGCTGCTGACGCGTTCGCGCGCGTTCGCTTCCGGATTCACGCTCACACTGGAGAACGCGAACATCGTGGTCCAGCTCTGCCGGCGTCTCGAAGGCTTGCCGCTCGCGCTGGAATTGGCGGCGGCACGCCTGCGCCTGCTGAGTCCGGAACAATTGCTAGCGCGCATGGACGCCCGGTTGCTCAACTTGGCCGAGTCCAATCCCGGTCGTCCCGCGCGTCACCAGACGCTGCGCGCGCTGATCGAGTGGAGTTTCGCGCTGCTCTCGGATCGAGAGCAATCGTTGCTGTGCGGACTGAGTCTCTTCGCGGGCGCCTGCACGCTCGGCGGTGCCGCGGCCATGGGCGCCGCGCTGGGACTCGAAGATCCGCAAACATTGGAGTTGCTGGCGGGCCTGATAGACAAATCCCTGCTGAGCGTGGATGGGACGACCAATCCGCCCAGCTATCGCCTGCTAGACAGTGTGCGGCTGTTCGCGCAGGAGCGGCTGTCGGTAAGCGGCAGCGAGGCGTCTCTGCGCCGCGCGCATCTGGCGCATTTCGTCGACTTCACCGAGCGCGCCAATGCGGAAATGCTCGGCGAGCGCCAGGCTACCTGGCATGACCGCATCAGGCACGAATGGGCGAATTTGCAGGCGGCGTTCGATTTTGCGGTGACGCAGTCCGATCTGGGAAGGAGCGCGCTTGCGGTGCCGGGCAACTTGTGCTGGTACCTCCGTGGCAGCAACGGATATCTTCAATCCTCGCAATGGCTGGAGCGAGCTTTGCAGGTCGATGGTGCGGCCACGATACATCGTGCTCGAGCACTGGTCACCAGCGGTATGCTGCTGCATCAGTTGTCGGATCACGAGCGCTCTGCAATGCGCTTGCGCGAGGGCATTGCCTTGGCTTCCGACTGCGGCGATGCGTTCCTGGAAGGTGCGGGCTATGCAGTCCTGGCCTTCGAACTCGCCGCGTGCGGGGATTTCGTCGGCGCCGAAACCTGCGTCGACGCGGCGCTGGCCATCGCGGCCGCAACGGGCGATGTCTGGGTTCGATCGAATGCATTGCTTAGCCGCGGGATCGCCCACTCCTTGAACGACCGCCACCGCGAAGCGGAAGCGAGTATGAGTGAAGCCGTCGATTGCTTGCCCACGCAGGGCGACTACTTCCAACGGTGCTATTCGCTGATCAATCGCGCCCTCCAGCGCTTCTATCTGGGTGATTCGGGCGGCGCCGCGCAAGACTGGCTAGTCGATCTGGACGTCTTTTTCACGCGGTTTCAGCACTGGCGTGGCGCCTCCGGTTGTGTGGAAGGCGCGGCATATCTCGCCGCCGCCGGCGGCAAACTCGGGCACGCCGCACGCTTTCTGGCCGCCGCAGCGCGCGTGCGCGAGTGGACCGGCGCTCCGCTGATGCCGCAGTGGCGCAAGGCCCAAGCCGGCGCCGACCGGAAAGCGCGGGAAGCGTTGGGCGAGGATTTCGGGCGCGTACAGGCGGAGGGTGCTTCGGCCCGATTCGAAGATGTCGTGATGGAAGCGCGCGCGCTGCTGGTGGCGTTCGCCGATCAGCCCGAGCGCAGCGGAGCGAGCAAGCCGTCGGGATCGTAGTGCGCGCGCAGCGCCGTCAATCTCGCCTGCGTGGCCGAGTCGTGCGCTCGCGACTGCAGATCGGAAGCTTCGCCCGCGAAGTTCGGCTGGATGCCTGCAAGCGCGAAAGGCGACAGGGCCTCGCGCAATCCATGCGTCCAGTCGCGGATCGGGGCAAAACGCTCGAGGGAGCCAGTGTGCCCGATCACGTTGACGAAGAACGGCGCATCGCGATTGGTGAAAGCGGTGGCGTGGTTCGACACGCGTGCAACCGCGCCGCCCAGATGATGCACGTGCACTTCGCACAACGGATCTGCAGACGCGGCAGCACGTGAAACCAGCACATCGATCACCGCGTCGTCGAGCGCATCGAATTGCGAGGTCGTCCAGTAGTAGCAGTCGCCGGCGGCGGCATGCGAGTCGAAGGTCTGCTGCCAAGCCGCATAAGGCATGAGCCCTCCGACCCGTCCGAGCGGTTGGCCGAATGCCGTGAGCGGCGCGAGGGCCTGTTCCCCGCGCGCGGGATCGCCGCTCCAGCACCAGGCGAGCGCGACGATGGGCGTGCCATGCACGTGCGCCGGCAGAAACGGTGCAGGCGGCGCGGTCAGGAATGGCAGCATCAGCGTGCATTCGTCCGGCGCATCCGCGGCGAATGCGCGGAACGCCTTGAGCAAATCGGGAGCCGCGGAGAGTGGGTGGAACACAGCGCCTGCCAGGACGTTGCCGACTTCGTGCAGACGGAACACGAACCGGGTCACCACCCCGAACCCGCCCGCGCTGCCTCGCAACGCCCAGAACAGATCGGTGTGTTGCCTTTCGTTTGCGACGACGCTGCGCCCGTCCGCCAGCACCACGTTCGCTTCGAGCAGGTTGTCGACCGCCAGACCTGTGCGACGCATCAGCCAGCCGACCCCGCCGCCCAGCGTGTATCCGCCCACTCCCGTGGTCGAAACAAAGCCACCGGTGGTGGCCAATCCATGCGGCTGGGTGGCCGAGTCCACGTCGCGCCACAGGGCGCCGCCTTCAACATGGGCGATGCGCGATTGCGCATCGACGTCCACGCGGTTCATTGCGCCAAGATCGAGCATCAGCGCATCGTCGCGCACGGCCAACCCGGCCACGTTGTGGCCGCCGCCGCGTACCGTCATCGGCAGGCGCGCGCGCGCGGCGAACTTCACCGCGGCAGCGACGTCTTCCGCGTCGATGCACCGCGCTATGGCCAGAGGGCGTCGATCGATCGCTCCGTTCCAGACGTGCCGGCGCTCTTCGTAAGCGGCATTACCCGGCAGCAGCACGGGGCCGCGCAACGTCGCGACCAGGTCCCGCCATGGGGCGATGGAGATGGGGACGGCTTCGGCGGACATGCCCGCCTCCTCTGGCAGGAATCGGAGGTACGAACCGCAAGGGTGATGGCGGGCGCACTATAGCCGGGGGCCCGGCCGCGGTCATGATGGGCGGATGCGGGTTTGGTGAGGGCGGGGATGCATCGGGTCATGGTCCGCGGGGTGGGATGCGGCTAAGGTTGGATCCTGGCACTAGCGGGCCCCGTCATGTTCGTCCACGTACCCGATCGTCGCCGTTCCCGCATGTGTTGGGCGACGCCGCTGCTGGTGGTCGCGTGCGTGGCGGTGTTCTGCTGGCTGATGCTGGCGGCGCCGGAAGCACGCTACGCGGTACTGGCCCGCTGGGGGACGGTGCCGGCGACGTTGTTCGATCCGCATCACCCGCTGTCGGTCTGGCCCTGGTTGCGACTGTTCACCGCATTGTTCATGCATGCGGACTGGTTGCACCTGGTCGGCAACGTGCTGTTCCTGGTGATCTTCGGCTTTTCCGCCGAGCGCGCGCTGGGCTCGCAGCGAATCCTGGCGTTGTTCCTGCTGGGCGGCGCTTTCGCCAACGTGATCGGGGCGCTGACGCTCTCGGGGGCTACCGCGCCGATCGTCGGATGCAGCGGCGCGGTATCGGCGGTGGTGGGCGCCTATCTCGCGTTGTTTCCGCGCGCGCACCTGGGACTGGTGCTGCCCTTGGGGTTCTACTTCGAGTTCGTGCGCGTGCCGGCCTGGTTGATGATCGGCATGTGGGTGCTGCTGCAACTGCTGTTCACCTGGGCAGGTCCCGGTTTCGGCACCGTCGTGTGGTGGGCCCACATCGCCGGTTTCACCTTCGGCATCGCTTTCGCGCTGATATCTCGGGGCGCGGTGGCGCGAAGGCTTCGCGCCTAGAGTTGCAGCGCGCCCCGTGCGAATCTTCGCAACAGGGCGCGTGCTTCCGGAGTGGGCACGACTTCCTGCTCCAGTGCGGCGACATCGCGGCCCTCCTCGACCAGCGCTTCCTCGCGCGAACGCAGGTACGCGCGCATCGCGCGCGCACCGAACTCCGGATGGAACTGCGTGGAGATCGCGCCCGGCGAGTAACGCAGGACCTGGTGCGGATCTGCGGCCGAACTCGCCAGCACTTGCGCGCCACGTGGCGCTTCGATCACGCTCTGCCGGTGGGTGGTGTGTGCGGGGAAATTGGACGGCATTCCGTCCATCAGCGCGTCGGAGGAGCCCTTGCGCACCATCGCTTGTGTGCCGATCTCGCGACCACCCGGCAGCCAGCCGACCGTGCCACCGAATGCATGTGCCATCAACTGATGTCCGTAGCACACGCCGAACAGCGGCAGCCCGGCGTCCATCGCGTTGCGCAACCACGCGGCGGTGTCTTCGCTCCAGCGTTCGCGATCGGTGACCATCGCGCCGGACCCGGTGATGACCGCTCCGGCGATTTGCTTCGGGTTCGGCAATTTCCCGCCGGTGTCCACCCGCACCGTGCGCACGCGCTCCGGACGCAAACGCATCGACGTGCGAAACCACTGGGCAAAGCCGCCGAGTTTTTCGAGGATCGGCTGCGGCGCTTCGCCGGTCTGGACTATCAGCAACGGTACGCGGGACATATACGGGAAATCATGAGGAGCATTTGAAAAGTGCGGCCGTGGATGACCGCATTTTTGATCTTCGCGATCATGGATGAACGCAAAAGTCCGTTCTCATTCCGCCGGCAGCACGCCCATCACTTCTTCCATCGTCGTGATGCCGCGCGCGACCTGCGCGGAAGCCGAAATGCGCAGCGGCCGCATGCCCTCGGCCAGCGCGCAGGCGTTGAACGCCGCGAGATCCAGTTGCGACGAGATCATCATGCGCAGCGCGGGCGAGATCGCCATCATTTCGTAGATGCCGGTGCGCCCGAGATACCCAGTGTTGCGGCACTCGAGGCACCCCGTCGGCGCGTACACGCGTTCGGGCGGAGGAAGGTCCCAGCCGTGCGTCAGCGCGCGCCAGGCATCGACATCCGGCGCGCCTTCCACCTTGCAGTGCGGGCACAGCGTGCGCACCAGCCGCTGCGCGACCACGCCCGCGAGCGTCGACTGGATCAGGTAATGCGGCGCACCCAGGTCGAGAAGCCGCGTCACCGCGCTCGGCGCGTCGTTGGTATGCAACGTGGAGAGGACGAGGTGGCCGGTGAGCGAGGCCTGTACCGCCATCTGCGCGGTTTCCAGATCGCGGATTTCACCGACCATGATGATGTCCGGATCCTGCCGCAGCAGCGTGCGCACGCCCGCGGCGAAATCGAAATCGATCGCGGGTTGCACCTGCGACTGGTTCAACTCGGCCGCGACCATCTCGATGGGGTCTTCGACCGTGCAGACGTTCAAATCCGGCGTAGCCAGGTGTTTCAGCGTGGAATACAGCGTGGTCGTCTTGCCGGAACCGGTGGGGCCCGTCACCAGGACGATGCCGTGCGGGCGCTCCACCATCGCGCGCCAGGCTCTTTCTTCGTCGGGAGCAAACCCCAGCTGCGCGAACGCCTTCACCACGATGTCCGGATCGAAGATGCGCATCACCACCTTTTCCCCGAACGCGGTGGGCATCACCGAAATGCGCAGTTCCACTTCGCGCCCGCCGGCCGAGCGCGTCTTGATGCGGCCGTCCTGAGGGCGCCGTTTTTCGGCGATGTCCAGGCGCGAAAGGATCTTGACTCGCGCGGTCACCGCGGTCATCACCGGCGGCGGCAGTTCGAATACCTTGTGCAAGATGCCGTCGATACGGAAACGGATCTGCCCGGCATCGCGGCGAGGTTCGAGGTGGATGTCCGAGGCGCGTTGGTCGAAGGCGTATTGCAACAGCCAGTCGACGATGTGCACGACGTGGCGATCGTCCGCGCCGATCTCGCCGCCCTTGCCCAGTTCCAGCAATTGCTCGAAGTTGAAGATCTTCGCGGCGTCGTAGTCTTCCTGCTTGGCGTCGCGCGCCAGCGCGATCGAGCGCTGCACCCCGTAGAACTCCAGCAGGTACCGGTTGACGTCCAGGGGATTGGCGACAACCAGTTTCACCTCGCGGCGGATCATCTGCGCGAGGTCCGCGGCCCAATGCGTGTCGAAGGGCTCAGCGGTGGCGAAAGTGACCGCATTGCCATCCACTTCCACCGGCAGGATGCGATGCCTTTGCGCGTAGGCATGCGATACCGCCTGCGTCACCGCGGCGGCATCGATCTTCATCGGATCGATTTTCAGGTACGGCAGGCTGGCCTTCTCCGCCAGCCACGCGGTCAACGATTCCACCGACAGCGGTTTGCCGGGATTGCGCTGATCGGGCACTTTCGCCGTGCCGATCAGCACCAGCGGATGCAATTCCAGCGCGCTCTTGCCGCTGCGATCCGAACCGCGCACGCGTTTGGCATCTTCCGCGGACAGCAGACCATCGGCGATCAGTGTCGCCAGCACTTCGTCCAGCTCCAGCCGCCCGCGCCGGCCCAGCACGGGGGCGGCTTTGCGGGGGTGCGGGTTAACGGCCATCAGCGGTTCGCCTCGAATGTGCGTGGCTATACTAACGCGCTTTCCGCGGCGTTCCGATGACTGGACCGACTTTCCAGCAACTGATCCAGACCTTGAACCGCTACTGGGCGGACCAGGGTTGCGTGCTGCTGCAACCGCTGGACATCGAGATCGGCGCGGGCACGTTTCACCCCGCCACGTTCCTGCGTGCGCTGGGGCCGCAACCCTGGGCCGCGGCCTACGTGCAGCCGTGCCGCCGACCGACCGACGGACGCTACGGCGAAAATCCCAATCGCCTGCAGCACTATTACCAATACCAGGTCGTGCTGAAGCCCAATCCCGACGACATCGTCGAACGCTATTTCGGTTCGCTGAAGGAATTGGGCATCGATCCGCTGGTGCACGATTTGCGGCTGGTCGAGGACAACTGGGAATCGCCCACGCTCGGCGCGTGGGGTCTGGGCTGGGAAGTGTGGCTGGACGGCATGGAGATCACCCAGTTCACCTATTTCCAGCAGGCCGGCGGACTGGAGTGCAGGCCGGTGACGGGCGAGATCACCTACGGGCTCGAGCGGCTCGCGATGTACCTGCAGAACGTGGACAGCGTGTTCGACCTGGTCTGGACGCATGCGCCGCACGGCGTGGTGAAGTACGGCGACGTCTTCCACGAAAACGAAGTCGAGCAGAGCGCGTACAACTTCGAACATGCGGACGTGGCGGAGCTGTTCCATCGCTTCGATGCCTGCGAAGCGGAAGCGCAGAAGCTGGTCGCGCTGGATTTGCCCTTGCCCGCCTACGAACAGGTCTGCAAGGCGAGCCACGCGTTCAACCTGCTGGATGCTCGCCGTGCGATCTCGGTGACCGAACGCCAGCGCTACATCCTGCGCGTGCGCGCGCTGGCGCGGGCGGTGGCAGAGTCGTATGTAGCCAGGACTTCTCCCGCGGCGGAAAGCGTGGAGGCCCCGCATGGCTGAGGCGCTGCGATCGCTGCTGGTCGAACTCGGGTGTGAGGAGTTGCCCATCCACTCGGTGGATGAACTCGCACAGACTTTCGCGGCGGGAGTTTGCGAAGGTTTGCGCAAACGCGGCATCGCGGCGGACATCGAACGCGCGCGCGCGTTCTGCACGCCGCGGCGGCTCGCGGTGTACGTGCCAGAAGTAGGAACGATGCAGCCGGAGCGGCAGACCGAGTCGTTCGGGCCCTACGTGAATGTCGCGCTGGATGCACAAGGCCAACCCACGCGCGCGCTGCAGGGCTTCGCCCAAAAGACGGGCGTCGAATGGACGCGGCTTCAGCGCGCGAGCGACGCCAAGGGCGAACGCTTCGTGCATCGCGCGGTGCAACCGGGGCAGTCGCTGGCCGCCTTGCTGCCGCAGGTCGTTTCGGAGAGCTTGAACGCACTGCCGGTACCGAAGCCCATGCGCTGGGGTGATCACGAGTATTCCTTCGTGAGGCCGGTGCACTGGCTGGTAATGCTGCACGGCGATCGGGTGATCGAGGGCGAAGTGCTGGGGCTGAAGAGCGGCCGGCAGTCGCGCGGTCATCGCTTCATGCATGCCAAACCCGTGCATCTGGCTGATGCCGACAGCTATCTTGATTCGCTGCGCGCAGCGAAAGTGCTGGCCGACCCGGTCGAGCGTCGCGCACGCATTCGTGGGCAGGTGCAAGAGGCTGCGGATGCGGGCGATTCGCCGAGGCTCGCCGAGGCACTCTGCGACGAAATCGCCAACCTCACCGAATGGCCGGTGGCGATCGCCGGTACTTTCGATCGCGGTTACCTTGCCGTGCCGCATGAAGCGCTGGTGATGACGATGGAGGCGAACCAGAAGTTCGTTCCCGTTTTCGATGCACAGGGCGAACTCACCGAGCGCTTCATCGGCATCGCCAACGTCGATTCCAAAGATCCCGCGCGGGTCCGTCATGGGTACGAGCGCGTGATCCGGCCGCGCTTCGCCGACGCGAAATTCTTTTTCGACGAGGATCTGAAAACGCCGTTGGCGTCCCACCAGCAGACGCTGCGGGAAGTGACGTGGCAGAAGGCGTTGGGCAGCCTGTGGGACAAGACCGTGCGCGTGGCCGAACTTTCGCGCGCCATCGCCAATCGCCTGCGCGAATCCGGGATGGAAGTGGATGCCGCGCTCGCCACGCACGCGGCGGCCTTGAGTCGCTGCGACCTGATGACGCGCATGGTCGGAGAATTCCCCGAACTGCAGGGCGTGATGGGCCGCCATTACGCGGTTGCGCAGGGCGAGAGACCCGAAGTCGCCGATGCACTGGACCAGTTCTATCGCCCGCGCAACGCCGAGGATGGCATTGCGGAAGGCGCACTGGCGCAGGTGCTTTCGATCGCCGACAAGCTGGACACGCTCGCCGGCATCTTCGCGGCGGGGTTGAAACCGACCGGCAACAAGGACCCGTTCGCGCTGCGCCGCGCGGCACTGGGTCTGGCGCGCACGCTGATCGAGGGCACGATCGAACTCGATTTGCGCGTGCTGCTGCGCGAAGCGCTGGAGCAGGTCCCCGAAGTGGCTTTCGCGGTTGACGCGAAAGCGAAAACGCAGGCGGAGTTGCAGGCGCACCGCATCGAGCTCGCCGACGAACTGTACGGCTTCATCCTCGATCGCCTGCGCAGCTATTACACCGAACGCCGATTCACGCCCCAGCAATTCGAAGCGGTGGCCGCGGTCATACCAGCCAGCCTGTTCGATTTCGATCGACGCCTGCGCGCGGTCGCCGCTTTCGCGCGGCGCCCGGAAGCCGAACATCTTGCCGCCGCGAACAAGCGTGTCGCCAACATCCTGCGCAAGGAGGGCGTCGATGCGCGCGACGCGGCGTCGCAGGCGGTCGATGAAAGACAATTGCGCGAGCCCGCCGAGCGGGAATTGTGGCAGTCGTTGCGAGGCGTCGAAGCCGAATCGTCCTCCAATCAGCACGGTGATTACGAAAGCCGCCTCGCGCGGCTCGCGCAACTGCAAACACCGGTCGACATGTTCTTCGACCAGGTGCTGGTGATGGCCGAAGACGCCGCGCTGCGCGCCAATCGCATCCGCCTGCTGGCGAAAATCAAGGCGCAGTTCGACGCGATCGCCGATATCGCGCTGCTCTGATGTCCGACTTCGCTTCGCAAGCCGGGCATCTCTGGTCGCAAGCGCAGGTCCATCTGGCCGCCAAACAGGCGGCGCCCGCGCGCGCCGCGCTGGAAGCATTGCTCGCCGCCGATCCGGACCACACGCTCGGGCGCCTGGCACTCGCCAATCTCGCCTGGCGCCAGGATCGCGTGCGCGAAGCCTCGGAACACGCGCTGCGCGCGGCGCGTGGCGTGCCGGATTATCCGGATCTGATCTGCGAAACCGCCGGCGTGTTGCTGCGGGTCGGCGAAACGGTTGCAGCGCGCGGGTGCCTGAGGCGGGACGCATTGGAAAGCGTTACTTCGGACGCATTGCTGACGCGCCTCGCCGATCATTGGCACGCGCTGGGCGAACACGCCGAAGCATTGGCGCGGGCGGATCGCGCGCGAGAGCTGGGTTTCGACGGCGACGGCGTTCGCCATCGGCGGGGCCGCGAACTGGTCTGCCTAGGCCGCGACGAGGAAGCCGAGCCGGAGCTGGAACTCGCGTTCCTGCTCGGACCGACGCACGGGGAAATCGCCGTGGAACTGGGGCGCTTGCGCACGCAGTCACGCGAGCGAAACCACTTCAACACGCTCGCCGGTGGAATCAAGAACGTGGTGCGCGGCTCGCGCGACCACGCCGCGCTCGAATTCGCGCTGTACAAGGAACTCGAGGATGTCGGCCGTTACGACGATGCCTGGCAGGCATTGACCCGCGCCAATGCGGTCATGGCGCAGCGCAAGCGTTGCGACGTGGCGCGCATGCAGCACTGGTTCGAACTTTGTATCGCCTTGTGCACGCGCGAGGCGTTGCGGCCTGCGCGAACGCAAGCCGATGGGCCGCAGCCGATCTTCGTCATCGGATTGCCGCAGACGGGCACGCGCGAGGTCGCGCGGCGGCTGGGCGGGCATCCGGATGTGGTCGATGCGGGGGAGTTGAACGATTTCGAGCGGCAGCTTCGCTGGGCAGCGGATCACCGCAGCACGCAGGACGAACATTTCCTGGAACGGGTGCCGGCGCTGGATTTCGCGGAGATCGGGAGTCGCTATCTCGCACAGACCCAATGGCGCGCGCGCGGCAAGCCGTACTTCGTCGACAGCCGGGCGGACAACTGGATGTACGCCGGCCTGATCCGCGCCGCGCTCCCGCGCGCCCGCATCCTGCACGTCACCTGCGATCCGATGGAGGCATGCTTTGCGCAATACCGCAACTTTTTCGGGGACACGCACGAGTACGCCAGTGACCTCGCCGCGCTGGCGGTTCATCATCTGCAATACCGGAAGTTGATGCGGCACTGGCGCGCGATCGCTGGCGATGCGATCGAGGAGTCATCCCTCGAGAAGCTTGCGGACTCCTCCGGGGAGACCGGTGCGACCGCGATCGCGCGCCGGGAAACCGGCGGTCTTCGCGCGGCGCTTCGAGGCGGCTCCGGGGTTCGATGGCGCGACTACGGAAAATATCTGGTGGCTCTGCAGCAAGCGTTGGAGGTCGAATGAAAACCGCGGGGCGGTCGTGCGCGAACATCGACCGGGGACGATGCACGCCGAGCGGCATGCATCGACAGGCGCCCGAGGGCGCGCCATGGCACCGAAAGCGAGCGCATGGGGGAAGCGAGGCAGGATGAACGGATCGTTGCAGGAATATTGGAATCGGGCGCAGCAACATCTGTCTTCGGGACAGATCACGGCGGCGCGTGTCCAATATGAAGCATTGCAGGCGCGCGCGCCGGACCACCTCCGTACGCTGCTGCTGGCGACGCAGATCGACTGGAACGAGGGCCGGGTCCGTGATGCTTCTCGCAGTGCCCTGGTCGCTGCGCGGGCCGCGCAGGGGAATGCGGAAGCGCTGGACGATGCCACCCGGGCGCTGATCGAAGTCGGTGAAGAAAAAGAGGCTACCGCGGAACTCCAGCGGGCAACGCGGGCGGACGCCAAGCCGGGCCCCTTTCTGTGGGCGGCGGCCATGCACTTGCAACGCCTGGGGCTGCATGGCGAAGCGTTGGCGGTGCTCGAGCGCATGCGTGCGCTCGGCTTCGCAGGACCCGCGCTCGACTTCTACCTGGGCCAGCAATTGCTGTTCAATGGGCGTCCGGAAGAGGCTGAATCGATGTTGCGCGGCGTCGTCGAACAGGTTCCGGCGTTCGGTACCGCCATGCTCCCGCTGGTGCGCTTGCGCCGGCAGACGACGGGAGACAACAGGCTCGCATTGATAGAAAAAGGTTTGCGCGAGGCAGCAAGGGGAACGCGCGACGAGGCGGCTCTGGACTTCGCCCTGTATCACACCCTGGAGGATCTCGGCCGGCACGACGAGGCCTGGCTTGCGCTGGCGCGGGGCAACGATCGCATGCGGGCGCGAAATCCGCACGATGCCGCGCAACAGTCCCGATACGTGGACCACTGCATCGCGTCGATTGGGCCGGATAGCCCTGTCATCCCCGGCGGGCAGGATGGGCCACAACCCATCTTCATCGTCGGTCTTCCGCGATCCGGGTCGACAGTGCTGGAGCGCATGCTCGGCAATCACACCCACGTGGCCAGTGCCGGTGAACTCACAACCCTGGGACGGGCGTTTCAATGGGCGACCGATGCCACGGACATACAGAGCGAGTCCTTCCTTGCAAGACTGCGTGGCCTGGAATTCACGGAAGTCGGAGAGAGATATCTCGAACAATCCCGATGGCGCGCCCGCGGCAAGCCATTCTTCATCGACAAACAACCCCCGAACTGGTGGCTCGCAGGCCTGATTCCGGCGGCGCTGCCGAAAGCGAGAATTCTGAATCTCGTGAGGGAACCGATGGATGTCTGCTTCTCCAACTTCCGCGCGTTCTGTGGTGACGACTACGCTTACTGTTACGACCTCGCATCGATCGCATCGACCTGGCACGACTACCATCGCCTGATGGGACACTGGCACTCGGTTTCGCCGGGGGCGATCCTGGACGTCCGCTACGACGAGCTCGTGCGGGAGCCGGAAGTGGCGCTGCGGGCCGTGCTGGATTTTTGCGGACTGCCCTGGGAGCCGGATTGCATCGACATTGCGCGCAACCGCACCCCGGTAGCCACGCTCAGCGCCGCCCAGGTTCGTTCGAAGTTGCGCATGCGCGGGGCGGAAGAATGGGCGCCCTACGCATCGCAGTTGGAACCGCTGCGCAGCATGTTGAAAGGACGGCATCCGCTCGACGGGGCCGCAATGCCGTGATCGAATCGGAAAAAAGCCAAGGCGCGATTGCGAGGCATTGGGAACGTGCGCGCCGCTACCTTGCGCAAGGCCAATTGCATGCCGCCCGAGCGACTTTCGAAAGCATGCGACACACCGACCGCAACGATGTGCGCACAAACCTTCTGGGTGCGGAAATCGCCTGGCAGTCCGGGCGCGTCCGGGAAGCCACGGAATACGTGGGCCTGGCCGCGATCGCGCAAACCGGAGATCCGGATCTTGCCTGCGGAATCATGGATGGCCTGCTGCGGGCCGGTGATTGCGTGCTCGCCCGGAAAGTGCTGGGGCGCCCGCCGTTGGCGAATACGGACTCGCCGCAGTTGCTTATGCGGGTGGCAGGATATCGGCAACAGCTCGGCGATCACCCTGCTGCCCTGGAATCGCTGGAGCGCATCCGCGAAGCAGGCGGCGACACCCCGGATTCGTCCTACTACAGAGGCCAGCAATTGATCTTCAATGGCCGATTGCAGGAGGCCGAAGCCGAGCTCGAGTCCTGCCTGCAAGCACGACCCGAGCATGGAAGGGCAGCACAGGTTTTGGCGCGATTGCGACGACAGACGCCCGAGAACAACCATGTGGGACGATTGCAGGAAGGCCTCGGACGCGTGACACCCGGGACCCTCGATCATGCGGCGCTGGAGTTCGCGCTGTACAAGGAACTGGAGGACCTCGAGCGATGGCAGGAAGCCTGGAGTGCGCTGGAACGCGGAAACGGAGTGATGAGCAGGCGCAATCGCGTCGACGTCGTCAGGTTCGGCGTGTTCCTCGAACAATTGCTCGCTCGCTGCGCATCGAGCACGCCCCGCGCGATGAGGGAGATCGCCGGGCCTCTGCCCATTTTCGTGGTCGGTCTTCCGCGCTCGGGTTCCACAGTGCTCGAGCGCATGCTGGGCAATCATCCTGACATCACTGCCGCCGGGGAGCTGCAGGATTTCGGCAAGCAGCTCCACTGGGTCGCGGACACGCACAATCTCTTTCACACGGAATTCCTGCGGCGACTTCCCGGCCTGGATGTCGATGCCCTGGGACGACGCTATCTCGATCAGACCGGGTGGCGCGCGCAAGGCAAGTCGTTCTTCGTGGACAAACAACTGGTGAACTGGATGCTGGTGGGGCTGATTCGCGCGGCGCTGCCGCGCGCACGAATACTCCACATCGTTCGCCCGGCCATGGATGTCTGCTTTTCAAATTGGCGGACCTATTTCGGTGACACCCACGCCTACAGTTACGATTTGTCCAACCTCGCGGCCTACCACCAAACTTATGCACGAACGATGGCGGGATGGCACTGCGCGTTTCCAGGCGAAATCCTCGATGTTTCTTATTCGAAACTGGTCGGATCCCCGGACGAAACAATTCGCGAGGTGCTCGAGTTCTGCGGGCTTCCCCATGCAGCCGAGTGCGTGGATATCTCGCGCAGCCGAGCGCCCGTGGCGACGTTGAGTTCGGCCACCGTCCGCGATGGGCTATCTGCACCCGCCAGCTCCAGTTGGCTTCCCTACTCCGGACAGCTTTCGAACCTGCGCGGGGTGGTCGAGCGGGCCGAAACGGAACATCCGAAGGCATGAGCGGATCCGTTGAAAAGCTGTGGCAGCGTGGCAACCGATACCTGGTGCAGGGCCAGCTCGCACCCGCGCGCGCGATGCTTGAATCCATGGCGCGTCTTGACGCGGGAGACGCAAGGACGCTTTTGCTTCGATGCAACCTGCTGTTCGCGGAGGACCGGTTGCGCGACGCGGCGGAGGCCGCGCTCGCCGCCGCAGGGCAGCCAATGGGCGATCTCGCGCTGCGCCTGGACGCGGTGGATGCCCTGCTGAAGGCGGGCGAAACCGTTGCCGCCCGCGCTTGCCTGGCGAACGCCTCGACCGCAACCGGATCGCCGGCTGACATGACGCGCGCAGCATCCCAGTGGCAGTCGCTGGGCGAACACGCGGAGGCGCTTCGCCTGCTGGAGGAGATGCGCAACCGCGGGCTCGACGGTCAGGAGGTCAGTTTCTATCGCGGCGTGCAATACGGTTTCACGGGTGATCTCGAACGCGCCGAAGCGGAATTGCAGCGAAGCGCGCAAGCCATGCCGCCGCAGGGGCGAGCGTTCGTGGAACTGGCCCGCTTGCGGCGCCAGACGCCGGACCGCAATCACCTCGATTTGCTTCAGCAGCAGCTGGCGCGCGTGGAACGTGGCAGTGAAAACCATGCGGCCCTGCAATTCGCCCTGTACAAGGAACTCGAGGATCTGGGGCGTTACGACGATGCCTGGCACGCTTTGGTTCTGGGCAATGCCGTCATGAGCGCGCGTCTGCATTACGATCCGGAAGCCGAGCGAAACCTGGCAAACGGCCTGATTGACGCGTGCGCCGGGTTTTGCGCGCGGCGGACGCAAGTGGCGTCCGAAGGACCCCGGCCCATCTTTGTCGTGGGATTGCCCAGGTCGGGAACCACTCTCCTCGAGCGGATCATGGGAAATCATTCGCAAGTGATGTCCGCGGGGGAGTTGCCGGATTTCGGCCTGCAATTGGCGCGCTGCGCCAACCGGCGGCGCATGAGCGGCAAGGCTTTCCTTGCGAGTTTGCGTGACCTGGACTTTGCCGAGCTGGGGCGCCGGTACCTGGCACAGACTCAGTGGCGTGCGAGAGGCCGCCCGTACTACCTGGACAAGCAGCCGTCCAACTGGATTCATGCGGGCCTGATCCACCGTGCGCTGCCGCATGCGCGCATCGTGCACCTGGTGCGCGAGCCGATGGATGTCTGCTTCTCCAACTATCGCGCGTTCTTCGGAAATGCCTATGCATACAGTTATGATTTCTCGTCGCTCGCGCACCATCACGCCGAATATCGACGGCTGACGAATCACTGGCAGGCGCTCATTCCAGAAAGGATGCTGGAAGTCGAATATTCGCGGCTGGTGCACGAACCGGAGAGAACCGCGCGCGAGGTATTCGCCTTCTGCGAAATCCCTTGGGAACCTGGCTGCACGGACCTTTCGCGCAACAAAACCCCGATCGCCACGCTGAGCATGGCGCAGGCGCGTGATGAAATTCGCACCGACACCGCCGGAGCCTGGCAGCCCTACGGGGAGCGCACGGTTGCGCTGCAGGATGCCTTGCGGAATGCAGCCGTGATCGGCAGGCACAGCTGATGGCCAGTATCGAAGGGTTGTGGCGGCGGGCCAAGATTTATCTCGACACCGGGCAGGTGCCGGCTGCGAGAGCCGCGTTGCAAGCACTGGTCGCACGTGAGCCGCGACATCTGGGCGCGCTCCTCATCCTGGGCGGGATCGCCTGGTCCGAAGACCATGTACGCGAAGCCACCGGATACGCGCTCTCGGCGGCAGACGTGGTCGACGACGATCCGGTGGTGATCATCGCGGTGATCAATGCGCTGGTGCAGTCCGGAGAAACCGTCGCAGCAAGGGATTTGCTGCAGCATCCTGCGCTGGCCGGGGAAAAAATGACCGGCCCGCTGTTTCTGCATCTCGCGCGCTCGCACCAGACACTGGAACAGCACGCGCAGGCGTTGGAGTGCTACGACCGCGCACATGCGTCGGGAGTTGATGGAGTGCAGTTCCGGTTTTTCCGCGCGACGCAGCTCGCGTTCAATGGTCGCCTGGAGGAAGCCGAGGCCGAGCTGGAGCGGTGCGTCGAAATGGAAGTTCCATTCGGCCGCGCATATGTGGAACTCGCACGCTTCCAGCGCGCGACACCGGAGCGCAACCATCTTGCGCAGATCGCGGCCCGAATCGAACAGGTGGAACCGGGAAGCGAGGACGAAGCGGCGTTGGAATTCGCGCGCTACAAGGAGCTCGAGGATCTGGAACGTTGCGACGAAGCGTGGCAGGCCCTGAACAAGGCGAATGCCATCATGTCCGCGCGCGTGCAGCAGGACGTAGAGCGCGACGCACGTTTGCTGGAGCGGCAGTTGAGCCTGTGCGATTCCAATTTCTTGCGTCCCCGCGATGACGATCGTGTTGACGGACCGCAGCCCATCTTCATCATCGGCATGCCCCGCTCGGGCACGACGCTGCTGGACCGCCTGCTCGGTGCGCACCCGGCGGTCGCATCCACCGGCGAGCTCAGGGATTTCGGGCAGCAGATGAGGTGGATGACCAATCACTGCGGCGTGCTCGCGCCGGACGAGCACGTGTTGGAATGCCTGCCGACGCTGGATTTCCCCGAACTGGGGCGACGGTATCTCGCGCAGACGCAATGGCGGGCGCGAGGCAGCAGGTATTTCATCGACAAGCTGCCGGCGAACTGGGTCGTGGCGGGACTGATCCACAAGGCGTTGCCCGGCGCGCGGATCGTCCACATGATTCGCGACCCCATGGACGTGTGCTTCTCCAACTTCCGGGCTTTCTTCAGCGACGGCTACCCGTGGTCCTACGACCAGACGGCGTTGACGGCCCATTACCGCCAGTACAGGACTGCCCTGGAGCACTGGCACCGCACGTTGCCGGACGTCATCCTCGATGTTGCCTACGCCGACCTGGTCGCGAATCCGGAAGCAACCATTCGCCGGGTGCTGTCCCATTGTGGTCTGGAGTGGGATCCGGTTTGCATCGACGCCAGAGCCAATATCGCGCCGGTGGCAACCCTTAGTTTTGCGCAGGCGCGGCAGCCGGTACATGGCCGTTCCCTCGGCGCCTGGTCGCCTTACAGGAACCAACTGGAAGGCATGCGTCGGGCGCTTTCCGGCTGGACCTAAAAAAACGGCCCCCTTTCGGGGGCCGTTGGACAACCGGAAGCGATCGAGCTTACTGGCCGGATTTGCCGGGGCCGAGGTGCACCCCCATTTCCAGGAATACGGAACGTCCATACGCATTCCAGTTCAGGAAGTTGTAGTACGGATACCCCGTGCTCGGATCGATGGGCGGCTTCTTGTCGAACAGGTTGTTGGCCGTCAGCTGGATGTAGGCGTTGTCGTCGGCCAGCGAGTAGCGGATGTTCGCGTTGTAGAGGATCTGCGGGCTGGTGGTGCCCGAGAAACTGAAGTTCACGGTGCGCCCGTAGCGAGTGGCGTGCAAGGTAGTCGACCACGGACCGATGTTCCACGTCACGGTGCCGTTGCCGATGGTCTTGAACTCGTACGAGTTGTAGTTGTGCAGCAGGTCGATCTCGGGGTCGCCCGGCTTGTTCGTGAACGTGTGGTTGAGTTCGTCGTAGTACGCGGCGTTGAAGACGAAGTCGCCGAACCGGCCCGCATCCAGGCGGTAGTCGAGCGAGGCCTGGATGCCGTTTACGGTTTCGGACGCGATGTTGACCGGCCCGACCGAAAGGTACTGGATGGTATTGGCCGCGAGTCCGAACGGGTAATCGGCCGGATAGCGGATCACCCGCGAGAACGCGTCGACGCAGGTCGGCGATGTGGGGTCGAATACCTGTCCGCCGAATGAAGTACCCAGTTGGCAGTTGGACTCGGTTTCGAGCAGGTCGTTGATGCTCTGCGTCCGGATCTCGTTGTCGATCTTGATGTGCTGGTAGTCGACCTTCACGTTGAAATTGTGGGTCGGTGACCATACGGCGCCATATCCGAAGGACTTGGAATTGACGTCGTTCAAGTCGGGATTGCCGTTGTTGCGCCCGAACACGCTTTCCGCGTAACCGCCGCATTGGCCGAACGAAGTGGGATAAATGGTCTTGCCGGTAACCGGATCAGTTCCGATACCGTTGACTCGACACAAGGTGTAGTCGGTTCCAGTGGTGTAGAAACCGCTGTTCTTGGCGAACAGGAACTCCATGTCCGGCGCGCGGAATGCCGTCGCGTAGGTCGCGCGCAACAACAGTGAATCCCACGG
>Ga0134125_10000319_pt1 | contig 66559 bp, 60 predicted proteins | sample KB31751_FD_96464 | JGI IMG/M metagenome (GOLD analysis project Ga0134125, IMG submission 96464) | Terrestrial soil microbial communities with excess Nitrogen fertilizer from Kellogg Biological Station, Michigan, USA - KB3-175-1 | ecosystem: Environmental > Terrestrial > Soil > Unclassified ... | reverse complement strand
GGAAGGGTTGCTTGCGCCCGCTCAACTTGCACTAGCATTCAGTCAGTAGAAGAAGGTTCAAGCTTAGCCACCACTTGAATGCTGATCCAACTTGAGGCGGGCGCAAGCAACCCTTCCCAACCTGGAGCTGAACTGACTTGAGTGAGAACAACTCACTTGAGAGCTTGTTAGAGGTGCTGAAGCAAGCAGCCCTTCCTGGAGCTGAACTGACTTGAGTGTGAACAACTCACTTGAGAGCTTGTTACAGAGGTGCTGAAGCAAGCAGCCCTTCCTGGAGCTGAACTGACTGGAGTGTGAACAACTCACTTGAGAGCTTGTTAAAGGTGCTGAAGCAAGCAGCCCCTTCCTTGAGCTGAACTCACTGGAGTGTGAACAACTCACTTGAGAGCTTGTTACACATGTGCGGGCGCAAGCAACCCTTCCTAACCTGGAGCTGATCCATCTTGAGTGATTCTATTTTGAACAGACTCATCTTGAGTGATTCTATTCTGAGCAGACTGATTTTAGTTACTTGACCGCCTTGACGCTGGCGGGTTTTACGAAGAGGGAGTCAGCCACGGGTTTGTTGTATTCGAGCGATTCGTAGGCGACGCGGCTGCTTTGTTTACCGGCCACGAAGTGGTCGACGATCCATGGCGCAGTAATACCGTCAATCGTGATCGGCTTTAACAACCGATCTTCCTCAAGGGCTTCTTCCATCTCACCCGATTCAATATTCTTATGCTGGCGCAGGTAGATGATCTTTGCCGGCAAGCCGTCTTTAGCGCCGAATTCATATTCAATCCAGAACCCGTTTGGGTAAGTCAGCTTGATCGTCTCGTTTCGCTTGGCGAGACCGGCTTCACGTCGCCCGACATACGAGAGTTTTGCGCCGTCTTTGCGCCACACGCCACGAAGCAAGTTCTCGATGGTGACTCTGAAAACGAATTTGAATACTTGAACCTGCTCCGGTTTCTGATCGGTCAATGTCTTAACAGCGCCATCAAAAACCCAGCCTTGATCCGCAAAATTGACCTGGATGGTGCGAATACCGTTGCCGATGAACTCAGTTCTTTCCTTGTCCGGAAAAACGATGTAGTCGACAAATTTCAGCGGCACTTGAGACAGGCCCTCACTGAAGGGTGTGTACAAACCGCGTCCGATGATCGTCTGCACCCCGAGGTAACGGTCACCACCGACAACTTCGATCGCGCGCTTGATGATTTGTTCGGGTTTATCGTCGGGGGAGGGTGCTTGACCCGTGACTACGAGCGACGAGCTCGCCAGGACAAAGAGAGCAACCAGTAAAGTCTTTAACATCGTCGAAAAATTAGTCATGGTCGAGAAGCCTTCGGCGGTTAACGTAATTCTAAAATCAAGCTCAGCTGAAGCAAAGGGGCGAGTGTTGGTCCTCGCCCCTCGTTCTCACGTTGCTAACTGCAACAACTAGTTCAAGCCCGCGTTGGTTCCGGCGTCAGGGCTGACGATAACTTCGCCAACCTCGACATGCACCAAAAACCTCGAGCTGGTCTTCCACATCGCGGTAATGGGCAGTTTGACCTTCTCATCGATGTGGCGCTTCAGAAAGCGCGCGCCGTATTTCGAGCTGAAACCTTTTTCAGTCAGCAGGTCAATCGCTTCTTCAGTAACCTGCAGGCTGCGGCCCTGGCGTTCCATCTGGCGTGAAAGCCTGTCGATGTAGAGCTTTGCGATTTGACGAACCTCGTCCATCGTCAGCGGCGCAAAGACCACAATCTCGTCGATGCGATTGCGAAACTCCGGAGAGAAGCGTTGCTCGGAAGCCTTCATCACTTCATTCTTCACTACGCGAAACTCCGCCGCAGTCTTGGTGCCAAAACCAAGCGGCTTTTCGAATCTCTTGAAGCTGTCCGAACCGAGATTCGAAGTCATGATTACGATCGCATCTGAAAGATAAACCTTCTTGCCGCGACCATCAGTGAGCCAGCCTTCGTCAAAGGCCTGCAGGAAAAGATTCATTAAGTACGGCGATGCTTTCTCGACTTCGTCGAGCAGCAAAACGGTATACGGATTCTCGCGGAGTTGCTCGGTCAGAATACCGCCGCGTTCCGAGCCCACAATGCCGCGAGGCATGCCGATCAGCTTTTCGATGCCGACAGTACCATCACTGTACTCGGACATGTCGATGCGGACCATCTTGTTCTCGTCGCCGAACATGAATTCGGCTACAGCTTTTGCCAACTCTGTCTTGCCAACTCCAGTCGGTCCGAGGAAAAGCAACACGCCATCAGGCTTGTAGTGTGATTCCTTCAGTGGGCCTTTGTTCAAGCGCAGTCGCTGCGCCACTGCCCGAATAGCTTCTTTCTGGCCAATCACCCGGTGGCCCAACATCGCTTCAGTCATCAGGAACCGATCGCTGGTATCGCGGAAAATCATGTCGGTTGGAATGCGCGATTCCTGCGAGATGACTTCGATGACGTGTTCCGGTTTGACTATGAGCGTCTGCGGCTCATTGATCTCAACCTTGACGGCCGCGGTATCGAGCCACCCAATCGCCTTGTCAGGAAGGTGGAGATTGCGAATGTACTTCGGCGCCATTTCCAACGCTGTGTTGATGGCCTCATCAGAAATTTGAACTGAATAGTTCTTTTCGAGGCGTGGTCGCAGACCAAGCAGGATTTCGCGCGTCTCGCTGATGGAAGGCTCCTGGACCTTCACAACCCGAAAACGCCTTGCCAACGCTTCGTCGTCGCTGATGTATTCCTTGTACTCGGAAATCGTGGTTGCGCCAATAATGCGCATGTCGCCACGCGCGAGGGCGCCTTTGAACATGTTCGCCGCGTCCGAAGACGTTCCCAGAGCTGCACCAGCCCCAATGATGGTGTGCGCTTCGTCGATGAAGAGAATCAGATTGTCTCGTTCTTTAACTTCATCGATGATGCCTTTGATTCTTTCCTCGAACATGCCGCGCAGCATCGTTCCTGCCACCAAGCCACCCATCTGCAATTGCACGATGTGTGAGCCGCGCAGGCGAGCCGGCACCTTCTCAGGCTCGAGCTCAATCAAGCGAGCCAGTCCTTCAACCACTGCGGTTTTGCCGACGCCTGGTTCGCCGACCAACATCGGCGAGTTCGCGCGCTCGCGATGACAGAGGATCTCGATGATCTGTTGGATCTCCATCTCGCGGCCAATCGTGGGTGGAATCTTGTCCTGACGAGCGAGGCGATTCAACGAGACGCCGAAATGCTTCAGATAAGGAGGCATTTCGTACTTCTTCTTGTAACGCTCTTCTTCCTGTTCGCGTTTCTCGACCTGGACGCGCACATTCTCAGCTACCGACTCGGCATTAGCGCCGAGGCCGCGCATCACTTCAACAAACAAGCTGTCGTAGTTCGAAAGCGCTTCGAAGATGTCAGTCGCTTCGATTACTTTGCGGCCGTGAGTGCGAGCACGCTCCATTGAGCGTTTGAAAAGGTCAGTAGTATCGGGTGCGATGCGAAAGCCTTTCCCAAGATGTTGTTGTCGAGTGCCTTCCAGCCGCTTGTCAATGGCCATCTTTACCTGCGCCGGATCCACCGACAGCTCACGCACGGTGGAATTAAACATCTCTGGCTCTTCGTGTATTAGTGCCTCAACAATGTGTTCGACCGAAACGTAATTCTGATCACGACGGCGAGATTCAGTCAGTGCGTGCTCTAAAATGCGCTGGCCGGTTTCACCGAATTTATCTTTGTATGCGCCTAAATCAACCATAATGATTACCTGATAGAAAGCAGTTACCGCTTTCAAGACTGACATTCAATTAACAACCGGTGGGCTAGCTGGGCTTGACTACCGCTCCGGCAAAAACCCCGGAGCTTTGATGTGCTCAGCATAGGCACCGTTGCGTTTCAATGCAACACTTAAAACCTGATAAAACGAAAAGCAAATTTGCGGCCACTTAAGGCCAATAAGTCACCTCCATCAAAAATGTGAGGAGGTGACGACTGTGAAAAGACTTGTCCCGTTAACTAGTAGTCGTAATCTTCACCTCCTGAAGGCATCGGCGAGGCCTTTTTCTTCTCGGGAATTTCCGTAATGGCCGCATCGGTCGTCAAAAGCAAACCTGCAATAGAGGCTGCGTTTTGAATCGAGGTGCGGACCACTTTCGTCGGATCGATGATTCCGGCAGCCACCAGGTCTTCGTACTCGCAGGTGTTCGCATTAAAGCCCCGAGCGCCTTTGGCCGCCTCGATTTTGCCGACCACGATGGCGCCATCGATTCCCGCATTTTCGGCAATGCGACGGACCGGCTCTTCAAGGGCCCGGCGCACGATACGAATACCCGTGGCTACATCGCCGTCATCCTCAGTCAGGCGATCAAGGACCTTTGCGGCGCGCAAGAGGGCCACGCCTCCACCGACAACGATGCCTTCCTGTGCCGCGGCTTTGGTTGCATTCAAGGCGTCCTCAACGCGAGCCTTAATCTCTTTCATGGCCGTTTCAGTCGGGGCTCCGACTTTTACCACGGCCACGCCGCCAGCCAGTTTGGCGAGCCGCTCCTGAAGCTTCTCGCGATCGTAGTCTGAGGACGCCTCCTCGATCCGTTTGCGAACGGTAGCGACTCGTCCCTGAATTGCGTTGCGATCACCGCCTCCCTCGACAATGGTGGAAGCGTCCTTGTCGACAATGATCCGTTTTGCTTTGCCAAGATCCGAGAGCTCAACATTCTCGAGCTTCACGCCCAGATCTTCGGTGATCACTCGGCCTCCGGTGAGCACCGCGATGTCTTCGAGGATCTCTTTGCGTCGATCCCCAAAGGCCGGGGCTTTCACTGCGCAGACTTTGATCGTCCCGCGCAGCTTGTTTACAACCAGCGTGGCGAGCGCATCACCCTCGATGTCTTCGGCGATAATCAATAGCGGCTTGCCGCTACCGGCGCTTTGTTCAAGTATGGGAAGGAGCTCGCGCATCGCCGCAATCTTCTTCTCATGAATCAGAATCAGCACATCATCCAGCACACATTCCATGCGCTCAGCGTTGGTGATGAAGTAAGGCGAGAGATAGCCGCGATCGAATTGCATGCCTTCGACAAACTCGAGCTCTGTTTGCAGCGTGCGCGATTCTTCAACAGTCACCACACCGTCTTTGCCGACTTTTTCCATCGCCTCAGAGATTAGTTCTCCAATGTTTCGATCATTATTGGCTGAGACTGACGCCACGTTGGCCAGCTCTTCTTTGCTTCTGATCTTGGTGGACATGCGTTGCAGTTCCGCAACCACAGCGTCCGTCGCGATTTGAATACCGCGCTGCAGCGACATTGGATTGGCGCCGGCAGTTACGTTCTTGACGCCTTCGCGGAAGATGGCCTGGGCGAGGACAGTTGCGGTGGTGGTGCCGTCGCCGGCGGTGTCATTGGTTTTGACTGCCACCTCGCGGACCATTTGCGCGCCCATGTTTTCGTATTTGTCTTTCAAGTCAATTTCGCGAGCCACGGTAACGCCGTCTTTGGTAATCACCGGAGAGCCGTATTTCTTGCCGAGGATTACGTTGCGGCCTTTGGGGCCGAGCGTAACGCGAACCACATTCGCGAGCGTGTTCACGCCCTTGAGCATTGAATGTCGAGCCGCTTCACTGAATTTCAGTTCTTTCGCTGCCACGTTTTTTCTCCTTCTGAGATCCTGATATTTCAGATCTGAGATCGCTGTGAGATCTGAATTCTAGATCGTTTTGCCATTTGATAAGCCAAGCCGATCTCAGATCTCAGTTTATCTCAGATCTCAAATTTCAAACTTCACCGTGCTCTGCCCACCTGCACACGAGCGGGTCTTAGGAGCCGATCACCCAACTTATATCCTGCTGTGTACTCGCTGGTAATAATTCCATCTTCAGCTTCTTCAACAGGCACGATATCGACGGCGTCGTGGATCTCAGGATCGAACGCCTGGCCCACCGCGGGCACCGGCTCAGCTCCCACCGCCGCGAGAGCCGATCCAAAACTCGACATCGTTCCCTTCAGTCCTTCAACCACGCTTTCGCGAGGACTTCCCTGTTCAGCAGCATCAACTGCTCGCTGCAAATTGTCCATCACCGGCAGTAGCTTGGCGATAAAGTCTATCTTTTGACGCTCAGCTCGATCATCAGCTGCTCGATTCAAACGCTGCCGTGTTTCATCGGTCTCGCGTTGCAGTTGCGCGCGTAACTCATCAAAGCGCGACTGCACTTCCAACAATTTTTGTTCTGCAGCCCTGGTGCGTGCTTCAAGCTCTTCCACATAAGCCGGTTTCAAATTCGGTTCTTCAGCCGGAGCCGCGGCGGCTGTCTGACCATCATCGTCGATCCGGATACGTCTGCGATCGGTGAAGCGAACGTCTTCGTCCTGTGATTGTTCGTTATGGCGATTTGATCCCCGAAACCTATTCATTTGCTTTGTAAGACTCCCTGACTTTTTGTTCAGCTATGACACCTTGATCTTTACTGCCTGGGGCTTCTGTTCTTCGCGTTTGGGTAAATGTACAGAAAGCACACCGTCCTTATACTCGGCTTGAATCTTTTCAGGGTCAATCGCCGGTGGCAGTCCGAAAGATCGATTGAACTTACCCTGCGGTCGTTCAGTCCGGTGTACCGCGCGCTCACCGTTGCTCGTAACTCGCGTACCCTTGATCATCAAACGCTCATTTTCCAAATCGATCTCGAGCGCATCCCGATCAATTCCCGGAAGATCAAGAACAACCAGGTATTCAGTCGGTTGCTCATAAACATCAGCTACCGGCACCCAATCCGCGTGTTCAATCTCATCGCGTTGGCGCTCGCGCGCTCGCCGCTGCGTCGCATCTTCGAAGAGCTGATTCATACGATCCTGTAGTTGCATCAAGTCCCTAAGTGGATCCCAGTGTGGCATCTTTTCCTCCAAAAACTTCTTTAGGCGTTAGCCGCAGCAGCCTCGAGGTTGAAAACCATTTCATCGCCTTGTGCGGAGACCCGAATGGTTTGGCCGGCAAAGACCTGACCTTGCAGCAGCCGAACCGCGAGCGGGTTTTGCAGTAAGGTTTGAATCGCTCGTTTCAAGGGCCGGGCTCCGTAATTCGGATCGTAACCTTCGCGAGTCAACAACTCGCGGGCGCTCTGATCCAGAATGAGCGTGACATGGCGCTCGGCTAGCATTGCGCGCAGCTTTTCAAGCTGAACATCGATGATCTTCTCGATTTGCTCTCGAGACAGTTGATGGAAGATAACAATGTCATCGACTCGATTCAGAAACTCAGGCTTGAAGTGCGCCCGCAGTTCCTCGAGAACCGCATCGCGCACCTGTTTCTCATCACCCTGAGCCGCCTGAATCTCGCGGGAGCCAAGGTTTGAAGTCATGATCAAGACGGTGTTCTTGAAATCAACCGTGCGTCCCTTTGCATCAGTCAGTCTGCCGTCGTCGAGAATCTGCAGCAGAACGTTGAATACATCCGGATGTGCTTTTTCGATCTCGTCAAAAAGGATGACCGAGTACGGCCGCCGGCGCACCGATTCAGTTAATTGGCCACCCTCCTCGTAACCGATGTAACCCGGAGGCGCGCCGATCATTCGCGCGACGGCGTGCTTCTCCATGTACTCGGACATGTCCAGCCGGATCATCGCCCGTTCATCGTCGAAAAGAAATTCAGCGAGAGCCCGAGCCGTTTCGGTTTTGCCAACGCCAGTCGGACCGAGAAAGATAAACGAGCCCACCGGACGATTCGGGTCCTGCAAGCCTGCGCGCGCTCGACGCACAGCATTCGCAACTGCACTCAAAGCTTCCTCCTGCCCGATGACGCGTTGACCGAGACGATCTTCCATTGTTACAAGCTTCTGCATCTCGCCTTCGAGCATCTTGGTGACTGGCACGCCGGTCCACTTTGCAACTACTTCGGCGACGTCCTCTTCATCGACCTCTTCCTTGAGCATCACGCCGTCTTTTTGAAACTCAGACAACTTCGCGCCTTCCGCGGCGATCTGTGCTTCCAAAGTAGGAATGCGGCCGTATTGAAGCTCTGAGGCTTTCGCTAACTCACCGGCGTTGCGAGCCTGGTCCAATTGCAACTTCAATTGTTCCAGTTCAGCTTTCGCCCCGCGCATTTTCTCGATAGCTTCTTTTTCTGATTGCCATTTGGCTTTCATGCCCGAGGACGTTTCCTTCAAGTCGCCGATGCGCTTTTCGATTTCATTCAGGCGCTCCTTGGAACGTTTGTCTTCTTCGCGCTGCAAAGCCTGGCGTTCGATCTCGAGCTGAATAATTTCGCGTTCGAGCTGATCGATCTCCTGCGGTAACGAGTCGATCTCGATGCGCAGCCGCGAAGCTGCCTCGTCAATCAGGTCGATGGCTTTGTCCGGCAGGAATCGATCTGAAATGTAGCGATTTGATAGCGTGGCTGCGGCGACGATGGCAGAGTCTTTTATGCGCACTCCGTGATGAACTTCGTACTTCTCCTTCAAACCGCGCAGGATAGCGATAGTGTCTTCAACGGTTGGCTCGCCTACATAGATCTGCTGGAAGCGACGCTCGAGAGCGGCGTCCTTTTCAATATACTTTTTGTATTCGTTAAGAGTGGTGGCGCCCACGCAGCGCAATTCGCCCCGAGCAAGAGCCGGCTTTAACATGTTGGAAGCATCGATAGCGCCTTCAGCCGCGCCGGCGCCAACCAGGGTGTGCAGCTCGTCGATGAAGAGCACGATGTGACCCTGCGCGCCTTCGATTTCCTTCAGTACTGCTTTCAGGCGGTCTTCAAACTCGCCGCGATACTTTGCACCGGCTAGCATCGAACCCAAATCGAGTCCGACCAGCCGCTTGTTCCGTAACGTCTCGGGAACATCACCGGAAACAATTCGCTGTGCCAAGCCTTCGACGATCGCTGTCTTGCCGACACCGGGCTCGCCGATTAGAACGGGGTTGTTTTTTGTGCGTCGCGAAAGAACCTGAATCGTGCGGCGGATTTCTTCGTCACGTCCGATCACCGGGTCAAGCTTGCCTTTGCGAGCGAGGTCAGTCAGATCCTTTGCGTACTTCGAGAGTGCCTGGTAGTTAGCCTCAGCGTTCTGATCAGTGATGCGCGAACCTCCGCGCATTTGTTCAATTACTTTGAGCAGATCATCTCGCTTGAGGCCATGTTGCCGGAGAAGCTTGCCGGCGTCGCCTTCCTTTTCGTCGGTGATGGCGAGAAGCAGGTGCTCCGTCGAAATGAAGTCGTCCTGCATCGACTCGGCCTGCTTCTGTGCAGCATTGAAGATCTGCGTGAGCCGAGGACTGAAGTATTGTTGGCCGCCCTGAACGCGCGGAAAGCGAGCTATCGCGGCCTGGACGTCGTTCAAGACAACCGTCACATTCACTGACAGCTTGCCAAGGATGGGGCGAACGATTCCCTCCGGCTGTTCAAGCATCACAGCGAGCAAATGTTCGGGCTCGACCTGCTGATTTTGATTTTTCTCAGCCATCTCAATGGCTGTTTGAATCGCTTCCTGAGCGCGTAATGTAAATCGATCTAATCGCATCGCCTTAATCAGATATCAAACCTTAAATGTGTTAGAGCGGGGTAGCCGGACAAGTCGCAGCAACCCCGCTCCGCTAACTAACGAGTTCGGGATTAGGCGCCGCCTGCGGCTTCTTTCCCTTTGGTGTTTGCACCGACTTCGTGAGCCCTGGTCTCGATCGTCTTCGGCTTTGACTCGCCACCGCTCACCTCGATGCGGCGAGCTTTGGTTTCTTCACGCTTCGGAAGCGTCACTCGCAGCACACCGTTCTTGTATTCCGCGGTTGTTCCTTCACCGGAGACGGTCTGCGGAAGCGTGAACGAGCGCGTGAATGAGCCATAAGCACGTTCAACTCGATGATAGTTATCAGTGTCATCCCGCTTTTCAAAGCGTCGCTCGCCCCGCAGGGTGATCACGTTGTTTTCGATCGTTAGCTCAAAGTCGTCACGATTCATTCCCGGAAGTTCAGCTTCCAGAATGATCTGGTCCTTGTTTTCGTAGATGTCGACGTTTGGGTTCCAGGCTCCGCGGCCGATGCCTTCGTCGCCGAAAGATGGCGTCAGATTGTTTGAGAAGAGGCGATTAACTTCTTCTTGCAAGGTGCGCAAGTCCCGGAAGGGGTCATACCGTACGATACCCATTGTAGAACTCCTCCTTAAAATCTAATTCTTGTTTCCGCTGGCGGTCTTCTCCACCGCGAGTTTGCTGCGCGACTATGAAATGAGCGCGAGCTCATAATAAAGATTGAGTGTCCGGCTGTCAAGTCTGGAAAAAAGCACGGAAATGATTAGCAATTCTGGAGGAGTTGAGGGCTCTCGTTCAGAGGTTTCAGGGTCAGCTAATACGGAAGAAACGCTTGATCGAGGCGAGAAGACCGGCTGACTCGTCTTCTTCGCGGGGATCGATGGCTCGATCAGCAAGTGCTTTGCGGCGCTCGGTGATTATGTGGCTGAGAGATTCGACGAGGTCGGGGTTGGTGTCGAAAAGCTTCTTCATGGCTTCGTGGCCGATCTCCAAAACTTCGGTCTCTTCCACGGCCACCACATGAGCCGTTCTGGGCTCGCCGGTCAAGAGCGCCATCTCACCAAAGAAATCTCCTTCATTAAGGACGGCGACTGGTCGGAGATTGCCGTTGTCGCTGACCTGCACCTGGACTCGACCGTTGTGAAGCACAAACATGGACGAACCGGCATCGCCGGCGCGAATCACGGTCTCGCTCGGCGCGAAGACGTGTCGGACTGACGCTTGAGCCAGCGTCGCGGTCTCTTCAGTTGATAACGGAGCAAAGATATCAACAGCCGACAATCTTTCGATCAGGGCGTTGTGATCGGCCTCTGATACTACGTGTGACGCTGGGCGCCGAAGTTCGACGGTGCGAGTTGGGAAGTTGAAGGTGATTCCGGCACGTCGAAACGCGTACCAGATTCTCTGGCGAACTAGGGCGTCGGTATCGTTGTAGCGCGCATAGTCGTTAAGCCAGTATTTGACTTCATAGTCGATTCCACTCTCGCCCATGTTTCTGATGCGCACGATTGGCGTAATTTTCTCCGATACGTTGTCAGACTCACGAACGGCTTCGCGCGCGATGTGAATGGTTTTTGCCGGTGAGTCAGTGTAGAGCGTGCTGAAGAAAACCAGACGCGCATTCAGGTTGTCGCGAGGGCAAACTTCAATAGCTTCTTTCGCGGCGCTACTGTTGCTCACCAGAACTACATGATTTTGAAAAGTTCTAATCTTGATCGCGCGCCACGAGATACTCTCAACTACCCCGGTGTGTTTTTGAGCCCCAACCGCAATCACATCTCCAACCTGGAATGGTCGATCGGCGTGCAGCGAGATGCCGGCGAAGAAGTTGCCGAGCGTGTCCTGCAAAGCCAGACCGAGAATGACGCCGAAGATTGCCGAAGTGGTGAAAAGCGCGCCCAGATTTACGTTTGGATAGAGTCGATTGAATATGATTACAAACAGGAGCGTAAACACGACAATCGAGAAAACATTCTGAACCAGGACCGGCGCTTCTGAGCCGCTGCGAAATCGAAATACCAGCTTGAATAGAAGGAACTTGAGCGCGCGGACCATGAGGTAGCCGAGCATTGCCCAGAGGATCAGTTTCACTGCTGTGATGGTGTCCTCATGAGCTCGACCAGCCATTCGAGTTGAGAGGAAGGAAAGCAAAGCGTCCTGAAAAACGTACGTGAAGCGTAGCGCCAGCAGCACGATTGTAGTTGCCACCAAAAAGAGAACAATCCTGTTTTTTAGGTTGGAGCGAGCCATAGCCACCTTTGGCGGGTTCGACTGCGAATCGAGCAGTGTTCTTTTATCACATTTTTGCTAATTCTCACCTCGTTTCCGGCTCGTGATACAGATGCAGTTTGGCAACGAAACCTCTCAGTCCCACCCGGTTTCAACCGGGTGGGCAGAGATCCTGGCAGAGATCCTTAAGAGACTTAAGAACCGTTTCAACGGTTTTCACGGCGTGTTGAGAAACCGTTGAAACGGTTACTGGTCCTTAACGGCCAGTTGATCACTCGGTTGAAACCGGGTGTGACTGAGAACCTGAAAGGCATCAGTATCGGTGCACGCGCGGCCGAATCCCGACTACTCGGAACACATACCTTCGAACATAGTCTTTAACGACCGAACAAGGTGGGGAATAAACTGGAGACGATAAAAAGAAGAGACAACAGCGTCACCACGATCGCGGTAAACCACGCAGCAATGTTGAAAAGCGGGCCATTAACATGAACACCCATTACCTCGCGATTATTAACCAGTCTCAAAACAGCGATTAGGATTACCGGCAACAGCAGGCCATTGATCACCTGCGTAACGAGGAGAACATTAATCAGTGGCAAGTCAGGAATCATAGCGATCGTGGCGCCCACAGCAATCAAGAACGTGAACACCCCGAGAAAGATGGGCGCCTCTCGAAAGCTGCGTGAGACACCTTTTTCGAAACCAAGCGCTTCGCTAATTGAATAAGCCGTAGCCAGCGGCAACACACCGGCTGCGAGCATCGACGCTCCAAAGAGACCGATGGCGAACAAGGTCTCCGCGTAGCGGCCGGCGAGTGGCTCCAGAGCGCGCGCGGCGGTTGCCGCACTATCAACGCGCAATCCGTGTTTGTGCAACGTTGCTGAGGTCGAAACGATAATGAACAACGCGATTGAGATTGCGAAGCAGGTGCCGACCCATACATCAGCTTTTGTCTCGCGATAGTTCTCGACAGTCACTCCTTTTTCAACTACTGACGATTGCACGTACACCTGCATGTATGGAGAGATAGTCGTGCCGACGAGCGCAATGAAAGTAAAAAGAAAAGTTGGTTGGAGGCTGAAGCTCGGACGCACCAGCGAGACGCCTACCTCGGCCCAGTCCGGTCGAGCCATGAATGCCGAAATGATGTAGCCCAGAAAAACCAGGGACATCAAAAGGAAGACCCGCTCGACTCTTTTGTATGAGCCTTTCACGATCAGCCACCAAATGGCCATGGCTACGATGGGAACAGAGATGAGCCGAGGTATGCCGAACAGTTCAGTCGCCGCGGCAATACCGACAAATTCGGAGACAGTGACGCCCGCATTGGCGATCAAGAGGGTCAACATTACCAGGGCAGTCCAACGCACGCCGAAGCGCTCTCGAATCAGATCGGCGAGACCTTTACCCGTGACCGCACCCATGCGAGCGCACATCTCCTGAACGAGTCCGAGACTGATAGTGACGGGGATGAGGATCCAGAGGAGACGATAACCGTGTTCCGCGCCTACGGAAGCGTAGGTGGCGATGCCGCCGGCGTCGTTACCGGCGTTGGCAGTGATCATTCCAGGTCCGAGGATCGCAAGATAAGCCAGCAGCCGTTTGCGCCGCGCGACAGTATGTCGTACGCGACGCGAACCTCGCTGCAGGAGCCGCCGCCCCGCGGCCCGCACCGCTTCTCTTGATTCTGCCACTTGGAGGTTCCTCAGACATCGTTAGAGTTTCTTATTTGAGATCTGCGATCTGAGATCTGAGATCTGCTTTTCTGATATTTCTTAAACTCAGATCTCAGATCTCAGATTTGAGATCTCAAGCCAACATCTATCCAAACAATCTTGGCAGGCGTTGGCGCCAATCTTTCGGCAACAACAACTCCATCGCATCATCTACTGTAATAATGCCGAGAATATCACCGCCGTCGTCAATTACGGGCAGCGCCAACAAATTATATTCAGCGATGCGGTGCGCGACTTCGATGGCCGGATCATCCGGATGTGCCTTCTGATATTCCGAGCGCATCACTTCTGCCAGGGGCGCCGCCGGATTTGCCAGAATCAAATTTCGCAAAGCAATCACTCCAACCAGCTGCCATGATCCCTCACCTTCGACCACGTAGAGGTAGTAGATCATGTTTGGCGTCTCAGCCATTTGTCGCAAGCGAGCCAGCGCCTCGCTCACCGAAAGATCCCTGGGCAAGGTTACAAACTCCGTGGTCATCAAGCCGCCGGCAGTGTCATCCTCATAGGGAAGTAGCTCGGCGACCTCGGCCTGCTCCTCGCTTTCCATCAACCCGAGCAGCTCTTCAGCCTTTTCTTCCGGCAAATCACCCAGAACGTCAGCGGCCTCGTCAGGGGACATCCACTCGAGAATGTCAGCTGCGCGTTCTTCATTCATGTCGCCGAGAATTCGGGCTTGCCGTTCAGCCGGCATTTCTTCCAGGGTCTCGGCGGCGGTTTCGTCGTCGAGAGCTTCAACGATCTCGCCGCCATGGTGGTAAGACAACGCCTCCGCCAAGCGAGCGATCTCGACTGGATGGAGACGCGAGAGTTTGCCGCTCGACGATTTCAATTGCACCGTCGCCGCATCGGTCGCGAGATAGCCAACGTCGGCCCAGTCGATCACTTCCACCGGACTGCGGGTTCCGGCAAAGCCGGCGGGAGCAAGCCGCCGCCATAAACCCTGCAAGCTCACATCTGCTCCCGTGACTCTCCATTCACCTGCTGCTTCGATAATCTGCACGTCATTGACTCGCACGACTCGTTTGCCGTCCACGTCTACAAGTTGCTTATCCAAAACGTCGCGCGCCAACAGTACCTCGCCATCGCGACGAACGAACGGCCGCAAATCGAGAATGTCAGTGTTGAGTCGCACGCCCTGCGAGGTGAAGTCCGCAGTGCGCCAGCGTCCCAGAAAAAAGTCTCGGCGGCGGTAACGCGCGACAAAACCGGTCACGGGCGGATGATCATCCTCGCCAAGACGGATGACTACATCTTTGATCCGCGCCACACGTTCGCCGTCCAGATCGCGAATAGGCCGGCTCAGTACTTGAGACAGATAGAGCATTCAGATCTCAAACTTGAAGAAACTCAATGATGGGCGTTGCGGCGAATCTTGTTGAATGCTGATTCAAGAGCAGCATCGTGACCTGCGTAGATATCCTGTCTCGTGATACTCACAGCCGTGTCGGGTTTTATTCCCGCCCCTTCCAGCCGACTTCCACTTGCCGTCTTGTAGTCGAGCTCACTTACTGCAAGCTCTCCGCCGTCGGGCAGTGCGTGATGCATGCGCACCGCAAGTACACAACCGCATGTTTGAGCACCGACTACGCTGGCTCGATTCGCCTGTTGTAACGCCGAGATGAAGATTTCGGCGGCGCTTGAAGTGCGCTCACTCGAAAGGATAACTATCGAGCTGCGGATCGCTTTGGTGGTGCGGGCTGAATATAAGCCGGCGCCGCCAGTGTCGATCTTTAAGGAAATATTCCCATGACGATCGGTGAATTGGCCGAGCGCTGTAGCCGGGGGAAGAAACGCAGAAACCATTTCCGCCATCGCTTGAGCATCTCCGCCGCCATTGTTGCGCAGGTCGATGATAATGCCGCGCGCATTTGCCAGAGGGTTCTCGCGACCACTGGTGATGCGAGCAAACTCGAGCGCGATCTGATGCGTAAAGGCGTCGATGCTGACGATTGCGATGTCGTTCTGGTTGCTGATGCGCAAGCCCGGCGTTCTTTGGAACCATCGCCGCGCGAGGCTGGTCTGGTGTTTCTTATCATCCGCGCTCTTCCAGTCGATGGTCACCGAACTGCCTGATGGTCCATTGAACAAAGAACTCAACGCAAACAGTCTGGCTGCCTGAGGTGTCGAAGAGTCCGGCTGGTCACGCAGTCTCGCGTCTAAAACCGCGCTGGCGCGTTCGCCATTTATTTTTTCAATAATGTCTCCAGCGCGAAGACCGGCCCGTTCCGCGTCTGACCCACGTTCAACGCTTACTGCGATTAATTGGCTTTCTATTTCTCTTAGAGAAAGGCCGACGGTGATGAACTTTGGCCGCTGCCAATCAAATTTTTCTTCGGGCGCGAACACTCGAGTGTGCGCATCTCTTAGTGAGGTGATTAAGCGGCGGAGAATTAGGTAGAGTTCTGCCTGGCTTTGAGCGTTGGCGGCGAGGTTGCGAAACTTGGTCCGCTGTGCCGCCCAATCTACGCCGTGGAAATTCGGATCGTAGTAACGGTCATTCACGGTCTGCCAGACATCATCAAAGACAGCGAGTCGTCCTTCCGATGTGGACGTCGAAACCGTGGGTGAATCCGCGTAAGCGAAGAAAAAAGGAAAAAGTAAGAAGGAAAAAGTAAGACAGACCAACAAGGCAGTTGAGGACGTTCTTGTTCGCTTGAATTGCATGTGGACTTTCGGTTTTCCTTTGAACTTTTACTTGTTATTCCGGACGTCGAAAGTTGTATCTCAGCAGAACTCGAATCGGAATTGGTACGCCGTCACGCAATGCTGGAGAGAAATGCATTTTTCTGACAGTGTTAAGCGCAGCTTCGTCTAAACCAAAGCCTGCCCACCGGGCTACGGCGATTTTGTTTACTTCGCCTTCCCTGTCCAAATCAACTACTACATCCACGATGCCTGCGGCGTCAGCCACAGCCGCACTGTCGGGATACGGCGGCTTGAAGCGTCGATAAGGTCTCGGCGTGCGCAGGCCTTTAACTTCGACGTTTTCACCCGGAGCTTCTTCAATTACCGGAGTATTGAGCTCAACGGCGAGTTCGCGCTCGTGTCGCTCATCAATAGTCGCCTGAAACAGTATGCTTGCGTATTTTTGCGATATCTCTTCTTTTCGCAAGTCGTCGAGCAACTTCTTCTCTGCAGCCGCAGCGGTGGCAGCTTGAAGGCTCGGTCTCTGCCACGAGATCAATCTTCCGGTTCTGGCGCTAACGAGAAAAATCGATGCGTACGATTCGAAATATTCGGGTTGCACCGACGACGATCTGCGCAATGTCTGGGCGTCGCCAATTATGTAAAAATCACATCCGATTGCTGCTCCGAGATTACGCGCTTCGGACACGGAAAGGTTCAAAGAACCTTGATAACCCGTGCCTCGAGCAGCGCTTCGAGTCAGATCTCGATCGACGATAGCAATCTGAGATGATGCCAGTCGCGCCGCAATCAACTCGGCTGCGAGCCTGGCTGTTTGACTGGCTCCAAAATCCAAAACGGCTACATTTAGACGTCGTTCGGGCGATTGCGGTTGCGCGGCTTGCGAGTCGTGAACAGCAATAATACCGAGCGCCAGAGCGAACCAACCCATTAAGAGGTAGCGTTTTAGATTCGTCTGCACACCCAATTAGTTACTACCGGCATGAATAACCGCGCGCGAGTGCGCGCGAGGCGCGACGCGATGATACAGATCGTAGACTTCCTGTTTTACTTCCGCTGGAAAACAAACTCGATGTAACTCATAACGTTGCTCTAGCCCACGCACAACCTGGCTTACTTCACTGATCTCTCGAATCTGAGGTTGCGAGTAACGATCCTCGACGTAAATCCGAGTCTTGGGTTCCGCGCCCTCGGCAGTGTAGTAATTATAGTAAGGCACGTCGCTGGCGCGATCCTCAATAAAGTAGTATTCGGGATCGAAGCCGGCATTGGTCACGCATTCTCTTGCTGCTTGCAGAAAGTCTGGGCGCTCTGACTCGGGCATATCCAGATCGATAGCTTTGAACAATCTTCGCCCGATGAAGCGGCGGCTAAGATCTCCGAGAATCTTGTCCGCCGAGCGTTGCCATTGTTTGACGTGAAAGATGACGTCGGAGTCATCCATTTCAAGATGGTCTGTAATCGAGAGTGAGTCTCGCCGCAGAACTTTTTCAAAGGCTGTGCCTGGTGCGTGCCAAACTTCAGCGCCGGATTCGAGCAGCCTCAGTGCGCGTCGCATAATTGATCGCAGCACCGCTTCAGCTGAACGAAGCGTGCGATGGAAGTAAACCTGCCGAAACATGTAATAGCGCGCCTGCAGGTATTCTTCGACAGCGTAAAGACCTCGCGCATCTACATAAATGCGATCGCGTTGTTCGTCGATGGCTAGCGCATTAATGATCCACTCCAGATCATAGATTCCATATTTCGCGCCGGTCATCAGGGAATCACGCAACAGATAATCCATCCGATCGACATCGAGCTGCGACGATACGAGCTGGCCGATCGCTGCCGGTTGGAACCTGCCCTCAATAATCGCGGCCACGTTAGCCGGAAGCTCGGCCGAAAACTCTGCCAATAACTTTCCGATTTGATTGTCTGTGTTGAGGACGACTGCGACGGTCCATGATTCATGATGGAAGCCGAGGACCTTTTCCATTACGTGTGAGAACGCGCCGTGTCCGACGTCATGGAGCAACGCCGCGGCCCGGGCCGCCGCCCGAGCGTCATCCGAAATCTTGTAGCGCTCCGCGAGCCTGTCCAGGACTCGTGTCATCAGGTGGAAAGCGCCAAGCGAATGGGTGAATCTTGAATGCTCTGCGCCCTGGTAAGTATAGAGGCCCAACCCTAATTGTTTTATTCGCCGCAGTCGCTGAAATTCCGGCGCGTCGATCAGCCGCATCATGAGGCGGCCCTCGTCTGTATTAGTGCGTAGACGAATTATGTTGTGGACCGGATCCCGGTAGATTCGCTCAGTCAATATTAAAACCTTTTCTGAGAAAGATTGGATTCACCTAGAGTCTAACATGCAACGGACTTAGACCTCGGATTGCCCTTGGGATTCCGAAACGGTTGCCTTGGTTTGATCTAAGGCGAAGTGTCCAACCGACCATGGTCCACCTTTGCCCAGGAATTATCAATCTTCTTGAATTATGGATCGTTCCCATTTTTTTGGATTTCTGACTGGCTATTGAAAGCTGTTGATCCCGGCTAAGTTGTTGATTGCTCGATGATTCTTTGGCTTCCAAGCTTGTGGGCATGGTAGTTGCGAAACTCCATCAGCGAGTTACTAAAGTCTCCTTCCCCTATCCGGAATTTTTTTGAGCCGCATAAAGAAATAGGGTCTTCGAAAAGACAAACAAGCGGCATGGTTACTAGCTTCTAGAAAGGACATAAAAATGAAACATTTGTTTAGATTTCTTCTGGTCCTGAGTCTCGCATTTGCGACTAGCGCAGTGTTTGCTCAGGATACATTGACCACCGGGTCGATTTCAGGGGATGTAATCGATGCGAATGGGGGTGTCGTACCGGGCGCAACGGTGAAGCTCACTACACCGACCGGCGAGCGCTCTGCTACTACAAATGATTCGGGACACTATGATTTTGGCAATCTAGTTCCTGGCTCAAACTATAAACTAAGAGTTGAGAAAGACGGTTTCAAGGCCGCTGAGGTAACCAATGTGATTGTATTGGTTGGTAAGTCTACCAATGCAAGCGTTACGTTGCAGGCTGGTAACATCTCAGAAGTTGTTACAGTAACCGGCGGCGGAGAGGGTATCAACCAAGCGAGCACTGCAACAAGCTCGAACCTGAACGATCAACTGTTTTCCAACATTCCGGTTCAGAGAGGTGTCTCGAGTTTGTTTTACCTGGCTCCGGGTACCACGGACGGCCTCGGTGGCGGTCGTGACAATCCGTCGATCTCTGGCGGCTCTGCTCTCGACAACTTATACGTCGCCGACGGGGTGAACATTACCGACTCGGCGTTTGGGGGTATCGGCACCTTCACGCGCATATATGGCGCACTCGGAACCGGCATCAACACGTCATTCATCAAGGAAGTACAGGTTAAGACCGCTGGTTTTGAACCGCAGTATGGCCAGTCGCAAGGCGGGATTGTTAACATCATTACGCAATCCGGCAGCAACGAATTCCACGGCGCCCTTTACGGGTTTGCAAGTCCGAAGTCGTTCGAAGCAACCAGGAAACAGCCGGATGATGCACCCCGCAGGAACCCGGGTGGTAAACTTCTACATGCGGAAGGATATGACATTGGCGCCGACGTAGGCGGTTATGTACCGGGAGCGCGCAATAACCTGTTCTTCTTTGGATCCTTCAACCCCAGCGTCAGGCGAGACATTGTTCGGGGCGCAGAAGCAAACTCATTGAGCACCACGGACTCTGGGTTGAGACTTATCCGCGGTCCTGAATTTGCCCGTCGCACGCGTTCGTTAAACTACGCGGGCAAGGTTGAGTGGGTGATTAATTCCAACCACCAAGTAACATTCTCAATCTTTGGCGATCCTTCGAAAACCAACAAGAGCTCTTTCAATTCGCTGATCATTGATAACACGACCGCCGACAGTATTCTCGATTATGGAACCCGCAACATGTCACTGCGGTACAACGGTACCTTGTCACCAACGCTGACTTTTAATGCGTCGTTGGGTTTTGGCAAGTCGCGCTTCGATGAAACCGGATTTGACAATATTAACCAGATAGCTGACAGGCGCGGTTCCGATCAGCTTAATATTGCCGCTTTCACGGGCCAGCTTCCTGCACGAGGAAACTTTACCGCGGTCGGCCTTGGATTCTTTGAACCTACCGACAGCAGAAGCAGACGCGCTGAATTTAACCTTACCAAGACCCAGAATCTTTGGGGTCAGCACACGGCGGGAATCGGTTACACGTTCCAGCGCGGTTATTACGACGGTAGTCGTAACCGCAGCGGTCCAAGCTGGACAATTCCGGCGGTTGGTAACGGCTCCGCCGGCGGGCAAACAACCAGCATTGCGTTCCGCTTACGTTTCCGACCAACCGATGCCGGTGGCACACTGCCGTTGTTCCCAGTCCGACTGGCCGACGGCACAACGGCAAACGTGCCGGTGCGCCTACAGGTTATTCGCGCTGAATTTAGCGAGCCGAGCTTCAAGACTTACTCCAACTATCATGCCTGGTACGCACAAGACACGTGGCGCTTCAATAAGTACATCACGGGTCTCATCGGCATTCGTTGGGAGCAGGAACGTCTGATCGGCAGCCCTGGACCAACGGGTAAGCGCATCGGCTATACTTTTACCGATCAGTGGGCTCCACGCCTGGGCGTGACGGTTGACCCATTGGGTAAGGGAAAGACGAAGGCCTTCTACAACTACGGTAGGTTCTTCGAGTTCATCCCACTCGACATGGCCGAGCGTTCGCTGTCAGCCGAACAAGATTGGCTGGGAGCGCTGTTCATACCCGAATTCACTACCGTCGGTGGCGTCCGACGCGCAGTGATCAACTCGTTCGGCACGGTCAACCCAATCATTGATCAGGCCCACCAAGTAGCGGGTGCGGCAGTATCGGTCGGCGATCCTGCGAACCCGATTACTCCGGGCACAAAACTGGGATTCACCGATGAACACACGTTCGGATTTGAACAGCAGTTGCCGCACAACTTTACGCTGAGTGCACGTTTCATCAAACGTGACTCTAAGCGCATTGTTGAAGATGCGGCGTCTGTGTCGCCAGAGGCTTCTCTATCCTGTGATTGGCCCAACTGCGACACGCACACGATCGGTCAGGTTTATTTCATCGGCAACATCAGTCCGCGACTGGACGCTGCCATAAACCTCGTGCCATTCCAGTTCACACCGGCGTTGAACGGGGCAGGTCTAATCACCAACACCCCGTCGGGTTGCGCGTCAACCCTGTTTAGCGGCATTCGTCAACCCAACTACCTCTACTGGACAGGTACTGGCCCGGGTGTCTGTTTTGCTCAAACCGGTATTGACCCCGCCACCGATCTTGAGATCAACACTCCTGACGGTAAGGCTGATGGATTTCCCAATGCAGTGCGCGAGTATCGAGCGTTTGAGCTTGAGCTCAATCGTCGATTCTCAAACGGTTGGCAGGGTTTCTTCAACTGGCGGGTAGCCAAGTTACAAGGTAACTTTGAAGGCCACCTGCGCAACGATAATGGCCAGACCGATCCGGCCATCAGCTCGTTGTTTGACTTCACCACAGGAGACTTGAACCTGTTGGGCAGCCAGTTCGCAGTTGGACCACTTAACTCTGATCGCCGGCACATCGTCAACTTGTTTGGTAGCTACAGCTTCTCCAAGGAGCGTGGCTTCGGCACACTAAACGGCCTGAACCTTGGTCTCAATGTTCACTACGAGACCGGGCTTCCAATCAATAAACTCGATCCGCATCCAGTTTATCTGAATACGGGCGAAATTCCGGTTGGTGGTCGCGGCAGCCAGGGGCGCACACCAAACTACGCTCGCTTTGATCTCCACACGGATTATTCGTGGGGTCTGACCGAGAAGACGAAGTTGAAGTTCATCGCGGACTTCTTCAACATCTTCAATAGTCAGAAACTGCGACGGCCGGACGAGAATAATGCGCTCGACTTTGTGGGCGCTGGAAATCCGCCAAATCCGGACTTTTTGAAACCGCGAGCAATTAGTGGTTACTATCTCCCATTCAATTTGAGGTTGGGAGTAAGATTTGAATTCTAATTCTAATTCGATTCGGTAACGAATCTTTTCATAGGGAGGGGAGCAATCTCCTCCCTATTCTTTTTCCGAGCCGTCTAGGTTAAAATTAGCCTTCCCTTTCGGCTGCAATTTGCTTTTGCTGGAGTACGGCCATGTTTCGTTTTTCTCTCCGCTTCGTCATCCTTTTTTCCTCCATCATATTCGCCGGCGCAACTTACGCGCAGAGAGCTCCGCACAGCTCTCCTATCCCGTTACAGCTAAATGGCCAGGTACGATACGCCGAGGGCGGTCGCCCAGCAGAATTCATCTTAGTACGGCTCGAGAGCTTCAGCGGCGGCGTCGAGGGAGATACGTCCACAGATCGCTCTGGAAAATTTAGGTTCAGCGGACTTTCGCCTGCCCTCTATATGGTCTCGCTACGGGTGCCCGGTTTTAGAGAAGTGTCGCAACAGGTTGATCTCAGAACGCAGATAAGTGATTACGTGCAACTAACGTTGGCCGCCGAAACGAATCGCTCTTCATTCCGCACCGGTGTAATCGACGCAAAGGTTCCTCCCGCCGCTCTTACCGAGTTCCAAAAGGCTCGTGACACGCTATCGCATACTAACAACGTCACGGCTGCAGTTCTGCATCTCCAAAATGCCATAAGGATTTATCCCAAGTACTTTGAGGCCTTGCTACTGCTAGGAACTGCGTACATGGACCAGAGCAATTGGGATAAAGCTGAACAAACGCTCACGCAAGCGTTGGAGATCTACCCGAGGGCCGCGAACGCCTTATTTGCGCTGGGAGAACTCTATCTTAAACAAAACAAAAACACCGATGCGGAAAAGGTTTTGTTTCGGGGTCTAGAGCTTGAGGATCGATCATGGCAAGCCCATCTCAGTCTGGGTCATGTCTACTGGAACATGGCCCGAAAGTTGACTGATGAAACGCAGTACCGTCCATTGCTTGAGAAATCCTACAGCCAGACAAAACGAGCATTGGAACTTAAGCCGGATTTTGCCGGCGCACACTTATTAAAGGGCAACCTGTTATTCAAGGCAACGCGTTTCAAAGAAGCCGTGCAGGAGTTTGAGGAATACGTTCGACTGGATCCCACCGGTCAGTTTGTCGATCAGACGCGCGCGCTGGTTCAAAAGATCAAGGTGGCGCTGGCTGAGCCGAAAAGGTCTTGAAGACCCGGTCGCAGGCATCGAGAAGTTCATGGAAGTAAGTGCGTCAACCTCCCCAACCTAACTGAAAGAGATTCACAAACTAAAACATTCTCGTCCTAAAGGAGAACAATATCGCATGTATCCTCAGTTGCTTCGTACCGTCTTACTCTTTGGTTTGCTACTACTCGTGCCGTCGCGGTTGTTGTCACAAGAAAGCCGCGCTCAACAGCAACCTGTAGGACACATATCTGGGCAGGTTCGTTATGCTGAGGGAGGCCAACCGGCCTTCAACATTCTGATCAGGTGCGACGCGTTCAATAGCGGCTCCTGCGGCCAGGAAATGACCGATCGCAGTGGTAGATTTCGTTTTGATGGTCTGGCGCCCTCGCAATACATCATCACAGTGCGCGCTCAGGGTTACGTTGAGCAACAACAGACAGTAGAACTCTTAACTTCCGCGGTTGCAAATATCCAATTTCAACTTAGATCAGACGGCTCTTCGAGACCGGCGGCTTCGAGTTCTGTCGTGGTTGATGCAAATGTGCCTGTTGCCGCTAAGAAAGAATTCGAGCAGGCAGCAGCTCTGGTGGCTACGGGCAAGAAGGAAAGCCTTAATGAAAGCGTTAGCCATTTAGAGAAAGCGGTCACCATATACCCTCAGTTCGTTGAGGCTCACTTGATGTTGGGAACTGCGTATCTGGACCTTGGTCAACTGGAAAAGGCCGAACCAATTCTTAAACGAACCGTGGAACTCAATCCTAAAGCCGCTAACGCTTTGTTCGCCCTTGGTGGACTTTACTTGAAACAAAAGAAGGACGAGGATGCCGAAAAGGCTTTACTCCAGGGATTGCAGATAGAGGATCGCTCAACTCAGGGACACCTCAGTCTGGCGCGAGTGTATTGGAGTATGGCTTCAAAAATTAAAGACGATACCCAAGCCAGACCCGCGCTGGAAAAGGCCTACGAGCAAGTTAAGAAGTCGTTGGAACTGAAACCTGACTTCGCTCAAGCCCATTTGCTCAAGGGTAACCTGCTACTGCGGGCGCGGCGTGCCGTTGATGCTCAGCACGAGTTTGAAGAGTATTTAAGGCTGGAACCGAAAGGCGCCTTTGCCGAACAGGCACGAACGACGGTAGAGAAAATCAAGAAAGCGATGGAGTCACAACCAAAACCTTAACATCATTCCCAAAGAAAACCGAAACGCGACCGTCAGACTGGCGGTCGCGTTCCTTTGCCTATCACGTGCTCAGCTTGGACTAATGTCCAACAAGTGACCCATCTTTTCTTTTTTGGTGCGCAAATATCGAGCGGCTGATTCCTCCGAATCTACCTGGATGGAAACGCGCTCAACGATTTGTAGCCCGGTTTCCTCGAGCGCCTTGAGCTTGAGCGGGTTGTTCGAAATCACTTTGACGTGACACAAGCCCAGGTCATAAAGAATCTCAGCGCACTGCCGATATTCTCGGGAATCAACTTCAAGACCCAATAGCTCATTTGCTTCAACGGTGTCGGCGCCCTGGTCCTGGAGAGCGTAGGCCCGGATTTTGTTGATAATCCCGATCCCCCGTCCTTCCTGCTGCTGATAGACGATGGCGCCCCGCCCCTCTTCCTGAATCATCTCCATCGTCCGATGAAGCTGGCGCCCACAATCGCACTTTGTCGAGCTAAATACATCACCCGTCAGGCACTGAGAGTGAATGCGCACGAGCGTGGGCGCCTCACGGATCATTTCACCTTTATATAAGGCGACAAATTCTTCCTCGCTGACCAATGACCGGTAACCGGCAATTTGAAAATCACCGTACTCAGTTGGTAAGTCGGCAACCGCGACTTTTTCAACAGTTATCCCCTCACGTGCCCAGGTACAAGTGGCTGAAGGGTCTTCATCCAAGACAGAACTCTCTGACATAAGCAATTCATCCCTGCGATTAGTTAACTTAAAGGCATTATAGAAGTAACAAGTTGAGCCCGACAAGCTCAGCTACCTTCAGGATGCACGACGGCTTGTAAAGGCAAATTGTATTGCTCCCCTACGCGCTGCGCGTTAAGATACGCGCGCTTGCAACCTACTGCACTCGTTCATACCGAATTGCACGGGGGATAAATCCAGATTGGACTCGATCCACGAGACAATACCACCCGGCGAAATTGATTCCGGCAAGACTCAGCTTCAGGAGAGGCCCAGTGATCCGCGTTCTCTTCCACGGGACCGGCGTCCGGCTTTAGTTTTTCTCCGTGGGGAATTGCTGGCGGTTCCTATTCCGCTGGAGCGCGACGACGTGGTTTTGGGGCGGGCCGTTGAAGCCGATGTGCGAGTCAATGACTTTCGCGCTTCAAGAATGCATGCTCGCATCTTTGTTGAGCGGGATGCCGAAAACCAAATTTTTCGTTACCGAATTATTGATCTCAAATCAACCAACGGTACTCTGCTCAATGGCCAGTCAATCACCGACGCAGTCTTGAATGAAGGCGATAAAGTAACCATCGGGGATCATCTTTTCCGCTTCGAGATGCTGGACGACATTGATCGTGAGTTCCAGCAACAAATTCATCGCCTGCTGGCGCACGATGAACTTACAGGCCTGTTGACTAGTAAGTCGTTCTTTTCCGAGCTCCGACGCGAGGCGGCTCTTGCTGAAGAAGATTCAAAGCCATTCTGCGTGCTGATGATGGACATCGACTACTTCAAAAGGGTCAACGATTCGTACGGACACCTTGTCGGTAGCCAAACTCTCGAAGAGATGGGTGGAGTTATCAAGGGAGCATTGCGCGCCGGGGATGTCGCCGCGCGGTTCGGTGGCGAAGAGTTTGCCGCCTTCCTGCTGGACGCGGACTATGCTCAAGGCCTGGTAGCTGCCGAGCGCGTGCGGGCAGCGATCGAGAAGCATCCGTTTTCTGCAGTGCGTAAGGGCACTAGCGGTGAATTGAAGACTCACAACATTACCATCAGTGTCGGTGTCGCAGCTTTTCCGGAGGACGCAAAAGATCCGATCGAGCTGGTTGAGTTGGCTGATTCGGCGCTTTACCGAGCCAAGCGGTCGGGCCGCAATCGCATCTGCGCCTATCGTCCATCTGGGGCGGCTACCGAAAGACCTCTACCTCCAAGGCGAGCCTGAAACAAACACTTCCATTCTTCCTCCAACCTTTGGCGCACCTTTGTGCAACATGTCCCTTGCTTAGGCGTGTAATCTGGGCCGAAGCGCAGTTTTGCGCGCCTTTGATTAAGATCAGCTTGGTTGCGCCCCTTCGGTAGGCACGTGTATCCTCTTAACCAGGTTTTCAAGCTGGTTTGCTCCGTGTCTAGAACCCGCAAAGGAAAGAAAATCGAGCAGTGAAGACGAGACTTAACGTAGCCACCAAGCCATTCACGAACCGCGCCCTGCCGTGGGTAGTTGCGGTGATTTTGGCTTTCTTCTCGCTTGTGGCAATGGTGTTCATTGCTCGCACCACCGCCACGGCAAACAACAAAGCTCAAGGGGTGCAGACCGAAATCAGGACTCTGAATCTGGAGGAGCAAGCGCTTAAGGAGAAGGCCAAGGAAGTTGAAAGCGCTTTCACTCCTGAGCAGTTGCAGTCTTTGAAGTCGGCTCACGAACTGGCGAATCGGAAACGCTTCTCGTGGTCGCGATTGTTTGCCGATCTCGAAGCTGTCCTGCCTGGCGGAGTTCGAGTGACCCGCATTTCAGTGCGGCAGTTGGGAACTGAAGAGGGCCGTACCGTAGCCGATCTTGAATTGGCTGTAGTTTCCAAATCCTACAGCACGGTCGATGAAATGATCAGCACGATGGACCAACAGGGCGTCTTCCGTGCTGAGCTGCGTAATCAGAATCTCCAAAAAGGCAAAGGTGAAGGCGGAACCGAGTACGATTTGATGTTGCATTACACGCCTAAGGCTGGATATCCCACGGCCGCCCAACCTGCAAGAGCAGCGCTGGACTCACAGCCAACTGATGCGACTGGAGGTCCACGATGAGCCAGTCATCAGCAAAGCTCGCCGCAGGCGGAGCCAAGATTCGCGCGCGGCTGATTCAAATTCGCAAGACTCGCCGCCAGGGTGCTTTGGGTCTGGCAGAGATAATAGGTCTCGCAGTGGCTGGCCTCACTGTGCTGTTGGTTTTGGTGGGCTACTTCTATTTTCTGATACCAGCTCAATCTCGACTCAACACAGCTTTGCTTGAGCGCGATCGGCTGAAGGTGCAGGTGAACAGCACGAATAACGATCTCCTGAAAGGGATGGGCACGAAGGCTACCGTCGAAAAGATTACCGATAGTCTGCACGACTTTGAGAATGTGCGGTTGTTGGAACGTGACGGCGGCCGCATGATGCTGTACGAGGATCTCAACCAGCTGATTACGAAGAACGGACTTCGCAATACGGCTGGTCCGAGCTATACGACTCTCGAATCACTCGGGACGAGGAGCGCCGCAGCTGCGTCAGCGGCGGCTGCAAACTCTGCAGCTACCAAGTGGCAAAGCGTTTATCCGGGGATTGCCGTGAATGTAACGGTCGAAGGGCCTTATCAAAACGTCCGACATTTTGTCCGAGACATCGAAAGCGGAAAGCAATTCATCATTATCAATGCGGTCGAGTTGGAGCGCGCCACCGAATCCAACTCATTACCTACCGAGGAGGCAAAGTCCGGAAATGGGCTCGTCAGTCTTCGGTTGGATTTGGCGGTTTATTTTCAGAAGGCGGCGCAAGGTAACGACGGCGGCTCAGCCGTTCGCGAAACGAGGTAGTACCTAAATGGCAGCAACAAAAGCCAAAGAGTCGTCTGACCAAAAGAAAATATTTATGGCCATCGGGCTGGGCTTGTTGGCGATTATCGCGCTCTGGTGGACGTTTTTTGGCTTTGGCAGCAGTTCCAAACTTCCCGCCAAGGTCTCGAAACCGCCGGTGACGGCGCCTCCCGTACCACGCGGCGATGAGCGGCCAACTGAAACGCCGCTGGATTCTCCCTATATCGCAATCGTGACGACGAGTGGCCCAGGCGCTGTGGTGCCGGAACCGCGTCGTAACATCTTCGCGTTTTACGTCCCACCGCCGTCACCAGTACCGACACAAAGCGTCGTCATTCCAACACCGCCGCCACCACCTCCACTGGTCCTGGCTGCGGTGTCTCCTGCTAACGTCTATGCTCGCACTGAAGACTTCACGCTCGAGGTAACGGGTGACAAGTTTACGCCGGCGGTTCATATCATTGTTGATAACCGCGAGCTGCCGACACGTTTTGTGAGCGCGCAACAACTTTCAGCAACTGTCCCGGCTGCGATGATTGCTAATCCCGGTTCTCGCTCGGTGGTCGTCAAGAGTCCCGACGGAGTTCTCTACTCCAGACAGGATTCGATCAATGTTCAGGCGCCGCCAACGCCGAACTATGGCTACGTAGGTGTCCTGGTTAAGTCAAAACACATTGGCGACACTGCTATTCTGCAGGACAAGAGCAACAAGGAAATTCTGACCGTGCAGCGAGGAGACGTCGTTGGCGGAAGATTCCGCGTTACGAGCATTTCAGATCGTGAATTAGTTTTGGTGGACACCAGTCTAAAGATCAAACACTCGATTGCAATGTCCATGGAAGGTGAGCGAGCATCGTTTCCACAAGGACGACCGACACCAAGAGTTGCTGCTGAAGACGACGAGCCTCAATAAAGTCAGACCACAACATATTAGGTATGCGCCAATCTGCTCGTTCACACTTTTCAACCTCTCGGATCGCCGCGAATCACTCGAGCGAAGGCGGCTACACTCTAGTTGCGCTCATCGCGCTCATGACTTTGATGGCAATGTTTGCGATGGCGGCGGCGCCGAGCATCACTCAGCAAGCACAGCGCGAGCGTGAGAAGGAAGCCATCTTTCGCGGCGAAGAAGTTGCCGAAGCAATACGACTCTACTACAGCGCTCAACTAAGAAATGGCAGATCACCCGGCGACACAGGCTTACCGACTGACATCGATCAATTGGTTGAAGGAGTACAACTGGCAGGCCGCACCAAGAAGCTGCAAATACTGCGAGCATCGGCTGCGCGAGATCCACTTTCGAAGAGCGGTGAATGGCGTTTGGTAAGACCTCACTCATCCGAGATCACAGATTTTGTTCGCGAAGTAATGCTTTACTCGGGCAATATTCGTCCGCCTACATCGGACCCGCAACTGAGGTCAGTAGAACTACTTATGGCGCCTCCGGTCATCGGCGGCGTGGGACTTTCGACGACGCGAGGCTCGGGTTCGAGTGGCAGTCTCTCCGGAAGTTCGAGTGGTCCATTCATCGGCGTCTCGAGTGAAAGCGGTCTCGATGCAGTGCTTCTTTACTACGGAATAGAGCGTCACGATCAGTGGGTCTTCACTCCGTTGTTCCGCTAACAGTAAACTCTCCTTTCGATCTTCTAATCGTCTCCGCGCGTGTGAAAAAAACTTTCTGCGCGCCTGGTCCATCAGACCAACTATTCCTTCGATCAACTTTCATCGTAACGTTACATCTGGCAGAGCATGCGGTTGTGATCGAGAGAATGATCGAGGTCGATCGATGATGCAATCACTCTCTTAATGGTCGGAAATCTTTTTCCAAAAACCTTAATAAGTTATTGACATCTGCAGCAATTACGTTTATATAGCAAGATGTTGTGCGCCGTTTACTCTAGCCCACAAGAGACAAGTGAACACACTATCTTGTGGTTGAAAGAGAAAACCTAAACCAAGACTAAAAAGAAGGAGCATCAAAATTATGGCAACTAAGAAAGGTGGAAAGAAGGCAGCGAAGAAGGCGGGTGGTGCCAAAAAGGCAGCCAAAAAGGGCGGAGCCAAAAAGGCGTCCAAGAAGAGATAGTTCAGACGACCCAGGGTACAGAACCTTTACTGGCGCACATACCAGAACTAAGGTCAACGAGACCTTTCAAAAGGAACGACGACTACTTCAAGCGAAGTTCGTCGTTCCTTTAGTTTTTGTTTTTGACTCGGCGTTACGATCCTGGTCCAGACTATCGTGGTCCAGATGATGGATTGATGTTTCATAATGATCAGCGTTGCACTCGTTGAACCTGAGATTCCTCCGAACACCGGCAACGTCGCGCGCTTGTGCGCAGCGAACCGAGTGCCCTTGCACATTGTTGGCGCCACCGGTTTCCGTCTCGATGATCGTGCAGTTCGTCGCGCTGGCCTCGACTATTGGCCAGAGGTCATCCTGCACCGACACCACGATCTCAACGCGCTCTATGCTCAGCTACCGACAACAAGGTTTCTCTACCTGTCGACGAAGGGCGAAAAGTCTTATGCGGATTGGGCCTACGAATCTGAAGATTGTCTCGTTTTTGGGCGGGAAACGCGTGGTTTACCGGAAGACCTGCTCCATCAGAACTGGGACCGATGCCTGACAATTCCCATGCTTAACCCAAAGATCCGCAGCCTGAATCTAGCGACCTCAGTAGCCATCGTGCTCTACGAAGCCTTACGGCAGTTCGGTAGCCTGCGCCGTTAACCTTCTTCCTTCCGAACTACAACTCCGCGTCAACATCCGCTTGCGACCGCTTAGCGAGTGGGCATTCGTCTCTCACAGTGTTACTATCACAAGTTTTCGAGAGGTGACGAAAAAGTTAACCGTCACTTCTGTGTGAGAGGACTAATGAATAGAGAACGAGAAGACATTCGAAATATCGCCATCATTGCCCACGTCGATCACGGAAAGACGACGCTGGTTGATGCCATGCTCCGTCAATCAGGTACGTTTCGCGAGAACGAACAGGTTCGCGATCGCGTGATGGACTCAATGGATCTAGAACGTGAACGCGGCATTACCATCATGGCCAAGAACACCGCTGTCCATTACCGCGGTGTCAAGATCAATATCGTGGATACACCTGGACACGCTGACTTTGGCGGAGAAGTAGAACGCGTGCTCACGATGGTGGATGGCGTGATGCTGCTGGTTGACGCAGCTGAGGGCTGCTTGCCGCAAACACGCTTCGTATTGCGCAAGGCGCTCGAAGCTCGACTGCCGGCTATCGCGGTGGTTAACAAGATCGATCGCCAGGACGCTCGGCCTGCTGAAGTCGTCGATGAGATCTATGAATTGTTTCTGGATCTCGATGCGAGCAACGAACAAATCGAATTTCCGATCTTGTATGCAGTGTCACGCGAAGGCATCGCCAAGAAGCAACTTGATCAGGACTCGACGGATCTTCGTCCCCTGTTCGATCAAATTATCGAGACCATTCCCGCGCCACGCGCGCTTCGCGACGATAGCTTGCAGCTGCTCGTCGCCAATCTTGATTACAGCGAGTACGTCGGGCGTCTTTCAATCGGTCGAATCTTTTCCGGTTCGATCGCGGTCAACGATCAGGTGAGCATCGCGAAAGCAGACGGCTCGCTGATGAAGACGCGCGTCTCGAAGCTTTACGCTTTCGAGGGCTTGAAACGCGAGTCCATTGAGCGCGCAGAGTTCGGCGAAATTGTTGCGCTTGCAGGCATCGATGAGATCGAAATCGGCGAGACTATAACCAGCCCCGATAATCCGGCGCCCTTGCCCGTAATCGCGATTGACGAGCCGACGATTTCAATGATCTTTCTCGTCAATAATTCTCCGTTCGCCGGCAAGGAAGGCCGCTTCGTTACCTCGAGACAATTGAAGGAGAGACTCGATAAAGAGGTGCTCGGCAACGTCGCCATTCGAGTTGATCCAACCGAGACTCCGGAGCAGTTCAAGATTTCTGGTCGCGGCGAGTTGCAACTGGCGATTCTCATCGAAATGATGCGGCGCGAGGGCTATGAGCTTCAAGTGTCAAAACCTGAAGTAATCACGCGACAGATGGACGGCAAACTTCATGAACCGATCGAATTGGTAGTGGTCGACTGTCCCGAAGAATTCATCGGAGTGGTTACCGAAGCGATGGGCCGTCGCAAAGGTCAGATGGTCAAGATGGTGAACCACGGCACCGGGCGCGTGAGATTGGAATTCGAAACGCCCTCGCGCGGCTTGATTGGTTTTCGCAGCGAGTTCCTGACCGAGACTAAGGGCACGGGCCTGCTCAACACGATGTTTCTGCGCTGGGGTGAGTGGCAGGGAACTATGCGAGGACGTTCAACCGGATCGCTTGTGGCCGATCGAACCGGCGTCACCACGACCTACGCGCTCTACAACCTTCAAGAGCGCGGCGCACTTTTCGTTCGACCGGGAGTCAAAGTTTATGAAGGCATGATTATTGGCGAGAACGCTCGTGCTGTGGATCTTGACGTTAATTCGATCAAAGAAAAGAAGCTGACCAACATGCGCGCTGCAAGTGCGGACGAGGCGATGCGCCTGGTCCCAGTCAAGGATCTTTCGCTCGAGCAGGCCCTCGAGTTCATCGCAGACGACGAATTAGTCGAAGTCACCCCCGAGAACATTCGTCTGCGCAAGCGTGTGCTGAAATCGAATGAACGTCCCAGGCGCAAGGAACAGTAGAACATTAGGTCCTTGAATGTTTGTCTTTCCCAACCGGCTTTATCCCATCACCGATACCGAGCTGTCAGGTTTGAGGCATGCAGAGCAGGTCGAACAGCTTGCCGCCGGCGGCGCTAAGCTGATTCAGATTCGCGAAAAGAATCTGAGACCGCGCGCTTTCTTTGAAGAGGCGTTAGACGCCGTGAAGGCAGCTCGCCAGGCCGGCTGTAAGGTCATTATTAATGATCGAGTTGACATCGCTTTGGCTGTAGGCGCTGATGGCGTGCACCTGGGGCAGGACGATATGCCACCGGACGCCGCGAGAAGAATTCTGGGTCCCAATGCAATCATCGGGTTTTCAACTCATACGCTCGAACAGGCCAAACAAGCAGTCAAACTTCCCATTAATTATCTGGCCGTCGGGCCGATTTTTGGGACTCAAACGAAAGTCAATCCTGATGCGGAAGTTGGACTCGAGGGCTTGAGTCTAATCCGCGAAGTCGTTACTGACATCCCGCTAGTCGCTATAGGCGGAATGACGCTGGCAAACTCACAAAGTGTAATCGCTGCGGGAGCGGATGCAGTAGCTGTAATCAGCGCCCTTTACCGGGAAAATTCCCAAATACCTCAGACGACCAACGACTTTCTTCGCGTCTTAGAAGCGCAGTCAACAAAGTAAAACAAATTTAGCTTGCGTTTGTCGGCTAATTGGGCCAAAATTGGTCGTCTTTTCCGGGCTCAAGTCAGCAGTCCGGAGTTTCGCTTATCCCGCCTGGTTTGCTAAACCTTCAGCCATGGAGTCGTAATTCGGATGAGTTTCTTTGATCTGCCGCCCATCATCGAGCGCATGCTGCTCGTGTCCGACAAAATCAGCGACTTAAATTTTTCAGTCGGCCAGCTACCCCAGATTGAAATCAACGGAAAGCTGACGGCCGTGCAGCCGTTCGGCCTCCAAAAGCTGACGCCTTACCAGACAGAGATCATCGCGATGACTTTGCTGGAAGGTAATCCGGATGCGGCTGAGCGCCTGGCAACAAACGGCACGGCGGACTTGAGCTATTCGCTTCCTTCACGCGCCCGCTTCCGCGTCAATATTTTTCAGCAGCGCGGCGTCTATTCCATCGTGATGCGCGTTATCCCCACCGATATTCCGACGCTCCAGTCTTTGGGATTGCCGGAACAGCTGGGAGATATCGCCGAGTTGCGGAATGGCCTGGTGCTCGTTACTGGTCCAACCGGATCGGGCAAGAGCTCGACCCAGGCGGCGATCATTAACATCATCAACGAGAAGAAGCACTATCACATCGTTACTATTGAAGATCCGATTGAATACCTCCACTCGCACAAGAACTCGACAATTAATCAGCGCGAGGTAGGGCATGACACCAGAGACTTTCCTTCCGCGTTGCGCGCTGCGTTGAGACAGGCTCCCAAAGTGATTCTCATCGGCGAGATGCGCGACTATGAAACAACTGAGATCGCGCTGGAAGCCGCTGAGACGGGACACCTCGTCCTATCTACCCTGCACACCATTGATGCTTCGAAGACTGTCGACCGAATTATCGGTCTCTACCCCAAGAGTGAAGAGCCGGTCATCAGGACCCGGTTGGCCCAAACTTTTCGCTACATCATTTCTCAGCGTTTGATTCCGAGATCCGAAGGGACGGGGCGTATTGCTGCCGTCGAGATCCTTAGATCCAGTCCGCGCACTCGTGAATACGTGGAAGCTGGTGAGGCCCAGGGCAAGTCGCTGCTGGATGCAATGCGCGATGGCAAGTTGGACGGTATGCAGGATTTCGATACCGTCATCAAAGACTTGATCCACCGGCGTGTAATTACGATCGAGGACGGTCTACCTTTCGCCACCAATCAAAACAATTTGCTGCTGTCGCTGAAAGGTCTCGCATCTTCCGAAGATTTTATCCGCTCGGAGATCGATGGAATCGGGCCGGCTTTTTCAGACACAGGTTCAATGTTGAGCTTAATTGATCACGACTAGAGGTTTAGACGCTGACATGATTATCAATTGCCAGAATTGCGATTGCCGCTTCCGCGTAGACGAGAGCAAAGCTCCCGCCGGTACCTTCAATGTTTCGTGTCCAAAGTGTCAGACAACCACCAGTGCCAGCAACATGGTGGACGTTCGCGAAAGCAGCGCCGCAACCGTCGGCAAGTCGCCTTCAACATCGCACCCGAGGTCGTCCCATCGGACCCCGCCGGCGCCGCTGTTTCGAATTGGGTCCAGCGACGACTCAAATGTCGATGGGAGTAAGTCGTCTGCTAACAGCGCGAACGAGCTGGCAATGAGCTTGCTCACACTGCTAAAGCCTGCCGGCAATGATCGCGCCGCTCTCATTCGACCGTCATGGGATCGTCGTCGCGTGTTAGTGTGCACCGCACCTGAATATCGGGAAGTAATCGGTCGCAACCTTACTCAGAATAACTATGAAGTTTTCGTCGCTGCTGATACTCAGCAAGCGGTTGAGCGAATGCGCGAAAGCCACTTGGATGTCGTCATTCTCGATCAGTCTTTTGATCCCGTAGACCAGGGCGCCGCCTTTGTTAACCGTGAAGTTAACGTGTTGCGGCCAGCCCAGCGTCGTCGCATCTTCTTTGTCATGCTCTCAGCTTCGAAGCGGACCATGGATGCTCATGCCGCCTTTCTGCAGAACGTGAATGCAGTAATTAACTTTAATGAGCTGAATGAGCTTCCTGACATACTCGACCGCGCGCTGCGCGAGTACAACGATCTCTACAAAGATTTCAACGTGGCCTGTGGCGTCGCTCCGGTTTAGGAGCGCCTCAATAAATCTTATTTGAGCCCTGACTTGATGTCGGGTGGTGGCCTGCGTCTGCCGGCTGCAACTGCTTCACCAGGTCGCAGGTTTATGCCTTTGGCGCACGGTCTCAAGGGAACCTCAAGGATTTCTCAAGACGAGGATGAATAATCCTGAACTCGGAGAGAGTTTCAACCTTCTCAAGCGAATAGCTCTTGGGCCATACTTGGTCAGAAACACTGATGTGGTGGAGGGAACAAGATGCGCACGTCTATCAGTCTCTTGCTTGGATTGACGTTGGTTACTTTATCGGCCTGCTCAAAGTCGGCGACGCCGGCAACGAATAGTGCTCCCGCACCGGCAGCAGCGTCGCCAGCGGCCTCCTCGTCATCAGCACAGTCGGCTGAGCCTACGGGCGCATCTCCAGTCGTGGCGACTACTGAAGGGAAAGTCGCAGTCTGCGACTTGTTGAGCAGTAAAGATCTTCAAGCCGTCCAGGGCGAGGCTTTGAAAGAAACGAAACCCAGCGCCCGCTCCGAGGGTGGTTTTATGATTTCGCAGTGTTTCTATGGATTGGCAACCTTCACCAATTCGATAAGTCTGCTGGTGGCCCAAAAAGGTGAGACCGCAGGCGCTCGCGATCCAAAAGAGTTTTGGAAAGAGACTTTTCATCGCGTTGACGAGGATGAGCGCGAGCGAGCGAAAGAGAAGGAAAGGGAGAAGGAGCGGGAAAAAGAAAAGAACAAGGACAAGGCTAAGCCGGCCGCCAGCGAACGTGAGGAAGAAGAAGAAGGAGCTCCTCCTCAAAAAGTTCCCGGCCTGGGAGATGATGCCTATTGGACGGGGAACCGAGTTGGTGGCGCTCTGTACGCTCTGAAAGGAAACACTTATATCCGCATCAGTGTCGGTGGTCCGGGTGACCAGCAAACCAAGATCAAAAAGACTCGTGCCTTGGCGCAGATAATTCTCAAACGCCTCTAGCCGTGCACGGCAAGGTTGTACCAACTGCGGTAGCGGGTGGCTGCCTGTCGAGTCAGCACCGTCTGCTGCCGCAGAACGGTGCTGAGTCGAAAGACAGCTAACCGCTAACGCAGGGTGGTACTGACTTGGTCTGACTTATTTGCTACTCTGACGCCGGATTTTAGACTTCTGTTCGCTGGTGTTGGCATACCTTCCATGGCGTCTCAAAAACCGAGCGAAAAAACCGCGCGGACCCAGGCGACGATTGCCGTTCATGGCGGCGAGCGTCCCGAAGAATCACCGTTCGGCGCCGTGGTAGCGCCAGTCTTCCATTCTTCCACATTTAGTCTCAAGAGTTTCGACGAGATGCGCAGGTACGCGCGTGGAGAATTACCCGACAGTTTCTTCTATTCGCGTTATGCCAATCCAACGGTCGCTGAAGTTGAAAGAAAGATTGCGGAGCTTGAAGAAGCGGATGGCTGCGTAGTCACTGCGTCAGGATCGGCCGCCACTTTTGCGACGTTGGTGGCGCTATGCGAGTCTGGCGATGAAGTGATTGCATCGGAGTCAATCTATGGCGGCACAGTCAAGATATTGACTAAAGTCCTCGCCCGTTACGGAGTAAGAACGCGATTTATTTCGCTGGATGAAATCGCCCGCCTGTCCACACACGTTACCGAGCGTACCCGTGTATTTTGGTTCGAGACACCGGCAAATCCCCTCAATCGAATCGTCGATATTGCCATGGCCGCTCAGGCTGCGCGCGAGGCGAAAGTCTTTTCCGTGGTGGATAACACTTTTGCTACTCCAATTTTGCAGCGGCCCATATCAATGGGTATCGACGCAGTCATACACAGTGCGACTAAGTACATGGGGGGACATTCTGATCTGACTGCTGGGGCCATCGCCGGCTCTCGCGACTTCATTGAGCGAGTCAGGCAGATTGCGGTGGCAGTCGGGGCGACGCTTGATCCAGCCGCGGCTTACCTTCTGTCTCGCGGCATTAGAACTTTAGATTTGCGGGTGCGGACGGCGTGTGACAACGCGATGCGTCTCGCTCGCGCTCTGCGAGGTCACGAAAAAATAGCGCGAGTGTATTATCCCGGACTGGAAGATGATCCCGGACATGAAATAGCCAAGCGTCAGATGCAGGCGTTTGGCGGTGTCGTTGCGATTGATCTGGTCGGAGGTGAGCGCGAAGTGGAAAAGTTTTACGATGCGCTCCGCCTGATTCGTCCTGCCACTTCGCTCGGTGGTGTTGAGACGCTGGTGGGTTATCCATTGTATTCATCCCATGCCAGCTTTTCTGCCGAGCAACTACAGGCTGCGGGCGTCTCCGATGCCACCGTGCGCTTTGCACTTGGTATCGAGGCGGCGGAAGACATCATTGCAGATGTGAAGCAAGCACTGGCAGCCATTTAGCAAGAATTGTGGCACGGGCGTCCCGCCCGTGAATGTTCTATGTGGCACGGGCGTCCCGCCCGTGAATGTTCGATGTGGCACGGGCGTCCCCGCCCGTGAATGTTCGATGTGGCACGGGCGTCCCGCCCGTGGATGTTCGATGTGGCACGGGCGTCCCGCCCGTGAATGTTCGATGTGGCACGGGCGTCCCGCCCGTGAATGTTCAAATTGTGGCACGGGCGTCCCGCCCGTGGATGTTCTATGTGGCACGGGCGTCCCGCCCGTGGATGTTCGATGTGGCACGGGCGTCCCGCCCGTGAATGTTCAAATTGTGGCACGGGCGTCCCGCCCGTGGATGTTCGATGTGGCACGGGTGTCCCGCCCGTGAATGTTCGATGTGGCACGGGCGTCCCGCCCGTGAAATGTTCGATTTCATTCGGATCCCGGCCTTGGAAATAAACCTATTGTTATCTCTCGATCGCCGTGAACAGGCGGCGCTTCAGGCTGCGCTGCTTACTCATGGTGCGCCTGATTGTCTAGTCACCATGGCGTTGACGGGAGCTTGTAAGATTTCTTCATTCGCAGAAGCACAGCAGCTTCGTTACTGGTTGGCTGAAGCCCAAAGTGGGAGCGACACGGATGCGGGCACATTGCTCGTGATCCAACGGGCTCTCGAGAATTTTGGGATCTGATCTTGAACGCCGGTGAACAAATCCGCCGAACAAAATGAATCGTATTGACTTAGGCTACGGTCGGACGCTCATACCGTTCGAGTATGACGAAGCTCGATTCGAAGTCCTGTCACCTCAACAAACCACCGAACATCCCCTTTCCGATCTGGAGATCGGGACTGCACTTGATTCACCGATCGACTCTCCGCCGCTCGAAGACCTCGTCAATTCCGGGGACTCGGTTTTGATCGTGGTGTCAGACGCTACGAGGGCAACCGCCAGTGCTCAAATTGTAAATCTGCTGGTTCGCAGGCTAATCCAATTCGGGATCTCGGCGGGCGATATCGCTATCATTGTCGCGACGGGAATCCACCGGCCAGTCGCGCATGCGGAAAAGCTTAGCCTGCTGACGCCGTTCATTGTCCAACGGATCCGAACGCTCGATCACGATTCGAATGATCCAAACCCGCTCGTCCTCGGCGAGCTTGATTGCGGCACTCCGATCGAAGTCAACCGTCATCTGAACGAGTTCTCGCGCGTGATCCTTACCGGTGGCATTGGCTTTCATTACTTTGCCGGATTCACTGGCGGACGAAAGTCGATTTGCCCCGGCTTGGCTTCCGCAAAAACGATAAAGGCGACCCACATGCTCGCTTTAGATTTTGAAAAAGGCGGCAGACGAGAAGGTGTGGGGACAGGCAAGCTGGAAGGAAACGCCGTTCACGAAGCTTGTGACAATATTGCCCAACTAATTAATCCTTCGTTTAGCGTCAACACTGTGGTCGATGATCACGGCCGCGCAGTAGGCGTCTATGCCGGTCATTGGCGAACCGCACATCAATTAGGATGTGCTGAGTATCTCAAGAATCATTCAATGATGATTCGTGAGCAGCGGTCCATAGTTGTTGCAAGTTGTGGCGGTTCACCGTGGGACATCAACCTGATTCAAGCCCACAAGGCTCTCGATATGGCGGCGCAGGCCTGCCAGCCGGGCGGGATAATTATCCTGTTAGCCGAATGCCTCGACGGCTGGGGCCGCAATGACTTTCTGAAATGGTTCGAGTTGTCGAGTTCGAGCGCGCTCGAAACTCACCTGCGCGAGCATTACGAAGTCAACGGGCAAACGGCTTGGGCGCTAATGACGAAAGCTGAGAAGTACCGGATCATTCTGGTGTCATCTCTGCCTGAGGATGATGTGCGCAACCTTCGCATCACGCCGGCAAGTAGCCTTGCAGAGGCCGCGAGCGAAATTGACAAAAACGCTGACGGATACATTTTGCCGCGCGGCGCCGCTGTTCTTCCGGTTGTTCGCCAGGATTTGATCTGAAATCTGGTAGAATCCGCCCACGCAGCAAAATTAGAAAACATCAGGAGGCAAGTCGTGACGATGAAACTCTCGAGGCGCGCTGTCGCCGCTACCACGAAAACTCTGTTTGTGTGCATCGCTATCTGCCTCTTTAGTGCGATTGCCGTCTCAGCGCAGGAATCTAAATCGGAGCCACGAGTTTCCCTGGGTCAAGCCGCCACTGCGCTGGATGCGAATGGCGCGCCGGCTTTGGAAGCTACGTTAAGAACTACTTCCTTGAATGGAGCTCCTGATGCGCCGGTGACGAATGTTCGAATAGTTGTGAAGAATATTAGCTCTTCATTTCTAACTTACACATCAGGGACGGTGACGTTTTACGATAGCTCTGGTGTGCGCTGCGGTGAAGGCCTCTTCAAATTGGACGCGCTTGCTCAAGGTGAGTCCGCTGACACGGACGCACCTGGGCTGCGAATTACTTGCTCTCCCTCCAGCTGGCGCGTTGTAGCTACTAACCTCGTTCCCCGCTCTCCCGAACAAACCATGCTTCCCTCCGCCTCTGGGCCAAACCTGGTTATCAGCATTGACGGCGAAGAACACCCGATTCAGTTGGGCAAGCCGATGGTGCTAACCCTCGGTGACAAACAAAAGACCATAACGGTGCGTACAGCACCTTGAAATTGATAGCTGACCCCCATCATTCCGCAACTTTGTAGAGCTAGACTGAGGTTGTCGCGAGCAGAAAGTGGGGGTGTATGTCAGAAGAACAAAAGAATGAATGCGCGCATCCAACGTGCTCCTGTCCGGCTCCGGATGGCAGCAAGTATTGCGGCGAATACTGTAAAGATGCTGAGAAATCCGGGGTGCTCGAGATTGGCTGTGGTTGTGAGCACGCTCCTTGTCGCTAAGCGTCAACTTATTAAATAGCAGACGTTGCTTGCCGCCGGGATCTTACGGCGTGCAAGATACGTGTGTGTCTGCGATGTAATAGATTTACAACCTCACGACTCTGGTGTTATTCCCAAATCTCAAATTTGAGATTCTGAGATCAATTCTCAAAGCCAATCTCAGATCTCAAATCCCAGATCTCAAAGCCCAGATTCCAGAATCTCAGATCCCGGATCTCAAGCCAGCTGTTATACACTGGACACACATGATTGGTACCTTGATTGAACTCCAACGCCTGAAGAGTCTTGATCGCACCGGTTGGGTGTTGCGCGGTCTGCCTCCCGGCACCGAGTCCGTTGCTTCGCATTCCTTCGGAGTTGGCGTCACGGTCATGTTTTTGGCAGACCGACTAGTTGCAGGCGGCACACACGTAGACATCGCCCGTCTCCTGCGGATGGCCTTGCTGCATGATTGGGCCGAGGCCCGTATCGGCGATATGCCTCGCACCGGAACTCGCTACTTCGGACAAGAAGCGCGGCGTGATGCTGAGTTGAAAGCCTTCGCCGATATCGTCGAAGGTACGGCGCTCAATGAAATCTATGTGGAGTTGTTCGATGATTACGAACAGCGCGCTACTCTCGAGGCGAGGTTGGTAAAGGCCGCGGATGTGATTGATTTGCTGGTGCAGGTGCTGGCGCTGGAACGGGCCGGCTACCGTGGCCTGGACGAATTTTGGGAAGTGACAGGGGCAATGGATTTTCGGCTTGATGGTGTGGCCCACGATCTTGTTTCGGAAATGATCGACCACCTTTTGACAGCTCGAGCTGATGTCCTGGCCAGAAACATATGAACTTTTTAGCTCACCAGCCGATGCTTTTCATCACGAACCTGGGAATGAGTGGTTTTCTAGCAGATGCGTTAGAGTTCATCCAACGCAAGGATGTGATACTGGGCATCAGCTTGTTTGTCGTCAGCTTTGCTGCCAGCATTGGAATCATTTCACTTATTCTCGTAAAGCTCCCACCTGATTATTTTCAAGAGTCTTACACGCGTTCGTTCATGGAAGATCGGCGACCGGCGTTGCGTTGGGCCGGTCTCATCGGAAAGAACGTCCTCGGAGTCATCCTGGTCCTGCTGGGAATTGTGATGTCGATTCCCGGCATACCAGGACAGGGTGTGCTAACAATTCTTTTGGGAATCATGTTGCTTGACCTGCCGGGCAAGCGACGTCTTGAGCAAAAGATTCTTGGTCAACCGAAGGTTCTTGAGAAGATAAATCGCCTGCGGCACAAGTTTAGCAAGCCTCCCATAATGATCGATTAATCCTGCCGTCTCCGTAGCTTTGTGGGCCGAGTACCAGTTGGCCAGCCAGATAAAGACGACGGTTGACGCGTCAGAATTGCTGTTCCAAACGTTCGTTATCACCAAAACCGGTGCGTTGACAACAAAAAGACCGTTTGTTAGCTTGAATCGCGATTTATCAAAACCCCTTTCATATGGCGTTTAGTTGTGCACGCAATTCTGCTCGATGATGTTGAATTCCCTCTGCAACCTGAAGTCGCGAATGCGGCCCGTGCTTTTTGCGCTTTCCGTAATCAGTTTGCTTTTCATAAATGCTTGCAGTGGATTTCTGGGAAAATTTGCGCATAAGCAAGTCGGCGTCCCACAGCTGCTTACCCCGTTAGTTTCCGCTGAGACTTCCCAACTCGTCGCCGAAGTAAACCGATTGGCGGCGATAAAGTCGTTGCACGGCAAGCTCGACATTCAAGTCCAGGACACTTCTTTTGCCGCCGCCGGCAAGGCTGAAAAATATCGCGCTGCCGATGCCGATGTGACCGTGCAGCGCCCTGGCAAGGTCTATCTTGTAATTCAGTTCGCGCACGTTGATATCGCTCATATGAGCTCCGACGGTGAACAGTTTCGAGTGGCCCTCTTAAAAGGCGATGAGAAGTACAAGAAGTTTGTGAAAGGTACAAACAGAGCCACGTATGGCGAACTGAAACCTGAGAACGTTGTCGACAAACAGAACAAGAATCAGACTTCGGACAACGTTACAGTTGGCTCGTTGTCGAATCTGAGGCCGCAGCATCTCACCGAAGCACTCCTGGTTAGACCGATCGAAGCAGTAGCGCAATCGGGTTTGATCTATTCGCAATCTGAATTTTATGAGGAAGAGGCTGACACGCGACCTCAAGCAAAAAGTGGCGCTCGAGTCGTTCGTGGGTACTACGTTTTGGAAGAAATGGCGACGGGAAACCCAGGCGAAGCGCACCTTAAGCGACGTCTCTGGTTTGATCGGGTCGGTGCGATTCGATTGGCGCGCGTTCAAACTTTCGACGAACGCGGCCTGCTCGATACTGATATCAACTATGCAGGCGATGTGACGCTGGGCGAAGGACCTGGCGCCAGACAGGCCTCGCGCATAGAATTGACCCGACCCAAAGACCACTACAAACTAAGTTTGATTTACCAAGCTCCCGAGTCTGTCGTGATTGACAAAGACTGGCCTGCGGAAGTTTTTGTACTGCAAAACAGGTGGCAATTGCCTGAAGTTGATTTGGACGCTCCAAAGCAAGCGCCGGCGAAAGCATCGCCTTAAGCTGTGATTAATAATTCGCTGGACTCTAGTCTGCGTCAGACTGGCGAATCAGACTGAAGTCTGTGCTACTCTGTTCATTAATTTATAGGTCCTGATGAGAACAATCTTAAATGCTGAGAGTCTGGTAAAGACGTTTAGGGTAGGCAAGGTCGACGTTCCAGCGCTACGTGGAATATCTATCGAAGTCCAGGAAGGTGAGTTCCTCGCCATCATGGGACCTTCGGGCTGCGGAAAGTCGACGATGCTGCACTTGCTTGGCGGCCTTCTGACTCCCACCAGCGGTCGGATCACAGTAGACGGCGAGGATTTGACTGCCGCTTCGGATGCTCGGCGGACGGACATACGGCGCCGCAAAATCGGATTTGTGTTTCAGCGCTTCAATCTATTTCCGACTTTGACAGCTGAAGGCAACCTGCGATTGGCTGAACGCATACATGGAAATGGTTCTGATGACCCGACGCGACGTCGAGAGGTGCTGAGACTGTTGAGGCTCGAAGACAAAATGCATCACAAGCCTCTCGAACTTTCCGGCGGCGAACAACAGCGGGTAGCCTTGGCCCGAGCCGTGGTTACGCGACCGGCAATAGTATTGGCGGATGAACCTACTGGAAACCTGGACTCGGAGAATTCTGAAATAGTCCTCAATATGTTTCAGGAGCTGAACTATCGGTTCAATCAGACGATTGTGATGATCACCCACAATCCCGAGGCTGCAGCAATGTGCCGACGAATAATACAAATGCGCGACGGTCATATCGTCGAACCTGCCATGAGTGTCCAAATGTAAATTCCTAATTTACACAGTTTTTCAAGCCGTTTAGAATTTCAAATGGTTTTTTAGACCGCGGTGTGAGGATTGCCTAAGAATCCGGTAGCAGCAAGATGAAAACCATCTTGAATATCATCAAGAAGGCGTTCCTTTGGTCTTATCCTCGGAACACCTGGCAGTGGGATGTACTGTGCGTAGTAATTCTGGTTTTTATTTTTCTGACGCCGAAGAGCTGGTTTACAAACGGCGAACGGAATAAACAATTCGGACATCAAACCGGGACTTCAAGAACGGTTATCATTGGAGCCGAACTTGTTGACAATGAAAGGGATATCCCAAGATTAGAGCAGCAGGTCCGGAGCCTCACCGGACAGTCGGATGCGCGCGTTGATAAGGTTAGGCCAAGGCGAGACAGTAGCGGCAAGACCATCGCATATGAGGTTGACATACATTAGCTATCACTTATAATTGCTCGGTTTTCCGTGCTGAGCGGAAAACAGTTTTATTTTAGCGAGGAGATTTATGAAAAGACTGATTGGCCTCGGACTGGGCACGCTATTGTTGGCGGTGCTGGCGGTGGCTTCACCGCAAGAGGCAAATGGACAGAGCGCTGGGTTAGTTAGCTCCGTAGTGAACAAGATGGAGCAGAATCGTCAGTCTCTGAAGAGCCTGCGCGCCAGCATCATCATGGAGAAATACAACTCCCAGCTGCGCAGCGCCGAGAAGATAGTCGGAGTCATTGCTTACACCCCCGCCTCTGGTCGCGATGCCAACGTGAGAATCGAGTGGGAAAAGCCTCATGAGATCCTGACGGTTTCGAAGGGAATCTACTGGCTCTACAAGCCTCGCTTAGGCGTTGTTTACACTGGACGCGCCACTTCGAAGAACAACGGCGGCGGAGTTACCGACATGATTAACCTGTCCCGCGCGCAACTCGCACAGCGCTACGAGCCCGTTCAGGACGTCCGCGAAGAAACGCTTTGGGGTGGAGTCAGCACGATTCACCTGCGCCTGGTTCCGAAAGGGAATTCCAGCTTCAAGTACGCTGAGGTTTGGGTTGATTCCTCCGGCATGCCAGTGCAAACGAAGATCGTTGAAAAGAATGACGACGCGACCACAGTGCGACTTAACAATCTTGAGCGTAACGTGAAGATCTCGTCCGAACAGTTTAGCGTCAAATACGACTCCAACGTGAAGGTTGTTAAGAGCTAATAGTTCAACGCATCATTGGCAGTCCACCCAGGGCTCTGGATCAAAAACCCAGAGCCCTTGGTTTTTGGAGTGCGGTGACCTGTCACCGCTTTGGTCCTGCATTCACGGCTTGAGGCCGTGATTCCCTTGCAGATTCCTATGAGTAAGAACTTTGGTCTGAATCGCGTCGACAAAAGCGCCGACAGGTCGGCGCACTCCAAAAGGGCGTCTTGCGTTTCGCGGCCGGTCTGGCTATTCTTCGCAGGCTTAGATCTGTCATCTTTCGATACTAATAAATGAGACGAAGCAAGTTCCTAAAACTGAAGGTTCGCGAAGCCAGCTTTATCAGCAGGGCCCTGCTGTCTTCCCGTCATCCGGTGCTGGCGCACATTATTCCCATGCGCCGCTGCAACCTTGCCTGCGGATACTGTAACGAGTACGACCACACTTCGTCCCCCATCCCGCTTGACGTAATGAAGCGCCGGTTGGATAAGCTTGCCGATCTCGGCACGTCGATCGTTACGATTTCCGGTGGAGAGCCGATGATGCATTCAGAGTTGGATGAAATCATTCGGCACATCCGCAACCGCGGCATGATCGCCGGGCTCATCTCGAATGGCTATTACTTCACTCCTGAACGTATCAAGCGATTGAACAAGGCTGGTCTCGAGTACCTGCAAATCAGCATCGACAATGTCGATCCTGATGAAGTGTCCCGCAAGAGTCTGCGCGTGCTCGATAAGAAACTTCGTTACCTTGCGGAGCATTCCGACTTTCACGTCAACATTAACTCTGTCATCGGCGGCGGCATCAAGAAGCCCGAGGATGCTTTGACGGTCGCGCGGCGAGCAGTCGAGTTAGGTTTCTCGAGCACGGTTGGCGTGATCCACGACAATGACGGCACGCTGAAGCCTTTGTCGGAAAACGAGAAGTCCATTTTTCAGCAGGTAAAGAAGCTCGGGAATCGTGACCACGCTCGTCTCAATTGGTTTCAGGACAGCATCGCTGAAGGTAAGCCTTACCAGTGGCGCTGCCGGGCTGGTGCTCGCTACCTCTACATCTGCGAAGAGGGTCTGGTGCACTGGTGCTCGCAACAGCGCGGCTACCCAGGCACGCCGCTCGAAGAATATACGATGGTTGATTTCGAGCGAGAGTACAGCACCGAAAAGTGGTGTGCGCCTACCTGCACGCTCCAATGTGTGCATCAAGTGGGAATTCTCGATAACTGGCGCGATCCACAGCACGCGCCCGGTGCTACCAAGCCGTTGCAGGATTCGATTCGCGAAGTTCTGCAGACTGACTAATGTACGACAGCCTGCCAGCCTGTCTTGGGGTTTCGTAAAACGCAACTCGAACGTGAGCTAGTTCACTCCATCTTCCTCGCTTCGCCAATCTTCTCCCGAGCGTTATCACAGCGGTTGTCTGGTATCGGACCTACACATGCCTGGCTGGCGAGAAATTTCTGAAATTCCAGGCGGGCCTCATCAACGTGTCCAGTGGCATCGAGAGCGCGCCCGATCAGGAACGTCAGGACATCGTCCTGCTCGCCACCGCTCTCGGCTGCGCGAAGCTCACGCAACGCTGCTGTCCATTGCCCGTCGTCTACTAACTCCATTCCGAGCAGCTTATGTGTATGAGGATTGTCTTCGAGACGCAGCGCGGCCTCGTATTCTCGAATTGTTCGCGCTCGTTGGTTCATGACTTTGGCCTGAGCAGCGCGAGCGAGATGTGCATCAACGCTGCGGTAATCTGCATAGACATAAAGCGAGATCGCCGAAAGTAGCACTACTGCATAAGCACAAGGTAATAAGTAGCGGAATCTCAGGCGCGAAGCCTTTGTTTCACCCTCGTCCGCGTTCTTGTCGCTGCGTCTCTTGATTAGAATTGTGACCAGGTAAATCGGCAGGATGATGACAGGAAAGAAAAACGTCCCGAGCGTCCATGACAACGATGCTGGGAGCCGATAACCACGCCGCCGGGAGCTTGTCAGGACCCAGACAGAAAGCAAAGCTGACAGAACCAGCGCTGCCGGGCGCAGCAGTTCAAAGAATTGGCCTGCTGAAATCTGCCACGGAAACTTCACGTTCGTGATGGGCGAGAATCGCCACCGATGGTGTAAATACTGACGGTCGATGAAAGCCCAAGCCCCGAGAGTCGCCCAGCCATAACGACGATCATTTCCCCGTTCACGACTGCGCCATACTCAAGTAGAACTTTCTCGCCAACCATTAGCATCTCTTCAGTAGTCGAGCCTCCTTCCGTAAGCAGAGGCTCGACTGCCCAAATCAGTGAAAGCTGGTTCAGCACGTCGGTTGAATTTGTGAGGGCGATGATTCGTTGCATGGGCCGAAGTGACGACAACCGTCGCGCCATCAACCCGGATTGCGTAAACACCGCCGTCGTTTCGGTTCCCATTTCATTGGCGGCAAAAACTGCGGCTTCAGATAAGGCCCGGCTGACGCGTCCTGACTGCTTGCCAATCAACTTGTTGACATCGTCGTCTGCTGTTCGGACTGATTCAGCTGATTCTATGATGCGCGCCATCGTAGCTACTGCTTCAACTGGATAATCCCCGTTCGCAGTTTCACCGGAGAGCATTAACGCATCGGTGCCGTCCCACACCGCGTTCGCGACATCGGAAGCTTCGGCGCGGGTTGGGCGTGGATTCGTGGTCATTGACTGCAACATCTGGGTAGCAGTTATCACCATCTTTCCGGCTTCGACTGTCTTCTCAATGATCCGCTTCTGATAGACCGGGACCAGCTCGACGCTCGTCTCCACACCAAGATCGCCACGCGCGACCATGATTGCGTCGGTGGCGGCAATGATTTCGTCGAGGTTGTCGATGGCTTCCGCTTTCTCGATCTTCGCCACCAGCGGTGCTTTTCCGCCAGCCTCCTGAATCAGGTTCTTGGCATCGACGCAATCCTCAGCTCGGCGCACAAAAGACAAGGCGATGTAGTCGGCATTTTGCTTCACGGCCCAAAGCAAATCGATGCGGTCCTTTTCTGTTAGCGAAGCAATCGGCAAAGGCACTCCGGGAAGGTTGATGCCCTTGCGTTCACCGAGCATGCCGCCATTTATGACTCGGCAAGCAACATCGGTCTTGTCATTCGAAACCACGATAAGCTCGATCGCGCCGTCATCAAGCAGCAGGCGCGCACCGGGGTGAACGACCAGGCCGAGATCAGGATAATTAGTCGACACTTCGGTTGAGCTGCCGACGATGTCTCGAGTTGTGATGGTGAAAAGCGCGCCAGTCTCGAGCGAGATCGGCTGGTGATCCTGCAAAGTTCCGGTGCGGATCTTGGGTCCGGAGAGATCGACCAGGACAGCCAGTGGACGATTCAGTCTCGCGGCGGCGGCACGTACTGTCCTGATGTGCTCCTCTTTCTCCTCGTGAGTGCCGTGGGACATGTTAATGCGCACACCATTAACGCCGGCTTCGAGCAAAGCCTCAATGACTTTGGGCTCTCGAGTAGCGGGGCCGAGTGTGGCTAGAATCTTTGCTCTTCTCAACAGAATTCCTTTGCTCAATTATTGAATCAGTAGACTGCGGGAGTGATGCTCATTCTGTTGTGAGTTCCTGGTACTTTGCTTTTTGTGCTTGATGCCGTGGAAACTCATGCTGATTTCGGTCATAACTAAGAAAGACTGCGCAAAGCACGGGCTAAATACAAAGAACTGAACTTAAGAACCAAGCTCCATTGGCTGCGTCGCTAGCTGTTCAAGCTTCCTGCGTTGCTTGCCCATAATCGTCCCATGAACCGTCAGAATGACGCCAACGAGCATGTACACCGGCCCGGCCCACAATGCATAACGTCCACCGAAAAACGCGATTGCTATTGATAGCGATCCGACGGCACAGTTGAGCAGACTTTCCTGCATGCTGTCGCGCGTATCGAACACTTCCAGATCATTCAGCTCCAGCTGACGGCGCTTACGATAGGCGTGGAGATACAGGAGAAAGAAAACCGCAAAAACAGCAACGTAGCCGGCGCCAAAAATCAGCATCAGCGTCACCATCTCTTTTCCTTCAACCATTGCCTCGACATTGCCATTCGGAAGTCGCACCTCGCCGTGACCTCCGGTTAACATACTTACCAGATAAGTGAAGAGAAACTTTAGCGGGTAGACGTAGAAAAGGACTACAAAAAGCAGCACTGCGTTGAGAACAATCGTGAATGTATCCTGAAGGCCGTAACGTCGAAAGAACTTGTATTGATTGAACCAGATCATGAACAGCAAAGCCGCGCTGATCGCAAAGGCGCCAAACCCGCGCATCGTCGCCGAGAGTTCGGTGAAGGTTTTCGGAACTTCGAGGGAGACGACCAGCAGAGTTACGGCGAACGCAAAGACCCCGTCGCTGAGACCCTCCATTCGGGAGATCTCATGACCACGCCAACGAAAATCTGTTTTCGAACCGATTTGGTTTTCAACCAATCGTTCACGAATCATTCCGAATGAGCCCTTTCGAGGTCAGTTGGTCTTGTCCAGCGCAGACTTAACGATACTATCCAATTCATCGGCCATCGAGTCGTCGTAACCAATGAATCGCTTTACGACAACGCCATTGCGGTCGAGCACAAAAGTCTGTGGTATCGCGTTCTCGTCTGACATATAAAGCGATTCCAATTCAACATCGGGAATGCCGAGCTGATATGGAATTTGGAACTCACTCGCAAAAGCAGGAACCTGCTCGTAATCATCCTCGCCACCTACATTCAAGCCCACAATTTCAAGGCCCTTATTGTTATAGCGCCGGTGTAAGTCAACCAGATGAGGAATGCTATCCCTGCAGGGAACGCACCAGGTGGCATAGAAGTCGAGAATAACAACCTTGTTACGCGAGTCTGCAAGCTTGAAATGTTTATTATTCGCCACCCAACCAATATTCGAATTAGCCGACTTCAGGGGCGGCATCGGCAGATTGGTTGGCGGCGGCTGCGAAACGACCACAGGATCATTCTTGCCGGGGCGGGAATTGCAACTCAGAAGAAATAGCGCACAAACTCCAGCAAAGATGAGCACCAGACGGGTTCGCATTTGATGTGATTTGCAACGCACCGAGGCATCATTCTACACGAACGACTCAGAAGCGTCGCCACGCCGGCAATGTCGTTAGTGGTTAGTCTATTGGGAGCTGTCAAAAAGAAATGACTAAACGTTATGTTTCAAGTTCGTCGTCAATCGAATGTTGAGGAAGATCTTCCGAGCCTTCCGGCACTGGTGCAGTTTCGCCCGGCACGGAGTACTCTTCATTGACCCAGGCGCCGAGATCGATCAGCTTGCACCGTTCGGAGCAGAACGGAACGTACCGATTATTTTCCCATTCGGTAGGCTTGCCGCAGGTTGGACACTTCATTGGCGGGATCGAATCTGCTATCTCAACTCACGCGTTTCAGGAAATCGCCGTCGGAGCAGGACGCTTGACCAGAATTTTTCTGTTGACGAAGGCGATTGTGCCTTCGCGCTTCATCGCGTTCAAGCGGACCGTCACACTCTCGCGAGTCGAGCCGACGATTGAAGCAATCTCACGGTGAGGAAGCGGAATATCGATCAGGACGCCATCGTCCTCAACCACGCCATACCGCTCAGAATACTCAGCCAACAAACGCTCGAGCCGCCTGGGAATCGCGTTCAAAGCAAAGTCAGCCAACCGCCGTTCCGCGTTTTCGAGTCGTTGACCGATCAAGCGGAACGTGTAATTATGAAGGCGTTGGTCCTCAACCATGCTTTCCTGAAATGCCCCCGCAGGAATTTTTAGTAATAATGCCTGCTCGTATGCAATAGCGCAGTTTTCGCGAAGACCGGCGGTCGAATAAAGTGCTGACTCCCCAAAGAGTGAGCCTTCAGACAAGATGTCAATCACCGCTTCCCGATCGCTGTCTGCTTCTATGCGGCAAAGCTTAACGCGGCCGCGTAGGATCGCATAAAGCGAATCGGAGGGATCACCGGCGCGATAGATGAATCGTCGTCTACGAAAATCCAGCGCAATGCCCCCGTGGATCAACCGATCCAACGCTACTTCACTCAGATTTCGGCCCCATTCCAACTGGTTCAGCAGCCGTCTCCGATCCTCAGCACTGAGGTCTCGGGCCCGTTTGGGATACGCCAGTTTCTGGTCCATATTCGTCATCCGGTTAGGGGATTTGAGTCCTAAATTTTGAAATTGACCTGGACGATGGGTCCAGGATTGTTCGAAGAAGGTCGTTGAATTAGACGTAATTTGTAAGGAAAACCTTGATACCCTGTTACCTGGGGTTCTGCACTGGCCCAGCTATTTTACGGATTCTGCCAAAAGGTGGCGAGGGCAAAACGAAAACTACATTAACCGAATGGGCGCACTGTAGCACGAAGACTTTGGCGGCGCAAGACCTGCAAGCCGCATCAAAACAGGAATCTATGATAGGAAAATCCGACGTATTAGTGGTTGACGACGATGCTGATAAGCTGACTTTACTTTCGGTCGCTCTCGGCATGGAGGGGTACAACGTCCGCACTGCCTCTAACGGACGGGAAGCACTCGCTGCCGTTGAATCTTTTCCACCCGATTTGATCATTACTGACATCATGATGCCAGAGATGGACGGCTACGATCTGGCTCGTGCTATTCGGAAGAATCCCCAAACTAAATTCATTCCGCTGATTTTGCAGACTGCCGGGCGTCATGATGCCGATGATATGCGTCTGGGGGCAGAAGTAGGTGCGCTTGGTTTTGTCACCGATCCGACCGATCTCGATTTATTGCTGGCTCGAGCGCGAACCCTGTTGGACTTTAAATCTCATTTGGACACATGGCAGGAAGCTGCTTTCACGGATCATCTGAGTGGCTTGCCCAACCGGCGCCGGCTCGAAAGACAGCTCGCTCAGGAGATTACTCGCACGGAACGTTATGGCCATCCGTTCAGCCTGCTGCTGCTCGACATCGACAACTTCAAGAAGGTGAACGACACGTTTGGGCATGAGGCCGGAGATGAAGTCATTCGCATCCTGGCCAAGACGCTGCAGGAGGGGATTCGAGGCATTGATTTAGCGGCAAGGATTGGCGGCGAGGAGTTCGCGATCATATTGACCGAGACACCTTTGCAAAAGGGAATCGAAGTGGCCGAAAGACTGAGATCAACTATCAATTCAGTCCAGATTCCGACAGTTGGCTCGATTACGGTTAGTTTAGGTGTTGCAGAAGCGCCTACATGCGCGCGGACTGCGCGAGAACTGCTCGCCTGTGCCGATGCTGCGTTGTATACAGCGAAGGACCAGGGCCGAAATTGCGTGATTAGCGCCGCGCGAGACAAAGAGAACTCACTTGTCTCGGCAGACGTACAGTAAGACTGGAAGGTCTTTGATTTTTGTTCTTTGTACTTGGTTCTTTGTCCTTTGCGCTTGAAACTTCCTATGTTGACCAGCTACGGTTTTGGAGGAGAGCGAAGATTCCGAAAACTAAGATCAAGACCAAAAACGCACAACTAAAACCGTAGGCCTTCAAGTTGAGTGGGTAATCATGTCTGACTACAAAGAAAAGTTTGACGAGCTACATCGCGCGGCGCGACGCAAGGTGCAGGATTTGGACGAGAAGTTTGCCATCAAGGATCTTGTGGAGGAAGGCGCGCGCCGAGCTGGAGAAGCTGCCCGCAAGGGAGCCGAGACAATGGCGAGTGGCGCTGAACGACTGCGTGCTGAAGCAGAACGCCTCACGGACGACGACGGGATGAAAGACGCCACTGAACGAGCGACTAAAGAAGCCAAAAAAGCCGGCGAGGTAATTCGCAATGCAGCCGGAACCGCCGGCAAGAAAGCGGGCGAAGTCTTTGAAGACGCGAAAACTTACTACGAGCAAGCATCGAAGGTCTACGACACCAGCGCCAGGCTGACGCGAGCTTCGACTGCGGCGACTGCGGGCGTATTGAAGGCGAAGGATTGGGTTAAAGCAAATCCTGGCAAAGCTGCCGCAGTTACTTTTTCTTTGGTGTTAGGTGTCCGTCTCGGAGCTTCGTTCCCGGGCCTGGATTCAATTCTGCTTGGCTCGCATCCACATTGGCTGACACATTCAGCACTTCCTGTTTGGGGTCTCAAGAAAGCGAGTGACAAGTTCGACAGCTACTTGCGCAAGCAGGAGGAGCTGATTGCAGCGGGTCAATTGACCGAAGCCGAACGGGAGCGCGTTGAGTTCCAACGCAAGATAACAAAGTACGTTGGCGCTCCTTTGTTGGGAGCTTTCAGTTGCGCCGCTGGGGCTGCGATGTTTGCGCAGATTGTGCAGCCGGGCGCGATCACAGGCGCCCCGATCAGTTGGCTACTGGGCGGCAATCCATTTCTCGATGGCGTCTGGTTGTTCGCGAATGGCGTGATTTGTTTCCACCAGGGCTACAAGTTCTTCATGATTGCTCTCGCCGATCAAGATGAAGTGCAACGCGTGGTACGTGAGATTAAGGGGCTACTGCCGGCCGCCGCGACTAGTTAAATCAAGTCACTTGGGGACGAATCAAATCGAAGTCACTTTAGGTCCATGTGCTTTATGGGAACAAGCCTGTGGCCTAACATATCAACTCCCGCCTGGCTTTGTTCCAACACGATGTAACCAATCAAAGGCTCGTAGATTCCATCTTCGGGTTTCATATCCACAAACAGGACTTCGTTAAAGATTGGTCGAAATCCTTCAAGCTGGATTCTAACAGGTCCTCGAATTTCTCCTTCCACTGCCTCTTGAGTAGCGGTTTCCAGAGTTATGTTGTCAAGGATCTCCAGATCTCCAAGCCGATCTTTCCAAGCGTTTGGCAGAACCATGAAAGATGCGCCAGTATCGACGAGGGCATCGCAGCGCAACGCAATAGATGGATCGGAAATACTTGTAATGGTCACCGATGAGACTATTCTGCCCATCACTCCTCCTCCGGTATCAGGTTAAATTCCAGATAATAATAATCAACCAGGAACTCTACACGCGAGCTCATAAAAGTTAGTTAGGTTGCGAGCGCCCGAGCATTCCTCATGTAATCGTGATCGGGAAGGGCCAGAACGAAAGCGCGAATACAAGCAACGTGAGAATGGCTATCCAGATTCTTTTAGCGCCCAGTGGCTCCATCACCTGAGGCTGCGGATGTCTCACCCGTAGCATCACCGCCAACAATATTGTGTAGAGAAACCCGCTCGGGCTGCTGTGCCAGAACCAACCGAGTAATGAGAGCGTTGCCATGCTGATGAACGCAAGGCGACCAACCCATTGATGCGTTCTCTTCCCAAACAATGCAAAGATCCCGTGCCCGCCGTCGAGTTGGCCCACCGGCATCAAATTCAAACTGGTAACGATTAATCCAATCCACGCTGCCATGTACCAGGGATTAGTCGGCGAGTACGGACTTAGCGGCACATGCAGCAGGCGAGCAAGCAGGCGAATCAGCAGCGGGTCATTAAAGAAAATCTCGTTACCCTGAGGAGCTATCGGCGGCCCCATCGACAGCACCCCGATTACCGCAATCGGGATCAAAGCCACAAAACCAGCCAACGGACCGGCCAGGCCGATGTCGAATAGAGCTCGCCGCGTCGGAATCGGAGCTTTGATCTTTATGAAAGCGCCGAAGGTTCCAGCGAGGATCAAGGGCGGGGCCGGGATGAAAAACGGCAGTGTCGCAGCGACACCGTAACGAAGACAGGCAAGGTAGTGCCCCATCTCGTGCGCGAGAAGAATCGTGAGCAGGGCGGCCGAAAAAGTCACTCCCTGAATCAGGACGTGAGGGTTATGAAATGTGTAGCTAACCAACTTGCCGACAGTCGCAAGGTACACGTGCGGAATGTAGAGAATCCAGCCAAGCACCGTGTTTGGCTCCGCCAGGTCCACTTCCTGACTCGGTCCCATTATCCCTGCAAACGTGGTTGTGATTATGGTCAGCAGCAACAGGAACGAATGACGCACCCACTCTTTAGCCGTAGGCCTTAACGCCGAGCGACTCGCCGCTGGTTGCATCGGCTCGTTAAATGAAGGAATTGCGTGAACTGATTCTGCCATGACTGCTCTTAACAAACTTAAGGCTAGAGTCTGGATGCTCTGCATCAGATTCTAGCCTCAAGATTGACTGGCTAACTAATTGACTCAGTGGATCTACTTACTCCGGAGTGCCGCCGTCGCCGTTCGCTTCTTCGCCGTCGTGCCCTTGTAATTCTTTTCCTGGCTTAAACCGGATGGTCTTTCCCGATGGAATCGCAACTTCCTCGCCAGTGCGCGGGTTGCGACCGACGCCACGCTTGCGTGGTTTCACGACAAAGACGCCAAAGCCACGCAACTCGATGCGCTCGCCGCGTGTCAGCGCTTCTTTCATCGAATGAAAGAGCGCATCTACCGCTTGCTCAGCTTTCATTTTAGGAACGCCGGTGCGATCGGCCACCCGGTTGATGATGTCTAGTTTAATCACAGTTTGGGTCTCCGGTTTTGGTTTCAGCGCCCCCTTGAGGTCTGCTCGTCGTGCGGGGATGATAGAGATGCGCAGCAAACGCTGTCAAGGAAGTTGGTAAATAGATTAGTGGGTCGGTTTGAGATGCCACGGGCTTGTCCCGTGGTACTCACGATGAGAAGCTACAAAAAGTCCGGTTGCGATTAGGGGGATGCCACGGGCTTGTCCCGTGGTAATCACGAGGAGAAGCTACAAAAAGTCCGGTTGCGATTAGGGGGGATGCCACGGGCTTGTCCCGTGGTTTCTCACGCTCACTGCTACTGGAAAGCTTCGAATCAGTAGCCAGCGTGAAGTACCACGGGCCAAGCCCAGGGCATCCCAGCAGGTTGCGCGCAAGGCGGGAAGCGGGAGGCGGGAGGCAGGAAAGCTCTGCCTCTTCGCCTTGATCTGATGAGAAGTCCGAGGAGTGCTGCAATGTTAATTCGAAAGTTGGTCGTTCGACCCAGCATGGCATTAGCATTAGTTGCGTGTCTGATATGGCTGGCGATTCGGAGTGGTCGTCAGCTTCGTTAGCATTCCCTTTCTCAATCTACAGCGTCACCGCACTTGAGAGGCGGCAGGGCTGGTTTTAACCATTCAAGTTGGCTGCACAGCTCGCGGTGGATCAGCTCGAGGTGAGGAAGGGTTGCTTGCGCCCGCTCAAGTTGAAATAGCTCTCAGGCAACGGAAAAGCTTCAAGCATCCCCCACAATTCGTTGCTGTTCCACATTGAATGCTGGCTAAACTTGAGCGGGCGCAAGCAACCCTTCCTAACCTCAGCTGATCAATCTTGAGCTTGCATTCTCAGCTCGAGTAACCAATAGCATGCCTCACGCTTATCGATCCATCCTGTTAACGTTCACGCGCGGCTAGTCAGTGGTCAATTCCCAGCGCCAGCCTTCATATTTTTCGAAGAATCTTCAACGAAAACTAGTTTGACAATGCGTCAAGTGAAAGCTAACCTCGATTGGCTAGCACTGACGTCAGCGGTTCAGATTGGTTCGGAATATGTTTGGATTCAAGAAGCATCGCGCGCCTGCGTTCGGCGATATCCAGGTTGAAGACGACCAGGACATTCAAGTCCACTCGCCCCATGACTCTTCGCGAGGAAACCTGTGGGCGGAAGGTCGATTGTTGTTGCGCGACCTTATCTTCGCGTTGATGCTCGCGGCATTGATGGTTGTTTTTGTAGTGCAGCCCGTCAAAGTTGAAGGAACTTCGATGTTGCCGCGACTGCACGACGGCGAGCGAATCTTTGTTAATAAGCTCGTTTACTATGACGAGTATAGCTGGGCGCCAAAAATCGATCGAGGTGACATAGTAGTCTTCTGGTTTCCCGACGATCCGTCCAAGAGCTATATCAAACGTGTCATTGGATTGCCGGGAGATATGGTTGAAGTCCACGAAGGGCTCGTACGTTTGAATGGCCAGGACCTGCATGAGACTTACCTCGATCCGCGGCTGAACCTTTCACATCGAACCCAACCAGCGGTTTTAGTAAAGCGCAATTATTACTTTGTGATGGGCGACAATCGAGACAATTCGAGTGACTCGCGCATCTGGGGATTGGTGCCCAAGAAGTATGTTTATGGAAAAGCGCTCCTGCGGTATTGGCCGTTGAATAACGCTAGTGTGATTCATCACGAAAACGTATCGCCATCCGTACCACCGCCGGTTGGCTATGGTCCGGAGTATCCCGAAGGACAGTGAGGCGATTGCGGATTGGTGAATGCGGATTGCTGATTGCAATTTGGGATCTGATTTGAGATCTGAGATCGTGTCTGTGTTGAGATTTTGAAACTAGAAACATGAGATCAGACTTGAATCACCAATCCGACATCAGCAATCTGAAATCGCGAGGTCATGATGCTTGATTGGCTGCGGATGCTTTTGATGGTGTTCTACGCACCGGGTCGCGCGCTCCGAGAAGTGCGTGACCGAGCCAGTCTCGCGCCCGCCGGATTGTTGGCGCTGATTTGTCAGGTAGCCTTCCTCGTTCTTCTTTGCGCAATGTTTCTCAGGGGGATCATAAGTCCCTTCCGCCCCATGTCGCTTGTCCTGCTCCTGTTTCAATCGGCAGGCTGTCTGCTCTTCATCGCCTTCATCTTTGTTCCTGTCGTCATCCTCCTGCAAAATCTGTTTGAGCGTCGCGGCAGCTATCGCCTGATAATGCAGCAGGAGTTTTCGACAGTGGTTGCCACGCTCTTTCTTGGTTGGGCTGCAGCAAACCTAATTTCGCTTTTGCTTACCATTGCCGGTCAACTCAGTGGAGTCTTACCGGCGATGGGGCGCGACACTTTCAACTCCTTCCTCCTGCAAAAAGATCAAATGGCGCCCGAAGCGCTGCAACGGGTGCAAGCCTTTCTGAATCCACCGGCATTTTCTGCATTTGTGGCGTTGATGATAATGGTGGGGATTTTCGGTATCTGGTGTGTGGCTGGTCTGCGCATTGTTTTCCGAATTTCGTGGGCTCGAGCTTTGGCGATCGTCGTCATTACCTTTGTCGTGCTTTTCCCCGCGTTCTTTTTCCTGCAACCGCTCTTCAGCATGATCCTCGCGTCGCCGTTCCTTTTGTTGATGGCGTTCTTTTTGCTGCGTGGTTATGTAGGCGAGCTGACTCGACAACAGCGGGCGCGCGCTTCATTCAAACAGAATCTCGAGGCGGCCACGCTCAATCCGGCTGACGCGTCAGCGCATTACAACCTGGGACTGATCCATCAACAACGTGGAGAGCTCGATGCCGCGCGTGAACGATTCGAGCGGGCCGTGCAGATCGACGATGAAGAGGTGGATGCTCATTATCAGCTGGGCCGTCTTGCTCGACAGCAAAAACGCTGGGCAGATGCAATTAAGAACTTCGAACAAGTGGTAGCCAGGGATCAATCGCATTCGCAGTATGAGATTTGGAGAGAAGTCGGGGCTACCTACATCGCCGCTGGTCAATTCGAAGATGCCCGCAGTGTACTGGAACGTTTTCTTGAACATCGAGAATCTGATCCTGAAGGACTTTACTTGATGGGGCGAGCTGAAGCGGGACTGGGCCACAACCGCGAGGCTACCAGCATGATGGAGGCCTGTATCAATGCCGTTAAGACCGCGCCGGCTTACAAGTATCGTTTGGAGAAGCGTTGGTTGAATGAAGCGCAGCAATTCATGAAAAGCATCCGCCAGGAAGCGCTGGGGAGACAGTAGGCAGTACATTGTTCTTGGTTCTTTGTTCTTAGTTCTTTGTGCTTGACCGAAGGGATCAAGCAGGATTTCACTCAAGGACCAAACCAAGCACAAAGTACTGCGGGCGAACTTGGTTCTTTGTTCTTAGTTCTTTGTGCTTGACCGAAGGGAATCAAGCGGGATTTCACTCAAGGACCAAGAACCAAGCACAAAGTACTGCGGGCGAACTTGGTTCTTTGTTCTTAGTTCTTTGTGCTTGACCGAAGGGAATCAAGCAGGATTTCACTCAAGAACCAAACCAAGCACAAAGTACTGCGGGCGAACTTGGTTCTTTGTTCTTAGTTCTTTGTGCTTGACCGAAGGGAATCAAGAAGGACTCCACTCAAGCACAAAGAACTAAGAACAAAGTACAAAGAACAAAGTACTCCAAGTCACATCTGCCTTGAGTATGAAAAACAAGACAAGACTTGCAATCCTTGGGTTAGAAGACGGCCGCGTTTTTCGCGGCCGTTCGTGGGCTGCACCGACTGAATCGTGCGGCGAGATAGTCTTCAATACGTCAATGACTGGCTATCAGGAAGTTCTCACCGATCCGTCTTACGCCGGCCAAATCGTCTGTATGACTTATCCGCTGATCGGAAATTACGGAGTAAACAAAGCTGATGCTGAGTCTGCGCGTCCGTGGGTCGAAGGCTTCGTAGTTCGCGAGGCGAGCCGCGTTGCTTCGAACTGGCGCTCAGAAGAAACTCTGACGGAATATTTGACTCGCTGGAACATCGTCGCCATCGAAGGCATCGATACTCGAGCACTCGTCCGACATATTCGCGACAAAGGCGCCATGCGAGCTTGCCTTTCTGCCCTCGATACCGACGAAGCGAGCGTCGTGGAAAAAGCCCGCCAATCTCCATCGATGGAGAACCGTGAATTGGCCAGCGTAGTTACGACCAAAGAACCGTACGAGATTCCGGCAGTGAGTTCCGAACGGTACCACGTCATCTGCTATGACTTTGGAGTCAAGCGAAACTCTTTGCGCCAGCTGGCCGAAGCTGGTTGTCGCGTTACGGTCGTTCCTTCGGACACAACTGCCGCCGAAGTCCTCGCGATGAAGCCAGATGGAGTTTACCTCTCGAATGGGCCGGGCGACCCAGCCTCGATGACAGCTGAAGTTGAGGAAGTCCGCCAAGTGGCTGAATCCGGCACGCCCACGTTTGGAATTTGTTTTGGGCATCAGTTGCTGGGACGCGCCTTCGGAGGGCGTACTTTCAAACTGATGTTTGGACATCGAGGCGGCAATCAACCCGTGAAAGATCTAAGTTCAGGGAGCGTCGAGATCACTGCACATAATCATGGATTTGCCGTCGTCGCGGACAGTCTTCCCGCTGAAATGGAAGTCACTCACGTTAACCTCAATGACAATTGTGTCGAAGGCATGCGACACCGCACGCTGCCGATTATTTCAGTTCAATATCACCCGGAAGCCGCGCCTGGCCCGCACGACGCCGCTCACCATTTTGGACGATTCATCGACTTGATGGAAAAGTCCGCCGCCTAAGAGTCCGCAATTGCCGGAATATGTTGATCGAGACTTCGTGAGTGCTTAGAGACACAGCTAACGAGCGAATGCGTTCGTTGCTTACCTAATTCTTCGATGGTATAAGTGAAAGCATGTCGGCTAATAGTAAGACAGTCGAAGGCATTTTTCGCGATGGCAAGGTCGAGCTCCTTGAAACGCCCGATGATGTCGGCGAGGCACGTGTTCTTGTGACATTTTTGTCCGACGGTGCTGTAGATCTCGCTGCTCGGGGAATCGACGAAGCTCAAGCAGCCGACCTCAGAGCTCGGCTGCGTACGTTTTCTGAAGACTGGGACCGGCCAGAAATGGATGTTTACGATGCCATATAGGCGCGGGGATGTTGTTCTTGTACTCTTTCCCGAATCTAACCTTCGTTCGGCAAAGCGCCGGCCTGGACTTGTTATTCAAGCAGATAAGTTAAATACAGGACTTGCCCAGACGATAGTTGCGATGATCACGAGTAACCTTTTGCGCGACGGGCATTCTAGTCGCGTAAGAATAAGCCGAGACTCTGCTGAGGGAAAAGGGGCCGGTCTCCTGACGGAATCGGTGGTGATGACTGACAATCTCGCGACGGTCCGTGAAAAGGAAATCGATCGGACACTAGGCTATTTGAGCGATATGAATAAGGTCGATGCTGCGCTGCGTCATACTTTGCTCCTACCTTAAACCCTAGTGTTGACGGCGCTTGAGGTTGATCCTCTTCCGGTGATGAGTTCCTTTGGTTTCGTTTTAAGGAAGAGCTGACTTTGCGAACTGGTTTTTTCCTTCTGGCCCTCCTAACCGGTCGAGTTCGTTTATTTGGTTTTGGTAAATCAGCAGTGTCGGATGCGTAAGGTCCTTTGGCTTGGCTGGGCGGTTGGGCGCTTTGCTGATAGGCCGCAGCCTCAGCGGCAGCCACAGCATTCTCAAGTCTGCGTTGACTGAGTGAGAGCCTTTCTAACTGCGCGACTACACCCGCCTTTTCCGTTTCCAGTTGTCGTCTTCGTTGTTCACGCAAGTCTTCAGGACGCGTGCTGCCAACTCCCGCCAGGCTGTTTTGAATGTTCTCCGGCTTCAATGCTTCATCGAGTGTTTGCAGGCGTAACTGCAAATCAGTTTGCTGAGTTTTGACTTCAGCGAGTTGAGCTCGCAAACCTGCCGCCACCTCGGCAGCATTTTGTGCCTGTGCCGAAACGACTAACAATAAACAGCACGCAGTGATCAGTATGATTCGAAGCATGGCTCCATTCTAAACCCTGATCGCCTGAGACTGTGTTCAGTAACGAAAATTCAACAGAATTGACTTGAAAGAGTGGGATCTCTCGTCGTTACAACGAAGAAAATCGAACGAGCAAAGTGGGATTGATTACTTATTCCTCTTCTACGTCTTCAGGAAGTTGCAACTCGCCGGTGGTCAGGTCCGGACGCTCCCTGGCCATCTCGGCGGGAGTTGTATGCGAGGTAGGATGTTGAACAACTGCAACTGATGAATCCACTGCTACCGTCTGTGCCAATGGCACGATAGGGGGAGTTTCGTTCGTTGCATCGCTATCTGGCTCGAGCAGATCTGCCAGGCCCTCACTGCCGCGATGTTCCATCCAATGGCGATAGCTTACCGTAGCGACGGCAACGACTGGAATTGCCAGGAACACACCGGCAACGCCAGCCAACTTCTCGCCGCACAAGATCGCGAGAATAATTGCCAGCGGATGCAAGTGAATGCCATGGCCAATCAGCTTTGGATAAACAATGTAGTCCTGCACAATTCGCAGCACACCCAGGAATATCAGAACTATCAGTGCCGAGGTTAGACCTGAGTGGAAGACGGCAATCAGTGCAGCGATAATTCCTATCAACACCGGGCCCAGCATCGGAACAAACTCAAACAACCCGGCGATGAGTCCAAGCACCAGCGGGCTCGGCAATCCCATCACGGCAAATCCACCCGCACAAACGGCGCCGATGAATAGCGATGCCGTCAGCTGAGCTCGAATATAGGCAGCGAGTGTGCTGTTGACGTCCTGGAAAAACTCATCTCCCCGCCAACGCCAGCGGCCTCGAGGCAACATTTGCAAGGCTGAGCGGCGGAAGCTGTTCGCATCCTTAAGCAGGAAGAAACTAAGAATCGGGATCAGCACTAACCACGGAATGAAAACGACCCAGCTCGCTATGGTCGACAAAACGAAGGTGGCAGTTTCGCCAATCTTTTCCACCATACCAGGGACAGCATTGTTGATAGCGTCGACGATCGAAGCCGGCATCCGGTGCTGCGTGAGGTACTGGTTGAATTGCTGAGTCCTGCTGCTAAAAGCCTTCCCATAGCTTTGGGCTTGTTCTGAGAACTGCGGGAACTGATTCACCAACTGAGGAACTATGAAGTAGATCACTCCGAGTATGCCGACCAGGATTAACAAATAAGCGAGCGCAATTGCCCCTACGCGGGGAATTATTAAACGTCGCCCTTTCACGTAGATGGGGCGGTGCAAAACCTCGACGAGCGGTGCGACGAGATACGCAAAGAAGATCGAAAGGACGACCAGCAGGATGATGCTCGTGAGTTTGAGGAGCACCACCAGAACGCCGCCTACGGTGAGAATGACGAGGATGACGCGCAGTATGACCCTGATCGGTGGCCATGAGTGGTCGATATCCCGAAGGGCGGGTTGGTCGCTGCGTATTGGTGCCGTAAATTCGTTAGATTGATTGCCCACTAGGTGCCTGTGTAGCGATGCAGCCGATCGATGACGCCGCCCACCGCCACCATTTCTGACGGAGTTAGATTTTGGAATTCAACACCAAAAGTGTCAGCAGTCGCGTGATGTACGACTTCACCGCGTAACGTAAAAGCGTCTTCACAATCAAGCAACAAGAGATCGAGATGGTCGCCGATTTGTACATTGTCGCAAGCGGGCAGATTGCGGACGCGCACACCGCCGATGCTGATGTCATCAGGTTCACCTAACCCGATTGATTCCTGCAGGCTCGCATCGTCAATGGCAAGAGTTAAACCGGAGCCGACAAAATAGCGCGGATACCTGCGCCGCTCCTGCCAGTTCGTGCTGCTTTCGATATGGGAAATCGACATCTGAAGTTCCTCAAGTTGGGGGTTAACTTGTTACTGTTCCTCCTCGTCATCTTCCTCTTCTTCGCCCTCAACGGGTGGCGGAGGTGTGACGCGTGGCGCGGCGGGCTCCCAAATCATGCCCTTCCATTCGTCTGATTGATCGAGGAGTTGCAGTGCGGCCAATGGGTGACCAGGATTTCGTTCGATGCGGAGCACTTCCGTGACAACCGCCAGAGCCTTGCCATCCGAATCGTGCACTTCCAACATCACCCGTCCGCCAACCTCAGGGAGGCGGCGCGGAAGGTGAACGAGAGTGCCTTCGGGTCCGATGTTTTCGGTAGTGCCCTCCGTTACGATATGCGTGCCGTCCGTTTCATCCCACTCAGCACGCACTTCAAGAGCCGCGAGGTAACGTGGTCCAGAACGATGATCTGTTTCGAGGTGACTGTTCATGTTGGTTCGCTCTCGACTGTAGGCGCTGGAGAACGGCCGTCGCGAAAGTGGTAGCAGTTTATAACGATTTCCCTCAGGGGTGGTAGAAATTTGGGCACCAGCCTGCGAAGCAGGCGACAGCATAAAGCCTGGGGTGGAGCGAAGCGGAACCCCAGGAACAGTATTGGCAGTTAATTCAAGCCCTGCGGAGCGGGCGGGCAGAATTATTGAGGCGCTACTTTTCTATCGCCCGCTACCCGGGCTCTCGGCTTCATGTTCGCTGTTCCCTGGGGTTCCGCTTCGCTCCACCCCAGGCTTTATGCTGTCGCCTGCTCCGCAGGCTGAACCAAGAACTTTTTCTATTCTTCATCGGTGCGCAGCTTTTCAAGCACGGAAAAGTCCTCGAGCGTGGTCACATCTCCAGCAACTGAGCCGCTGGTCGCAATTTCACGCAAGAGTCGCCGCATGATCTTTCCCGACCTTGTCTTTGGCAAGGCATCCGAAAAACGTATTTCGTCAGGCCTGGCAAGCGCACCAATCTCTTTGGCAACGTGAGCCCGCAAAGTTTCTTTCAACTCGTTTGTCGCCTGTTGCGTACCCTCGAGCGTTACGAAAGCAACTATGGCTGAGCCTTTGAGCTCGTCTGGTCGGGCTACGACTGCAGCTTCAGCGACGGCCTGATGAGAAACCAACGCACTTTCGACCTCGGCCGTTCCTAATCGATGTCCGCTGACGTTAATAACATCATCGATTCGACCCATAATCCAGAAGTAGCCATCCTGATCTCGGCGAGCGCCGTCGCCAGCGAAATAAACTCCCGGGATTTGTGACCAGTATTGCTGGCGGTAACGCTCATCGTCGCCCCAAATGGTTCTGAGCATCGCTGGCCACGGCTTGGTAATCACGAGATAACCGCCTTCGTTGGGGCCGACCGGCTTGCCATCGCGTGTCATTACATCTGCCGCGATGCCTGGAAAAGCCATCGTGCCCGAGCCCGGTTTTGTCGCTGTAGCTCCGGGCAATGGACTGATCATGATTGCACCGGTTTCGGTTTGCCACCAGGTGTCAACGATCGGACAGCGCCCCTTGCCGATGATCTCGCGATACCACATCCACGCTTCGGGATTAATTGGTTCGCCCACAGTTCCGAGCAGGCGAAGACTGGATAAGTCATGCTTCAAGGGCCATTGTTCCCCCCACTTGATGAAGGCCCTGATAGCCGTGGGAGCCGTGTAAAGTATGTTGACGCGATGTCTCTCGATGATGCTCCAGAATCGATCCGGCTCGGGAAAATTCGGAGCGCCTTCATACATCAAGGCGGTGGCGCCATTAGATAGCGGTCCATAAACGACATAGCTGTGTCCGGTCACCCAGCCGATGTCGGCGGTGCACCAATAAATGTCTTCGTCTTTCAGATCAAAAATCCATTTTGACGTGAGGTGTGCCTGCAGAAGATAGCCGCCCGTCGTGTGTAGTATGCCTTTCGGTTTCCCGGTCGTGCCCGACGTGTAGAGAATAAAAAGCGGGTGCTCACTTTCGAGTGGTTCAGCCTCGCAGTTGGCGTCGACTGTTTCCATCAACTCGTGCCACCAATAATCACGCCCTGGCTGCATCGGCACATCACTGCCGGTCCGGCGCACGACAATGCTGGCGATGACTGAAGGTGTCTCGCGCAGAGCTTCATCAACGGCAGCTTTTAGTTTCACTTCGTTGCCGCGTCGCCAACCGCCATCCGCAGTTACAACTACCTTGCAGCTGGCGTCGTTAATTCGATCGATCAAAGCTGCGCTTGAGAATCCGCCAAAAATTACTGAGTGGGTGGCGCCGATGCGCGCGCAGGCAAGCATCGCAATCGCAAGCTCGGGAATCAGCGGCATGTAAAGCGCAACTCGATCGCCTTTGGTTACGCCGGCCCGTTTCAAAACATTTGCGAACTTGCAGACTTCGGTGTGAAGCTGCTGGTAAGTCAGAGTACGTTTGTCCCCGGGTTCACCTTCCCAAATCAAAGCTGCTTTGTTTCGACGCCAGGTAGTGAGGTGTCGATCAAGACAGTTGTACGAGATGTTAAGTTCGCCGCCGAGAAACCATTGCGCGTGAGGCGGCTCCCACTTCAATACTGCGTCCCACTTCTTGAACCAATGTAGCTCCTCTGCCATGCGTGCCCAGAAAGCTTCGGGATCGGCTGCGGCTTCGCTACGGAGGCCTTCAAGTTCCTGCATCGACTTAATGTGGGCGCGCTCAGAAAATGCTGATGATGGCGAAAAGCGACGTTCCTCGTGCTGCAGAGATTCAATGTTGGTTGTGCCTGTGGACATGCTGTCTCCGGGAGGTTGATTTTCCTCAGTATCATACATCAGGACAGCTGACACCGGGGCTGCGCCGCGTGAAAGTCTAAAACTAACGAGCCACAGATGGACACTGATCACACAGATCTAAAATCAATTCGTTAGATCTGTGTCATCCGTGTTCATCTGTGGCTGATTAGCCTTGGCGAACTTGCCGCGACCGACCTATAACGCGAGCGAGGCTGACTGAGCTTTGCGAGGCGCTGACACCGGGGCTGCGCCGCATGAAAGTCTAAAACTAACGAGCCACAGACGAACACTGATCACACAGATCTAAAATCAATTCGTTAGATCTGTGTCATCCGTGTTCATCTGTGGCTGATTAGTTTTGGTGACTG
>Ga0134125_10000318_pt1 | contig 66607 bp, 56 predicted proteins | sample KB31751_FD_96464 | JGI IMG/M metagenome (GOLD analysis project Ga0134125, IMG submission 96464) | Terrestrial soil microbial communities with excess Nitrogen fertilizer from Kellogg Biological Station, Michigan, USA - KB3-175-1 | ecosystem: Environmental > Terrestrial > Soil > Unclassified ... | reverse complement strand
GCCGCTCACACGCCTTCACGTAGGAAAAATCCTCGGTACAGAGGAGCCGCGCGAGGATTTCCCCGATCGGCAGGAGTAACACCTCGGGGGAGCGCCAGTGGCGCGCGACCTGCAACTCGAGAGCTGCCGGCCTGCCGCCCGGCCGCAGGACGACCCGGTGATAGGCTTCGTCTCGGCCGAGCAGTCGGTTCAACGGCTCCAGCTCCTCGAGACCCGCCAGTTCAAGAGCACGGCCCTTGTGCGTCAGCACGAATCCTCGGAACCATTCACGCAGACCCCTCGCCTGACGGGCGATCTCATCGAGCTCACCGGAACCGGCTTGCGCCTGAATCTTCCTGAGCACCTCCGCGGGCACGAGCTGCGCCTGCTCGAGCCAGCTCAGCAACCCCGCACCGTCGTCGATCCAGTCGATGGTCGTATCAGCCGGCGTCGCCACCGAGTTCAGGAAATCCAGTCCCGGCGCATCGCCGACGAAGATCGCGGCACCGTGTCCGCCCATCAGTTCTCCCGCTGGCAGCGGAGTCTACCCCCCCGATGCAGCTCATTCATAACCAATCAAATCCCTCTTGACAAGTTACGGCCGCACAGTAACCATACAAGGCCTGTTTATACGGTTACTGCACAGCTGGAAACAGGAGGAAGGTGGCATGCCCTCGAACGACGCAAGCGTTGTGCTCGTGCATGGCGCCTGGGCCGATGGGTCGAGTTGGTCCCCGGTGATCGGCCCCTTGGCCGCCGCCGGCACTCGGGTGGTCGCGGACCACACCCCGGGCGTGATCGCGCCCTCGATCGTCGTCAGCATCATCCGCGAGGCGCTCGAAGCAACCGGGGTATCCACGGAGAGACTCCCATGACAACCCTGCGCTACCGCATCGCCGACGTCGACGGCTTCAGGATCTTCTATCGCGAGACAGGTCCCGTCGATGCGCCGAAGCTCCTGCTGCTGCACGGCTTCCCGAGCGCGAGTCACATGTTTCGCGACCTCATGCCGCTCCTGGCCGATCGTTTCCACATCGTCGCTCCCGACTTACCGGGGTTCGGCCGTTCCGACATGCCGGGACGCGGCTACACCTTCGAGCGGATCGCGGACACCATCGGCCGCTTCACGGAAGTCGTCGGCTTCGATCGCTTTGCCCTGTATGTCTTCGACTACGGCGCTCCGACGGGCTTCCGTCTTGCCCTCGCACACCCCCAGCGGATCACCGCGCTCGTGTCGCAGAACGGCAATGCCTACGCGGAGGGCCTGAGCGATGGCTGGAATCCGATCCGTGCGTACTGGGAAGACGCTTCGCCCGCTCGTCGCGACGCGCTTCGCGCGTTCCTGAAGCCTGAGACGACCATCTGGCAGTACACGCACGGCGTTCCCGATGCAGCGGCCGTATCACCGGACGGCTACTCGCTCGACAACTTCTATCTCTCCCGGCCGGGCGCCGATGAGGTGCAGCTGGACCTGTTTCGTGACTACCGCAGCAATGTAGCCCTTTATCCGGCCTTTCAGAGCTACTTCAGGACTTACCGGCCGCCATTCCTCGCAGTGTGGGGCAAGAACGATCCGTTCTTCCTGCCGGCAGGCGCCGAGGCGTTCAAGCGCGATATCCCCGGCGCGATCGTGAAATTCCTGGATACGGGTCATTTCGCGCTCGAGACCCACGCCGCCGAGATCGCGGCGGCCATGCGCGAATTCCTGACCTCAGCCTGAGCTCCCCGCCTTGGCGCAAAGCTCGGCGCGGGTGGAGAGCGGCGGTAATTCCGGCGCATCCAACCCCTGGAAAGGATCGCGCCACGCGTCGATGGCCTCGAGCTGCCGATACCAACGGTCGACCGAAGGATAGTGATGGAGCGGCAGTCGAGCGACATCGTTGAAGGGCAGGAACGCGGCCATTCGAAAGTCGGCATAGGAAACGGTGTCTCCGACCAGCCACGGCCGGCCGGATAGCTCCGCTTCGAGGATGGCCGCTCCCGTCCCGAAGCGCCTCAGCCCCTCCGCCACCTTTTCTTCGTCGATCGGGCCCAGCCCATAGCGCTGCTTGGTCCCGCGCTCGAAATGCACGATGTCGCAGGCTCGCATGAAGTTTTCCTTGCCCCAACTGATCCAGCGGATCATGTCGGGCTCATCATCGCCCGTACGCCAGAAATCCGAGCGCGCCGCACGCGAAAGGCGGCAGGCGATGGCGTCGGCCTCCCAGAGACTCTTTCCCGACGCCACGAGGATGGGCAGCGAGAGATTGGGATTCAGCGGACGAAACCGTTCCGCCTGCCCCGGCGCGAAGGGCGCGCCCCATTCGAATTCCATCTGAACGGCCAGATGGCGGGCGACCGCCAGCGCCAGGCGGGGATTGGGATTGCGGCTGAAGAACAGTTTCACCGCTCAGGCCGCGGGCGAGGAGCGCATCCCGTCGACGTCGGCAAGATCGTCGTCGGCCGGAGCGCGCGCGGGCTGGACTTCCTCCTGCCGCGCCACCGGGTTGAATCCGCCGGACTGCTTGTGCCAGAGCTCCGCGTATAAGCCGCCCTGGAGCAGCAGCTCCGCATGTGATCCGTCTGCGACGATAACGCCACGATCCAGCACGATGAGACGGTCCATGTCCATCACCGTGCTCAGGCGGTGAGCGATGGCAATCACCGTCTTGCCGGTCATCGCGTCCTTCATGGCCTGCTGGATCATCTGCTCGCTGTGACTGTCGAGAGCGCTCGTCGCCTCATCGAGCAGCAGAATCGGCGCATCGCGCAGGATCGCCCGCGCGATGGCGATGCGCTGCCGCTGGCCGCCGGAGATTTTGATGCCGCGCTCGCCAACCAGCGTGTCATATCCCTGCTCGAGCTCGACGATGAACTCGTGCGCATGCGCGCGCTTGGCGGCCTCGATCACCTCCTCGTCCGTTGCGTCGGGCCGTCCGTAGCGGATGTTCTCGAGGAGGCTGCGGTGGAAGAGATTCGTATCCTGCGGAATGAGGCCGATGGACCCGCGAAGGCTCTCCTGGGTCACCTGGCGGATATCCTGACCGTCGATCTTGATGACGCCTGAAGTCACGTCATGCATGCGCATCAGCAGGCCCATCAGGGTGGTCTTGCCTGCACCGCTCGGACCGACCAGGCCCACGCGCTGGCCGGGCGGGATATAAAGGTCGAACTCATTGACGATGTTGCGCGATCCGCGCCCGCGGCCGCGCGGCTCGTAGGCGAAGGCAATGCGCTCGAAGTGAATCGCACCGCGTGTAACCGCCAGCGTCGCCGCCCCAGGCTGGTCCCGGACCGTCGCCGGCACGATCAGCGTCGCGATGCTCTCCTGCGCGGAGCCCAGCTGATCGTAGAAGTCCGGGATACGCTGCCCCAGGTTATAAGCCGTCTGCAGCAGATACCCTGTGAGCCCCGTCACCATGACGAAGTCTCCCGCGGTCATGCGGCCGTGCACCCAGCCGTAGAGCGCACCGCCGACGAAGCCGAGCCACATGAGGATATCCAGGACGTACTGCGAGCAACGCAGACGCACCACGGAGCGGTAGAGGGCCATGCGCCGGTCACGCTCTTCGCCCGTGTATCGTGTCAGCTCGTGATCCTCGAGCGATTGATTCGCAAAGCAGAAGACGTTCCGGACGTTCGTGATGACGTCGACGATCCGGCCAGTCACGGCGGCGCGCGTCTCATTGTTCGCGCCCGCGCGCCTCGCGCACTCGCGTCCGAGGAGCAGGCTGCCGGTGAAATAGACGACGATACCCAGCGCGGCGGCGGCGCAGAACGTCGGGCTGGCAATGTAGAAATATGCCGCGACGAAGATGAAGAACATCGCGCCCGGAATGAAGTCGAACACCGTCATGTCGAACAGCATCAGCATCTGATCGGGCAGCATGACGGCGCGATGCGCGATCTTCCCGGAGAGCGTGCTCTCGAAGTACGCGGGCGAGAGGCGCTGCGCGTAGGCGAACACCTCCTCCTTGATGCGGATCAGCATGGGCGAGCGCGTGTGGTAGGAGCAGAACCACATGGCTGCATCGCAGAAGAAGCGTGCCGCCACCAGCGCGGCAAACAGGACGAACGGCTTCGTCAACGCTCTGCCGGCATCATGCACCGGTCCGTGCAGGCTGAGGACCGTGTCGGTCAGCTGCTTGGTCGCAAAGGCGATGGAGGCGAAAATCGCCCGCCCCAGCACCGGGAAGGTGAGCAATCCCAGGCAGCCCCAGCGAAACTGCCGCCCGAAATATAGGAAGAAGCGGCCGAGGCGGTTTGGCAGCGGAGGTGCGTTCATGCGGGAGCGTCAGGGCAGCGGTGCGCCGCTGCGGCGGCTCGATGGAGCGTGGACACCATGTCCACGCTCCTGCGAGCCTATTCGCTCCCGGTGCCGCTCGGCAAGTCGGGGCGCGGGGATTGTGGCGAGCTTCTCCGTTCAGCTCGTCGCAACCTGCCCCGTCCGCGCAGGCACCGCAGCCCGCGCGGACCCGTCTCAGGCTGCTTTCGCCATGGCGGCGACCCGCTCCCAGGTGGTTGCCTGGAAGCTCTTGCGCGCGGTCATGCGCGCGAGCCAATCCGGCAGGTTCGGGCGGTCCGCGATCAACTGCGTCCACTCCGGTGTCTGCGACATGAACTCCATGTGCGACGCCACCAGGATGTCTGCCAGCGATAACTGCGCCCCCGCGAGATAGGAGTTGCCGCCCAGGAGGCGCGAGAGCTCGCCGAAAACGAGATGCGCACGCGGCACCGCCTCGGCGATCGCAGCCTCATCCGCCGGCATTCCCAGGATTCGGGGCCGCACGATGCGCTGGAACGAGATGACGTTGCCGACACCCTGATGGAGATACCAATCGCATATCCCGAGAAACTGATCCATGCGGGCCGCGGCTTTCGGGTCGGCTGGAGTCAGGGCCGGCGCCGGCAACACTCGATCGAGATACCGCAGGATCGCCTGCGTCTCATAGAGCCTGAAGCCGTCATGCTCCAGCACGGGCACCCGGCCGAAAGGATGCATGGAGAGATACGGCTGGCTCTTGATCGAGCGCGGCTCGACCGCAACCAGCCGGAACGCGGCGTTCTTTTCGACGAGCGTGGCGAGAACTGAGCGCCCGAAAGGACTGCCGGGAATGCTGTGAACGACGAAGCTGGACATGACTCGGCTCCTCAGGCTTGATTGTCGGTATAGCGCGCATAGTGGCCGACGAAGGTCGGCCATCCGCCTCTGAGTTTCCCCGCGTAATCTTCCGCATCCGTTCCGTAGCGCTCGAGATTCCGATGCTCGAGCGTCACGCGCGTGCCACCGCCGGCCAGCGCCGCGAAGCTCAGTTCCACCTCGGTCAGGAAATCCGGGTCAAAGCGCCACTGGGCATTGAGCTGCCAGCCGAGCAGCACCCGCCCCGGCGGCTCCCACGCCAACACCCGACCCCATTGTGTCTCGTTGCCGGCGACATCGCGCTCGTACCAGCGCCCGCCCGGCCGCGGCTCGATCACGACATCCGCATGCGGATTGGGCGCCACGGTCTTCCCTTTCGGCCACCACTGACCCATTTGCGAGGTGAAGAGCTCGAATGCACGCGCGGGCGGCGCTTTCACTTCAACGCTGTGCACGACGGGGGCGACGCTCATTTGTCGGTTTCCTGTTCATGTTGTTCATCGGCGAATTCTTTGAAGGCGTCGAGTGCCGACGCCCAATGTGAGTCCAGCCAGCGACGCATGGCGGCAATCCCCCGCGGATCGAGACTGTAGATGCGGCGGGTGCCTTGTGAGATCTCACGCACCAGGCCCGCGTCCTTCAGCACCTTGAGATGCTGCGATACCGCGGGACGGCTGACGGGCAGACCACGCGCGAGATCCACGACGGCGGAAGGTTGCGCAGCCAGGCGCTCGAAAATGGCCCGCCGTGTCGGATCTCCCAGCGTTCCGAGGCTCTCGAGCGCACCGCTTCTGTAAGTCATGACTTACGGTAACCTATAACTTACCGACGTGTCAAGCCCTCGGGACGGACGCCCGATCCCGCGCCAGCGTCCAAGCCGCGGCGGCGAACACGAGCACGTTGGAGACGATCACCGGCTTCGAGGCGATCAGCATGCCAAAGGTCATCCAGAGCGCCGCGCCCAGCATCTGCAGGCCGCGCAACATCGCGGGCTTCGAGAAGAAATAGGACGCGACGAAAACAGTGGTCGCCATCCATCCCACGGCATCTGCGAGCGAGACGCTCGGTAGGCTCATCGACATTCACCCTGCGGCATGCGGCCGCCCTAAGCCCTTCGGATGCCCGCAGCGGCCTGGCGCGGACGGTTTCGTTCGATCTCGGGGCCTTCGATCTGAGGGGCACGGAATTGCGCATTGTAGAGCGCGTAGTAGGCTCCTTGCCGGGCCAGCAGCGCCTCGTGCGCACCTTGCTCGACTATGCGGCCGTCGCGCATCACCAGGATGAGGTCGGCATCGCGAATCGTCGACAGCCGGTGCGCGATGACGAAGCTGGTTCGGTTGGTGCGCAGCGCCGCCATGGCGTGCTGGACCAGCGTCTCGGTGCGCGTATCGACCGAGCTGGTCGCCTCGTCGAGAATCAGCAGCGCCGGACGGGTGAGGAATGCACGCGCAATCGTGATCAGCTGCTTCTGCCCGGCGCTGATGTTGCTCGATTCCTCGTTGATGACGGTGTCGTAGCCCTCCGGCAGGCTGCGCACGAAACGATCGACCGAAGTCGCCTTCGCCGCCGCCACCACCTCTTCGTCCGTTGCTTCGGGGCGGCCGTACCGGATGTTGTCGCGGATAGTGCCGTTAAAGAGCCATGCGTCCTGCAGCACCATGCCTATCCGCGATCGCAGCTCGTCCCGGTGCATGACCGCGATATCGATCCCGTCGAGAGTGATCCGGCCCTGGTCGAGCTCGTAGAAGCGCAGGATGAGATTGACGAGCGTGGTCTTGCCCGCCCCCGTGGGACCGACGATGGCGACCATGTGGCCGGGCTCGGCGAGCAGCGACAGATCCTCGATCAGGGGTTTGTCGGGTTCGTACCGGAACGAGACGTGGTGAAACTCGACGCGCCCCTGCACCGCCGTCGCAACGGCGGGCGTCTCGGCCTCGGGCGGCAGCTCCTGCTCATCGAGCAGATCGAACACCCGTTCGGCCGAGGCAACGCCGGACTGCATGGTCCCGGCCATCGAGGCAACCTGCGTCAGCGGGCGGTTGAACGCGCGCGAGTACTGGATGAACGCCTGCACGGCCCCCAGCGTCATGCCGCCGGTCGCGACACGCAGCCCGCCGATCACCGCGACCAACACGTAATTGACGCTGCCCATGAACATCACTGCAGGCATGATGAGCCCCGAGATGAACTGAGCGGCGAAACCGGCCTCGAGCAGCTGCTCGTTCTTCGCATCGAAGCGGTGAGCCACTTCGCGGTGGCGGCCGAATACCCTGACGAGCTCGTGGCCCGTGAACGCCTCCTCGATCTGGCTGTTCAGCTCGCCGGTGCGCGTCCATTGAGAGATGAAGTGCCGCTGCGAGCGCCTCGAGATTGCGCGCGTGAGGAGCAGCGCCAGCGGCATGGTGACGAGCGCGATCAATGCGAGCAGCGGCGAGATGACGAGCATCATCGACACGACGCCGATCAGCGTGAGGAAGGACGTCAGCAGCTGGCTCAGCGACTGCTGCAGGCTCTGGGAGATGTTGCCGATATCGTTGGTGACGCGGCTGAGAAGCTCCCCGCGTGTCTGCCCGTCGAAGTAGCGCAGCGGCAGCCGGTGGATCTTTTGCTCCACGTCGGAGCGGAGCCTGCGCACGACCCCCTGCACTACGTCATTGAGAAGGTATCCCTGAGCCCACAGGAAGGCAGCGGAAGCGAGGTACAGCGCGACCGTCTCGAGCAGCGTCAGGCCGAGCGCTCTGAAATCGATGCCTGCGCCCGGCACCAGTTGCATCCGGGAGAACATCTCCGCCAGATGGCTGCGGCCCGCCGCCCGCTCCGCCGTCACCACCTGCTGTTTTGACAGGCCTGCCGGGAGGTGCTCGCCGACGACGCCGGAAAAGATAATGTCCGTGGCGCGACCGATGAGCATCGGACCGATCACAGACAGTGCGACGCTGGAGAGGGAGAGCGCGACGATCAGGATCATCACCAGCCTGTGCGGCGCAAGCCGCGCCAACAGGCGGCGCGTCGAGGGCCAAAAGCTCGCCGCCTTCTCGCCGGGCGTGCCGAGGCTCATCCAGGGTCCGCGCCCCGCGGCCTGTCCCGCCGCCGGCAGCCTGCCTGGCACCGTGTCGCCTCGCGTGCGTTTCCCCGAGACGCCTGCGCCGCGGGCAGAGGCTGGCGGCTCCTCGTTCATGCTGCCTCCTCCGGTGAAAGCTGCGAGGCTACTATCTCCGCGTAGGTCGGGCAGTGCCGCAACAGATCGGCGTGCCGGCCGACGGCAATGAGCGTTCCGGCGTCGAGCACCGCGATCTGATCGGCATCCATGATCGTGGAGACCCGCTGCGCGACGATGATGACCGCCGCATGGCGGGTGGCCGGGCGTAGCGCCGCGCGCAGGCGGGCCTCGGTGCCGAGGTCGAGCGCGGAGAAGGATTCGTCGAAGAGAAAGACCTCGGGCTTGCGCACCAGGGCGCGGGCGATGGCGAGGCGTTGGCGCTGGCCGCCCGAAATGTTGGTTCCGCCCTGCGCGATGGATGCCTCGAGGCCTCCTTTCATCGCTGCGACGAACTCCTTCGCCTGGGCGACTTCGAGTGCATGCCACATGTCCTCCTCCGTGGCCTTGGGGTTGCCGTAGCGAAGGTTGCTCGCCACGGTGCCGGAGAAGAGATAAGCCCGCTGCGGAACCAGCCCGATGCGGCTCCAGAGCAGATCCGGATCGAGCGCGCGTACATCGACACCGTCGATCAGCACTGCGCCGTCGCTGACATCGACCAGCCGCGGAATCAGCGACACCAGCGTGCTCTTGCCGGCCCCCGTGCTGCCGATGATCGCAAACGTCTCCCCTCCGGTGACACGGAAGGAAACATCGTGCAGCACGGAATCGGTGGCTCCCGGGTACTGGAACTTCACCGCCCGAAACTCCACCTGCGCACGCAGCTCGACGGACTCGGCCGCCTGCCGCGGCCTCGCGATGGAAGATGCGGTCGCGAGCACCTCCCCGATCCGCTCCGCGGATACGGCGGCGCGCGGAATCATCATGAGCATGAAAGTCGCCATCATCACCGCGAGCAGGATCTGCGCGAGATAGACCAGAAAGGCCGTGACATCGCCGATTTGCGTCTGTCCGGCGCCGATCCTCACGCCGCCGTACCACAGCACGGCGACGCTCGAGACGTTGAGGATGATCACGATGGCTGGAAAGAGCAGCACCATCAGCCGGCCCGCCCGCAACGCCGTATCCGTCAGATCGGCGTTGGCCTGCTCGAACCTCAGTGTCTCGGCCGGCTCACGCACGAAAGCGCGCACCACGCGAATGCCCCCGATCTGCTCGCGCAGGATGCGGTTGACCACATCGACGAGCTTCTGCATACGCCGAAACTGCGGCACCATTTTCGCCGCCACCAGCCCGATGACGACCGCCAGCACGGGGACGCTGACAGCCAACAGCCAGGAGAGCCCCGGGTCCCGGCGCAGCGCCATGATGATGGCCCCGGCACCCATGATGGGCGCGGAGATCATGATGCTGCTGCTCGCGGCCACCAGGCCCTGGACCTGCTGGACGTCGTTGGTGCTTCGCGTGATCAGCGACGGCGCACCGAACTTCGCGACCTCACGCCCCGAGAACTCCATGACGCGGCGGAAGACTGCCGCGCGCAGATCCCGCCCGAAGCACATGGAGGTCCGCGCGCCGTAATAGGCCGCCGCCACCGAGAAAGCGATCTGCCCCAGAGTCATGAGCAGCATCCAGCCACCGGTCCGCACGATATAGCCGGTATCCCCCTTCACGATGCCGAGATCGATGATGTCGGCATTGAGGGTCGGCAGATAAAGCGACGCTATCGTCGACAGCAGCTGGAACAGCGCGATGGCCAGCATCCCGCGCGTATACGGTCGAAGCTGCGCGCGCAGCAGGCGGATCAGCATCGGCGGCCCTCCGCGGTCCATTCGGATGCTCGTTGGCTGAGATCGTGGAATGAGGCAGTCTACCGCAGATCAGGGACGCCGATGCGCGGCCATCGCGTCGTCGCGCTGCTCCCGCAGGAAGGGCCGATCGATCTGCTCGGCGTACAGGCTGATGTCCGCGGGCGTGACCCCGCAGCCGGCGAAATGCTCCTTCCACCCGCTCACGACCTGCGCGACCGCACGTACCTCTCGCCTCGCCTCTTCGCGATTCAGCGCGAACAGGGCCGACATCGACAGCGCGTTGGCGAGAGTGGAGTCGGCGGCCTGCTCGCCCACCCGCATCTGTTGGAATCCCAGCGCCTGGCCGGAGGGCAGCACGTCGAACGCGGGGGCCAGCTCGTACCGTCCCCGCTCCGTTACCACGAGCGCGTGGTTCTTTTCGTGATCGTCCGTATTGTCGATGAGGATATTGAAGACCATGCGGCGAAAGAGCTCCCGCATATCGTGCGTGTACCTGTTCCCCTGCGCGACACCCTTGCGCCGCAGCAGTTGCGCCAGCTCCGGGTAGCCGAATTGCTCGCCAGCGGCGCGAAGCGCCACTGCCGCCGAAAGACAATGCAATCGGGCGCCGTCTCCGCGATCGAAGCGCCTGATCGCGACGGCGTGTCCAACAGTCAACCGCACCGCCATCGTCGCAGCGCTCCGTATCTGCGCCCTTTGCGCCAGCGCCATCGTTGCGTGCTCGATCAAAGGTGTATCCGCGGGCTCGCCATCGGCGAACTTGATGACCCATTGCTCGCCACCCACGTTGAGCAGCGCCTTGGGCCGCGCGCCGCCCATGGTGGCGCCCGGGGATACGAGCCTCTTGAGGTCGGGCGGAATGGGCTCGTTGTCCTGCACTTTGCGGATGAGCTCGTGGACCTGGTCGGCCTCCTGCAGCGTTGGCAACGGCCCGAGATGCCGCGGCAGGTATCGGTCGGGGGAAGTCGAGACGCCGAGCGCTCCGAAACGGTCATCACCAGCGAAATACAGATACTCGAGCAGCGAGAGGCGCGCAGGCTTGTCGATGAACCGGATGATGCGCTCGCCCCAACGATCGGGCCGCGCATCGTCCACGGCTCCCACCGCGGTATTCCTCTCGCCCGGCAGAAACTCCTGATCGATCAGAGGCAAGTCTTCGCTGAGCTCGAACCCGTGCTCGCGCCAGTGCGGGAAATATCTGAGGGAGACGCCCTGATTCGAGCGCACCAGGTTGAGCTCACCCACGACAACGGGACGTGCCGCCTCGCGCAACGACCACAGATACAGCCGGTCTACAGGCTGGTAGCCGCTCGAATCGGCCACCGTGGTCGCGTTCACTCCCGCTCCTTCTGCGGTCGTGCTCGTGCAAGCCGCGCTCGTGCCGAGGCGGCGGACCGGGCGGCGCGCTTGGTGAGGACTTCGCGTACATCGCCTTCGAGCGCTCCGCGATCCTCTGCAGGCGCAGCAAGCTCGGGTAGACCGCTCGCCCTCCCGATCAGCCACAGCGCGGTTGCGTAGAGTCCGACTCCCACGCCGGGGTCACCCCGCTCGAGCCGGATCAGCGTGGGTATTGAGCATCCGAGACGGCCCGCCCATTCGCGCTGAGACTCCCGGCGTCTGAGCCGGGCGATGGCCAGATTCTCGCCCAGGGAGCGAAGCGCCTGAGCAGCGGCGGCAGGTAGGATGCTGAGGGCAGCTGGAGCCTTTGGCATTAAATAGAGTTTAGTATTTCGGCTATTTTAGTCAAGTCTATATCACTAACCTCTTGGTAAAGACCCAAGATAGTACCAAATATTGACTGTCAAGATTCAGGCCGATAGGCTGAGGCCATGACTCAGCGACCGGATCTTCCACAGGTACCGCTTCCCGCGCTGCTGCGCCACGCCCGGACGGCCTACGGGCTGGCCATGCGCAAAGCGCTCGCGGCGGCCGGCTACGATGACATTCCCAAGAACGGCCTCTATGTCATCGGCGGCCTCGCATTCGGGGCAGGCGATGTTCCCCTGGCCTCTCTGATCAGGGATCTTCGGGTCTCGAAGCAGGCCGCGGGTCAGCTGGTCGACACGCTGGTCAACCGCGGCTACCTGGCGCGGACCGTCGATGAGCAGGACCGCCGCAGGCTCATCGTGACCCTGACCGACCGCGGCCGGACAGCTGCCGCGACGCAAACGGAGGCACGGGAGCGCGTCGATGCTGCGCTGCTCGCAAAAGTCGGACCGAAATGCATCGAGCACACACGCATGGCGCTGGCGGCGCTCACGGAAATGACGAGTTGGGATGAGGTCCCGGTCGACGAGGACACCTAGCGGAGGGTACGATACTCGGCGTTCTCGGCGCGCTCCTGGTCACGCTGGGGCTGCGCAGGAAAGTCCCGATGCTCGTCCCCTTCGGACCGAGGTAACAATGGATCCGCGACTCGTCCTTCCCTATGTCATCGCCGCTCTCGTCGTGTGGCGCGTCTATCGCCGCATGCGGCGCTCGTTCGGCCGTCAACGGGTGCGCGACGGGTATATGTGGTTCAGGGTGGGGCTACTGTCCGTAGTGACTGTTCTCGTGAGTCTCACGGTCGCGCGCGACCCGCCCGTGCTCGCCGGCCTGCTCGCCGGAATTGGCTGCGGTGCGGTGCTCGGCTACATCGGCCTCAGACACACGAAATTCGAAGTCACGCCGGAGGGGCGCTTCTACACGCCACACACGTATATCGGCCTGGCGGTCAGCGCGCTCTTCCTCGGCAGGCTGCTGTATCGGTTCCTCGAGATATACAACGGCGAGATTCCCACCCGCGCCGCGGGACAGGGACTCGCCACCGCCTATCAACACAGTCCCTTCACCATGGGTGTGTTCGGCGTGCTCGTCGGCTATTACGTGCTCTACTACCTCGGCGTCCTGCAGCGCACCAGGCCTGCGGCGTCTCTGCCGGAGGAAACCGGCGCCACCGGCGCCTGAAAGCGAGAGACCGGGCTCCCCCGTTCCATAGATGCTGCCCCCGGCCGGGGCGCGTAGCCTCGCTACGGAACGCTGGTGCGGAGGTTTTATGCCCACGATTGTCAGGTTTCATCGACTTGGCGGCCCGGAGAATCTCCGATTCGAGGAGGTTTCGAGCGAGGCGCCGGGCCCGGGGGAAGTCAGGCTCCGGGTCCAGGCAACCGGGCTCAACCGCGCGGAGTCGCTCTACTATCGCGGCGCCTACCGGGAGAGTCCGCAGCTTCCGTCGAGGCTCGGCTACGAGGCGGCAGGCATCGTCGACGCGGTGGGAGACGGCGTTGATCGCAGTTGGGTCGGCAAGGGAGTCGCGACGGTGCCGGGCTTCTCGCAGAGCCGATATGGCACCCTCGGCGAGGAAGCGATCGTTCCAGCCCGTGTGTTGGGGATCTATCCGCCCAATCTGACGCCCGCCCAGGGCGCGGCGGTGTGGATGGCGTACCTGACCGCATACGGAGCGCTGGTGCGCCTCGCGGGTGTCACCACGGGCGACTTCGTTTCCATTCCGGCCGCATCCTCGAGCGTCGGCCTGGCCGCGATTCAGATCGTGCGCGACGCCGGGGCCGCGGCAATCGCCGTGACGCGCACCGCAGCCAAGCGAGCGGAGCTGTTGGCACTCGGTGCGCATCATGTGATCGTGACTGAAGAAGAGGACTATGTGGCGCGCATCGAGCAGATCAGCGGCGGTCGCGGAGCACGAATCAGCTTCGATCCGGTCGGCGGACCCTTCGTGGAGAAGCTCGTCACTGCGTCCGCTCGGGGCGGTATCGTTTTCGAGTACGGGTGGCTCTCGGACCAACCTACCGTTTTTCCCTTCTGGGCGGCGCTGCAGCGCAGCGTCAGCATTCGCGGCTACAGCCTGACTGAGTACACTGGCGACGCCGCTGCCGTCGAACCGGCGAAGAAGTACATTTATGAGCGTCTGGCCGACGGGCGTTTCGTACCCAAGATTGCAAGAGCCTTCCCGCTGCGTCAGTCCGTCGAAGCCTACCGGTATCTCGAATCCAATCAGCAGGTCGGCAAGGTCGTCATCACGGTTCCGTAGCTGCCGGGGAAGAGGGACGGAACAGCTGCGCGACCGCGCGCGGATTGGAAGGAAAGTACCCGTGGAAGTACGTCGCCACGAGCCGCTCGTAATGGTATATCGCCTCTCCGGCCGTGCTCGATAGCGCTCGCTCGGTTTGGACCGCGGGAGTGAGCGATGTCTCGACGGTGGAGTGATGGAAGGTGTGGCCGCGCACTTTCCCGCCCGGTAACGGTGCGGTATGGTAGCCGAGACTCTGCAGGCGCGTGTGCATGATGCCGTGGCCTGGTAAAACTCCGGCCATGGCGGCGCGACTCCCCCGATGGTCCGTCAGGGATTCCAACAGGTAGAGCATGCCGCCGCACTCGGCGTAAGCGGGTTTCCCCGCGCTGACGTGCCGCTTCAGCGCATCCGCCATCGCGCGATTGGCGCTCAGGCGTTCGAGATACAGCTCCGGATACCCTCCGGGAAGATAGAGGCTGTCGACGGGGGGCAGGTCGGTCGTCGTCAAGGGTGAGAAGAAGACCAGCTCGGCACCCATAGCCCGCAGCAAGTCGAGGTTCGCCGGGTACAGAAAGGAAAAGGCCCGATCCCGCGCAATACCAATGCGAACGCCGGCCAACGAGTCCTTGCGTGTCTGCGAGCCCGCACCCGCCTCCGCGCCCGCTGCCGCATCGGCATCCGCTGCTGCCGCTGAGAACGCGACCTCGGGTGGCATGTCGACGAGGCCGGTGCCTTCCAGGGCCGCAGCCACCGCCGACAGGCGTTGATCCAGATCCGTCACCTCCTCCGCCTGAACCAGCCCGAGATGCCGATCCGGCAGCTCGAAGGCAACATCTCGAGAGATGCCGCCGAGAAAGCGCATGTCCGCAGGCACGCCCTGCTTCGCCAGATTCGCATGCCCGGACCCGGCCACGCGGTTGGCCAGCACTCCGTGGAAGGGAAGCGCCGGTGAGTAGTGCGCAAGTCCATAAGCGACCGCGCCGAAGGTCTGCGCCATCGCCTCCGCATCGATTACGGCGAGCACGGGTATGCCGAACAAAGTCGCCAGGTCGGCGCTGCTCGGCGTGCCGTCGTAAAGGCCCATGACGCCTTCGACCAGAATGAGATCCGCAGTGCCGGCGGCCTCGTAAAGAAGCCTGCGGCAATGCGCCTCACCTCCCATCCACAGGTCCAGCTGATAGACAGGCCGCCCGCTCGCGCGCTCGAGAATCATGGGATCGAGAAAATCAGGACCGGTCTTGAATACCTGGACCGTGCGGCCGCGCTCGACATGATGGCGCGCCAACGCGGCCGTTATCGTCGTCTTGCCCTGACCCGAAGCAGGCGCACTGATGAAGAGAGCCGGGCAGGTCCCGCGCGGCACGATCAACGGGCCTTGGGGCGCGATCCACGGCGAACCCTGCGAGCCCGGTCGTACGGGTTCTGATCGGTACGGTACTCGATGACCACGGGCGTCGCGAAAAGATCGAATCTCTTGCGGAAGACGTTCACCAGGTATCGGGTATAGGCGTCGGGTACGGACGAGGTTTGGTTCCCGTGAATGATCACCCGCGGCGGGTTCCGTCCGCCCTGGTGGGCGTAACGCAGCTTGATTCGCCTGCCGTGCACGAGCGGCGGCTGGTGCACCGTCAACGCATGCTCCAGCGTCCTTGACAGCTCTTTGGTGGACATTTCCCGCATCGCCGCCTCGTAGCCCCGCACGGCCGACTGCATGAGCTCGCCGACCCCCGTCCCGTGCCGTGCCGAGATGAAGTGCAGCGGCACAAAGGCCACGAAGTCGAGCTTCAGCGCCAATTGCCGATGAATCTCCTCGCGCTTCTCCATCGGAATCCCGTCCCACTTGTTGATGGCGATGATGAGCGCCCGGCCGCGATGCAATGCGACTCCGAGCACGCTTGCGTCCTGCTCCGATACGGTGTCGTGCGCATCCACGACGAGGATGACGACATTCGCCTCGTCGATGGCCTGCAGAGTCTTTGCGACGCTCGCGCGCTCGATCACATCCTCCACCCTGGCACGGCGGCGCATCCCCGCCGTGTCGATGAGTTGGAACTTGCGCCCGTCGCGCTCGAAGGGCACGAGGATGCTGTCGCGGGTCGTGCCGGGCTGGTCGCTTGCGATGACCCGCTCTTCGCCGATGAGGCGGTTGACCAGCGTGGACTTGCCGACGTTCGGCCGGCCGATGATGGCAATGCGGACGCCCTCCGCGGCGGGGTCGGTGATCTCCGCCGACGCCGGCTCGAGGCCGGCGAGAGCCTGGGCCATCAGATCCTCGCACCCCTGGCCGTGACTCGCCGAGATGCCGAGCGGTTCGCCGAGGCCGAGTGCGTGGAAATCCGCCGCCACCACGTCGAGATCCAGCCCCTCCGACTTGTTGACGGCGACCGTCGTCGGCTTCCCGGATTTGCGGATCTCGCGGGCGACGAAATCATCCTGCGGAGTCAGGCCGGCCCGCCCATCGACCAGCAGGATGAGCCGATCCGCCTCGGCGACGGCGCGCTCGGTCTGCGCGCGCATCTGCGCCTCGATGCCCTTGGGGTTTTCGACCAGTCCGCCCGTATCGACCACCACGAAAGGGACCGGTCCCAAGCGCCCGAACCCGTATTGGCGATCACGGGTGAGTCCCGGCACGTCCGCGACGATCGCATCCCGCGTGCCCGTGAGCACGTTGAACAGCGTCGACTTGCCGACGTTCGGTCGGCCTACGAGGGCGACAACGGGCAGCATGGGCTGCTCCGGAAGTTATGTACGGGGCGACATCCGATATGCACTGATGTGGCCGGCGTCGTTGATGACCACCACCTCGTCGCCTTCGACGATCGGCGGATTGCTGATGCGCACTCTGCCAGCTCGCACGCGCGCGATGAACGCCCCGTTGCTCTTGTCGAGGAAGTGCACGTAGCCCTGGAAGTCGGCGGCGATCACGGCATCGTCGGTTACCGCAACGGTCGTGAGGCCACGATAGCGCAGCGCGGATTGGGTCCAGATCACGGAACCGTTGCTGGCATTGAGCGCCATGATTTGCCCATCGGCGGTCGCCATGTAGACCACGTTGTTGCCCAGGGCCAATCCACGGTAGCTCGATGCCTTGTGGGACCACCACGTCTGACCGCTGTCGAGCGCAAGCATCGTCACGTTACCGTGATAGCCCACTGCGTAGACATCCTTCCCGGCGACGTTCACCGGCCCATCGACATCCGCGAGCCTTTGGATCTCAGTGCGGCCGTGTGGCGCCGCAACGGTTGCCTGCCACACCTGGGAGCCGTCCGACGAATTGACGGCGACGACCTTGCCATCATCGAAGCCGCTGATGACGAGATCGCCGACGATGACCGGCGTCGAGCTTCCGCGCAGCGAGAGCGACGGCACGTCCTGTCCGGCCTCCCACAGCTCATGGCCATCGGTCGGCGAGAGGGCCCGCAGCTTGCCATCGACGGAGTGCACCGCCACCACGTTGTCGGAAATGGCAGGCGCTGATATCACCGCCCCGTTGATCAGTACCGTCCAGAGCGCCTTGCCCGTGGAGGCGTTCAGGGCGACCACATGACCGTCGCTCGCGCCAACGACCACGAGGTTGCCACGGACCGCAGGTCCGCCTCCCAGAGGCAGCCGGGTTTTCGTGTACCACAGCCTGTGGCCGGTCCGCAGGTCGAACGCCTCGACCACGCCCTTGTGACCGGAGGCGAATACGCGGTCGCCGTCCAGGGCGAGACCCAGCCCCAGGCGAAGCTTCTTGGCACCGCGGTCAGCGACCGAGGCGCTCCAGATGTGCTCCACGCGCAGTGTCGACTTGATCGGGCCGAGCTTCGCGGGCTGTTCCGGATTCTTGTTCTTGGAGCAGGCGGCCAGCAGGCACAGCGCGGCGGCCAGCACCGTCAGGCAGCGCACCGATCGCATGGTGTTGGTTTGCAAGGGAGCCCTCATGCGCAGCAGCGCGTAATCGTCACTTGGGATGGGTGGCGGACGCCGGCGTAGCAGCCGCCTGCGGCTTGGCCTGCGGGGCCAGATCCGCGGCGAGGTCGGAAATCTTCAGATCGAGCACCCCCGAGTCGCTGCCGCTTGCCGCGCCGGCAGCGCGCGCCAGCCGGTACTGCGCGAGGGCGGCTGACTTGTCACCCATGGCGTAGTAGGCGTCGCCGCGGGCCTCTGCATATTGCGGCGCCAGGGCGCCGGGATTGGCGCCGTTCAAGGTGGCAAGCGCCTTCGAGGCCTGGTGTTGCCCGATCTGCACGCGCGCGAGCCGCTGCCGCGCAATGAGCCGCAGAACCTGATCATGAGAGTGCTGCATGACATCCTGCAGCTCATCCGCCGCCCTGCCGAGATCGCCGTCATCGACGAACGCCTTGGCAGAAGCCAGCTTCGCCTGGTCCGCGTAAGGCGAAGACGGGTATTGGCGCTCGAGGTCTCCCAGGAAAATGAAAGCCCGCGTCCGGTCACCGTGCGCGAAGGCATTCTCCATCTGGACATAGATCGCGCCGGCTGCAAGGTCGGCGTTGTTTTCATGGGCCTGCCACCAGCGATAGCCGCCGAGCCCCAGGGCCGCGATGGCGATACCAGCCAGAATGGCTGGCCCGTTCTCCCGCATCCAGCGCTTGAACACTTCCCACTGTTCGCGTTCGCTCAGTAAATAATCGTCCACCACCCCTCCTCGAGGAGTCATTCTGCCGGCGCCGCGGCGCCGGCAAGTACCGCTTCGATGGCCGCGGCTAGCTCAGGCAGCGGGCACTCGCTCTGACCCGCCTCGTTGCGTAAAGGTTTCACCGCCGCGACACCGCGCGACAGCTCGTCATCCCCCAGGATCACCGCCAGCGCCGCACCGCTGCGATCGGCACGGCGAAATTGTGCCTTGAAATTACCGCCGCCGAGATTGAGGTCGAACCGCCGCGCCGGCAGCTCGTCCCGCAACCGCTCCACCAGGCCGAGGCCCGCGGCGGCCGCGTGCTCTCCGCTGACCACCACGTAGACATCGGCAGCGCGTGCCGCCGGTGCGTGACCGGCCTGGACGAGCAGATCCACGACCCGCTCCACCCCCATCGCGAAACCGATTCCGGGCGTCGGCTCCCCGCCGAGCTGCGCGATGAGGCCGTCGTAGCGGCCGCCGGAGCATACGGCATCCTGGGCTCCGAGTGCGTCCGTAATCCACTCGAAGACCGTGCGGCTGTAGTAGTCCAGGCCGCGGACGAGCCGCGGATTGATGCGAAACGGGATGCCGATGGACTGCAACGCGGCACAGAGCGCATCGAAGTGCTCGCGCGACTCCGGGTCCAGGTGATCGGTGAGCAGCGGCGCTGCCGCAACGATGGCGCGCATCTCGGGGTTCTTGCTGTCCAGGATGCGCAGCGGGTTGCCCTCGAGGCGCCGCCGGCTGTCGGCATCGAGCGCCCCCTCGTGCGCGCGAAAGTATGCGACCAGCTTCTCCCGATAGGCGCGCCGCGACTCCGGCGTGCCGAGGGAATTGATCTCGAGGCGTACCCGCTCGATCCCGAGGCGGCGCCAGAGCCGCGCGGTGAGGGCGATCAGCTCCGCGTCGACGTCGGGACCGGGAATGCCGATCGCCTCGACGTCCACCTGGTTGAACTGGCGGTAGCGGCCCTTTTGCGGCTTCTCGTGGCGGAACATCGGGCCGATGCACCAGAGCTTGTGCCGCTGTCCGCGCAGCATCCCGTTCGAGATGAGCGCGCGCATGATGCCGGCGGTCGCCTCGGGGCGCAGCGTGAGGCTCTCTCCGCCCTGCGACGGAAAGGTGTACATCTCCTTCTCGACCACGTCGGTGTATTCGCCGATCGCGCGCTTGAAGAGCGCGGTCTGCTCCACCACCGGGACGCGGATCTCCTCATATCCATAAGACGCAAGCAGCTCGCGCGTGGTGTCCTCGAGGCGCTGCCAGGCGCCGATCTCGGCGGGCAGCACGTCGTTCATTCCACGGACCGGCTGGATTTCGACCGTCAACTCAACCTCCATTCTTCCGCGGCGCGGCGAGTACGCGGCCGTCGGCGGCAATCAGGAATCGGGCGGTATGATCGGAGCGCACGAAGTGCGCGATCGAAGCTGCCCGGCCGCCAACCTCGATCGTGACGTCGCTGGCATCGCCCAACATGACGCTGAGAGGCGGCACTCCCTGGAGCTTGCGTGTCTCACGCCCGGTGGACATACCATAGAGCAGGCGCCGGCCAGTGGCGTCGTAAACTTCCGTCCAGCTGTCGGCGGAGTACGTAAATACAGCATCGATCTCGCCTGCCGCAGGCGCCGCAACCCTCGATGCCGGGGCTGTATCGGACGCGTGCAACACTATCTTCGGCGATGCCGCCGCAGATTCGATGGGCCCTGCAACGGCCGTCGGCGACGGCGCGGGCATTGCGGTCCCGGTCGAGAGCGGTATAGGGCGGGAGACAGCCGTGTTCCACTGCCGATGCGACAGCGACAAGCCCCACCATACGGTGCCGGCAACTGCGAAGCCGATCACCACGATCACTGCCGGCGCTATGAGCCGGCCCGCGCCGTCCGGCAGCGGCTTGGGGACGCGAGTCAGGTCCGGTGCCGGAACTCGCGTGCCTTGCGAGTAGATGTCGAACAAGGCCTCCACCGGCTCCCCCACCAGCTCCGCATAATGGCGCAGGTGCCCTTTGACATAGACCGGAGCGCCGAGCGCGGCGAAGTTGTCGGCCTCGAGCGCTTCGAGAATGTCGGGATCGACGTGCAGCCTCTCGGCCGCCTGCAGAATGGTGAGGCGGCTGCGCTCACGGGCGCTGCGCAGCCGCGCGCCGATGCCTTCCGACATGAGGATCAGCCCGGGTTGTGGCCGAGATCGGCCAGCGCGCGCGTCTGGGCCGAATCCGGGAAGTCGAGCTGCAGCTTGCGCGCGTACAGCGCGGCATCGAGCTTATCCCCCTGGGCGCGCGTCACCTTCACGGCAAGCAGCAGCAGGTCCGGCGTCTCCGGGTTGGAGGCGAGGAAGGCGTCGATCTCCTGGCGCGCATCCGCCAGCTTGCCCTGGGAGTAATTCAGGTCGGCAAGCTGCCACAGGGCCTGCGCGAAGTTGGGCCGGATCTGCAGCGCGTCGCCGAACATCTGCGCTGCCGGGACATCGCGATGCGCGGAGTGCAGGCACACGCCCGCATTGTCGTAGGCCAGCTCCGGTGTCAGATAGAGGGGATTGCGCGCGGCCTTGAGGAACATCTGCACGCCATCATCGACGCGCCCGACGCTGCAGAGGTAGACCGCGTAGTTGTTCTGGAAGTCGGGATTCTTGGGCGCAAGCCGCAGCGACTCGCGGAATTCGCTGTCCGCCTCGCTGGGGTCGCCAAGGCGGGCGTAAAGGAGGGCACGCGCGCTGTGCACATCCGGGTCGTCGGGGTTTTCCTTCGCCGCACGGTCCAGCTTGGTCTGCGCGATGGCCAGATCCCCACGACGCATGTAGGCGATGCCGAGCTCCGTGTTGTAAATGGCGGCGTCGCGGCGCTGCTGCACGACCTGCTGGTTCGCGCAGCCCGCCAGAACCCCTGCGAGCGACACGGCGATGACGGCAGCGGCGGCGCGGCGCAGGGAGCTGGTCATGCCTGCACCGCCAGCCCGAATACACGGCTGCCGAGCCGTACCGTCGTACGGTCGATCACTCGCCCGGCCAATTGTCCGCAGGCAGCATCGATGTCATCGCCGCGCGTACGCCGCACGGTGGCCATCACTCCCCGGCGGATCAGCTCGTCGCGGAAATACTGAACCGCCTCCGGTGCGGAGCGGCGGTAGCGGGTACCCGGGAACGGATTGAACGGGATCAGGTTCACCTTCGCGGGGCGGCCGGCCAGGAGCCTGGCGAGGGAGCGCGCCCGGGCGGGCGAATCGTTGACCCCGGCGAGCAGCACGTACTCGAAAGTGACGCTGCGGCCGTTCTGCTCATCGATATAGTGCCAGCAGGCCTCGAGCAGCTCCGCGATCGGATGCTTGCGGTTGATCGGCACCAGCTCGTTGCGCAGCTCATCGTCGGGCGCATGCAGGGAGACGGCGAGCGCCACGTTGCTGTGCTCGGCGAGCTTGTAGATCTGCGGCACGAGGCCCGAGGTCGACAGGGTCACGCGCCGGCGCGAGAGGTCGAAGCCGAAGTCATCGAGGAAAATCTCGAGCGCCGGCACCACGTTGCGGAAGTTGGCGAGCGGCTCGCCCATGCCCATGAGCACGACGTTGGTGACGATACGCTCGCGCGCCTGCTCATGTGCGAAGGATCCGGAAAGCTCCCGGTTGGCGAGCCAGACCTGGCCGACGATCTCGGCCGTCGTCAGATTGCGGTTGAAACCCTGCTGTGCCGTCGAACAGAACGAGCAGTCGAGCGCGCAGCCGACCTGCGAGGAGATACAGAGCGTGCCGCGGTCCGTCTCCGGGATGAAGACCATCTCGAACGCCTGTGACGCGTCGGCTCGCAGCAGCCATTTGCGTGTGCCATCGGCGGACTGCTGCGCGGTGACGATCTCCGGCGTAGTGATGCAGGCCTGCTCGGCCAGCTGGGTGCGGAAGTCCTTGGCGAGGTCCGTCATCCGCTCGAACGACGACTCGCCGCGCTTGTACACCCAGTTCATGAGCTGGCGCGCACGGAAAGGCTTGCCCCCGAGCTCCCCCACGAACGCCTCGAGCGCCGGGCGCGGCAGCCCGAGCAGATTCGTCGCGGTCGTATCGGGAGAGGTCATGGCGGACTTTCCGCGGCTCAGCCGCGCGGATGCAGCTCCGTGGTGCTGAAGAAATACGCGATTTCCTTCGCGGCAGTGTCCGGCGCATCGGACCCGTGGACGACGTTCTGCTCGATGCTGAGCGCGAGGTCGGCGCGGATGGTGCCTTGGGCCGCCTTTTTCGGGTCGGTGGCGCCCATGATCTCGCGATTGCGCGCGATGGCGTTCTCGCCCTCGAGTACCTGCACCACGACCGGGCCGGAAGTCATGTAACGCACCAGATCCTTGAAGAACGGCCGCTCCCGGTGGACGGCGTAGAAGCCCTCGGCCTCGAGCTGGGAGAGGCGCACCATGCGGGCGGCGATGATGGTGAGGCCAGCCTTCTCGAAGCGGCGATAGACCTCGCCGATGAGATTGCGGCTGACGCCGTCGGGCTTGACGATTGACAGGGTGCGCTCTAGCGCCATTTCGGGGGTCCTTTCGGGGGATATATAGAACGCAGCCGCGTAGTTTAGCCTTTGGGCGCCCACCGCGCCAATTGGTGCCGCGGGGTCAAATCCAGCCGGTCGGCTGGCCGCCCAAAGCGCCGCAGGCGACTTTGGGCCAATCGACCTACACCGAGAAACTCTCCCCGCAGCCGCACTCGCCCTTTACATTGGGGTTGCGGAAGCGGAAGGCCTCATTGAGGCCCTGCTTGACGAAATCGACCGTGGTGCCGTCGATCAGGGACAGGCTTTCAGCATCGACATAAACCTTGACCCCGCGATCCTCGAACACCAGGTCGCCTTTGTGGACCTCATCGGCGTAATTCACGACGTACGCGAAGCCGGAGCAGCCCGTCTTGCGCACCCCCAGCCGCAGCCCGATGCCATGCCCGCGGGAGGCGAGAAACGTCTTGATCCGGTTGGCGGCAGATTCCGTGAGCGATATGGCCATGAATGCGATCTTACCCTCGTATGAGCGCTGGATCCGGGCATCGTGCCCGGCGGCCCAGCGCACCTCCCTGTACCTACAGCTCGGGCCAGTGCCGGGCACAGTCCGCGAGCGCATCTTCGACGACCAGCAGGCGTCCGAGTTTCTCGACCGGTACCGCCAGAGCCTCGGCCCACTCTGCCGGTGTCCCCGGCGCCAGATCCGCGCGGCCCCGGCCGCGCAACCGCTCGGTCACCCAGGCCGTCACGGCCAGAGTATGGGGACAGCCGTAGGCCTTGAACAGTGCGCTTTTCACGACCCCGCCCTGGACATGGAGCCTGAACCTCACCCAGACGTCCTCTCCCGGTCCGCCCGCCTCCCCGACGACTTCGCCAGCCACCAGGCGAGGCTCTGACGCTGGCGAGAGCGTGCGCAGCCGCGTGACCTCACGACGAATGGCATCCACGGCCAGATCGATCTGTTGCGGTGTACTGAAGCGCCCGAAGCTCACCCGCAAGGAGCTCTGCGCAACCTGCGTGTCCCTGCCGAGGGCACGCAGCACGTAAGAAGGCTCGGCAGATGCCGAATTGCAGGCGGACCCCGTCGACACCGCCAGCTCCCGCAGCCCCGTCACCAGGCTCTCGCCTTCGACACCTTCGAAGGACACACTGAGGATCCCCGGAACGCATGGGGCGCCCTCCCCGTTCGCGTGCACGCCGCCCAGCGTTGCGAGACCCCGCCACAGGCGCTGCCGTAAATCGGCCAGCCGTGCGCTCTCGGCAGTGAGGCCGCGGCGAGCGATATCGCAGGCCATCCCCAGGCCGACTATCTGGTGGGTCGGCAAAGTTCCGGGTCGCAGCCCTCTTTCCTGACCGCCGCCGAAGACGATGGGCTGCAGATGCGCGCGCGCGTCGCTGCGTACGTACAGCGCTCCAACGCCTTTGGGGCCGTAGAGTTTGTGCGCCGTGATGGACATGAAGTCGAGCGGCAGCGCATGCACATCGATGGGGATCTTGCCGGCCGCCTGCGCCGCATCGCTGTGGAAGAGCACGCCGGGGGCACGGCAGAGATCGCCGATGGCGGCGATATCCTGGATCACGCCGATCTCATTGTTGACGAACATGATCGACACCAGCACGGTGTCATGTCGCAACGCCGCCGCTACGGCGGCGGGATCGATTCTTCCGTTGCTGTCCGGTGACAGCAGGGTGACGGCGAAGCCCTCCTTTTCCAGCCGCTTCACCGGATCGAGCACCGCCTTGTGCTCGATGCGCGAGCTCACGATATGCCGTCCCCGGTGCGCGTTGGCACGGGCCGCGCCGAGCACGGCCAGGTTGTTGGATTCGGTGGCGCCCGAGGTGAAGACGATTTCCGCCGGGGCGGCGCCGATGAGCGCCGCCACCTCGGCACGCGCCTGCTCGATCCTCGCCGCCACACGGCGGCCGAAGAGGTGCGTGCTGGAAGAGGCATTGCCCAGGCCGTCGGGCTCGGCCAGGCAACGGCTCATCACCGCGGCCACCTCCGGGTCGACGGGTGTCGTCGCGGCATAGTCCAGATAGACCGGCTCGGCGTCGATCATTGCGCCTCCGGGGCGGCGCCGGCCCGCCGCCGGCGGCTCTGCACCGCCGTCAGGATGCCGCGCAGGATGTTGACCTCGTTGCGGTCGAGCGCCGCGCGTTGGAACAGCCGGCGCAGGCGTGCCATGAGATGCGTGCCGCCCTGAGTGCGGTCACGGAAATCGATCTCCTCCAACACCTGGGCAAGGTGCCCGTAGAGGCGCTCCATCTCCACGGGATCGGCGAGCGGGCCTGCGGCCGGCGCGGTATCGACCTCGATGCCGCGGGCGCGAAAGAGCTCGTAGCTCACGATCTGCACCGCCATGGCGAGGTTGAGCGACGGATAGGAGTCGCTCGCGGGAATCCGGATCAGGAGGTGCGCGGCCTCGAGCTGCTCGTTGGTGAGGCCCGCGCGCTCCGATCCGAAGAGCACTGCTGCAGGACCGCGTCGCGATTCCAGCAGCAGTCGCGCTGCCGCCTCGCGCACGTCCGCCACGCGGAAATACTGGTCCCGGGTGCGGGAAGTCGTTGCCGCGATGAAACCACAGCCGGCTATGGCCTCGGTCACCGTTGCGGCGACCCGGGCGTTTGCCAGCACGTCGTCCGCGCCGGAGGCGCGTGCGAGCGCTTCGCTGTGCGGGAACTGCCGCGGATTGACGAGCACCAGGTGCTCGAGGCCCATGTTCTTCATGGCGCGGGCCACCGCCCCGATGTTGCCGGGATGCGAGGGCTCGACGAGAACGATGCGGATTGAGGAGGTCTCCATGGCGGTCTGCGACTCTATGTTACCCTAGGGCGGGTCAGCGGCGGCCGCAAAGGCCCCGCATCTTCACGCGAGCTTCCGTGCACCCGCTTCTCAATATAGGCATCCGCGCCGCGCGTCGCGCCGGCGAAGTCATCGTCCGCAGCCTCAACCGGCTGGAGTCGCTCACCATCACCTCCAAGGGACGCAACGACTTCGTCAGCGAGGTCGACCGCACGGCTGAGCAGGAAATCATCGGTATCATCCGCCACCATTATCCGGACCACGCGGTGCTGGCCGAGGAGAGCGGCCGCAGCGGCGAGAACGATACGGTCTGGATCATCGATCCCCTCGACGGCACGACCAACTTTCTGCACGGCTTCCCCACTTTCGCCGTGTCGATCGCCTGCCAGCAGAAAGGCCGGCTCGAGCATGCGGTGGTCTACGATCCCATGAGCCAGGAGCTGTTCACCGCGACCCGCGGCGCCGGCGCGCACCTGGAAAACTACCGCATGCGGGTCAGCAAGCAGCGCTCGCTCGAGGGCGCTCTCATCGGCACGGGCTTCCCCTTCCGCGCGAACACGCGCTACATCGATGCATACCTCGAGATGCTCAAAGCCGCGATGCTGAGCACCGCGGGGGTGCGCCGCCCCGGCGCCGCCGCGCTCGATCTGGCTTATGTCGCAGCCGGCAGGATCGACGGTTTCTGGGAGCTCGGGCTCTCCCCCTGGGATACGGCGGCCGGCACGCTCCTCATCCAGGAGGCCGGCGGCCGCATCGGCACCCTCACGGGCGCAGAGTACTGCCTGGGCGCAGATGTGGTCGCGGGCACCCCCAAGGTGTACGCCGCGCTGCTCGAGCTCTTCGCGCCGCACGTGCCGGAAGAGTTCCGCACTGCCTGATTTGCGTTGACCCGCGGGCGCGAGGCGTCCAGTCCACCGCCGCGGCCCCTTGCTGGCTTTGCCGGGACCGCTTGTGTAGAGTCCGGCCGCATGCGAAGCCAACTTTTTGCCACCAAGTCGATCGCCGAAATCGAGGAAGCCGACGCGAAGGGGCAGCAACTGCACCGCACGCTCTCGGCCACGGCGCTCACCCTTCTCGGTATCGGCGGGATCATCGGTACCGGGATTTTCGTACTGACCGGCACTGCCGCCGCTGAGCACGCCGGGCCCGCGCTGGCGCTGTCGTTCATCGTCGCCGGGCTGGGCTCGGCGTTCGCCGGGCTCTGCTACGCCGAGTTCTCCGCGATGATCCCGGTGACGGGCAGCGCGTATTCGTATACCTACGCCACGCTCGGCGAAGGCATCGCGTGGTTCATCGGCTGGAACCTCATCCTCGAGTATCTCTTCGCGGTCGCGACCGTCTCCGTCGGGTGGTCCGGCTATGTGCTGAGCCTGCTGGATCAGTTCGGGATCCACCTGCCCTACGCGCTGTCGCACGCGCCCTTCGGACAGGGCGGAATGGGCGGTGACAGCTTCTCGATCGTGCGCACGGGGGCAATTCTCAATGTCCCGGCGGTGGTGATCGTGGCCGTGCTCGGCACCATCTGCTACGTCGGAATCAAGCAGTCTTCGGCGTTCAATTCGGTGATCGTGGCCATCAAGGTCACCGTGGTGCTGCTGTTCGTCTTCCTGGGCATCGGCTACATCCAACACGCCAACTGGCATCCCTTCATTCCGCCGAACACCGGCACCTCCGGCGTCTTTGGCTGGAGCGGGGTGCTCGCCGCCTCCGGCGTGATCTTCTTCGCCTACATCGGGTTCGATGCCATCTCCACCTGTGCGCAGGAGACGAAGAATCCGCAGCGCGACATGCCGATCGGCATTCTCGCCAGCCTGATCGTCTGCACCATTCTCTACGTTGCCGTCTCGGTGGTGCTCACGGGCATGGTGAGCTACACCAAGCTGAACGTCGCCGCGCCCCTCGCCGTCGCGCTCGATGCCTATCCGGCTTTGCGCTGGATGGGTCTGCCGATCAAGCTCGGCGCCATCGCCGGGATGACCTCGGTCATGCTGGTGATGACCATCGCCCAGGCGCGGATCTTCCTCTCGATGGCTGAGGACGGCCTCATGCCGAAGGTATTCGGTCGCGTGCATCCGAAGTTCCGCACGCCCTCGACCGGTACCGTCGTGACCGCCACATGTGCCGCAATCGTCGGCGGTCTGTTCCCGGTCGGCATCCTGGGTGAGTTGGTGTCGATCGGCACCCTGCTGGCATTCGTCACGGTCTGCATCGGCGTGCTCATCCTGCGCCACACGCGCCCGGAACTGCCGCGCCCCTTCAGAGCGCCGTGGCCCTGGGTCACCTGTTCCCTCGGCGCGATCATCTGCTTCACGATGATGTATGCCTTGCCCCTGAGCACCTGGATACGCCTTGCGGTGTGGACGCTCATCGGCATTCTGGTGTACGCCTTCTACGGCTATCACCACAGCAAGGCGCGCGCCGGGAACAAGATCGGCTCGAAGACGTCTGCGGCGCTTTGAGCGCCGCAGACCTCAGGGCAGGTGATCGACGGCGGTCTTCTTGATGCTCGGGAAGATGTGCTCGGCCGTCAGGCCGCACTCCAACGCTACCGCGCTCGAGATGTAGATCGACGAGTACGTGCCGGCCAGGATGCCGATGAGCAGCGCTTCCGAGAAGCCCTTGAGGACAGGGCCGCCCAATATCAGCAGTGCCACCACCACGATTGAGGTCACTACCTTCGTCATGATGGTTCGTGACAGCGTCTGGTTGATCGACTGATCGAGCACGGTGTCCGGCGCCAGCCGGCGGTTGCTCTCGAAGCGCTCGCGAATCCTGTCGAACACCACCACCGTGTCGTTCAGCGAGTAACCGATGACGGCGAGAATGGCTGCGACCACGGCGAGATCAAAGGACGTCTGCGAGAGGGCGAACCAGCCGAGCACGAGGATCGGGTCGTGGAGCACCGCGAGAATCGCCCCGAAGGACAGGCGCCAGGTATGAAAGCGGACGGCGATGTAGGCGAATATCAGGATCAGCGTGAAAAAGAGCGCCCATGCGGCGCTGGTCTCCAGCTGGCTCCCGACCTGCGGGCCAACGACCGATAGCTGCAGCAGATTGGCTCCCGGGTTGACGGCCTTGAGAGCCGCGTCCAGGTGCTCGTGCATCACTTCCTGGGAGGACTTGCCCGGCTGCGGCGGCAGGCGGATCGCGATGTTGCGCGAGGAGCCGAAGTTCTGCACCTGCGGATCGCGAAATCCTGCCGCGGCGAGTTGCGTGCGCACGGCGCTCAGATCCACGGTCACCGGGAAGGTGGCCTGCGCGCTCACGCCGCCCGTGAAGTCGATGGCGAAGTTGAGTCCCCGGGTGAAGAGCATCACGATGGAGGCGATGATGAGGATCGCGGAGAGTCCATACCACACGTGCCGTGTGGCCATGAACTTGAAGTCGGTTTGATGGCTGAAAAATTCCACTAGAGAATCCTGAGATCGGCTCGAGGCCAACCTTGAGTTGGGTTAAATCGGCAGGCGGGTGATCTTGCGCTTGCCGCCGTACATCAGGGTGACCAGCGCGCGGCTGCCCATGAGAGACGTGAACATCGATGTGGCGATGCCGAGCGTCAGCACGATGGCGAACCCGCGGATCGCCCCGGTCCCGAACACCCAGAGCACGAGTCCCGCGATGAGGGTCGTGATGTTCGAATCCGCAATGGCGGAAAACGCCTTCTCGAACCCCGCGCGGATCGCCGCCTGGGGCGTCACGCCTTTACGCAGCTCCTCACGGATGCGCTCATAGATCAGCACGTTGGCATCCACCGCGATACCCACCGTGAGGATGATGCCCGCAATGCCGGGCAGCGAGAGCGATCCGTTCATCATGGAGAGCAAGGCGGCCAGCAGCACCACATTGGCGATCAGCACGAGGTCCGCGACCAGGCCGAAGACCTTGTAGTAGATCAGCATGAAGATGAGCACGCCGGCCATGCCGATGACGAGGGCGTCGATACCCATCTTGATGTTGTCCCGACCCAGACTGGGGCCGATCACCTGCTCTCCGACCAGGAAGATCGGCGTGGGCAGCGAGCCGGAGCGCAGGAGGACCGCCAGATCGCGCGCCTCGCCCAGGCTGAGGCCCGTGATCTCGAACCGCTCGGCGAAGACGCCCTGAATGGTAGCGTCGTTGATGACGCGCTCCGTGGTGACCGCGTGCGTGACATTTTTGCCGTCGACCTTCGAGGTCTCCTGATGGGTTTCGATCAGCACCACCGCCATGGGCTTGCCGATGTTCTGCCGCGTGGTGCGCAGCATGTTGTCGCCGGCCTTGCTGTCCAGCGTGATATCGACGGCCGGACCGTTCTGGCTCTGACCGACGGTGGCATTGGTGAGCTGATCGCCGGTGGCGATCACCTCGCGCTTGAGCAGCAGGGGCATGCCCGTTACGGTATTGGTGTAGAGCTTGTCGCCGAGCGGGATCTCGCCGGTTTGAGCGGCCGCGACCGGGTTGGCGGTGGTGTCGTTCAAGCGGAACTCGAGATTCGCGACCTGGCCGAGGAGGTTCTTCACCTCAGCGGAGTTCTGGATGCCCGGCAGCTGCACATCGACCCGGTCCAGGCCCTGTCGCTGTACGATGGGCTCGGAAACGCCGAGCTGGTTGACGCGATTCCTGAGAATCGTGACGCTCTGCTCGATCGCGTAGGTCTCACGCTGCGCAACCGCCGCCGGGGTCATTGCGGCCAGGAGCTGCTGGCTGCCATCCGGGGCGGTTTGCTTCGTGATCGTCAGGCCTTGCAGCGGCGTGATCAGCGCCTGTTGCGCCGCGGCCAGATCCGTACCGGGAGCGAAAGAGATCTGAATCGCATTCTGCAGCTGGCTGCCGCCCGTGGCGATGAACGTGATGTTACGGAATGGGATCTTGGCGGCCGTGAGCGCCCGGGAGGAGTCCTGGGAATAACTCTGCAGCAGCTGCTGCACGGCGCTGTTGATGTCCACCTGGTAGAGGAGATCGAGGCCGCCGCTCAGATCCAGGCCCAGCGGCATGGGCTTCAGTCCCAGCGCGCGAAAGAACGCCGGCGCTTTCGGAATCAGCGAGAGAGCCGAGATATATGCCCCCTGATACTTGGCGTCCGCGACGTCCCGACCCTGCAGCTGGGTCGGAACGTCGGGGAACTGCACCATCAGACGACCGCTGCTGTCGACGTACGAGCTCGTCGGATGTGCGCCGTGCTGGCGCAGATAATCGGTGATCGAGGTGGCCTCGGCCTGCGTGACCGGAGAGTGATCCCTGTGGGCGAGCTGCAGCGCGGGCGCCGAGCCGAATACGTTCGGCAGCGCGAAGAGCAGCGCCACCAGCAGGACGGAGACGATGAGGATGTATTTCCAGCGGGCGTATTCGAGCATGGATCAGGCGCTCTTCAGGGTGCCTTTGGGCATCAGGGCGCTTACCTGGAATTTCTGCACCTTGAGGCGCACTCCGTCGGCGACCTCCAGGGTAACGAAGCTCTCGCCGACCTCGGTGATCTTCCCGAGGAGCCCCCCGGTGGTGACCACTTCGTCGCCGGCCGCCAGCTTGGAAATGAGCGACTGATGCTCCTTCTGCTTCTTCTGCTGCGGGCGAAACAGCATGAGGTAAAACATCGCGAAGATCGCCACCATTATCAGGAGGAATGGCAGCTGACTGGCTGGCGATGCCGCGGCGCCCTGCGCCAAGGCCGGGGGGATCAATGAATTCATGCACTCACCACGTAGGGATGTTCCTCCGCAAGCGCCACGGGACGCCCCGGAGAGCGAAAAACCGGCATTATGCCACAGCGTCAGCCGCCGCCCTTCGCGCGAGATGAGCTGCGGCGAAGGTGGCCACCCGCCCCTCGGCGATCGCCTGCCGCAGCGATCGCATCAGGCGGAGGTAGAAAGACAGGTTGTGAATGGTGTTCAGCCGGCAGCCCAGGATCTCGTTGCAGCGGTCGAGATGCCGCAGATAGGCCCGCGTGTAGTTCCGGCAGGTGTAGCAGTCACATTCCGGGTCGATCGGACCCAGGTCCGACTGATGGACCCGGTTGCGTATGTTGATGACGCCGGTCGCGGTGAACAGGTGCCCATTCCGGGCATGGCGCGTCGGCATCACGCAATCGAACATGTCGACGCCGCGCAGGACGGCCGCCACGATATCCTCTGGCCGTCCGACACCCATCAGGTACCGTGGACGGTTGGCTGGCATATGTGGCACCACGGTCTCGAGGATTCGGAGCCGCTCCTCCTCCGGCTCGCCAACCGCCAGCCCGCCCACTGCCAGGCCGGGCCAGTCGAGCCGCAGCAGAGCCTCGAGCGATGCGAGCCGTAGCGTCGGGTGCATGCCGCCCTGCACGATACCGAAGAGCCCGCCCGGGGGCTCCTCGCGGTGATAGCGTGCGTGGCTGCGCTCCGCCCAGCGCATGGAGCGCTCCATGGACTCACGAGCCTCGGCCTCCGTGGCCGGATGCGGCGTGCAGTCATCGAGCGCCATCGCAATGTCCGAGCGCAGCCCCAACTGCACTTCCATCGAATCCTCAGGGGTAAGCCTTACCTCGCTGCCATCGACGGGCGAGCGGAAGCGCACCCCCTCCTCGGTGATCCGGCGCAGGCTCTTGAGGCTGAAAACCTGGAAACCGCCGGAGTCGGTCAGGATCGGCCGCTTCCAGCTCATGAACTCATGCAGGCCGCCGTGCGCGGCCACGATCGGCACGCCGGGACGCAGCATCAGGTGGAAGGTGTTGCCGAGCACGATCTCGGCGCCGAGGCCGTAGAGCTCCTCGGGCGTCATCGCCTTCACCGTGCCGTAGGTGCCCACCGGCATGAAGGCGGGCGTCTCGATGACGCCGTGTCCGGTCCGCAGCCTGCCGGCTCGGGCCGCACCATCGGTCGCGATCAGCTCGAAAGCCGGTCTCAAGCACTCACCTGCGTCGTCACCAACATAGCATCGCCATAGCTGAAAAAACGGTACCGCGCCGCCACCGCGTGCTGATACGCCCGCAGCACCGGCTCGCGGCCTGCGAACGCGCATACGAGCATGAGCAGCGTCGACTCGGGAAGGTGGAAATTCGTGAGCAGGGCGTCAGCCACCCGAAACCTGAAGCCCGGCTTGATAAAAAGTCTCGTTTCACCGGACCAGGGCGCAAGCCGAAACGACGCCGCCGAGGCCGCAGACGGCGGGGATGCCACAGATGCCGCAGATGCGGCAGATGCCGCGGTCGGCTCCCCGCGGGCGTCCGCGCTCAACGCTGCCGATTCCAATGCTCTCACGACCGTCGTTCCGGCCGCGATCACCCGCCGCCCGGCGGCTCGCGCCCGCAAGATGGCTTCGCAGGTAGCGGCACCGACGACGGCCCGCTCCGAGTGCATGACGTGTGACTCGAGGTCATCCGCCCGGACCGGCTGAAATGTACCCGCGCCGACGTGCAGGGTCACGAACGCAAGGCCTATTTTGCGCGCCTCGAGTTTCGCGAGCAGAAGCTGGTCAAAATGCAGGCTTGCCGTGGGCGCGGCGACCGCGCCCCGCTCCCGGGCGAAAATCGTCTGGTACCGCTGCTGGTCGAGCTCGCTTGCCGCGCGCTGGATGTACGGGGGCAGCGGCACTTGTCCCCAGCGCTCGAAAAAATCGAGCACCGGCGCGGGCAGGCGGATTCGCCAGAGGTCGTCCTCTCTTGCGAGCACCTGGACGGTGCCACCGGGCGTCGAGATCTCCAGTCCGTCGCGGACGGGCTTGCTCGCACGCATCTGGACCAGCGCCTCGCGCTCCCCGACCGCTCGCTCGAGAAGGATTTCGACCCGCCCACCCGAGGGTTTGGTGCCGAACACCCGCGCCGCAACGACTCGCGTGTCGTTCAGCACCAGCAAATCGCCGGGGGACAGGAAGTCCGGCAGATCTCGGATCCACCGGTCTGCGAAGGCGCCGGTCTGCCGGTCGAGCACCAGCATCCGCCCCGCCGACCGCTCGGGTAGAGGAGCCTGGGCGATCAGCTCGGGGGGAAGGTCATAGGCGAAGTCGGTGCGCAGCACGCGCGCATGGTATGGCCCGTTTGCTCCGGGTCAAGGTGTTCCGCCGTCCGTGGTCACGGGGACCACCGGCCCGGGTCCCAGCATCCCTCCTTTCTGCATCATGAAGCTATGCCGCGGCATCGGTGGCTCCGCCGGCGCAGTCGTTGCGACCGAGATCTTGCGATGCAGCCGCAGCACTTCCAGCGTGATCTTCTCCCCGGGGTCATAGGAAGCGAGGATCCGGATCACGTGCGAGCTGTCGGTCGGCTTGCGCCCTCCGATCGACAGAATGACGTCCCCATCCTGGAGACCGAGTGCCCCGCCACGCGGCGCACGCACCACCAGCACCCCCGTATCCGCCCCAAAGTAGCGGCCGAGCCCGGGCGTGAGTCTGGCGAGCTCCATGTCGGCCACGGGTCCGCCGATGATCATGGGAGCGCCACCCCACTGGGCAAGTGCCCTCACTTGCGGCAGAGCCAGCGGCGGCAAATCCGGGAACTGCCGCCCAACGAAGAACGCGTTGCCGTCCGGTCGGGCGGTCACCCTGAGGTCGCGTGTCTTGCCGCCCCGCGATACTCGCAGATCGACCCTGTCACCCGGCTTGACATCGTGCAGCAACTCGACCACGTGCCCCGCCGACCCCTGACCGCGCACATCGGTCCCGTTTACCGCCACGATCAGATCGCCGGCGCGCACGCCCGCCTGCTCCGCCGGTCCTCCCGGACTGACCTCGCGAACGCGCGCGCCCGGCTGACCTCTCGAATCCCCGAGCTGCAAGCCGATGAGGGCGCGCGGCGGTCCTCCGAATGCATCGAAGCGCATCATCGGCCCCGACATCTGTGCCGAGAGAGCCGCGAGCTGCTGTGCCGCCACTTCCAGACGGTGGCGCGCCGCATCCATACGAGCCTGCAGCTCAGCATCGCTGCGCGCCGCCGCCTTCTCGCTGGCGCGGGCTGCCTCTTCGCTCGTACGCGCCGCATCCATGTTGGCCTGCAGCGCGGCTTCGTCGGCGTCCGCAGGACTTGGAACCGCGGTGGAATCAACGGCTGCCGGCGGAGCGGCTGGCGCGGGAGGGACGGCGGGTGCCGCAGCTCCCTCGCCGGCGAAGGCGGCAGCCGCGGCCAGCGAGAGGCACACCGCCAATGCGGTTGCGTGGGACGTGATATGAATTCTCATGTGGAGCCTCTTTCGGCGATCATGGAGTTGCCGATGCCAACATCTCTGCGTACTGCAGCTGTGCTAGAGAGCTGACCAGCTGCTCCCGCTGCTGCTCGAGGGCTTCGATCCTGCCCGGCTGCGCATTGCTTGCCCGCTCAGTGCTCATCAGGTCATCCAGCGCGGCAATCTGGTCCTGAAGGCTGCTCACCGCCGCGTGTGTGCCGACCCGCATGATCACGCGATTGTGTGGGAGGCCCGCGAGCCAGCCTTCGATGGCGCGCGTGCGCGTCTGCTCCTGCCGATCGCTCATCCGCGGATGCACTGCGGTATCCGGCGGCACAAATGGCGGCACGTACGTCTGCGCATGCTCGTGACGCGAACGAACCTCGAGACTCGAACCGGCCTCATGACTCGACCGGAGAAAGGGGACTGCAGTGACCACCACGGCCGCCAGAACGGCCGCGGCAATTGCTGCGGGGCGATTGCGCTCGATGACGCGCGTCAGCCTGGAGCGCTGCCGCCTGCTCTGAAACTCAGCCCAACCGTACGGCGACTCAGCCGGCTCGTCAGCTGCCGCGCGCAGGCGGCGAGCGATGATTTTCTCTAGATCGGTGTGCATGCCTCTTGATCCTCCTGCGGCGCCAACCCCTGGCGCAGGCGCGAGAGTGCGCGCGCAAGCTGCGACTTGGAGAAGCTCACGGAGCGCCCAAACAGCCGCGCGATCTCCTGATGCGAATAACCTTCGACCTCGAATAGCCAAACGACTGCGCGCCCGACTGGCGTCAGGCTCGCCAGTGCGCGCTCGACGTCGACCGCATCGGCCGAAGTTGCCGGTGTAATGGGCAGCATAGTGGAGCCCACCCAGACGTCGTCGTCTCCAAACTCCCAGTGAAGCCGCGCCCGGTGCCATGGCGAGCGCAGGTACATCAGGCATCTGGTGACCGCGATTTGCCGCAGCCAGGCGCCGAGCGGCGCCTCGCCCCGAAAATCCCCGAAGCGCTGGAAGAAGGCCATCATGCTGTCCTGGAAGAGATCCTCGGCGACTGCCCTGTTCCCCACGAGCCTCCGAATCAAAGCGAACACAGCCGGGGCGAGCAGCCCGTAGATCGCGGCCTGCGCCCCCTCGTCCCCGGCACGGGCGCCCGCGATCAGCTCTTTGGATATCGGAATGTCACCGAGGCGGCTCACACCCAGCTTAGATGCGCGAGCGGGCCGAAAGGTCGCAATCCATAGGCGCTCGCAGCCCCATATGCTTCCGTGGCCCCGCCCCCTATACTTGCGCCCTCGTGCCCGAGTGGCGGAATTGGTAGACGCAGCGGACTCAGACCATTTCAGTTGAGCCCCCGGGGAGAAATCTCCAGGGTGAAGCCCGTCAAAGTCGGTAGAGGCCCTGAAGCGCACCGCTTCGAGCTAATGCCGAGCCAAGCCCCGGATCCTCAGGGGAAGGTGTAGAGAGCAGACGGCGGGCACCTAAGGCCGCAAGGCTACGGTGAAGGCGTGCTCCAGCCCACGAACCCCGCGGTGCCACCGCGCGGGGGCGGCGAAAGCCGCAGCGGGATGAAAATCCGCCGCCCTTAAAAGCGTGCCGGTTCGATTCCGGCCTCGGGCACCACTTACCCCCATTCGAGCTCCACCGTGCCCCCGCCACTCTCGAATACCGCGACGAACCGCGCATTTTCGGGACTGGAGCAGCCAAGCGATCCATTGATTACCCACTGGCATGGCCCCTACATCTCGCACCTGGCCAGTGACCCGTGGGGGCATCCCTATCAGTACGGGTATCCCGGTACTCACGGGCAGCCCTATGACCTCTACGGGAGTGCGATCCGTCGGCGTGCTTCCATCCAAAGTACTCATTGTCGAACGTCGCACCCCTCCCGTTCTGAGCGGGCCGACAGTTCTGGACGGATGGGGGTCCGAGCTTCTCGACAATCGCCGCTTGCACCTGCGCAAAACCGTCAAGCGGAAACGTTACGTTCATTCGCTGAACGATTCCGTGTTCGTCAATCAGCAGATTCAAATCGCCTGGGATATCGACGACGGTGGTTCAGCCGTTGCACGCTTGCCAGTTCTGGGCGCCGAGCCCGCACTTCACCGTCATACCGACGCCGGCAAGTGTCTGGTCATTGGTAGCAAATTCTCGCTCGATTTCTCCAGGGGGCAGATCCGGGATTACATAGGCGTGCTCCTCCAAGACCAGCCCGAGCTGCGGCCGAGTTGCGCACTTTTCACCCTTCCAGATCTTCGGGTAGCTGAGGGCAAACCGTTCGTAAAGCGGCGGCGTACGCTCCCTCCGGGCGCAGCGACGGGATGAGTTCTGGTATGAGTTGGTGTCGCGTTGCGAGCCAGAGTCGCAGATAGCGACTGCGAATGCGGTAGCGGCTGCCAAGCTTCTCGACTATCGGCTCGCGAGTGTGGACGCAGGGGCGCAGGGCGCTGACGACCGCGCCATTATTTCGAACGCCCGCGGCCCGCAAAAACGTATCGGTTCCCGAACCGACATTCTCGTAGAGCGCCGTCGCCATCAAGACCCTTTGCTGGCGTCGTGTCAGCTGCCCGAGCCAGGTGTCTGCCATCGGGGTCAGATCAGCCAGAATTTTCGACAGCGCGCGCCCCAGTTCCCCACCGCCTATGCGAGACCCCACCGCAGCATTCCACGTCTCGTGTGCCAAATGCTGCACGTCGTTCGGGGATTCTCCGCCGATTGCGAGCAGCACATCAGCAACTTCCGGGGGAAGCTCGAAACGGCCCCGCGCAAATTGCCTCACGAGAAACGTCCTGAGCTCCGTGGCAGGGATCGAGGTCACCTCAACGAGCCGTGCAGACTCGTAGAAGGGCGAGGCATCGCTCATGAAGAGCGCCCGGAAGGACTCCCGCGAACTGCCGGCAAAGAAGCACGGAATTCGTAATCGCTGCAACTCAGAGCGCAGGAGACCTAGCACAGCATCACCCTCGCGCTCCGGCAGCCCTTCGCGGATATCCTGCAGCTCGTCAACGAACAAGGCAAACTCGCGACGCTTCGCAATGTCGCTGACGAAACCAAGCAGCCTGGCCAGGTGATCCGTAGGTGTTCGGACGCGAAGCGCGGCTTCGGTTCCCTGATAGGAGACCCGGATCGAATCGATCCCGACCCCAATCTCACGTAACCACGGTGTAAGCTTGCGAGCAATTGGGCTCAGTCCGCGCACGAAGGCGTCCAGCTGCTCCGCGGCGCGGTGCACGAGGTCTTCGGTGGAGTAGACACGATGGAAATCCCACCTCAGAAGCGGGTGCTTCTCGGCAGCCAGCGTTCGCTCGATGAGCGTGCTTTTACCCAACCGCCGATCGCCGGCGAGTGCAAGACGGCCTTTGTCGCGCGCGACCTGTAGGATCGCCGTCTCGTACTGCGGACGCGCGCAAGCGGCATCGGCGATACCGAGGACGCGGCCGTAGACGAACGGATTGGTCTGACGAGGGGGTTTGTGCACGGGGGAATTATACCATAATCAGTATGAAATAATACCGATTTTGATATGCGACTGAGGCGGTGGTGGCCTGCCGATAGGCCTCGGACGGGCGCGGAAGCGCCGATGTTTGCATCGTGTAGCATTGCATGGATGATACTGCCGCCATGGGAACCAAAATCGTGGTGACCGCACTCGCAAACGCTGCGCGTCGCGGTTGCGGAAGACGACCGGCCGTGGCGGCCAACGTGATGCGCGAGATCGCGCCAGAAGGGCTCCCGCACTCGCGCTGAGATCAGAGCCCTGGCGGCGGCGCGGGCATGGTCGCCGTGATATCGAGCCTGCGGTGCTGGCGCAGAACAACCAGCCTGATCTTATCGCCCGGATCGTAGGAAGTCAGGATCCTGATGGCCTGGGAGCGGCTCGCGGGAATACGGCCGCCGATGGAAAGGATTACGTCGCCGTCCTGCAGTTTCAGTATTCCATGAGTCGGCGCATGCACGACCAGTACCCCCTGGTCGGCGCCGAAGTAGCTGCCGAGCTGCGGCGTCAATGTCGTGAGCTCCATCGCACCCATCGGACCTGCCGGGGACTCCCGCGTCGGCCCTGCAATTGGGCCCGTAATCGGTAGTGAGAGCGCGGCCAGCCGGGCCGCCGCTGCAGCGCTCTGGCGGCTGGCGTCCAGCTGCGCTTGCGTTCCTATCTGCTGCGCCGCCACCTGGCCCTCGAGTCGGGCCTGATTGGCGTTGAGCTGCGCCTGAACTTGAGCCTGCGACGCGGCGAGGCGCGCCTGGGCTTGCGCCTGCTGCATGTTGAGCTGCGCCTGCGCTCTTTCCTGCGCGGTATTCGGGACTACGATCAGGGGCAATGGCGGACCTGCGGCCGATGCCGGTGGCAAAACGGCCGAGACTGCTGCCGCGCAGAGCGCCAGGAGGGGGAAGACGAGCTTCGACGACACAGTCATTGGACAGGCGAGTCGCGGAAAAGGTCTCACCAACATCTCGCGAAAATTTCGGGCATCAACCTTGCTTTAAAGCTGCGCAGCGCGAGCGCGGACCCCGCCACAACCACCGCGCGAGGCCCGGGAGGATGCCGCCCATGCGAGCAGTAGCAATCATTATGGCCGTCCTGGCCAGTCTACTCTGTGCGTCATGCGGCGGCGGAGGGTCAGGCTCCTCGTCCGATGCTGCAGCCGTCCCGAGTGCCTCGGCGGCGACTCCCCCAGTGAGCTCCGCGCCCAGCTCTGCGCCAGCATCAGGCTCCAGCCCGTCCCCGTCGGCGACCCCTCCTTCGTCGAGCCCGGCACCGCCGACGTCCACCGCGCCTGCGCCACCGACCTCAGCCCCATCCGGCTCCTCGAGCTCATCGAGCTCAAATTCCAATTCGTCGAATTCTTCGGACTCGAAGAAGCCGCCGCCGCCCGTGCCGCCATTCCCTGCACATATCACCTACAGGATTGTCGAAATTCCCCGGCTCACCGCCGCTGGCACGATGACGGCACATGGGGTCAACAATCAGGGTATCGTCGTCGGTGACTATCAGGCGTACTGCATACCGGACTGCAGCGCCCCCGGGCAGACGTCCACGGGATCGCAGGCATGGATGTACGAGCAGAAGAGCGGCGCTCTGGACGAGCTCACGTTGGAGTCTTCGGAACGGACCGCGTCGGCCTACGGCATCAACAACAAAGGAACGATCGCAGGAGAAGCAGCGACCGGGAACGGCCCACAGGGGGTCTTGTGGAAAGTTACGGGCGGCGTGACGACCCTCCCTGGGAATCTTTACGCGAGCTTCGACTGGGCGGTCGCGGTAAATGACGGCGGGACCGTCTTGGGGCAATACGAAGACTCGGGGAACCCCGGGAGCGCGGCCTTCTTGTGGACGCCTCCAGGAGGCTCGCAGACGCCCCTTCCCGGTCCCGAATGCGACTATTGCAACCGGCTCTATATCACCGCCAATGCGATCAACGATAGCGGGACGGCCGTCGGGAGCGCCCTTTCCGTCATATACGACAGCAGCGGGGTGTTGGTCAGCGGCGGGCTGTTTGCCATGGAGTGGCGGGGCGCCACCGTCACGAACCTGGGCGGATTACAGGGCTCGAGCAGCAGCGAGGCGTACGGAATCAACAATGGAGGTGACGTGGTCGGAGATTCGGGAGTCGGGCCGGCCGAAGGGGCTCCCACACACGCGTTCCTTTATAGCCACGATGTGATGACGGATCTGGGAACCGTGCCCGGCGACGTCGACAGTACGGCGTATGCCATCAATGACAAGAGACAGATCGTCGGCTTTTCCGTCGACGCGGCCGGAAACGGGCGCGCCTTTCTCTATGACAAAGGCGCGATGTATGACCTGAAGACTTTGATCGACCCCAACGATCCGCTGGCCGCCTACCTGACCCTGGAAGAGGCGGTCAGCATCAGCCAGAACGGCTACATCGCAGTCAATGGCGCCGACAGCCGCGATTCGGGTGAGAATGCGGGCACCTGGCGCGCATTCCTGCTCGTACCATCGCACTGAGGCAAGCGCGCCTGCGGGCTCAAGGCCCGCCTGTCGGCTCAACGGCCACGTGCCCGCTCAACGACCACGTGCCGGCTTGACGGCCGAGCTCCGCCAAGACAGACCTCCGCCATCGTAGGCTTCACCTCGCGACTCGAGCCCGTGGGCTTTGTCGATTTGCGGCTGGCTGCTTCGTCTACTCAACGAAGAGCACAGCCGCATCCGACCAGCGCCATGAGCCTCAAAGCCGCCACAATCATTGCCACGATCCGCCGTGCAGGGCCTTATCTGGCCATCGAGCTCATCCTGCCCGGCGGATCGATCCTGGCGCTGATTCTCTGGCTCGTCCGAAACCGAGCCGCAGTGCGGCAGCATCTGGCACGGATTGCCTCTGCCGCCAGGAACGCCGGTCAGCTCGTAGCGGTTCGCCCGCCGACGGCGTCCACGCTCTGAGCCGGCCTCACCCCTGCCTTGAGCACCATGACCAGCATCAGCAGCATGCCGAGGATGATCGCACCGGTCGCCGCCATCATCAGCGGTCCCGCCTGCTCCTCCGGAAGCCTGTGGCCATAGATGAGCAGGAGGCCTGCGAACATCGCGAGGCTGCCCGCCTGATGCAGAATGAATTGCACGGTCGCGAGCGCGCGCGCGGGGGCGGCAAGCCACAGCCGATGAATCACGGCATAGATCAGTGAAGTAACGAACCCAACCAACATGATGTGCGCATGGGAGACGAACTGCCCATGATTGCCCGAGGCGCCCATGTAAATGCCCAGCCCCATCCCGGCGACTGCGTAGCCGAGCGCCCAGACAAGATAGCTTCGATCGAAGTTTTTCATCGCGGCCCCCTACTCTTCTTTGTAATACCCGGCAGTCTGGCGACTGCCAACGGCGGATGTCAAGGGAGAGCGCCGGCGCGGTCGATGCTCACGATCGCAGTGCGCGCGGCTTGCCGGACCTCGGGACTGGAGTCGTTGAGAGCGGTGCGCAGGTCCGGCAGAGCGCCGCGCGCGCCCGATCCGATGACCCCGAGGGCATTGCAGGCACTTCCACGGGACCCCGGATCCGGGCTGTGCAGCATGGCGCGAAGCCGTGGCACCGCTGCGGCCGCGCCCTTGCCAATGTCGCTGATATCCTGCGCCGCCCAGGCCCTGACGTCCGAATCGGAGTCCTCCAGTGCAGACAGAAGCGCGGGCAGCGCCGGACGGAGATCGAGCTTCGAGCCACCATCGGGGAACTGCCACCAGCCGCCTCCGACGACATCCAAAGCCACCGCGACGTGACGTCGCATTTCCGGGTCCGGATCGCGAAGTGCCCGGGCCAGCGCAGGCACGCTCACCGGTCCGAGGGCATGCAACTGGTCGTAAACCCGCTGACGCTTCGACTCGAGCGCCGACAGCGATGGCGGAGTCGCGTTCGAGCTCGTGGACGGAACTGCCTGCGGCATGGCTCGCAAAGGCAGGGGCAGCTCGCGCAATTTCTCCACCAAAGCAGTTGCTCTGGCAACCTCAGCGTGACTTGCCGTGCCAGCGTCAGCCTGGTCTATCCTGGCAGCATCATGATCTGCCTTGTCAGCGTCAGCGTGGGCGGTATGGTGCGCCGCAAATGCTGGCGTCGCAATCGTCGCCAGGATGACGAGCGCTGCCGCTATTGTCTGGCATCCCGTGCGCAAGCCTTCGGGGCCGACCTGTTGGAAGCTTCGTTCTCGACTCGATCGTCCGGTCACGCCGTCATCTTAGCACCGACCCGCTTCTCGACCGGGGTTTCGGCCGATTCGCGGCTGCGCGGCTCGAACAGCACGATGTCGCCAGGCGCATTGGAAGCGGCGATACAGTTGCGGCCCATGGACTTCGCTCTGTAGAGCGCGGAGTCGGCTGCCGTAATCAGATCCTCCATCCGCTCCCCGTCCTCGGGATAGCAGGCGATGCCCAGCGAGGCAGTGATGCGCGGCAGCGCAGTGCCGCGCGAGAACACGTGCAGCTGCGCAATGGCCTCGCGGATCGCCTCGGCCTTGGAATACGCATCGTCCACTGCGCAGGCCGGCAGCACGAGCAGGAATTCCTCGCCGCCGTAACGGCAGGCGACGTCCTCCACGCGCGTGTGTCTTTTGAGCACGTGAGCGACGTTCCTCAACACCTCATCCCCGGCATCATGGCCGTTGCTGTCGTTGAACCCCTTGAAATGGTCGACGTCGAGCATGATGAGGCTGACCGGGAACCCATGCCGCGTAGCTCGCGCGAGCTCACGTTGCAGTGAGATCTCGAGGTGCCGTCTGTTGTAGAGATCGGTCAGCGGGTCGCGCTCCGAGCCGCTGCGGAGCGTCTCCTGGAGCCGCAGGTTGCCCACTGCGAGCGAAAGTTGCTCGGCCAGCGCCGAGGCCAGGCGCTGCACGTCCTCCGAAAGGCACTCCTCTCCGGCCCGCCGCAGGTGCAGCACTGCCAGGGTTTCGCCCTGTGAAACCAGCGGAACGCAAAGACAGTTGTCCTCACACTCACCGACGTGACGGCAAACCGCGGCGGCACTGGCCGGCTCGTAGAGATGCGGCCGCCCGCGGCGCAACGCCCAACAGTCCTCGGAGGAGAAGCTCTGCGCCGCGACGATGGGCCCCCAACTGACCTGCAGGTCCAGCGCGGCATCGTCGCGCCGCGACACGTACAGCGCGCCGCCCACCCCCGGCAGCAGCTTGGGAAGTGCCCCTTGGATCACGGTGTTGGCCTCCGCCAGCGAGTGGCAGGTCTGCAGCAGCTCCACCATGGTGCTCATGGCGGAGATCTCCTGCAGGAGTCGGCTCTGGCGCCGGATGGTCCGCTCGAGCGACGACTCGTAGCGCCGGCGGGCGATCGCTTGCAGGACCAGCAGGGCGATGAGGAGTACGGAAACCCCGAAGAGCGCATTCAGCGCGACTGAACCCCACCGAAGACCGCCGGTCTGATGCCCGGCGTCCCGGCCAGGGTCCAAGGCAAGTACGCTGCCCGCGAGGATGGCCAAGGCAATGCAGGCGAAGATCGTGCCGGCGAGCAAAGGTCCCCGGGCGCGGTCGGCCGACCGCGCCGGCAGATCGCTGGTATGGAGCCCGGGCACACGCATGTGAGCTGAGTCTCACCTTTCATGCTATTCAGGAAGTACTTCGGCCTCCGGACACATTGTCTTGAGGGACAACCGGGGAACTGTGACGCAGATACCGCTCCTCCAGCACCGCGGCCGCGAGGGGCCGGGCCAGCAGGAAGCCCTGCGCCTCCTCGCACCCGCGGGCGCGCAGCCACTCCAGCTGGCTCGAGCGCTCGATGCCTTCGGCTGTCACTACGATACCGAGCGTCTTGGCAAGCGAAAGTATGGCGTTGGCAATGGCCGCATCGCTCGCGGACGTGTCAACGTTACGCACGAATGCCTTGTCTATCTTGAGGCGGTCGGGCGGGAAGCGGGTGATGTAGGCCAGAGATGAATAGCCGGTTCCGAAGTCATCGAGCGCTATGCGGCATCCGAGCTGGCGCAACCGCTCGAGCGCGTAGCGCACCTTGGCGGAATCCCGCACCAGAACCGATTCCGTGATCTCGATCTCGATGAGCGCAGTCGGCACACCGGCCGCCGCCGCTTCCATCTCCACGACCCGTGCCGGATCGCCATGCAGGAACTCCTTGCCGGAAACGTTGACTGCTATCGGAATGGCGAAGCCCGCGTCGAGCCACTTGCGCAGCTGCCGGCATGCGGCGCGCACCACCCAGCTGCCCATCTCGAGGATGAGCCCGCTGTCCTCGGCGATCTCGATGAAGCGGTTCGGCGAGACTTCGCCGTGCTCGTCATCGCACCACCGCAACAACGCCTCCACGCCGGACAGCTGCTGATCCTTCAGGCGGAACTTCGGTTGGAAGAGCAGATGTATGCGCTCCTCCTGAACCGCCCGGCGCAGCCGCGTCTCGAGCTCCAGCCAGTCGCGTAACCGGCTGCTCATCGCCGGAACGTAAACCGCCACCGGCGCCGCGCTGGCGGTCTTGGCCTGATACATCGCGGTGTCGGCATGCTTGAGCACCGTGGCCACGTCGCGGCCGTCCTGCGGGTACATGGCGATGCCGATGCTCGGCGCCGAATAGAACTCGAGCCCTTCATGGAGGATCGGTCCCTTGAACGCCGCGCTGCATTTCTCGGCGAGCCGCAGGGCGAGCGTCCGGGCGTCGTGTTGCCGGACGAGTATGACGAACTCATCGCCACCGAAGCGCGCCAGCGAGACGTGCGCCGGCTCGGCTGCCAGATCGTCCACGGCGCGGGTGAGCTTGTCGGCGACCGTACACAACACCGCATCGCCCACCGAGTGCCCGAAAGTATCGTTGATGCGCTTGAAACTGTTGAGGTCCAGATACACGACCGCGACGGTCTCATCCGCATCCGCTGCCGCCGCAAACTGCCGTTCCGCCGTTTCGAGACAGCGTTGCCGGTTGGGAAGGCCGGTGAGAGGATCGAAATAGGCGAGCCGTTCGATCCGCTCGGCAGCGGCCGCGTTGCGCAGGATGTATTCGAGGCGCCGCGGCAGCAGGGCCCAGTTGACCGGCTTCGACATGAAGTCGGTGGCGCCCGCGTCGAAGGCGAGCGTGATCGCGGCCGAGTCCTCATGACCGGTCACCATCACGATCGGGGTGGTCGTGAAGCGCGGATCGCCTCGCAGCCGCCGGCAAATGGAGTAGCCGTCCATGCCCGGCATCTCGACATCCAGGAGGACGATTGCCGCACCGTACAGCAGCGCCGCCTCCAGTGCGTCCGTGCCGTTGTCGAACATCAGGGGCGTGAGGCCCACCTGCTCGGCGGACTCGGCGAGAAGGAGCCGGCCGGTTTCTTCATCGTCCGCGATGATCGCCAGCGGCTGCGTCACGACCGTGCTCACCGTGCTCATCGAGCCCGTCATGCGCTCTCCCTCCGCTCGACGAGACCCGTCAGCTCGGAAATGAGCGCCGGATGGGCCGAACGGAGCCGCTCGAAGGCGCTCCAGGCCGCGGCTGCATCACCGCCGGCACAGAGCTGCTCGAGTCGGCGAACGTCCTCCGAGAACACCAGCGCTCCGACATTGGCGGCGCTGGATTTCAGCTTGTGACAGGTCGCGCGCGCGGCCGTCAGGTCGCCGCCGCGAAGCGCCGCCTGCAGCTCAGCGAGAGCGGCGCTCGAGCCGGTGCGAAAGAGCTCGACCAGCCGGGCATAGAGACTGGGCCGTCCCGCCGCCCCGGAGCCGCGCAACCGCGCGACCGTCACATGGTCGAGCTTCGTCAGATCCTGGGTTGCCGTAATCGGTCGCGAGTCCCCGGCATTGCCGCTCTTCTCCCGCGGCTCTGCCGCTGCCCGGATGCTCGAGCCGGCGCCGCTCGGCTGCAGGGCGGCCGGCCGCGCCGCCCGATCGCGCGGCACCCAACGCCGGAGCAGCTTTTCGCAGTCCTCAGGTGTATACGGCTTGCTCAGCACATCATCGATGCCGGCCGCCTCGCAGCGCTCGCGGACCTGCGACGGAGTATGCGCAGTCAGCGCAATGATGGGCACGCTACCGCTGCTCCTCCCCGCCCCGGCGCGCTCGCGGATCAACCTCGCCGTCTCGTAGCCGTCGAAGGCCGGCATGTTGATGTCCATCAGGATCAGATCGAAACGCTCGGTCGCGCTGCGGGCGAGAGCCTCCGCCCCGTCCTTGGTCCATACGGACGTACAGCCGAGCGCTTCGAGGTAGCCTTGAGCGACCGCGGCGTTGACCGGCTCGTCCTCCACGAGCAGAACGTGGGCGCCGATCGCTCCCGTTGCGGTGCCGGCCGTATCGGTTGGTGTCTCACCGGCCCCTGCCGTCGAGGCGGGCTGGGCAGCGCTCAATTCGAGTGGCAGCAGCACGCGGAAGGTCGAGCCCGTTCCCGGCTCGCTCTCGACCGTGATCCGTCCGCCAATCAGTTCGGCAAGCTCGCGGCAGATCGCGAGCCCGAGGCCGCTGCCGCCGAATCGCCTGCTGGTGGATTCGTCGGCCTGTGTGAAGGGCTGGAAGATCTTCGCGACGGTCGCCGCATCCATCCCGATGCCGGTGTCGGAGATGGTGATCTGAACCGCCGCCCGGTCCGCGTCCGGGACATCGATATCCGCATGCAGCCGGATCTCGCCGCGCTCGGTGAACTTGACTGCGTTGCCGACGAGATTCATCACGATCTGCCGTATGCGGAACGGATCGCCGACGAGGGTCCGCCCTGCGGGTGCCCGCCGGCCGGGCGCCGGCGGCCGGACCTCGAGGCGGATTCCCTTGGCTTGCATGGTTCCGCTGAACAGGTTGGCGCACTCATCCAGGATGCGATCGAGATCGATCGGCAGCTTCTCGAGCGCGATCTTGCCCGCCTGCACCCGCGAGAGGTCGAGGAGGTCGTTGACGATCCGCAACAGGACCTGAGCGGATGAGCGGATGGTTTGTGTGAGCCGCTCCTGAGTTGCCGATTGCGGTGTGCGAGCCAGCAACTCCGTCATACCGACGACTCCGTTCATCGGCGTGCGCAGCTCGTGGCTCATGCGGTCGAGGAAGTCGCTCTTCGCCCGCGCGGCATCGGCGAGCTGGCGATTGCTTTCGGAAAGCTCGCGGGTGCGCGCTGCAACCTCCGCTTCGAGGCGCTCGCGCTCGCGCACCTGGTGCCTGCGCTCGAGGTGCTGTTTGCGCAGCCGATGCGCCAGGATGCCGAGGATCAGTAGCGCGTATGCCGCATAGGCCCAGGGCGAAGCCCACGGCGGCGCGTCCCGATGCAGTGTGATCTTCAGTGGCGCGCTCCACACCGAGTCCGAATCGGCGCCGCGGACCTCCAGGATGTGGTTGCCGGGCTCCAGATTGGTGAGTGTGATGCGATGCTGCGTGCCGAGGTCGATCCAGCGATCCGTCAGCCCCGACATGCGGTACGCGATGCGATTGTGGCGCGGGGACGTGAAATCGAGCACGCTGACATCGAGCGAGACGATGTTGTCCCGGTAATTGAGCGGAATGCGGCGGCGCAGCCAGTAAGGGGCTCGCCCCGGCGCCGGCGCACCGAGGATCTCGACGCGCGTGAGAGCCAGGCGCGGCGGCTGCAATCGCTCCTCGAGACGCGAGGGATCGAAGATGTTGAAACCGCTCGGACCGCCGAAGCAAAGCCGGCCGTCGCGCATGCGGAAATAGGCGTTGGTCGTGAACTCCTCGCCCGCGGCGCCATCGGCGACGTGGAAGGTCTTTACCGCCCCGGTGTCGGGATCGAGCCGCATGAGGCCGGCGTTGCCACTCATCCAAATGCGGCCGTCACCATCGACCAGCAGGCCATTGATGGTGTCGCTCGTCAGCCCCTGGGCGAGAGAGTACGTTCGGAAGCGGATCGGCCGTAGCTGCGCGCCGGTGCCGCTCGCGAGCGCGAGGCCGCCGCCGCTCGTTCCAATCCAAACCCTGTCGTGCGAGTCGACTGCGAGGTCGTACACCGTGTTTGCCGGGAGACTCGACGGATCATGTGGATCGTGACGAAACACTTTGATGACGGTTCCGTCGGGGCGGGCGAGATCGAGGCCGCCGCCATTCGTTCCTATCCAGATGTTGCCTTGCGAATCCTGGGCGAAGGCGGTGACACTGTCGGCGCTGACCGCCCCCGCGGCCGATCCATACGGCAGCTGGCGCACCAGACCCGTCGTGGGATCGACGATGTTCACGCCACCGCCCCAGGTGCCGACCCATACCTGCCCGTCGCGGGCCTCGAAGATGGTCATGATTCCCGAAGCGCTGAGGGCGTGCGGATCACCGCGCTTGACGGGCATCCACTTGAATTTGCCGTGATCGAGGGTTGCGATCCCCTTGTCCATGGTTCCAATCCAGAGCACGCCGCCGCGATCCAGGCGCAACGACATCACCGGCTCGCCATCGAGAATCGTCCGGTGGCCAATGAGGGTGTCGATGCCGATCGTGCTGCCGGTATCGGGATCGTAGTCGACCAGGCCGCCCCCCATCGAGGCGACCCAGACTCGATTGTCAGGCGCATCGGCGAACGCCGTAACGAACTTGCCGAGCCAGGCCGGCTGGCGCGCACCGAGCTCGGCGCTGCGGGGATCCCAGCGGCTGACACCTGCCGTGGCGGTTCCGATCCAGACGAGGCCGGCGCTGTCCTGATACAGGGAGAAGACGGACGAGTCGCTCAAAGAGGCGGGATTCTCCCGCTCGTGGCGGTAGTGCGCGATCGTTCCCGAGGCGCGATCGAGCAGGTCGAGGCCGTCCGCGGTTCCGACCCAGAAGTGTCCCTGCCGGTCTTCCAGGAGGGCCCGCACGTCATCGCTGGCAAGCGACCCGGGCTGACGCGGGTCGTGCCGGAAAACCTGCAGGACGTTGCCGTTGGAATCCATCCGGTCGAGTCCGCTTGCGACGGTGGCAACCCAGATCGAGCCGCTCGAATCCTCGAGCACCTGCCAGACATTGTTGCCGCTCAAGGTTCGCAAATCACCGTCCAGGTGACGGAAATGGCGAAAAGTTTGCTGACCGGGCTCGAGCTCGTCGAGCCCCTGATCGGTGCCCACCCAGAGGTTGCCGGCGTGGTCGCGGGTCAGAGCAGCGACGTGATCACTCGCCAGCGATCCGGGCACTGCGGCCTCGTGCCGCAGGCTCTCGAAGCGGCCGGTGCGGGGGTCGAGTACGTCGAGACCGGCGTCGCTCGTGCCGATCCAGACCCGCCCCTGGGCATCGAACGAGACGGCGTTTACCTGGTCGCTGGCCAGGGAGCCCGGATCGTGCGGGTCATGGCGGTAGACCGTGAAATCATCCCGCGCCCGGTTCCAGCGGGCGAGGCCGCCGTTGATTGCCAGCCAGAGATCGTGGTGCGGGCCTTCGACGATCTGATTGATGTAATTGCCCGGCAGCCCGTGACCCTCCTTGCGCGAATAGCCGTAGCGGACCAACTCCTGGCCATCGTATCGGACGAGCCCGTCCTCGGTGCCAAACCACATGAATCCCTGTGAATCCTGCAGGGTGGCGTGCACGCCTCCCTGCGGCAGGCCGTCCGCAGTCGTCAAATGCGTGAGAATGAGCGGCGGAGCATCGGCGGCGGCGGCCAGGGAAGCCGTCGCCAGCAGCAACAAAGCCGAGCCGATGATCCGCCGTCTCGAAGCGCCGGCGCGTGCGATCTTCCTCACGGCATGCTCACGGCGCGATCCCTCCGCTATTGGTTGGGCACCCACGGCACGACCGGCGCGGGGGCCGTCGGCGCCGGGGCCTGTGAGGTGTTCCACCAGGGCAGGGTCCGCGCCCAGGCGAAATTGCGGGCCCAGGCGAAGTTTCTCGCCCAGGCGAAGTTGTTCGACCAGACGTACGCGTGAGTCCATACGAAGCCCTGGCTCCACGGATATCCCTCGTTCCAGGCGTAACCCTGGGTGCCCGGGTATGCGGTCGACCACGAGAAGCCGTCTCCCGGCTGGGGGGTGCCCGGCATCCACGACTGCATGTTCATGATGTAGTAGTTGCCGCTGGCATTACGGTTGGCCGGCCCGCCAAAGTGCTCCGTACCCGCGAGGTCCGCACTGATGTTGAGCCCCACGTTGGCGCAGCCGACGGCCGAGCTGTTGACCGCTGCGACCGCGTTGATGAGGCCTGCCCCCTGCTGGAAGACGCTGTAGGCAAGCGATCCCGAGGATGTCACGGCGGGGCGCGCCGACTGCATGAGGCGGCACTTCACGTTGTCCGGCGTGAGCGACGGATCCTCCTGCAGCATCAGCGCAACGACGCCCGTAGTTACCGCCGCAGCCTGCGACGTGCCCGACATCGTGAACATCTGCTCCACGATATTCATCGAGTTCGGGTCGATGTTGGCGAGATAGCTGCCGCTGTTCATCGAGGCGACCATGTGGCCGCCGGGAGCGACCATCTCCGGCTTGACGAACCCCTCGTACGTCGGACCGGCGGACGAGAACGAGGCGAGCCGCCAGTCGCTGGTGTTATAGGGCTGATAGTTGTCCGTGAGGGCACCGACCGTGACGACGTAAGGCACGTTGCCGGGCACATCGATGGTCATGGGGCTCGGCCCATCGTTGCCCGCCGCGGTGACCACGACGATGCCTGCCCGCCACGCAGCCATCACGGCCTGGTCGAGAGGATCGTTCCAGTAGTACGACTGCGGGGTGGCGCCCAGCGACAGATTGAGCACGCGGATGTTGTATTTCAGGCGATTCGCGACGATCCAGTCGATGCCCGCGATGATGTCGGAATAGCTGCCGGCGCCGTCGCCGTCGAGGGCGCGCACGATGACGAGGTTCGCCCGCGGCGCAATGCTCAGATATTGCCCGGCGATGTTCTGGGCACCGCCCGCCGCGATGGAGGTGATGTGGGTGCCGTGGCCGTAGGGGTCACCGGTAACCGGACCCGAGCCGCCATTCGTGACATCCCTGGTGGCCAGGACGCGCGAGCCGTAGTTCTGCAGGAGATCCTCCCACAGCCCCGAGTCGAGTACCGCGATGGTGACCCCCTTGCCGGTGATCCCCGCCTTCTGCAGCGTGTCGGCACCGACCAGGGTGGGATAGTTGGTCTCGTAGGTCAGAGTGAGCGCGGCCACGCCCTGCCCGTCCTGAGTGCCCGTTGCCGTACTCAGCGTCGAGACGAGAGGGGCCGTCACGGTGCTGGTCAGCGAATTTCCGGTGATCGTCGTCACGAGGGGAACTGCGGTAGTCGTGAGGGTCGACACCAGGGGGTCGGTGGACAGCGTCTGCTCGACGGAATTCGTGGTGCTGCTCAGGGTCTGAGTGAGGCTGCCGAGGAGCGAGGTCGTCGCCCGCGCGTGCACGGAGCGATCCGCGAAGAGGCGCACGTCGGCAGCGGCTCGCAGGTGGGCCACCTGGTCCGCGCCCAGACGGGCGGTGACGGCGTGGATGATCGGAAGCTCGCGCACGAGCGAGCCGTGCACGCTCAGCACGCTCGCCCGGGCAGCTGCCGAGGTCCGGGCCTGAACGATGTAGAGCCTCGCAGCGGCGCTTGCGGGCGAGGTCGCAGCGGCCAGCGCGAGGGCGAGGATCGAGGTGGGGATGACACGGAAAATGCGCATCGGGGCATGCTCTGGTTATGAGTTCTCGTGGAGCGCATTTTCGACCGGATGTGACGCCGCTCTCAGTCGAGCCAGCCGCACCGGCCCCCACCGCGAGTGTGATGCGCGTCACATAACCGCTCGGTCAAATCGGGCGGCCGTTATGTCCAACTCCGCCGCCGCATAAAGATCGCCGCTGCCGTACGTGCAGCCGAGCTCCAGGAGCGCGTCGCGGGTTGCCGCATCGTCGACCCCGGTTGCGATGGGGACCAGGCCCAGGGCAGCCGCCATCTCGATGCCGGCGCGACAGACCTTACGGGCGACAGGGTCGGAGCGCAGCGCCGCCACCCACGCCCGGTCGAGCTGCAGCCCCCAGACTGGCGCGCGGGCGAGCGCATCGAGCGAGCCCATGCCGCGGCCCACCTCATCGACCACCAGGCGGATTCCCAGGCGCTTCAGGGGCTCGAAGTGCGCCGGCTCGCGGGTGATGAAGACCTTTTCCGCGATCCTGAGCTCGAGACGCTCCGCCGGCACACCGCCCTCGGCAATCAGGCGCGCCACGTCGTTGATGAATTCCTCGTGCAGAACGTGATGTCGCAGGGCGCCGAAGGAGATGCAGACATCGGGCTCGCATGTCGCGGCGAGCCGGGCATAATCCTGGCGCAGGAGCATGAGCACGGTGCGCGAGAGCGGCGCCGACAGCCCCGTCGCCTCGGCGAGGCGCAGGAATTCCGCGGGGCGGATCTCACCGCGCAGCGGGTGCGGCCAGCGCAGATAGCCGACGCACGTCGCAAGACGTCGCTGCGCGAGCTCATAGCGCCCTGCATAGCGCAGGCGGATGTCGCGATTGGCAATGGAGTTGCGCAGCTCGCGGGTCAGGTCGATGCGCGCGAGGGTGCGCATTTTCATGGTGTCCGTGAAGAAGCGGACCGTGCGCGCCGACCCGGAGCGGCGTGCCTCCATCGCCGCGGCGCGTGCCTGCTCCAGGAGGAGCTTGGGTGTCGAGGCATCCTGCCCGAGGATTGCGACGCCCGCATGCGGAGTCAGATGGAATTCAGCGTCACCGGTGCGGATGGGCTCGCTCAGGCTTGCGCAGACCTGCGCGACACACGCCTCGATCGCCTCGCGGTCGGCGCTCTCGATGATGATGGCGAACAGCGCTTCGCTCAGCTGCCCGAGGTACCACCGCGGGCCTGACTGTGCGAGTCCCGGGCTCTGCGACGGCAGCGGGAGCCTGCGGATCGCCGCGCTCATCACCTGCTCCGACACCTGGGACGCCAGAACCTGCGCGATATCCGTGACGCCGTCGATGTGAATGACAGCGAGCGCAATGTGCGTCTCGCGCAGGGCGGCCCAGGACAGCGATTCCTTGAACCGCTGCAGGAATCCGCGCCGGTCGAGCTGGGGTGCGGGACGCGCGCCGCTCGCGGCTGGATCGTCCAGGCTTGCGCTGGCGACGGCGCGGATGATGCAAACCGCGCGCTCGGGACCCCGGGGCGACACCTGCGCGCTGTACTCGCTGCCGCCGCTCGCGAAACGGGCCTCTACCGTCGTGCGCTGCGCGATCGATTTACGCGTGAGCTGCCGCAGCAACGCGGCGATGGGCGCGGGCCAGGAGGCTTCCAGCGGCTTGCCGGCTGCCGCACCAGGCCTCAAGCCGGCCGTGTCGCGGCCGCCACCCTGGGCGACCACGACGCCGTCCCGCGCGATGAGCAGCGCGAGATCCGGCAGTGCATCGACCAACACCTCGGCGGGCGCGGCAGCCGGTCGTGGTGATGCATCTGCGCCGGCCGGCGCGCCATTGCGAAGAGGCGTGTTGTTATGTTTCTCGGAAATGGGATCGCTCCCAACGGTCAGATAGCCAATCGCGTGAGGAGCCGCAAAGGCCTCGCTCACCACCGCAAGAGTAGCCGCAGCGCTGCGAGCGGTCCGGGATGCACCTCGCGATTGCGGCCTCGGGCGGTCCGGCGGGCGAATGTGAGCCGCGTCACGCACGGCCACCTGCCGCCGCCCGCGGTCGCCCGCGCGACACTGGGCCGAACCGTCCGCTCGAGTGCGCCCATGGGGTGCGCGACCGGGCGGAAGCGTGAAGTCCGATGACGCCCGCGATGGCGCGAGCACGTAATGTCATAGTCTTCATGCGAAGGCTCGTGTTCAACCCCGGAATCTCACGCGGAGTGGTGGCAGCCCTTGGGCAGGCCGCCCTGCTCGCCCTCGTCCTTTGCGCCGCAAAGCCCGGCGCGGTCTGGGCGGGCTGCTTCCCGGTTGCCGACCCCGTCTACGTGACGCTCGATCCCATGGTGGACAGGAACGCCCGGCAGGCCCTCACCACGGTGACGGCTCGCCTGGATGCGCTCAGCCACGCGGTCGGGGACGCACGACAGCTCGCGGCTCTCTACGCCGTCCAGGCGGACGCCTACAGCATCCTCGAGCTCGATCACGAGGCGCGCGCGACGGCTGCAAAGGGGCTTGCACTTCTCGACGGCCCGACGGATGCATTGCGGCTCGAGTTGCTCTCGACGGCTGCGCTCAATATTTATACCCGGGACGGTATTCGGGATGCGCTCGGCACGATCGAGGCGGCGCGCGCGAGGCAGCCTCAGGACTCGCTATCCAGCCTCTGCCTCGAGATCACTCTCGGCACCCTCGAGCGCCGCGCGGGCGAGAACGCTCTCGCCACCCGCACCGTGACGCAGGCCTACCACGACAGCGAGACTCCTGAGCGAGCCGAGGCCCACGCCGAGGCGGCAATCGAGCTCTCCTCGGCGCTGCGCGGCGTGGGCGATTTTCAGGAGGCGCTCACCCTCACGCGCGAGAAGATCGCCTGGGACGATGCTCACGGTGATTCGCTGGACCTTTCTGTCTCGTATTACCTCGAAGGAGAGATCCTCAACGCGATGCGCGAATTCCGCGCCGCGATCGCAACCTTCGAGCGGGCACGGAGCATCAGCGTATCGCTCGGCGACACTCAGGGCGTCGCCTTCGCCGACATGCGGATCTGTGAGGGCCTCATCGCACGCGGGCAATACCAGGCCGCGCTGCTCCGTTGCAACAGCGCCGCACGCGTGTTCGCTACGAGCAAGTCGACGGACGTTCTGAAGCAGACACACGAGTACGTGGCCGAGATCGAATTGCATGACGGACAGCCGAAGCAGGCGCTCGTTCTCCTGGATCATGTGCTCGACCGGAGCGGGACGGACATGGACGCTGACACGGTCGGTGTCGGGTACCGCACGCGCGCACAGGCTCACGAAGCGCTGCACCATTACCGGCAGGCATATCTCGACCTCGCGGAATACCTGCGCCTCTACCGCGCGGCGAATCTCGCGCGGCGCATGCGGCTGCAGGAGACTGTCAAGGAGCGGTTCGTGGCCGAGCAGGAAATTGCGCGCAACGCGATTCTGCAGCGTCAGCTCGACGTGACGCGCGAGCGCGCGACACGCCAGACCGAGACGCTGCGCTGGGCCGCTGCGGCGGGCACTGCGGGAATGCTGGTGATCGCCCTGCTCTCCTACATTCTAATCACCAACCTCCGCCATCGGCGCCAGCTCATGCGCCTCGCAGCCGAGGACAATCTCACCGGCATACCGAATCGCGGACGCACCGTGGCGCTGGCGACGACAGCGCTCGAAGCCGCCGCCACACAACGCCGGCCGCTGACGATCGCCATCATGGATCTGGATCACTTCAAGACCATCAACGACCGCTGCGGCCATGCGACCGGCGATCACGTCCTCAAGGAGTTTGCGCGCGTAAGCCGCGGCTCGCTGCGTACCGCGGACATCCTCGGCCGCTGGGGCGGGGAGGAATTTCTCCTCATCCTGCCCGACACGACTCTCGATGCGGCGCTTGCCAGCATCGAGCGCCTGCGGGTGCTCGCCCTCGCGATCAAGGTGCCATGCACGGACGGTGAGACGATACGAGTCACCTTCAGCGCCGGGCTCGCCACGACGGCCGATGGCGCGCGCTCGCTCGATGAAATCATCGCCCGCGCCGACGCTGCGCTGTATGAGGCAAAGAACGAGGGGCGCGACCTTGTGCGCATCGACCGCGAGAGCTATCAGACGGCCTCGACGGGCGTGCGCCGCGCATTGAACCTGCGCTAGCCCGGGCCAGGCGGATACGCCGGCAGCTCCGGCGGCGGCGAAGGCAACCCGCCTGGGTGCCCCTGCAGCTTGCCGAGCAGGTAATTCACTGCCGCCTCCAGCTGTGCGTCATGCCCCGCCTCGAGCTCGCCCGGCAAATCTTCCAGCTCCGTGTCCGGCGCGACCCCGTGGTTTTCGATGAGCCAGTCCGAATGCAGACCATACATCGCCGACTCCGGGATGGTGATGTAGCCGCCGTCCAGCAGCATCCACTCCCCACGAATGCCGCGCACGCCGCCCCATGTCCGCGTACCGATGAGGGGCCCCAGGCCGTACTTGCGGAAAAAGTAAGGGAAGATGTCGCCATCCGACGCCGAGTAGTGGTTGATGAGACACACTTTGGGACCGTCGATAAGCTGCTGCGGGATCGGAGTCCCGGCCCACTCACGGTCGGTGAACAGGCCGACCAGCACCCGCCGCAAGCGCTCGAGCACGATCTGGTCGATGAAGCCGCCCCCGTTGAAGCGGTCGTCGATGATGAGTGCGCGCTTGTCGAGCTGGCCGTAGAACTGGCGGATGAACTGCTCCATGCCGAGCGGCCCCATGTCCGACAGATAAATGTAGGCAATCCTGCCCCCTGACAGCCGAGCGACCGCATCGCGGTTGTGGCTGATCCAGGCGTGCTCGCGCAGCGACAGTTCGTTGTCGACGGGCATCACCGTGATCACGCGCCGCTTGCCATCGGGCGAGTCCGCCAGAGTGAGCTTGATCGCCTGTCCCTGCCTGCCGACGAGCAGGCTGTAGGGATCGGCCGGTGCGTGCAGCTCGGCGCCGTCGATGGCGAGCAGATAGTCGCCCTCGTGCACGTCGAGACCCGGCGCGCTGAGCGGCGCGCGGTACCGATCCCGCGTGTTGTCGCCCCGATAGATCCGCGCGAGGCGATAACGGCCGTAGGCTGTGTCGAGCGCGAAGTCGGCGCCCAGGAAGGCGGTCGGCACGCGCTGCTCCGGCGGGATGTCATCGCCGCCGCCGACATAAGTATGCGAGTTGCTGAGCTCGGCCTGCATCTCCCCGATCAGGAAGTTGAGATCGCCGCGCGAGCCGACGAGCGGCAGCAGCTTCGCATAACTCGTATGCACGGCATCCCAGTCGACGCCATTCATCCTCTTGTCGACGAACAGGTCGCGCTCGAGGCGCCAGGCATTGCCGAACATCTCCGCCCATTCCTCGATGGGCCTGACGCTGATCTTCATGTGCCCGAGATCGAGCTGCTTGCGGCTCTTGGCGGCATCGCCGGGGGCCGCATCGGCGAAGAAGTAATTCTTGCCCACCTGATAGAGGACCTTCTTGCCGTCCGCCGAGAGCGAGTAGGCGCCGAGTCCCGTCAGCACCGTCGCGTCCTTGCGCTTCGCCATATCGAACACGTGCAGCTCCGGCTGCTCACCCGGCAGGGGTCCGTCGATCATCGGCGGCGGCCGGGTCATGTAGTAGACCTCGTCGCCGCGGACGTCCAGGGTCGCGATGTTGGCCGCCGCAATGGGCAGCGGCACGGCCCGTTGCATCAGGCCCGCAAGGTCAATCCGGATGGCGGCCGTGGCCGTCGGTTTCCACTCCTCTGCATGCTCCTCGCCACCGTTTGCGGAATGCATTCCGTGGCGTCCCCCGCCGGGGGCATTGCCGACCGCTTGCGCGGGTTCCCCGCGCTGAGCGCCCGGCGGCGAAGGCGTGCGCTCGGATCCCACTGCGCCCTCGTCGGACTGCGGCGCGAATGGCGACGGCTCGTCGCTCTTCAATGTCACGACGTAGATGCCCGTCATCTTCAGGGTCGCGATGTTGAACTCCGACTGGCTCAAAGTCGGATTCTCATGGCGCGTGGACAGGAAGTAGAGATACTTCCCGGCGCGATCGAACGCAGGCTGGAAGTCGTTCGACAGCGGGTCACTGACACGCGTCGCCTGATGCGCTTTCAGGCTGTACAGCCAGATGTTGCTCTGCTGGTTGTCGCCCGTAACGCTGTAAGCCAGCCACAGCCCGTCTGGCGACCAGGTGTAGTCGTGGATCTCGTTGAAACGGTCCTGGGCCACGAGCTGCGCGTTGCCGCCAGAGGCCGACAAGTACCAGAGCCGATGCTCCCCGTCGGAGAAGGCAATGTTGTGGCCATCCGGCGACCAGAGCGGGGTGTAGAAATATCCCCGCGCGAAGTGCGTCAACAGCCTTTCCGGTCCGCCTTCGGCCGGGCGGGTCGCGATCTCCTGCTCGCCGGAGCCGTCCGTAGTGTAGGCAACCGTCTTGCCATCGGGCGACCAGTCAGGGTGATCCTCATCGGCCCCGGAACTGGCCGTAACGTCGCGCGTGTCGCCATGCTCAGCGGGCACCGTGAAGATGTCACCGCGGGCCGAGAATGCTGCCCGAGCCCCATTCGGGGCGGCGCTGAAATCCGTATCCTGCGCCATGTCACGATCGCGGATCAGCTTGCCCGCATCCACCCACTGCGGACCGGTGCGCGCGCCGTCATCCGGCACGGTGACCGACAGCTTGTGAAGCGACCCCGACGGCACATCGAGCACGTACAGGCTGCCGCCCTGTTGGAACACGATCCCCGCGCCGCCCGATCCAGCGCCGAGGCTCGGGAAATCGATGTCGTAATCGCTGAAATGAGTGAGCTGGCGGAAAGCGCGTGTATCCGTATCGTAGGCCCAGATGTTCTCGCGCTGCTCCGCGCCGTGGTCGGCAAGAAAATAGATCGTCTTGCCGAGCCACATCGGGAAAGTCTCCGTGCCCGGCCAGTCGGTCACGTGCCGCAGCTTGCGGGTGGCGAAATCGTAGATATCGATGTCCTGACCGAGCCCGCCGGTGTAGCGCTTCCAGGTGCGGAAGTTGCGCATGATCCGGTTGTAGGCGATCTCGTGGCCGCTCGGCCCGTAGCTGAGGAACCCGCCGCGGTCGAGCGGCAGCCGCACCGGCAGTCCACCGGTCACGGGCACCTCGAGCAACAGGCCGTACCACGAATTCCAGGAGTCGCGCCGCGACAGGAACACGACGTTCTTCGAGTCCGGGGTCCACGTCACCACCATGTTGTCCGGTCCCCAGCGTATGGGCGCTGCCGGGACTACATCGGAGGTAAAGGTCAGGCGCCTGGCCGGCCCACCGCCAGCGGGAACGACGTAAACATCCCGGTTGCCCTGATACTCGCCGGTGAAGGCGATCCACTTGCCGTCGGGCGAGAACCGCGGCAGCACGTCAGTGCCGGGATCCGTCGTGAGACGCGAGGCCACACCTCCAGTGCGCGGAACGGACCAGAGATTGTCATGTGCCACGAAGACGATCGTGTCGCCATGGAGGGTCGGATAACGCATCAGCGTGTGATCCGGCTGCTGTGCCTGCGCGGCCGCGGCAACGAGCCCGAGAAGCACGAAGACACTCAGGCGCCAGCGATCGGCGCGAAACGTCAGTCCGCTCATCAGAACCCCGCTTCCGCCGCTCTACGCGCACGCGGCGGCCGTATTCTAGCAATGCGGGGCGTACGGGCTCGGCAGTTATTCGGCCCATCCTGGGCCTCACCCGTTACTCGGCCCGTCCTAGGCCTCGCCCCTTCGGGGCCGTCAAGCGCTGACGCGCTTGACGTTGCAGATCGCTCCGGGCGATCTGCTCGGGGCCGCCGGGCGCTGAGCGCCCGGCGTTGCAAATACTCGGCGCATCCCTGCACCTCGCCCTTCGGGCCGGCTGTCGCCGTTGCAATTCGCTCTCAGCGAATTAGTCGCTCCCGGCGATTTAGTCACCGCAGGGCCGCTTCGGCTGGGCATCGACAAGGCCCAGGCCGCCTCGTATCCTTCCTGGAGACCATGAATTTCTGCCCTCAGTGCGGCGCCCGGGTGGAGTTTCGCGTACCGGCGGGCGATCACCTCGCCCGGCATATCTGCGACGCCTGCGGCACCATCCATTATCAGAACCCGCGGCTGGTCGTCGGCTGCGTGCCCGAGCACGCCGGCCGCATTCTTCTCTGCCGGCGCGCGATCGAGCCGCGGCGCGGCTACTGGACGGTGCCCGCCGGATTCATGGAGAACGGGGAGACCCTGCAGCAGGCCGCGGCCCGGGAGTCACGCGAGGAGGCCCTGGCCGAGGTCGAGATCGGCTCGCTCCTGACGGTCGCGCACGTGCTGCACGCGCAACAGGTGCACGTATTCTTCCGCGCGGCTCTGCCTGTGCCGGAGTTCGGCGCGGGGCCTGAAAGCCTGGAAGTCCAGCTGGTCCGTCCGGAGGACATACCGTGGCCGGAGCTCGCCTTCCCGAGCACGGAATTCAGCCTGCGGCGCTACCTCGAGGATCGCGCCGCGGGTATCGAGGCGCATCACTTCACCTCGCTCGATCGCCGGCTCAAATAGCCAGGTCTTATCTCATGCCAGGACCTGCTTTGCGGCCGGCCCGGCGCGCATGGCAGAATATGTCCTTTCGGCGCGCGACTACGAAAACGCGCAGTGCATACACTCATGACTTTTGTCGTTACTGAAAACTGCATCAAGTGCAAGTACATGGACTGCGTGGAGGTCTGCCCCGTGGATTGCTTTCACGAGGGCCCGAACTTCCTCGCCATCGATCCGGACGAGTGCATCGACTGCACGCTCTGCGAGCCGGAGTGTCCTGCCGAGGCCATTTTCTCCGAGGAAGAGCTGCCCGCCGGTCAGGAGCAGTTCAAGAAGATCAATGCGGAGCTGGCCAAGCAGTGGCCCGTGATCACGGAGAAGAAGGAAGCCCCGGCCGACGCCAAGGAATGGGACGGCAAGCCGGATAAGCTCAACCTGCTGGAGAAGTAGGCTTCTAACTTCGCGGATGATGCTGCGAGTGCAGCTCTTTCATCCGCTCCCGCGCGACGTGCGTGTAGATCTGGGTGGTGGACAGATCGCTGTGTCCCAGCAGCATCTGCACCACGCGCAGGTCCGCCCCGTGGTTGAGCAGGTGCGTCGCGAAGGCGTGGCGCAGCGTGTGAGGCGAGAGCTCCTTGGAGATCCCGGCCTTGCGCGCATAGCGCTTGATGATGTGCCAGAACGCCTGGCGCGTCATGCGATCGCCGCGCCGGGTCGGGAAAAGGAAATCGGTCTGCCGCTCGAGCAGGATCTCGCCGCGCGGCCCGTGCTCGAACTCGGTCAGCCAGCGCACCGCCTCCTCCCCGAGGGGAATCAGCCGCTCGCGGTTGCCCTTGCCGAGGATGCGGATCACGCCCTGATTGAGATTGACCTGGCCGTGCCGCAGGTTCACCAGCTCCGAGACACGCAGTCCCGTTGCATAGAGCACCTCGAGCATGGTCCGGTCGCGATTGCCGAGCGGGTCACCTACCGCCGGGGCACCGAGCAGCGCCTCGACTTCCTCCTCCGTGAGGGATTTGGGCAGCGACCGCCCGATCTTCGGCATGGCGATCTGCGCGGTCGGATCCTCGTGGATGCCGCCCTCGCGGACCAGGTAGCGGAAGAAGCGGCGGAAGCTCGAGAGCTGCCGGGCGGTGGACCGCGGTCGTGCGCCCGCGTGCACCCTCCAGGCGATGAAGTCCTGCAGGTTCGCGCGCGAGGTCTGCTCTATCGGGACCTTCCGCTCCGCCAGCCAGCGTGCGAGCGCGGTGAGATCGGCGCGATAGGCGGCCAGGGTGTTGGCCGACAGGCCGCGCTCCAACCAGACGGCGTCAAGAAAGCGCGACACCGCCGGATCCGTGGAGTCGGCATGAGGAGTCGTGGCAATTGCGGCAGAATGGTTCGACAATTCCGTCTCGGCCCGCAGGTCGCGGTCAAGGTAGCGGCCGCAGTATGGTGAGCGTGACCGAGTGGCCGACGTGATGACCTTCACATCTGAGTCCAAGCATTAACATAAAGAGAACCCGATCACACTTGCGAGTGCTCGTATTGGCACCCGCGCGAGTTGTCTACGCGCTCTACGCGGTGGTCACCTTCCTCATCCTGGGACTCGGCGCGCTTCTCGCCGCATTGATTCTGCCGGGCGTCTATCGGCGTCGAGCGGCGGCGCGCGCGGCCGCGCGGACATTCCTATGGCTGGCGGGGATGCCGCTCACCGTCCGCGGACTGGAGTGGCTGACGCCCGGACAATGCATCGTAGTATCCAATCACGCGAGCTACCTGGACGGCCTGGTATTCACGGCCGCCCTGCCCGCCCGCTTCAGCTTCGTGATCAAGCGGGAGATGTCTGCGGTGCCGCTGGCGGGCCTGTTCCTGCGGCGCATCGGCTCGGAGTTCGTCGAACGATTCGATCGCCAGAGGGGGGCGGCTGACGCCCGCCGGGTGCTGCGCAATGCCGCGAGCGGCCACTCGCTGGTGTTCTTCCCCGAAGGCACCTTCACCCGCACCCCGGGGCTGCTCAAGTTCCATACCGGTGCCTTCGTGACTGCATCGCGGGCCGGTTGCCCGGTCATCCCGGCGGTGGTGCGGGGCACGCGCGCCGCGTTATCCCCGACCGGTGCGCTGCCGCGACCCGGACGGATCTCGGTCGACATCCTGCCGCCCGTTCATGCCGAGCCGGAAGGGGGCGAGGCCGCCTCCGCGGCGCTGCGGGACCAGGCGCGCCGGGCCATCCTGCTCGCGCTCGGGGAGCCGGACCTCACATGTTCCGGCGATAGCGGCCGCCCACCCCATACAGGGCATGTGAGATCTGCCCGAGCGAGCAGGTCTTGACGGACTCCATCAGCTCCGCGAACACGTTCGCGCCGCCGCACGCAACCTGCTTCAGCCGCTCGAGTGCGGCCGGGGCGCGCTCGGCGTTGCGCCCCTGGAAGGCGCGCACGGCTGCTACCTGATCGTCCTTTTCCTCGTCCGTGGAGCGGATGAGTGCCGCGCCCGCATGCTCGTCTGCTGCATCGGTCTTGGAGAGGAAGGTGTTGATCCCGACGATGGGCAGCGTTCCGTCGTGCTTCTTCGTCTCGTAGTAGAGCGACTCCTCCTGGATCTTGCCTCTCTGGTACATGGTCTCCATGGCGCCGAGTACGCCGCCGCGCTCGGAGAGGCCATCGAACTCCCTGTACACCGCCTCCTCGACCAGGTCCGTCAGCTGCTCGATCGCGAACGAGCCCTGCCACGGGTTCTGCGTCTTATTGAGCCCGAGCTCACGGTTGATGATGAGCTGGATCGCGACGGCGCGGCGCACGCTCTCCTCCGTCGGGGTCGTCAGCGCCTCGTCGTAGGCGTTGGTATGGAGGCTGTTGCAGTTGTCGAACAGCGCGTACAACGCCTGTAGGGTCGTGCGGATGTCGTTGAACGAGATTTCGCGCGCATGCAGGCTGCGCCCGGACGTCTGCACGTGGTATTTCAGCATCTGGCTGCGAGGTCCGGCCCGGTACAGCTCGCGCATGGCCCGGGCCCAGATGCGGCGCGCAACCCTGCCGATGACGGCGTACTCCGGATCCATGCCGTTCGAGAAGAAGAACGACAGGTTCGGCGCGAAGTCGTCGACTGCCATGCCGCGGGCAAGATAGTACTCGACGATGGTGAAGCCGTTGGCGAGCGTGAAGGCGAGCTGCGAGATGGGATTCGCGCCGGCCTCGGCGATGTGATAGCCGGAGACGGACACGGAGTAAAAATTGCGCACCCGCCGATCGATGAAGTACTGCTGTACGTCGCCCATCATGCGCAGCGCGAATTCCGTCGAGAAGATGCAGGTGTTCTGCGCCTGATCCTCCTTCAGGATGTCGGCCTGGACGGTGCCACGGACCGCCTGCAGCGTCTGCGACTTGATGCGCTCGTAGACTTCGGGCTCCACCAGCTGATCGCCGGTGACGCCGAGAAGCGCCAGCCCGGAGCCATCATGACCTGCCGGGCGCTCGCCCTTGTAGGCGGGCGGCCCGATGCCACGCTCGCCCGCCGCCCGGTGCAGCTCCGCGATGCGCCGCTCCGCGGCGCTCCAGCGCCCCTCGCTCCTGAGGTAGCGCTCGACCCGCTGATCGATCGCGGTATTCATGAACATCGCGAGAATCATCGGGGCGGGCCCGTTGATGGTCATCGACACCGAGGTCGACGGCAGCGTCAGATCGAAGCCCGAGTAGAGCTTCTTCATGTCATCGAGGGTCGCCACTGACACACCGGAGTTGCCCGTGCGTCCGTAGATGTCCGGTCGCGTGTCGGGATCCTCGCCGTAGAGCGTCGTCGAATCGAAGGCCGTGGAGAGCCGGACGGCATTGACCCCGTGCGCGAGATAGTGGAAGCGGCGGTTGGTCCGCTCCGGGGGGCCCTCGCCCGCGAACATCCGCGTCGGGTCCTCTTCCTCGCGGCGATAGGGATACACGCCACCCGTGTAAGGATAGGAGCCGGGGAGATTCTCCGCGCGGATGAAGCGCAGCAGCTCGCCCCAGTCGGCGAAGCGCGGCACGGCGATCTTGGGAACGCGCTGATGCGACAGCGTCTCGGTGTAGTTCTCGCCGGTGACTTCCCGGTCACGGACCTTGTAGGAATAGGTCGCCTCCGTCGCAGCACGCGCGCGCGCAGGCCATGCCTTGAGATCGATGACGCCGTCGGCGCCGACCTCGTCCAGGGCCCGGTTGTAGGCCGCCCGCAGGTCGCGCCGTGTCGCATCGGCGGTGGGCTCGGCCAGCGTCGCATCGGTGTAGCGGTCGAGCGGCGCAGGCAGCGCGGCATCCCCGAGCGCCTGCAAAGCTTGATAGAGGCCGAATGCGCGGGACGCCGCAGCCGCCTGGCGCTCCGTGACCTCACGCGTCCCGCGGCCGCTCTGGGCGATCTCCGCCAGATAGCGCACCCGTGCGCCGGGGATCAACGGCTCGCGTGGCGTCAGCTCTACCGGGCCCGGATCGGAAATCTGCCAGCTCGCGGCGCCGATCCGCTTGGCGGCGAGGCTGGCGCAAAGCGCGGCGAAGAGGCGGTTGACACCGGGATCGTTGAAACGGCTGGCGATCGTCGGGAAAACGGGCAGATCCGCATCGGGCTGGCGCGCCTGCGCCGGATGATTGCGCCGCCACTGCTTGCGGACGTCGCGCAGGCTGTCCTGCGCGCCGCGCTTGTCGCTTTTGTTGAGCACGATCAGATCGGCGAAGTCCAGCATGTCGATCTTTTCCAGCTGGCTGGCGGCACCGTACTCGCCCGTCATCACGTAGAGCGACACGTCGGCGAGATCCACGATCTCGCTGTCCGCCTGACCCGTGCCGGCGGTCTCGACGATGATCAGATCGAACCCCGCGGCCTGATAGAGCTGGATGACCTCTTTCAGCACGGCCGAGGTCGCAAGATGTTGCCGCCGGGTAGCCAGCGAGCGCATGAAGACCGTGTCCGCGGCCAGGCTGTTCATGCGGATGCGATCGCCGAGCAGAGCGCCGCCGCTTCTGCGCCGGGTGGGGTCCATCGCAACCACGGCGATCTGCCGGTCGGGAAATTGCCGGGTCAGCCGGGCGAGCAGCTCATCGGTGAGGCTCGACTTGCCGGCCCCGCCGCTCCCGGTGATACCGATGACCGGCGCGCGAGTGCGCGAGCGGGCCAGGGCACGCCGGATCTGCTCGGCATCCCCGCTTCCCGGCGCGACGTTCTCGAGCAGTGTGATGGCGCGGGCGATCTGGGCGTGATCGCGGGCGTTGAGCGGCCGCGGCTCGTAAGCCGGCTTGATGGCCGAGCGTACGCGGGCAAATACATCGTTCACCATCCCGTCGAGGCCCAGCCTGCGCCCATCCTCCGGTGTGTAGATGCGCTCGACGCCGTAGCGCTGCAGCGCTTCGATCTCGTGCGGCGCGATGGTCCCGCCGCCACCCACGATGACGCGGATGTGCTCGCAGCCGCGCTCCCGCAGCATGTCCACCATGTACGCGAAGTATTCGTTGTGACCGCCCTGATACGAGCTTGCCGCGATCGCATCCGCATCCTCCTGGATCGCGGCTCTGACGATGTCAGCGACGCTGCGGTTGTGGCCCAGGTGGACCACCTCGGCGCCGTGTGCCTGCAGCAGGCGCCGGATCATGTTGATCGCCGCATCGTGCCCGTCGAAGAGCGAGGCTGCGGAGACGAATCGAAGTGGGTTTCCCGGGGCGCTTTCTCTTGCGTTGGGGGGGCTCGGAGACCCGGCCGGACCCGCCTCGGTCTGCGGCGGCACTGCGGCCTCGGAAAGGGACTGAGCGGCGGCCTGGACGCCGATGCTGGATTTGGGTGCCATGGGATGCTCGCTTGCAAGCTCGCGGCGGAGGGAATACTTTACCTTTACGCGCCGGTAGAATGGCTACCGGTGAGTATGGTCCAGGGCCGGCCCCCGGGTCAACGGCGGCTGGCGCCGGCGGTCCGCTATACTGGCCCGCCTACCCGCGCGCAGTTGAGCAATATGCCGAGCAACCGCCCCAAAACCGGCTCGCCGCAGGCGCCATCGCTGGCGGCGCGTACCGATTCCAGCTCCCCCTGGCGGGCCAGCCGCGAGCGGCTGCACGACCGCGAGGTCAAGCGCGAGGCGGTGATCCGCGCCGCCGCCCGCGCCTTCAACCGCAAGGGCTATCACAACACCTCGCTCGATGACATCGCCGCGGCGCTCGAGGTGACCAAGCCCACCGTCTACTACTACGTCAGCAACAAGGAGCAACTCCTCTTCGAATGCT
>Ga0134125_10000317_pt1 | contig 66693 bp, 66 predicted proteins | sample KB31751_FD_96464 | JGI IMG/M metagenome (GOLD analysis project Ga0134125, IMG submission 96464) | Terrestrial soil microbial communities with excess Nitrogen fertilizer from Kellogg Biological Station, Michigan, USA - KB3-175-1 | ecosystem: Environmental > Terrestrial > Soil > Unclassified ... | reverse complement strand
CGATGCCGCCCGCTCGGCCGGCGTGCGAGTGATCTTCCTCCGGCACCTGTCGATGCCCAAAGAGCTGATGGGGGTCTTTCAGCTGCGGATGGCGATGGCATGGCAGCGCGTCGACTCGGTGGCGGCGGTCAACCCGTGGTTCCTGCGCGACTCGCCAGGTTTCAACCTCATTCCCGAGCTGGTGCCTCATGCTACCGAGGCCGTCTTCGATAAGGTCACGATGTCGGCATTCGAGGGCACACCGGTCGACATCGTGCTGCGGGATTGCGGCGTGAATGCTTTCGCCATCGTGGGTGTCGCTACCGAGGTCGGCATCGAACCGACGGTGCGCCACGGCGCTGATCTCGGTTACATCCCCGTCGTGGTCACCGACGCCTGCGGTGCCGGTGACGAGGAAGCCGGCCGCCGCTCGATCAGCAGCCTGAAGTACGCCGGCGACGCCCTGTTCACCGACACGGCCAGTCTCTGCCGCATTCTGCGCGGTCAGTGACGCGATCCGGGCAGCCGGTGCCGTCGCTCGCCGAGTCAACCTTCGAGCACCGACCATCGTGTCGCAGAGTTCGACAGCGATGATTGCAATGCGGTCTTAAGCAGCCGTGGGATCGAACTCCGTGACAGCCAAATCGATCGCCAGCTGACGTGGTCCGCCGGGTACTTGCTGCCGGCTGGCCGACCACCGCCAGCGCTTCGCCTGCGCCGATGGTCAGGTCGACGCTGTGCAACACCGGCTCGGGTGGGGAATAGTCGAACCCGGTTGAGCCGCTGAATGCGAGGTCGGTGCCACTGCTCGCTAGTCTGCTCACGAGCGCCCAGCAGCGCACGCCCCCGTAGCTCAGCCGGATAGAGCAAGCGACTTCTAATCGCTAGGCCGCAGGTTCGAGTCCTGCCGGGGGCGCTAGCTGCATCAACGGACACTGTTCCGCGAGCACACCGCCGGTAGGCCACTGCGACGGACGCGCCGGCGCCTCCCCGCAATGGGTCTGATCGATACTGGCCCCCGTGGCGGCGGACTAGCCTCGGCGCATGAGCACGATCCAGCCAGGAGCAACGCCGAACTGGCGCACCGATGGGGTGCGGGTCATCCCCGGCGACGCGTTGGATACCAACACCCCGCAGACACCCGGGATGACTCGCGCTGCCGCGGTCACCCATGCCCGGACCGGCTCCCAGAAGCTGTGGGCTGGGACCGCCACGATCCACCCGGGCGCGAAGACCGAGGCGCACCATCACGGCGAGCTGGAGAGCGTGATTTACGTGATCCGCGGCCTGGCCCGGATGCGATGGGGCTCCAACCTGGAATTCACCGCCGAAGCCGGCCCCGGCGGGTTCATCTTCGTACCGCCGTTCGTGCCGCACCAAGAGATCAACGCCCTCGACGACGAGCCGCTGGAGTGCGTGGTGACTCGCAGCGGACAGGAGCCGATCGTGGTGAACCTGGACATCGACGGGGTAACCAAGCCCGAACACGTGCCGTGGATCGATCCGACCCACCCGGTGGTCCGCTGAACACTGTGACCTGCCCGTCAGCCCAGGCCGATGGTGATCCGGGGATGCTGGTCGGGGTCCAGCCAGCGCAGCAGGGCGAGCTCAGAGGCTCGGGGCACCTCCACGCAGCCCTGCGAGGGCACCCCGGCGTCGACGTGCACGAAGAACGCCGATCCCGCTCCCGGACGCACCGGCGCGGTGTTGTACCCGATCACCACCGCGTAGTCGTAGCTCGGGCCGGCCCGGCCCAGGTTCTCCCCGGCGCTCTCGTTGAAGTCGCAGGTTCCCGGCACGCAGTGCCGGTAGGTGTTGTAGCTGGCGCTGCGTGGATCGCTGACCCACCAGTCGCTGGTACCGACCTGACGATACGGCATCCGGGTACCCGGGTTGGGCTGGCGGCCGAACGCGGACGGCAAGTCAAACGTTCCTCGCGGGGTACGGTTGACCGTCTCATCGGCGGCGCCGACACCATCGGTGCCCACCCGGACGGTGACCGGACCTAGCACACCGGCCCACTGGCCGCCCGACTCGCGCCGCCAGCCACGCAGCACACCGGAGGTACTGCTGGCGCTGGGCACCAACACGGTGACCAGCTGGGTGACCTCGGTCGGGGGAACCGGAACACCCGGCGGAAGGCCGGAGCCCGCTGCCGCGGCGCTAGCCGCGTGGGCGACCGACCTGGCAACGGCGGACGGCGCCTCGGTGCCCGCGCCACCGGCCAAGCCGAGCGCGATCACCATCCCGTACACCAGCCGCCGGGGGCCGAATTCGTCCACCGGCGCAGTGTGCCAAGCGCCGCATTGCGCGCTGCGACCCGGCTCGGCGAGCTGTCAACATCACCACAGTCAGAGTCGCCGGCAGCTGCCGGCACCGCGGGGCAACCCGGAACCGCTCGTCAGTACACCTTGAGGTAGGTGAAGCTGACGCTATTGCTCTTGTCGCCCTTCTCCTCGACCGTCACGTCGACCGTGCCGGAACCGCTCGGGACGCTCGCCTCGATAGTCCCGGTACTGTTGATCTTGAATGGCACTGACTGGTCGCCGAAGTACAGCGTCTGCGCCGCGTCCAAACCGTCGCCCTTGATGAGCACCGGGGTGTCGGGCAGCGCCGAAGCCGGGATAACACTGTCGATCTTCATGAGACTCCTCTTCGCGAAGGTCAATGGTCGTGAATTCCCTCATGAAGTACCCACTTATGAGCCGACGCAGCCGCCGTACCCCCGTTTTGATCGGCGTGCGCGTCCACTCTGAAGAGGCCGGAGCCCGCCGACGGCTGTTAGGCTCTGAACCCCCTAGTTCCGTGGCCACGAGGAGCACCAGAGATGGCCCGCTGGAACCTGCCACCCGGGGAAATCCCGTCGGCCTGGTTCAACGTCGTCCCACACCTGCCGGCTCCGCTCCAGCCGCCGTTACATCCGGCGACCCGGCAGCCGCTAGGCCCCGATGACCTGGCGCCACTGTTCCCGGCCGCGCTCATCGAGCAGGAGATGACAGCTGCGCCCTGGATCGACGTGCCAGGTGAGGTGCTCGACATTCTGCGGCTGTGGCGCCCCACCCCGTTGGTGCGCGCGATCCGGCTGGAGCGCGCCCTGGGCACTCCGGCCCGGATCTACTTCAAGGACGAGTCCGGCTCCCCGGCGGGCAGCCACAAGCCGAACACAGCTGTACCGCAGGCGTATTACAACGCCCGAGACGGCGTGCGCAGGCTGACCACCGAGACCGGCGCCGGCCAATGGGGTACCGCACTGGCCTTCGCCTGCGCCCAGTTCGATCTGGAATGCATGGTGTACATGGTCCGGGTCAGCTTCGAGCAGAAGCCGTACCGGCGGGTGATCATGGAGACGTGGGGCAGCTCGGTGGTGCCCTCCCCCATCGACCACCCCGACCATCCCGGCTCGCTCGGCACTGCGATCTCCGACGCAGTGCGCGACGCCGCAAGCCGGCCGGACACGCACTACTCGCTCGGTTCGGTGCTCAATCACGTGCTGCTGCACCAGACGCTGATCGGGCTCGAGGCCCGTGAACAACTCACCTTGGCCGGAGAGCTGCTGCCTGATGTGGTGATCGCGCCGTGCGGTGGCGGATCCAATCTCGGGGGCATCACGTTGCCGTTCGTGCCCGACGCGGGGGTACGGCTGCTCGCCGTCGAGCCGCTGTCCTGCCCCACGCTGACCCAGGGTCGGTTCGACTACGACTTCGGAGACGCCGCCGGGTACACGCCGCTGTTGCCGATGTACACGCTGGGCCATGACTTCGTGCCGCCGAGCATCCACGCCGGGGGGTTGCGCTACCACGGGGATAGCCCGTTAATCTCGGCGCTGGTCCGCGACGGCCGGATGGAAGCGGCAGCATACCCGCAGGGGAAAGTTTTCGAGGCGGCGGTGCAGTTCGCCCGCATCGAGGGGAAGTTAGCCGCGCCCGAGGCTGCGCACGCGATCCGCGCCGTCATCGACGAGGCGCTCGCCGCCAAGGAGACCGGCGAGGAGAAAGTCATCCTGTTCAACTATTGCGGCCACGGGTTGCTCGACCTGTCGGCGTATGACGACTACCTCCAGGGCCGGCTGCCCGACGAGCGCGGCTAAACCGGCAGAGGTATACCGTAACAGTGTTATTGTTGCGACGTGGGACGCACCGGGAAGACAGCGTTGGTCACCGGCGCCTCAGCCGGGTTGGGGGCAGGCTTCGCACGGCTGTTTGCTCAGGATCATCACGACCTGGTCCTGGTCGCCCGGCGCCGTGACAAGCTCGATCAGCTGGCCACCGAATTACGGCAGGCGCACGGCATTCAGGCCACCGTCATCGCCGCTGATCTGACTGATCCGAAGGCGCCGCTGCATCTGCACGAGGAACTCCTGCGGGCCGGGATCGAGGTGGAGTTCCTCGTGAACAATGCCGGTTTCGGAACCAACGGAGCTTTTGCCGAACTCGAGCTCGCACGCCAACTCGACATGGTGGAGCTCAACGTCAAGGCGCTCGTGCACCTGACAGGTCTGGTCCTGCCAGCCATGATCGCGCGCCGGAGCGGCCGCATTCTCAACGTCGGCTCGGGCGCAGGCTTCCTGCCAGGACCTTTCATGGCGACGTACTACGCCTCGAAGGCGTTCGTGGTGAGCTTCACCGAGGCACTCAGCTACGAACTGCGTGGCACGGGCGTCACGGCCACCGTGCTGTGCCCTGGTCCGACGGAGACCGAGTTCGCGCAGGTAGCAGGCGCCATCAGCGCGGCGATGTTCAAGACTGCAGCAGACGCCGCGACGGTCGCCCGGTACGGCTACCGCGCGATGCTGGCCGGCAAGACGGTCGCGGTTCCGGGGATCACCATGAAGCTGTCTCTCCAATCGCTGCGCGCTAGTCCGCGGTCGGTGATGCGTGTCCTTGCCGCGCGATTGAACAAGCCTGCATGAAGCTGCTGATGATGGCCGACACCCACGTTCCGCGCCGCGCCCGGGACCTGCCCGAGCAGCTGTGGCGGGCCGTCGGCGAAACTGACGTCGTCATACACGCCGGAGACTGGGTGTGCGTCGAGTTGCTCGATGCCCTGCTGGCGCGAACCCGCCGGTTGATCGGCGTGTTCGGCAACAACGATGGGCCGTCACTACGCGCCCGGTTACCCGAGGTGGCGACGGCCGACTTGGACGGCGTGCGATTGGCGGTCGTGCACGAGACCGGAGCGGCACGCGGCCGGGAGCAGCGCTGCGCCGCCCGCTTTCCCGACTTCGACGTAGTGGTCTTCGGGCACAGCCACATCCCGTGGGACACCGCCGCGCCCACCGGCTTGCGGCTGCTGAACCCGGGATCCCCCACCGACCGGCGGCGCCAGCCGACCTGCAGCTGGATGACCGCGGAGATCAACGACGGACGCCTGGACCGGGTACAGTTGCACCGACGTGAGCCGGTCGGCGCATGATCGACTCAAGCCCGGCTAGCTGGTAGATCGGCCAGCAGTAGTCCACTGCGCGGCTTGGGAGTGAAATAGGTGCTCTTGCGCGGCATCCGCCGACCTTGTTCATGTACGGCGAGCACGTCGGCGAGCGGCACCGCGGCCAACTGCACCACGACGTCGACGTGCGGCCCCGCCGGATGCCCCGCTGGTAGGGCACGCACCCGGGGGCCCTCCGGGTCGATGCCCAACGCATCGGCGATGAGCAACCGCTCCACCAGCGCGTGATCGATGCGGGGCGTGGGTTCGCCGGGCCCGGGTTCGGGCAGGGCGACGAGCAAGTCGCCGCCGCGGGCCCGGACCACCACGCAGCCAGGCTGCGTCGGTGGACCCAACCCACGGGCCTCGCGCACCGCCAAGCCGACCCGGCGCCAGGCGGTAGCCAGATCGTCGCACCGCAGGCCGGTACCGACCAGGGTCCGGTGGATCGCGCCGATGCGCAGCGCAGGTCCCGCGGTGACCAGGGCGAGCAGCGCGGACCGATCGCTGGCCGCCGCAGCGGCCACCCGGTGATTCCCGTCGGCGACCAGCAGCGGGCTGCCGGCTACCGCGGCGAGTACCGCGTCCTGCTCGGTCCCGGGGCCCAGCAACCACAACTGGTGCGTCCGGCCACCGGAGTCGGTGGTCGACACGGCCGGTGCTCCTACGCCGCGGATGCTGCCCACCACGGCTGCGGTCAGCCGTTCACCCCCGCTGACCGGGACGAGCATCGCTGCGCTGGTTGCGCAGCCGAGGCCGGCGAGCACCGCGACGCGTTCGGCCACCACCTGCGGATAGATCTCCTCGCTGTGCCGGACGAAGGACATCCCGCGGGGGTCCACAGCCGCCGGATCGACCAGACACAACACCCCGACCACCATGCCGTCGGGGCCCTCCACCCGGTATGGCGCCACCACATCGGCCACCGGGCGGTACGCGCTGGCGCGCAGCCGGTCCAGGGCTTGCCGGGCCGCAGGCAGCGCATCGACCAACGACTGCCCGCCGGCCAGCGCTGCCGGCGTGCGATGCGGATGCTGCACGGCGAGCAACGTGTCGCCCGACGGTGATTGGGCCAGCGCCGCCACCACCTCGGCCGCGTCGGCGAACTCATCGACGTCAGGTCCGGGTACACGATTCGTGACCACCCAGCCATGTCTGATGGCGTGTACCCACCGTGTCATCCCGGGCTCCCGCTCCCCTGCAGCCCTCAGACTGGTCAGATCCCCGCGACGGCGGCGAGAGCGAGACCCAGCACAAGCAGCGGGCCGGCAACCCGCAGGTGGACAAACGCCAGCGCGGCGAACCACAGCGGCCACACCGGCACCGGCTGCGGTGGCTCATGCGGGCGGGGTCGGCGGAACCACGACCACACCGTGACCAGCCGGTAGAGCCCACCCAGCGCCAGCAGCGCCGGCCAGGGCAACGCGCCGACGAGCACGCAGACCACGATCAGCAGATAGAAGCCCGCCATCAGGGCCAGCGTGACGGCCCGGGCCCGCCGCTCGCCCAGCAGCACCGGCAGGGTATGGATTCCCAGCGGCCCGTCGTAGGCAATCTTGTCGGTGTGCTTGCCCATCAGCACCGAGGTGCACAACAGCGCATAGGGCAACGACGCCAGCAACACTTGCCAGCTGATCGATCCGACTGCCGCGTAATACGTGCCGCCGACCATCAGCGGTCCCCACACCACGAGCACGTCCAGCTCCCCCAGGCCGTGCTTTTTCAGCCGCAACGGCGGCGCGGTGTACGCCACCGACAGGATGAAGCCAGCCACCGCGAATACCACCACGGGCCAGCCCCGCGCCAACGCGAGCACCACGAGGATGACCAGGTCGACGGCGTTGACCAGCAGTACCGAGGCGATCAACGCGCGGCGGGTGACCAGACCGGACAGGATCGGGTGCGGGGCATACAGCGCCCTCGGGTAGTTCGCGGTGTCCGAGCCGGCAGTGGTGTCGTACAGGTCGTTCATCAGGTTGTTCGCCACATGCGCCAGGGTGATCCCGATGACGGCCAGGACGAGCAAGCGCCAGTCGACACCAGGCGCGCGAGCCGCGAGCAGCCCCGCCACCAATCCGGCGACCAGCGTCATGGGCAGCACAGCGGCGCGGGACACCACGATCCAGCGGGTCACCACGTCAATCGGACCATCCGGCGGGTTGGTGGTGAGCAGCGCGTAGCGCCACGCGCTCACCCGGCCCCGCACCCCAACACCCGTCACCCCCCGAGTGTGCACCCCCCCCGTCCCGACATGGAGACATATCGGCGTATAGCTGGCCTCAGCGAGCCCGATATGTCTCCATGTCGGGCAAGGGGCCGCCCCACCAGGCAGCGCGGGCTGCGCGTCGGGATCGGCGTCGGCACTGGCGATCTGGATGTCGTGGGGCATGCACAGGTGCATCACGCCGCGCCGGGTCATCGTGATACGGCGAGGACTAACCGCACCGGTCCTGGCACCGCCGTAGCCTTCCATGATGCCGTTGATGCCATCGCCGGGAATCGGAAATCGTGTCGACGCCCCAGTTCACCAGCGCTCGATCAGGCCTGGGCCGCAATCCGGTGCATAACCGCTGACCACCCGCATCCCACACCGCACAACCGCGTTTCACACCCCACCACGCCGGGTAGCCCAATCTGACAGACCATCTGCCCGACATGAAGACATATCGGACCGCGCGGGCCACTCACGAGCCCGACATGTCTCCATGTCGGGCTGAGGATGGGACTGGGACGTGCAAATGGACGGGCACTAAAAGGATGCACGGAAGGGGGATTTCGCGCATGGGATTCCAGGTAACCGAGGTACAGAAGTGCCTCAAGGGTTTTAATTATCCAGGGTCGTCGGACCAGCTGGCTCGCCATGCCGAGGACCACGGCGCCGGCGACGATCTGGTAGCGGCGTTGCGCGGTTTGCGCAAGGACTCTTTCGACGGCCCTAACGCTGTCATGCACAGCTTGAGCGAGGCCGACGTGCTCGGCGGATCCACCAGCTAGGGCACCGTACTTGCGCTGGTCCGAGGTGTAGCGCGAACGCGGGCGGGTACTCGTCCGTCGTCGAGCGTGGCCTTGGCACACGCGATCTTGCTACCGCGTACGGAGGAGCGGACTCAATGCCGGACATCACCCAGCTGATCCTGGACGACCACGACACCTTCCGGCGGCAGTTCGCCGCACTCGACGATGCGGACGGTCCTGATGCGCTACGCGCGATTTGGACACCCCTGGCGGATCTCCTCGAGGTGCACGCAGCTGCCGAAGAAACGATCTTCTACCCGCAGTTGCTGCACCGCGGCGACGATGCCGAGGATGAAACCGTCGACGCGATCGGTGACCACAACGACATCCGGGATGGCGTGCGGGAAGCAGACCGCCACCCGATCGGCAGCCCGAAGTGGTGGGACGGCGTATGGCAGGCCCGCCGGGCCAACAGCGATCACATGGCGGAAGAGGAAGACGACGCCCTCGCCGACTTCCGGCGAAACACCCCGATGAGTGTGCGCGAGGACCTGGGGCGCCAATTCAACGAGTTCAAGACCGACCATGCCGGTGCCCAGGGCATCGACACCGACGACAAGGACCCAGAGGGGTACGTCAGCGAAGTGCAGGCGGAGATTTCTCAGGGCAAAGCCAGCTCGCTGGGTATCGGCAGTTTGAAGGGACGTTGACGATGACGGATCATCTCCTACGTTCATATGCACCGATACCGGCCGCCGGTTGGCGGCAGATCGACGATGAAGCGAAATCACGCCTGACTCCCCGCCTGGCAGCGCGGCGGATGGTCGACTGGTCCGGGCCGCACGGGTGGACGCATTCGGCCACTAATCTGGGCCGGACCGCGCTCTTGGAGACCACACCACCGGGGACGAAGTCCGAAACGGTCATCGCCCGGCAGCGGCGGGTTCTGCCGCTGAGCGAATTCCGGGTGAGCTTCACGGTGGAATGCTCCGGGCTACAGGATGCCGAACGCGGCGCCGCCGATGTGGACTACGCCGATCTCGACCGCGCCGCCTACGACGCCGCGTTGATCGAGAACCGGGCCGTTTTTCACGGCTGGCCGGATGCCGGGATCAGCGGGCTCACCGAGTCCAGCGCGCATCCCTCGTTGGCCTTGGGGCAGGACGTCAACGCGTACCCGCATGCCGTGGCCAAAGCAACCGATGTGCTGCGCCAAGCAGGCATCGAGGGCCCGTATGCACTGGCCATCGGCCCGGACGGGTACATCCGCATCCTGGAGTCGACCGAGCGCGGTGGCTACCCCCTCCAGCAGCACCTGAGCCGGATCGTCGGCGGAGACATCGTCTGGGCTCCAGGACTGGACGGAGCGTTGGTGGTGAGCAAGCGCGGCGGCGACTTCGTCCTGGACGTAGGCCAGGATTTCTCGATCGGCTATATCCGCCACGATGCCGAGCTGGTGACACTTTACCTGGAAGAAAGCTTCAGCTTCCGCGTCAACGAGCCGGACGCAGTGGTGGTCCTCACCGAGGGGTAGCTAGCCGGCAGCGGTAGCTCCGATCTGGTGGTATCGGTGAGTTTGGCTCGCGAGGGGGTGGGTAACCGATTGATACTGATTGATTCGGATAAGCAAGAGGGCCTGGCGGAAGGAACTTACCGAATCGTTCTCTCCAGGGCCTGATGAGGAGAGTGCCATGTCGACGACAAAACCTTCAGTAGGTGGTAGCGCGTACGCCCGCAATGGGTCAGGCCTGGCGATGCAGCGCAGCCGTGGCGCCACGAGCGGCTTCTTACTCGTACTGCTCGGTATCTGGGGTGCCATCATCCCCTTCATCGGGCCGTACTTCGGCTACGCCTTCGGCGTGACGACCCCTTGGTTCTTCACTTACGATCGGCTGTGGCTGAGCGTCCTGCCCGGCATAGCGGTATTTCTCGGTGGCCTGATTCTCGGGCCAAGCGCCAATCGCGCCAGTGGAGGCCTCGGCGCGTGGCTGGCGCTTATCGGCGGGATCTGGTTCATCGTCGGGCCGGTGATCAGCCAACTGTGGCAAGTGGGTGGCCTAGGGGCACCAATCGGCACACCGGCGGGCGCGCAGGCGCTGCAGGTGGCCGAACAACTCGGGTATTTCTACGGCCTGGGTGCCGTGGTCACGGCGCTGGCGGGGATCGCACTGGGTCGGATGATGACACGCGCAGTCTGATCGCGGGCACGATCAGCACAGCACCGAAGAACACCGCACCGGCTCGCCGGTGCGGATCCGCGCTCGACTACCCCGACATGGAGACATATCGGGGTAGTCGACCCTCGATGGACCCCGATACGTCTCCATGTCGGGAGAGGGGGCCGCAGGGGAGGGGACAGGCGAGGAGGACCTTCGTGCTACCTGAGATTCCGCGTGAACTGGCCACCCATCAGGGCTCGGTCGCCTCGGTCTACCTGGACGTCAGCCGTAACCGCGGTGCGGCGCCCCATGAGGTGCGGCTGCGGTGGGAAGCGCTGGCGGAGCAGCTACGCGAGCAGGGAGCCGATGACAAGACCGTCGACGCGGCGGGTGATGCCGCGTTGCAGCACCATGCCCAATCCGGCGGCGCGGGGCGGGCCGTTTTCGCCGGCGACGGGCAAGTGCTCTACGAGGCCGAGCTGCCCGGCCCGCCGCGGCGCGAGCTAGCCCGCTGGGCGACGTTGCCGCATCTGTTGCCGCTGCTGGCGCAGCTGCCCGAGTACGTGCCGCACGTGGTGGTTCGGCTGGGCCGCACGACGGCGACCATCACGGGTTTCGACCGCACCGGTAGGCAAGTGAGTTGCGGGATCGAGGAAGGCGAAAACCACCCGGCGCACAAAGCCGGCGCGGGTGGTGCGGCGCACTACAGCATGCAGCACCGGACCGAGGAGGTGTGGACCCGAAACGCTCGCGCCTTCGCGGCAGACGTCGAGCGTGCGGTCACCACGCTGCACGCCGAACTCATCGTGCTCACCGGCGATGTCCGCGCCCGCAGCCTGGTGCGCCACGCGCTCGGGGAACGCAGCCGCACGATCACCGAGGAGCTGGCGGGTCCCAGTCCTGACGACCGCACGACCGATCACCCCGTCGACGAGGAGGTACGCCGCCTCGCAGCCGTGCGCGCCGCCGAACGAACCCGGGACGTCACGGCGCGCTTCGAGCAGGAACGCGGGCGCACCGGGGGGCTGGCTGTGGAAGGCCTGGGGTCGGTGATCCGGGCGCTGCAGCGCAACCAGGTCAGCGCAGTGCTGCTGCGTGATGACCCGTCTTCGGAACTCCAGATCTGGATCGGTCCCGAGCCGGCGCAACTCGCGCTCACCGAGGAGGAGCTGCGCGAGATCGGCGCACCGGTGCTCGGGCTAGACCGGGCGGATGCCGCGCTGGTCCGCGCGATCGCCGGCACCGGTGCCGAGTTGGTGCTGCTGCGGCACCCCGCCGCCGATACCGAGCCGGACCGGGCGGGCAGTGCGGCAGGCGGTGCGCAACCGCCTGGCGGGCAGCCTGAGTTCGCCGACGGCACAGCCGCGCTGCTCCGGTTCACTACCCCCTCATAGCCGAAGGAGAACTCAGTGCAGCGAGGCAGCGACAAGCACGGGGCGCGCCGGGACGACGCGCTGGCAAAAGACGTCGAGGGCATGATCCGCGGTACCGGCCCGACCCACGCCGAGGAGTGGAAGGACCCAGAGCCGCCGGCCGACGACGACCCTGAGCTCAACACCCGCCAACCGATGGTAGATCGCGGCGAGCAGCCGTAATAAGGGCAGCGGCCGTCATGATCAGCTTCAGGCTGGCTTGAGGGGGTCGTGGCCCAGCGACATCAGCCGGTGCCGCCAACCCGTCGAACCTGCGATCGCCTCGCGATCGCCCCGGCGTTCGGTGTGCACCCGCCGGACCACCCGGCGCATCACCTGTAAGTCGTGGGCGTTGAGGTCGGTCCGGCGCTTGCCGAGGATGTGGAGCACCTGCTGCCCGGTCGGGGTGCCGGCCCGCTCGGGGACGCGTTCGGCCTCCGGGCCTGCCGACCGGGTGCGCAGCCAATCAGCGAGTTCGCGCGACGACATGTTCACCACGCGGTGGAACTCGGCCCACAGTTCGTCGTCGTGCAACGCGGTGTCGGCCATCTGCTGACTCCTTCCGGTGCGGTGCGCGATACCGGGTGCCCTCGTCGATACCGGCGCAAACGTGGATGCCAATGCTGACGATTGAGTGCGCCGCATCGCCGCCGGGCTCAACAACGCACCACCGGCTACCGAGACCATCCCGGGCCGCTCACGACAGCGCCGGCGGGCCGGGAGCGCCAATGCTCGTCGAACTCTGACCGTCCAGGACCTTGCCAATCTCGACGTCGATGACCTCGCCCGCTGGTTCACGGCGCACTACGGGCACGGACCGGGCGTTGCCTACCCCGGCGTCGTGATCGGCTCGACGAACGCTGCGCTGGCACAGATATGCACGCTCACCCGGATGCCCTGGCTGCCCCAGACGGTCATGCTGCCGCTGCAGTGGGAGCCGCGTTGCTGGTCGTCGCTGCCCGCCGCGGGCGCCCTGGGCATCCAGGCAGCTGACGCCTTCCACGGCCGCAACCCGGAGGTCGCGCTGCACCAGAGCCATGATGAGTGGTCTGGTCCCGCCGCGGTGTCCGGTGCGCCCCGGATGCGTGCGAAGCTGCGCCTGCTCCCCGCTGCCTACGTCAGGTTCCTCGATTCGTCACTGGCCACCGGCACAGTAGTGATCTTGTTGCACGACGAGTCCGTGTGGCCGACCACCCGGTTGGGCCAGCGGCACGTGCTGCACATCGGCTCGCGGCACAGCCCGCTGCCAGCGCAGTGGAGGGACGTCGTGATACCGGACGGCTTGTCGCCAGATGCGGAGTTCGGTTTCGACCCAGACCTTGATGCCGACGTGGCACGCTGGTGCGTCGCACACGGACATCCGCTGTACCGGGTGCGGATACCCGACGCGCAGGCACTGCGCCCAGCGGTGACCGCGCTTGCGCGCTACCGCAGCCACCTCCCAGTGCCGGGTGTCTTAGACGTGTTGCGCGTGCTCAGCGACCGCACCGAGGTCACGGTGAACCGCTGCAGCCTTCCTCGAAGATGCTGATTGGTTCTGGCCGCGCCTGGGTAATCCCGGGCCGCGTGAGGCGGGGCTCGACGGGCGTGTGGCAACGGTGCGGGAGCGGTGGGGAGAGATCATGGGCAAGCCAGACCTGCCCGCCAGGGCGGCCGAGGCGGCCGACGAGCTGGACCAGCGGTTCCATCTTGCGTCCGGGCTGCGGCGCCAGATCAACAAGGTCTTCCCTAACCACTGGTCGTTCATGCTCGGGGAGATCGCCCTCTACAGCTTCATCGTGCTCCTGCTGTCGGGCACCTACCTGGCGCTGTACTTCGACCCGTCGTTGGCGGAAGTCAGATACCAGGGCTCATTCGTCCCGTTGCGCGGGATCGAGATGTCCAAGGCATACGAGAGCACCCTGGACCTGTCCTTCGACGTGCGCGGCGGCCTGTTCATCCGCCAGATCCACCACTGGGCGGCACTGATCTTCGTCGCGGCGATGACGGTGCACATGTTCCGCACATTTTTCACCGGAGCCTTCCGCAAACCCCGGGAGACCACCTGGGCGCTGGGCGTGGGGTTGCTCATCCTGGGCATCCTGGAGGGCTTCATCGGCTATTCCCTGCCCGACGACTTGCTGTCCGGCACCGGCCTGCGGATCGGATCCGGCATCGTAATGTCCATCCCGGTGATCGGCACCTGGCTGCAGTGGCTGTTGTGGGGCGGCGAGTATCCCGGCACCGGTGTGATCAGCCCGCGCCTGTACATCGCCCACGTGCTGCTGATCCCGGGGCTTCTGGCGGCGCTGATCGGCGTGCACCTGGCCCTGGTGTGGTACCAGAAGCACACCCAGTTTCCCGGCCCCGGCAAGACCGAGCGAAACGTCATCGGAGTCCGCATCCTTCCCACGTTCGCGTTGAAGTCCACCGGTTTCTTCATCACCAACGTCGGGGTGATTGCCATCATGTCCGGGCTGTTCCAGATCAACCCGATCTGGAACTACGGGCCTTACAATCCTGCGCAGGTCTCGGCCGGGTCGCAGCCGGACTGGTACATGGGGTTCACCGAGGGCCTGCTGCGGCTGTTCCCACCGTGGGAGATCTTCATTTTCGGCAGGTACGACATCCCGCCGGTGTTCTGGGCCGTGGTGCTGATTCCCGGGATCATGAGCATGCTGTTGGTGTTCTATCCGGCGCTGGAACGCAAGCTCACCCACAGCGAGGCCACTCACAACTTGCTCCAGCGCCCTCGCGACGCTCCGGTTCGTACCTCGCTGGGCATGATGGCCATCACCTTCTTCCTGGTGCTGCTCATTTCCGGCGGCAACGATGTCATAGCGTTCGTCTTGCATCTGTCGATCAACGCGTTCATCTGGCTGGCGCGCATCGCGCTGTTACTGCTACCACCGCTGGCCTACTACGTGACCTACCGGATCTGCATCGGCCTGCAGCGCTACGACCGGGAACTGCTCGACCATGGGATTGAGACGGGCATCATCAAGCGGCTGCCGCACGGCGAGTTCATTGAGGTACACCAACCGCTTGGTGGCCTAGACGAGCACAATCACCCGATCCCGCTGCATTATCAGGGAGCCCCGGTGCCCCAGCGGATGAACCAGCTGGGGCTAGCCGGCAAACCGCTGCCAGGTTCGTTGTACCGCCCCGACCCACCGGAGGAGACGGCAGCCTCGGAGGCCGCCCGGGACGGCAGCGGAGTAACTATGCAAGACGCCCGCGACAGCGGCGGAGGCAACGGATTGGCGCGCCGAGATCACTGAGGCCGGCGTTCGATATTTCCGTCACTGACCGCGTGGGTCGTCGGTCATCCCGGTGTCGGCACCGCTGCCGCGGTGTGTCCGCTGCCGCTTGTCGACCACCGAGGGGGTGCCGTACACCTTCTGACCGATTGACGGGTTGACGTAGGCCTCCTTGCGCATCCGACGCGACATCTCGGGGTAGTGCAGTTCGAACGCGGGTCGCTCGGAGCGGATGCGGGGTAGTTCGGTGAAGTTGTGCCGCGGCGGCGGGCAGGAGGTGGCCCATTCCAGCGAGTTGCCATATCCCCACGGGTCGTCGACCGTGACCTGCTCGCCGTAGCGCAGGCTACGGAACACATTCCACAAGAACGGCAGCGTGGAAGCGCCCAGCAGGAATGCGCCAGCCGAGGACACCATGTGCAGCGTGGTGAAGCCATCTGTGGGCAGGTAGTCGGCGTACCGGCGGGGCATCCCCTCGGCGCCCAACCAGTGCATCACCAGAAACGTGAGGTGGAACCCGATGAACGTGGTCCAGAAGTGGAACTTGCCCCACGCCTCGTCGAGCATCCGGCCGGTGATTTTCGGGAACCAGAAGTAGAGCCCGGCGAAGGTTGCGAACACGATGGTGCCGTAGAGCACATAGTGGAAGTGCGCCACTACGAAATAGGTGTCCTCCAGGTTGAAGTCGAGCGCCGGTGAGGCCAGTAGCACCCCGGTCAGGCCGCCGATCAGGAATGTGATCAAAAAGCCGATCGAGAACAGCATGGGACTCTCGAAGGTAAGCTGCCCTCGCCACATCGTGCCGATCCAGTTGAAGAACTTGATGCCGGTAGGTATGGCGATGAGGAACGTGGTAAACGAGAAGAACGGCAGCAGCACGGCACCGGTGGCGAACATGTGGTGCGCCCACACCAGCATCGACAAAATTGTGATCGAAATGGTGGCGTAGACCATGGTCTTGTAACCGAAGAGTGGTTTGCGACTGAATACCGGGAAGATCTCCGTCACAATGCCGAAGAACGGCAGCGCGACGATGTAGACCTCCGGGTGCCCGAAGAACCAGAACAGGTGTTGCCAGAGCACGGCCCCACCGTTGGCCGCATCGAACACGTGCGCCCCCAGTTGCCGATCAGCCTCCAAGCCCAGCAACGCCGCGGTCAGGATCGGGAAGGCAAGCAATACCAGCAGGGACGTGAACAGAATATTCCAGGTAAAGATCGGCATTCGCCACATGGTCATGCCCGGAGCCCGCAGGCAGATGATCGTGGTGACCATGTTGACCGCGGCCAGGATGGTGCCCAGGCCGGACACCACCAATCCCATGATCCATAGGTCCCCACCGACAGCTGGGGAGTGTGCGGCGCTGGTCAGTGGGCTATACGCGTACCAGCCGAAATCCGCCGCGCCGCCCGGGGTGAGGAATCCGGACACCACCATGACACCGCCGAACAGGAATAACCAGTAGGAAAAGGCGTTCAGCCGGGGAAACGCCACGTCCGGCGAACCGATCTGCAGCGGCATAATCAGGTTCGCGAACGCGAACACTGTCGGTGTCGCATACAGCAGTAACATGATCGTGCCGTGAATGGTGAACAACTGGTTGTACTGTTCAGTGGTCAGAAACTGCAGCCCTGGCCGCGCCAGCTCGGCGCGCATCAGCATCGCCATCGCGCCGGCGGCCAAGAAAAAGCCGAACGTGGTGACGATATAGAGCTTGCCGATCTGCTTGTGATCGGTGGTGCGCAGGTAGGCCAGCAGCTGCGAGCCGAGCGGCGCATGGCTAGGGCTTGGTAAGGGCTTAGTGGGCAGAGGTAGCACAGCTGCCACGGGAAACCTCCCTACGCAGTCACGATTGGGGCTTCGGTCACGCCACGGGAGCCAACGCCACCTTCACCCACCCGGGCTCACGGGTGTCGAACGTGCGGTAGGCGCCGACCACATCGTCGATCGGCTCGATCTGGGTCAGCAGCCGCGCCGGGTCGGCAACGCCACTGGCCACCAGGTTCACCAGCTGCGGGATGATCGCTCGGTGCGGGCAGTTGCCCATCTTCACCGTGAGGTTCTTGTTCATCGCGGCGCCGATCGGCCACGTCCGCATCGTCGGCGGGTAGACACCGATGATGCCGATGGTGCCGGCCTTGGCCACTGACTCGACAGCCCATTGCGCGGCTTGCGAGGGAGCGCTGCCGTGTCCCCACGCCGTGCCTGCCCCGCCCGAAGCCTCGCTGATCTCGTCTGTGCGTTGCTCGCCGCTGCCGGAGTGGGCGTCTATGCCCACTGCGTCGATCACCCGGTCAGCGCCGGTACCCCCGGTGAGCTCGCGGATCACCGCGACGGGATCCTCATTGCCGAAATGGACTGGTTCGGCGTGCTGAGATCGGGCCGACTCCAGCCGGGCAGCCACGTTGTCCACCGCGATCACTCGGCCCGCGCCCATCCGCCATGCCGAGGCGATCGCCAACTGGCCTACCGGGCCGCAGCCGAAGACCGCCACGGTGTCACCGCCGGACACCTCGGCACACTCCGCGCCGAACCAGGCGGTGGGATAGATGTCGGACAGTACGATCGCCTGCTCGTCGGTCACCTCGTCGGGCAGCGGGATGAGATTCGCCGCCGCGAACGGGATCCGCGCGAAGCTCGCCTGCAGCCCGTTGACCGGTCCCGTCGACTCCGGCCCACCGAAGAAGGAGGTGCCCGCCTCCGGCCCGTTGGGGTTGGCGTTGTCGCACTGCGAGGTGTACCCCGCGCGGCAGTAGACACAGTTCCCGCAGCAGATCGTCGAGGGGATCACCACCCGGTCCCCGGGTACAAATCCGCGGACATTGTCGCCTACCGCCTCGACCACGCCGACGCCTTCGTGGCCCAGCACGGTCCCGGGCACCATGCCAGGCATCGTGCCGCGCACCATATGTAGGTCGGTGCCGCAGATCGCGCTCATCGTCAGCCGCACCACGGCGTCGCCGGGCTGCTCGATTCGCGCATCGGGTACCTCTTCCAGATCGATCTGTCCGGGCGCCTGCCACACCACAGCCTTCATCGCGCGTCCTCCCCGCGGGTCCTGACCCGAGTGACGCCGGCCGCATACCCCAAACCGGCGCGCTACAACCCCCGCACGACAACGTCAAGTTGTGGGGGTGGCGGGGGTTCGAGGGGTGGCACGGGGAACGGTTCCGGCTCCGGATGGACGGGGTCTGGGGGCGGTGGCGGTACAGGCTGGGGATCCGGTACGGGCTCCGGGGGCGGAGGGACCGTGTCCACCCCGGGTCCCGACCGACACGTGTGCCGCATACCGGCAATTCCCCTGGTCATCACCCAAGTGCTCCTTGCTCGATTGTCGCCAGCGGTGTACCCAGCGGCGAGGTTTTGAAGCGGAGTTGCACCCGGTCGTGGTATCCGCCTCGGCGGGCCGGCGACTCGCCCATCCATCCATGGCCCTGCAGCCGGCACCGCACCGGATTAACCTTCCGCGGCAGAAGTAGCGGTTCAGTGTCGGGGGCCGCTATACAAGATCAGGCAACTCGATGACGATCGGCACCCCGACGGGCACCCGGGCGGCAGGAGGTAAAGAGGTCATGAGCCAGGCGCTGATCAGCCGGTACCCGAGATGAGCGGCCCGGTCGCCGGAGTTGGCAGTCCCCGCCGGCGGCAGCAAGAGGCCGCATTGGCTGAGCGAGTGCGGTCATGGCTGGCGTGGTCGATGTTCCTCCTGGCCTTCTGGGTAGTTCTGGATTACTCGTTTAGTTTGGCAGAATTGTTGGTCGGGGCTGGGGTCGCTGCCCTGAGCGCCTTCGTCGTCGAACTGGTCCAATACCAGGCCGCCTCTGAATTCCGTATCCGCATCAAATGGGTAGGGCACGCCTTCCGTTTGCCGCGCCAGGTGCTCCGTGACACGGTCACCGTGCTGGTCGTTCTGTGGCGGCGAGTGATCTCGGGGCAGCAGCCAGCTAGCGGATTTGTGGAAATGCACAACGCGTGGGGGGATGAGTCTGCGTTGGGTACAACTCGGCGCGCGCTGTTGGTGGCAGCGGCGTCGGTGGCGCCCAACACCCTGGCGCTGGGTATCGACCCCGAGCGTGATGTCCTGGTGGCCCACCAGTTGGTCGTCGAGCAGCCACCGAAGGCACGCCGGTGAGCGCTTTCGTGGCTGCTGCCATCGGCATGCTCGTGGCAGTGATTCCCCTGGGGATCGTCGCCTGGCGGGGCAGTTTGATGGAGGCGGTGGTGGCCTACGAAGCTACCAGCTCCGTCGTGGTCATGGTGTTGGTGCTGTTGTGCCAGGGCTTCGGGCGTTCCGCTGAGTTCGAGTTACCCGTGTTGCTGGCCGTGCTGCTGTTGGGCAGCGGGCTGGTTTTCGTGCGGGCTCTGGAGCGTTGGCTGTGATTATCAGGGAGGCCTTCGTTGATGTGTTACTCGCTTTGGCCGTGCTGCTAGTCCTGGCCTCGTCGCTGGGTGTGTTGCTGATGCGGGACATCTACCAGAAGCTGCATTTCTTGACCCCGATGGCGATCGTCGCTCCAGTCTTGGTGGCGCTCGCCGTGCTGGTGCAGGAAGGCTATTCCGAGAAGACCGTGCAGACCTGGCTTACCCTGTTCTTCCTCGCCGTCGCCAGCCCGTTGGTAAGCCATGCCACCATCAGGGCCGCCCGGATCCGGGACACCGGGGACTGGCGCGGGGGCAACAGCGGTGGGAAAGGGTGAGGAAAAGTCATGACCGACGGCGCCTTGGTGATCAGTCCCTATACGGTCACGCCACTGTGGCTGATGGCAGCTCTGCAAGCGAGCCTTCTGATACTGGTCGCCGCGGGCGCAACAGCGGTCGTGCTGGCCCGCGACCCGACCCGCCAGGTCATCATGGTCAGCATCTACGGGGTCCTTCTGGCGCTGCTGTTCATGGTCTTTCAGGCGCCTGACGTCACCCTGTCCGAGCTGACCGTGGGCGCAGTGGCCCTTCCCTTGCTGCTGTTGCTGGCGCTGGCCAAGGTCCGAAGGAACGAGGAATGACACCACGCCAGCGCCGCTGGATCTTCCTCGTCGCCGCGGCCGGAATGCTGGTTTTCTATCTGTGGGGCCTGGTCGGCCTGCCCGGGTTCGGTCATTACCCAGGACCGTATGGGGACATCATCAACGCTGTCGCCGTGGGCCAGACCCACGCCACCGGTGTGGTGTCGGCGGTGAACTTCGAGTACCGCGGCTTTGACACCCTCGGCGAGGAGTTCATCCTCTTCACCGCGGCCACCGGGGTGGCGACCGTGCTACGTCACCTGCGCGAGGAGCGGGACACCGCCGCGGAAGACGAGAACAGCGACCGGCAGGTTCCGGTCACCAGCGATGCCGTCCGCATGGTGACCCTGGCTTTCATCGGGCCAACGCTGGTGGTCGGCTGGTATCTGGCCACCCATGCCCAAACCAGCCCCTCGGGCGGATTCCAGGGCGGTGTGGTCCTGGCCACCGCCTTCGTTTTGGTGTACCTGGCGGGTCAGTTCATCGTGTTCAAACGGCTCAGCCCCGTCGACCTCACCGACGCAGTAGACGCCATCGGCGCCGGGAGCTTCGCTGTGATCGGGGTGGCCGCGCTCGGGACGGGTGCCGCCTACCTGGCCAACTTCCTGCCGCTGGGCAGTTCGCCGGGTGCGGTGAACTCCGCCGGCACTATCGCACTGATCAGTTTCTGTGTGGGCATTGAAGTCGCCGCAGCGTTCGTGCTCATCGCTGGTGAGTTGCTCGAGCAGACCCTCATCATCCGAGAAGGGGACAGATAGGTGCACGTCTTCCCATTTGTGGTGGTGGCCTGGATCTTGATCGTGGGTCTGTACGGCATCATCACCAGCCGGCACCTGATCCACCAGATCGTCTGCTTGATCGTGGTCCAGTCCTCCACCTACGTGCTGCTGCTCGGCGTCGGTTACAAGACCGGCGCGGTCGCGCCCTACTTCTACGACATCCCCCCGAACACGCCAGCCGTGGATCCGGTCGTGCAGGCGCTCGCACTCACCGACGTCGTGGTGGAAGCCGCCGTGACCGCCCTTCTGCTTGCTTTCGCGGTGCAAGCGCACAAGCGGTTCGGGACTCTCGATCCCGAAGAGCTCCGGCAGTTCCAGGGCTGAGCGTCGTACTGTCGTGGATTCCCTTCTACCGCTGGCCGTGGTGGTTCCGCTGCTGGGGGCTGCCGGGATCTCCACCGCCAACCCGCTGTTCGGTCACCGACGGTGGCTGCTCGACGCCGTGGCCATTCTCGTCGCCGCCGCGGTCACCGGCATGCTCGTGACCATCATGCTCGGCACGGTGGACGGCCAGCGGGTGTACTGGTTCGCCGGTTTCCCGCCGGTCCACGGGGTGGCGCTGGGCATCGACTTCGCCGTCGACCAGCTCAACGCGGGTCTGGCGGCCTTGACCGCCCTACTCGTCACCGCCGCCCTGGTCTTTTCCTGGCGCTATTTCGAGCGGGTGGCGACCTACTACCACGCCCTCATGCTGGTCTTCCTGGCGGGGATGGTGGGCTTCTGCCTGACCGGCGACATCTTCGATCTGTTCGTGTGGTTCGAGGTCATGGGGGTGGCCGCCTACGCCCTGACCGCCTACCGCATCGAAGAGCGCGGCCCCATCCAAGGAGCGCTCAACTTCGCCATCACCAACAGCGTGGGCGCTTACCTGTCGCTGTCCGGTATCGCACTCATCTACGGCCGCACCGGCGCGTTGAACATGGCCCAGATCGGTCAAGCCATCGCCGGGCACCCCCCCGACGGGCTGGTCGTGGTGGCCTTCCTGCTCATCCTCATGGGCCTGCTCACCAAGGCCTCCGTCGCGCCCTTCCACTTCTGGCTGGCCGACGCCCACGCCGTGGCCCCCACCCCCGTATGCGTGCTGTTCTCCGGCGTGATGGTCGAACTCGGGCTCTACGGCATCGCCCGGGTCTACTGGTCCATGTTCGCTGCTGGCCTCGGCCACCAGGCCAGCATCACGGCCATCCTGCTGAGCCTTGGGGTCCTCACGGCCGTCGTGGGCGCACTGTTCTGCTTCCGTCAGCGTCACCTCAAACGCCTGTTGGCCTTCTCCACGATCAACCACGCCGGGCTGTTCCTGATCGGCATCGCCCTGCTCACCCCGCTGGGCCTGGCCGGTGCCGCCGTCTACGTCCTCGGCCACGGACTGGTCAAAGCCGCCCTGTTCCTGTGCGTGGGGATCGTCTTGCACCGACTGGGATCGATCAACGAGACCTCTTTGCACGGTCGGGGCAGGCGGCTGCCGCTCACCGGGGCGGTGTTCCTGCTGGCCGCGCTCGGCCTGGCCGACCTGCCCCCCTTCGCGCTGTACCTCGGTGCCGGATGGATCGGACACAGCGGCGACTCCCTGGAGATGCACTGGATCACCGCGGTTGTCATGCTCACTTCCGCGCTGGTGGGAGCAGCCGTGCTCCGAGTCGCCGGCGGTGTGTTCTACGGCATCGGCGATCCGCCCTCGGAGGATCCCCACATGGCCGAGGAGGCCTCCGAAGAAACCTCAGAGACCGACGAAGCCAAAGGCCGCACCCCACTCTCCATGATCGTCCCACCGGCGGTGCTGGTGGGACTGGCGATCGCTGCCGGGCTGCTGCCGCATCTTGGATCCCTGGTGCAGTCCGGCGCCGTCCGCTTCCAGGACCAAGCCGCCTACAACGCCACCGTGCTCGCTGGCGCCCAACTCGCCCACCCGGTGGCCATCATGCCCACCGAAGACGCCGCTCCGACTCTCACCGATGTGATCACGGGCCTGGGCACCGTCGCTGCCAGCCTCGTCCTGGCGCTGATCTCCCTCTACTGGCGTCGCCTGCCTGTCCTGCGCCGAGGATACGAGCCCGGAACCGGCCTGGTAGGGCCGATCCGCAGGTTCCAAAGCGGCGTGGTCAACGACTACGTGACCTGGATGGTTATCGGTCTGGCCTGCCTCGGTGGAGCACTCGCCTTCACCATCATCCGATGATCAACAGCCTGCATTCCCGGACGCCGGTGGCTCGCAAGGCTCGGCTCAGTGCGGTTTGTGCCCGGACCGCGACGGGTGGCCTCGAAGGGCGGGCCATACCTGGTTGATCACGGCCGCAGTAGGCACCGCGATGATGGCTCCCACGATTCCAGCGAGCACGGTACCGACGGCGAAGGACAGGCCAACCGCAAGCGGGTGCAGCCGCACGTAACGTCCGACGATCAACGGCTGGAACAGGTGGGCCTCAAGCTGGCTTTCGACGATCAGGATGCCGAGCAGGATCAGTGCGATCACCCACCCTTGGGCGGTGAAGGTGATCAGCACGGCCAGGCCGCCCGCGACCAGCGCGCCGACGAAGGGAATGAAGCTGCCCAGGAATACCAGCACGCCCAACGGCAGCGCCAACGGCGCGCCTAGGAGGAACATCGCCGCGCCGATCACGATGCCGTGGATGGTGGCAATGACCGCGGTGCCGCGCACGTAACCCGTCGTGGTGGCCCAGGCCGCCCGCCCAGCCGCATCTACTCGACGTGCCTCCCGAGGCGGCAGTGGGCTGATCAGCCAGCGCCAGATCCGCTCGCCGTCGTAAAGCAGGAAAAAGGTGATGAACAGGGCGAGGACGAGGAGGGTGAAGAACTCGATGAAATAACCTGCTCCGGTGGTCAGGTAGCCAACGGCCTCGCTGCGATTACGCTGTATCCAACCGATCACGGAGTTCTCGATCTGATCGAGCTGGAGCTGGCCCACCCCGACACCCGTGAATTCCGCCCGGAGCTGATGGACGGTGCCGACCACTTGCTGGATCAACGACGGTAGTTGCTGGGCGAAGCGGATGCCGACCAGATACCCCAGCCCACCCAGCACGACGGCGGCGAGAAATAGCGTCAGCAGCGCAGACAGCGGTCCGGGCAGCCGGCGGCGCAACAATCCCGCGACCGGTCGCAGCAACGCCGACAGAAACACCGCTGCCAGCAGCGGGACGACAACCAGCGACAGCAGCGCGAGCACGCGCACCGCGGCGTAGGCCACGATCCCCACCAGCAGCAGCCGCCACGACCAGTCAGCAGCGACGACCAGGCTGCGCGGGATGACCGATGTGCTCTCACCACGTGGTGCTCGGCCTCGGGGATTGCCGTTGCGCCGTAGGTGGAGAGCTTCGGTTGGCCGGGTCACTGTCATATCGCCGCCTTTGGCGGCACGGGTGGAGCCGGATCCGCGCGAAGGTCGCGCAGCACGGAGCCGTACCGGTTGATCACCCGTTCCCGCAACGCGGTATCGGTCCGCGGTACCGGCTCGATGAAGATCTCGTCGAGGTCGGCGAACTCGCGCCGCAGTTCGTCGTCGATGCGTACGCACGCACGTTCCACTTCGTCGGCAGACAGTGGATCGGTGAAGTCCACCCGGGCGCAGAGCAACACTTTGTCCGTGCCCGTCAACATGGTAAGGAGATCGACCACCTGCTCGACCTCTGGAGCGGCGCTGAGCCGAACGTATACCGCGCGGACCAGCCGCCGGTCGGCCTGCTGCCCGATGAGCAGTTGCATGTTCGTCCGGCCCAGCAGGTAGGCCACCGTCGCCAGGAGGACGCCGATCAGCAGCGAGGCCAGCCCGTCCCACAAAGCTGAACCGGTGAGCAGGTGCAGCCCGACCCCGGCGAAGGCGAGCAGCAGGCCGATCAGTGCCGCGGTGTCTTCGAGAAACACCGTCTTGACGGTGGGATCATCGGTGCGGCGAAGGTACTCGAGCAAGCGCTGGCCCTCGTAGGCTTGCTCGCGGCGGATCTGGCGTACTGCCCGCGTCCAGGATGTGCCCTCCATAAGGAACGACAGCCCCAAGACGAGAAACGCCACCCAGGCCAGACTCTGGTCCTCACTCGAACCGAGGATGGTGTGCACGCCCTCAAATCCAGAGAACAAGGCACCCGTCACGAATATCGATACCGCGGCGATGAGCGACCAGAAGAACCGCACCTTGCCGTAACCGAACGGGTGGCGCCGGTCGGCTGGCCGCTCCGAGTGCCGCAGCGCGGCCAGCAGCAACCCCTCCGTGGTGGTGTCTGCCACTGAGTGCGCCGCCTCGGCGAGCATGGCGGCCGATCCGGTCAGTATCCCCGCGACAGCTTTCATCACGGCGATCGTCGCGTTGACCATCAACGCGACGACGACGGTCAGGGTGCTCTCCCCGCCGCCGGAGTGGCGTTTCGCGTCCTCCGCGCGGCGGGCAGATCGCGCCCGCGCTGTGTTCATCGGTTGATGTGCCGCCGCCGATCGGCGCGCCGGCGGACCAACTGAGCGCTCATCACCACGATGAGCACACCGGTGACAACCCCAAGCAAGGCGGTCCACTCGTCGTTGGGCGCCCGGAACAGCGAGGTGATGAGCATCCCGATCAGCGCCACCGCCGATACCACGCCGGCGATGAGCTTTGCTCGGCCCAAGTTGCTGTCGTCCTCAAGACCCAGACCGAACACTTCGGCATCCTCGGGTAGGTCGGGGCGTTTGATCTCGCGCTCGCGTTGGTTGGGCATCGGTCGGCGTTCCCGTCGTCGCACTCATTGCGGATGGAGCATGGCCAGCTCGGCGACACGGCTGCACCGGCGCCTCGCCTGCAGCGGCAGCTGTCTGCGCACACCGGTTTCCCGCAGGCAGGCCGACCTAAACTGCGCCCTCAGGCAGTGCTGGCGACCCCGTGGTGACGCAGTGCCGCGTAGGTCATCGCATCCAGCAGAGCCAGCCAGGACGCTTCCACCACGTTGCCGTGCACGCCGACGGTCGTCCAGGATCCGGTCCCGTCACTGCTGTCCACCAGCACCCGGGTCACCGCATCGGTGCCGGAGGTACCCGGGACGATGCGGACCTTGTAGTCGGATAGCTCCACGGTGTCCAGCCACGCCACGTGCGCACCCAGCGCCTGGCGCAGCGCGCCGTCCAGCGCGTTGACCGGGCCGTTGCCTTCCGCGGTGGCGATCACCCGCTCCCCCGCCACGCGCACCGTCACCGTCGCCTGGGCGACCACCGTGCCGTCCGTGGTGTGGTCGACGATCACTCGGTAGCACTCCAGCGCGAACGGCGGCGCGGGCGGCACCTCATCGACCTCGTGGCGCAACAGGAGCTCGAAGGAAGCGTCGGCGGCTTCGAACGACCAGCCCCGCGACTCGAGATCCTTGACCCGGGCCGTGATCACGCCGACTTCGGCCGAGCGGCCGGCCAGGTCCAGGCCGAGCTCGCCTGCCTTGAGCTCGATGCTGGCCCGGCCGGCCATCTCGGTCACCAGCACGCGCTGCGAGTTGCCGACCACCGCAGGGTCCAGGTGGTTGTACAACTCCGGATCCACCTTGATCGCACTCGCATGCAGCCCCGCCTTGTGAGCGAAGGCCGACCTCCCGACGTAGGCCTGGTGGGTGTCGGGAGCGAGGTTGGCGATCTCGGCCAGCGCGTGCGAGGCACGGGTCAGCTCGGCCATCCCGTGTTCGGGAAGGACCGGCATCCCCAGCTTGGTGGCGAGGTTGCCGATGACGGCGAACAGGTCCGCATTACCCGTCCGCTCGCCGTACCCGTTGGCGGTGCACTGCACGTGAGTCGCCCCGGCCTGTACCGCTGCAACCGAGTTGGCCACCGCGCAGGCGGTGTCGTCCTGGCAGTGGATCCCTACCCGGAAGCCGGTGCGGGCCACCACCTCGGCGACGGTCTCGGCGAGTTGCAGCGGCAGCTGCCCGCCGTTGGTGTCGCAGAGCACGACGACATCAGCACCCGCGGTGACGCCTGCTTCCAGTACCCGCAGCGCGCAGTCGGCGTCGAACGCGTAGCCGTCGAAGAAATGCTCGGCGTCGAGGAAGACCCGCCGGCCCTCGGCCACCAGTAGCGCCACGGTATCGGCGACCATCGCGCAAGCCTGCGCGACATCCACCCGCAACGCCCGCTCCACGTGCCGCCGGTCGGACTTTGCGACCACCGTCACCACCGGAGCCCGGGATGCCAGCAGTGCCTGCACCTGTGGGTCCTGTGCAGCTGTCAGCGTCGCGCGGCGGGTCGAGCCGAAGGCCACCAGGACGGCGTGCTGCAAATCCAGCTCGCCGGCGGCCGCCCGGTGGAAGAACTCGGTATCTTTGGGCAGCGCGCCGGGCCAGCCCCCTTCGATGAAGCCCACGCCCAAGGTGTCCAGCAGCCGTGCAACGGCGAGCTTGTCGGCCACCGAGTAGGAAATCCCCTCTCGCTGCGCGCCGTCGCGCAGCGTGGTGTCGTAGAGGTGGAACTCGTCACCGAGGGGGGTGCCGGCGGGGCTGGTGCGGGACATCGTCGAGGCTCCAAAGGTGTGCTGGCTGGCCAACAAAAAAGACCCCCCGCGGGATGCGAGAGGTCTGCGCGCCGGGCGATGGTGCTTGGCTACCCGACGCGCTCAGCAATAATGACGCCACAACTGATCGTCACGGAAGCTTCCATCGTCACGGGAGTTTCCATCACAGTGCGTGTCACAAGCGCAGTGTGGCATAGCCGGCGGTGGAACACCACCCGCAGGGCGGTCACGGCGTGTGCACTACGTCGGCTCCCGGCCATCCCAGCCACTCCCCGAGGGTGTCGAAGACCGCGGTCGCGGCGCGCTCATCGAGCCTGAGCACGCAGCAACGGGCGACATGCGGGTCGAACACGATGGTGCCGTCGGTCTCCTTGGTCATCAGCAGGTTGCAGAAGTTCATTCCGCTGCTGTGGGTCGTGCATGTGACGGGGATCGCACGGCGTGTGCTGCTCATCGGCATTGCCTCCGGTGGACATACGAAGAAAAGACACGCGCCCTCAGGATTGATCAACAATACCAGTCAAACCGGTCATAATCCCGCCGGGTCGAACAGCGACCCACGCTCGCCGACCGGGGATGGGCGCGCCAAGCGTGCGCCAAGCATCGACCAACTCGCTTGGTCGATGGTGTGAGGGGGCGGGAGTGGTCGACCGCCGGAAATGGAGCACATCATGCGAATTCTGTTCACCAGCCACCCGGCCTACGGGCACGTCAACACGATGCTGCCGCTGGCGCGTCAAGCCCGCAGCGCCGGCCATGAGGTGGCCTTTGCGACCGGCGCCGAATTGGTGCCGGAGCTCGAGCGCCGCGGCTTCGACACCTGGCTGGCCGGGCCCAGCCGAACCGAGGTCGAAGCATGGGTCCACGCCGCTCACCCGAACCTGGAGGAGCTGCCCGTCGAGCAGCGGACGCGCGCAGCGGCACAGGTGCTGTTCGTCGAGTCCGCGGCCAAGCGCGCAGTCGAGCTGATCCCGCGGGCGCAGCAGTGGGAACCCGACATCGTCGTGCACGAGGAAAGCGAGCTGGCCGGCGCGCTCGCCGCTGCGCATACCGGAGCCTGCCACGTCGTCCATGGCCTAGGGCTGATGTCAGTCCGGCTACGCGACCTGCTGGCACCGGGGTTCGAGCGGCTGTGCGAGGAATGGCGGGTGCCCGAGGTCGCTGACGGCCGCAGGGCCAGCACCTACCTGGACATCTGCCCGCCGAGCCTGCGCACCGAAGACGCCCTGGAGGGGCCACGGATCCAGCCGCTGCGCCCGGCCGCGGGCGAGCCGGCGCCCGGCGAGCGACTGCCCGACGCGCTGGCCGCGCTCCCGCGGCTGCAGACCATTCACCTGACTCTGGGCACGGTCTTCAACGAGGCACCGGGCGTCCTCGAAACCGCGATCGCCGGTCTGCGGCAGCTGCCGCTGAACCTGGTCGTCACCAGCGGACCAGGTACGGACCCGGCGCGATTCGGCACCCAGCCCCCGCACGTGCTGATCGAACCGTACATTCCGCACAGCCTGCTGTTGCCGCACTGCCGCCTGGTGGTGTCGCATGGCGGCGCGGGCATCATGCTCAGCGCGCTCTCCCACAGGCTGCCGCAACTGATCCTGCCGCAGGGCGCTGACCAATTCACGAACGCGACGACCTGCCAGTCCGCCGGAGCAGCGTTGGCACTGCGACCCGACGAACTGTCCGCCGACGCGGTGGCCACCGCCGCCGAGCGCTTGCTCACCGAGCCAGCGTTCCGGCACGCCGCGGCCGGTATCCAGGCCGAGATCGACGCCATGCCCAGCGCTGCTGACGTGCTGGCCGTGTTGACTGCGCCGCGGCTGTGGGGTGCGGCAGCTGATTCCGGCGCCGGCTCGCTACCGTTGATGCCATGAGCGACATCGTCGACGACAAGAAGCACATCCGCGGCACAATCGATCTGTCGAACGCAGTGTGGCAGCGCGCCGCAGGCTCCGAGGCGCTCGAGGGCCCGCATCTGGAGATTGCGTTCGTGCAGGACGGCTACGTCGCGATGCGCAGCTCGGAGAATCCGGTGGACTCCGAGACACTGATCTTCACGCCGGCTGAGTGGGAGGCGTTCGTGCTCGGCGCCAAGGATGGCGAATTCGACGTGCTCTGACACGCGCCGATATGGATAGGAGCCAGCTAGAGGCCGGCCCGCTCGACGCGCTGGCTGGAGGAGACCAGGGCTGCTAGGCGGTCACCGATGGCGTGGGTGCCGCCGGGATGGGTGTGATCACGGGTGGCGAGGTCGAAGGCCACCGCAGCCTCCACCCGGCGGGCAGCCTCATCCATACCCAGATGCGCGAGCATGAGCCCGATCGACAGCACCGCAGCCGTCGGATCGGCAATGCCCTGGCCGGCGATGTCCGGGGCAGAGCCGTGCACCGGCTCGAACATGCTGGGATTGCGGCGAGTGACATCGAGGTTACCGCTGGCGGCCAAGCCGATCCCGCCGGTGACGGCGGCCGCGAGGTCGGTCAGGATATCGCCGAACAGGTTGTCGGTGACAATCACGTCGAACCGGCCGGGATCGGTGACCAGGTGGATGGTGGCCGCATCGACGTGCTGGTAGGACACCGTCACATCAGGATGTTGCAGCGACACCTCCTCCACGATGCGCGACCACAGCGATCCGGCGTGGGTGAGCACGTTGGTCTTGTGCACCAGGGTCAGGTGCCGGCGGGGGCGGGCGGCCGCCCTGGCGAAGGCGTCGCGCACCACCCGTTCCACGCCGAAGGCGGTGTTGATGCTGACCTCGGTGGCGATCTCATGCGGGGTGTCCTTGCGCAGCAACCCACCATTGCCTGCATAGGGACCCTCGGTGCCCTCCCGGACCATGATCATGTCGATGCTTCCCGGGTCCGCGATGGGGCTGCGCACCCCGGGGTACAGCCGCGCCGGGCGCAGGTTCACGTGGTGATCCAGCTCGAAACGCAACCGCAGCAGCAATCCGCGCTCGAGGATGCCGCTGGGCACCGAGGGATCTCCGACGGCGCCGAGCAGGATGGCATCGTGTTGGCGCAGATCACCCAGCACCGACTCCGGGAGTAACTCCCCGGTGGCGTGCCAGCGCGCGGCGCCGAGATCGAAGGGCGTGGTCTCGGCATCGGGAGCGACCTCGTCCAGAACCTTGAGCGCTTCGCCGATCACCTCCGGACCAATCCCGTCACCGGGGATCACCGCGAGCCGCATGAGCCACCTCCAGTGCCCGGCCCCCGCCATGGGGACCCTCCGCAGCGGGCAGGTTACTCGCAGCTACACAGAGCACCGCACGGCGGATACTCCAAACGGGGACACTCGAACGGGTATGCCTGCCGCCATCATGGACCGCCGAGACGCAACCCGCTAGCGGCGCAGGCGCCTTGGGCGGGCATAATAGTTCTATAACGCTGTTACGCCCGCGCTAACCAAAGGTGATCGGGCGAGCGGTGCGAGCGCCCACCGACGGTCCGATCGCCGCCAGCACTTCGGCGGGAACGGCTCGGTCCACTCGCAGCATCATGATCGCATCGCTGCCCGCGGTGGTCTGGCTGATCTGGGCCGCCTCGATGTTGATCCCCGCCTTACCCAGCAGCGTGCCGACGATTCCCATTACGCCGGGGCGGTCCGGGTATTCCAGCAGAACCGCCTCGCCTTGAGCCCGTAAGTCGAAGTTGCGACCGTTGACCTCGACCAGTTTGGGGACCTGTGCGGGTCCGGCCAGCGTTCCCGAGACGGAGTAGCCGGTGCCGTCGGCGAAGGTTCCCCGCACGCTGACCACGCTGCGGTGGGTGGGGCTTTCCGGCGCGCTGGACACGGCGATGGCGACCCCGCGTTCCTGGGCCAGCCGCGGCGCGTTGACGAACGTGACCTGTTCGTCCACCACGCCGGTAAAGATGCCGCGCAATGCCGCAAGCCGGAGGACGGAGACGTCCTCGGCGGCCAGCTCACCGCGAACGTCGACGGTCACCGAGTCAGGCGAGCGCGCGGTCAGGGTCGCCAGCACGGTGCCCAGCTTCTGGGTCAACGGCAGCCAGGGCCTGATCTCCTCGCCCACCACCCCGCCGCTGATCACGTTGACGGCGTCCGGCACGAACTCGCCGCGCAACGCCAGCACTACGCTGCGCGCCACATCGGTACCCGCCCGATCCTGCGCCTCGGCGGTGGAGGCTCCCAGGTGTGGGGTGACCACCACCTGGGGCAGCTCGAACAACGGGCTGGCGGTGCACGGCTCGATGCTGAACACGTCGATGCCGGCCCCGCCGACCTGGCCGCTGCGCACCGCGTCGGCTAGCGCCTGCTCGTCGACCAAGCCACCGCGAGCGGCATTGATGATCAACACGCCCGGTTTGGTCTTGACGAGCTGGTCAGCACCGATCAGCCCGAGCGTCTCGGCAGTCTTGGGCAAGTGGATGGAGATGGCATCCGCACGGGACAGCAATTCGTCCAGATCGACCAGTTCGATTCCCAGCTGGGTGGCTCGCGCCGGGGACACATAGGGGTCATAAGCGATCAGATCGGTTCCGAACGCCGCCAGCCGCTGCGCCACCAGCTGACCGATCTTGCCCAGGCCCACCACGCCGATGGTCTTGCCGGCCAGCTCGACGCCGCTGAACGAACTGCGCCGCCATTGCCCGCTGCGCAGGCTGGCATCGGCGGCCGGGATCCGGCGAGCCACCGCCAGCAGCAATGCGACCGCGTGTTCAGCCGCCGAGACGATGTTGGAGATAGGTGCGTTGACCACCATCACACCGCGGTCGGTGGCCGCCGGCACGTCGATGTTGTCCAGCCCCACCCCGGCCCTGGCCACGACCTTGAGCCGAGGGGCGCGCCCGAGCGCCTCGGCATCCACTCGGGTAGCCGAGCGCACCAGCAGCGCCTCGGCCACCGCCAGCGCCTCGAACAGGGCTTGACGGTCGGTGCCATCGACGTGCTGGACGTCGAACTCATCACCGAAGACGTCCAGCACCGACGGTGCAAGCTTCTCAGCAATCAAAACTACGGGTCGGCTCAGTGCGCTCACGACTATCCACTCTACTGAGGCGCCGGCACCGCTCGATGCGTGGCGCGGAGACGTCGAATCAGCGCACGTCGATGACGGTGAGCACGCCTTCCAGGCGTAGCGCGGTGGCGGCGATCAGCAGATCCCTTCGGCGTGGGCGGGGATTTCATCCAGCTTGACGCTGCCGCCGATGCAGCTACTCCACCGCATCGGTGCTCGCGCCGACGCCGTAATGCAGTTCCGCCACCGTGACAGCACTGATGCTCTCTTCGTCGGCGAACGAGGCAATTCCCTGTGCCGGCGGATCGACAAGGACCGAAGTGTCGAGGAGCGCTTTGCGCCCGGTCATCTGGTGCGAGCCTCATTCCAGGGGTCGGTCGCGTCGAACTCTGCCGCTGGAACCAGCCGCCGAGTTCGGCGCTGCCGGTGGCCGAGCCGCTGGTGGGGTACCAAGTCGGCGACCGGTTGGCCGTGCACCGTTACCGTGAAGGACTCCCCAGCGGCTACTCGCCGCATGATCTCCGCATTGTTATTGCGCAGCTCGGACTATCTGATAGCGATAGCGCCATGCGGTAGCTCAGGCGGTGTCGGTGAGCGGGCGGTCGATCCAGGACATCAATCCCCGCAACCGCGCGCCGACCTGCTCGACGGGGTGGCGCTCTCCCTCTGCGCGCAGCTTGGTGAAGTTCGGCCGGCCGTTGTCGTCCTCGGTAACCCACTCCTGGGCGAAGCTACCGTCCTGGATCTCGGCGAGGATCCGGCGCATCTCGTCTTTGACCTGCGGCGTGATGATCCGCGGTCCACGGGTGAGGTCGCCGTACTCGGCGGTGTCGGAGATCGAGTAACGCATCCGGGAGATACCGCCCTCGTACATCAGATCGACGATCAGCTTGACCTCGTGCAGGCATTCGAAATACGCGACCTCGGGTGCATACCCGGCTTCGGTGAGCAGCTCGAAGCCGGCCTGGACCAGCGCGGTGAGCCCGCCGCAGAGCACCGTCTGCTCACCGAACAAGTCGGTCTCGGTCTCCTCGGTGAATGTTGTCTTGATCACCCCGGCGCGAGTGCCACCGATCGCCTTGGCATACGACAGCGCCAACGCCTGGGCACCTCCGCTGGGATCCTGCTCGACCGCGATCAGGCAGGGCACCCCCTTGCCGTCGACGAATTGCCGACGGACCAGGTGCCCCGGTCCCTTCGGTGCCACCATGGCGACGTCCACATCGGACGGTGCCTCGATCAGTCGGTACCGGATGTTGAAGCCGTGCCCGAACATCAGCGCATCGCCCGAATTCAAGTTCGGTGCGATGTCCTGGGCGTAGATGGTGCGCTGCTTGGTGTCCGGCGCGAGGATCATGATGACATCGGCCTCGGCGGCCGCTTGCGCCGGCGTGACCACCGACAGACCCTCGTCGGCTGCTTTCGGACGTGACTTCGAGCCCTCGGGCAGGCCGACCCGGACGTCGACTCCGGAATCGCGCAGGCTCAGCGCGTGCGCATGTCCCTGGCTGCCGTACCCGATCACGGCGACTTTCCGCCCGCTGATCACCGCCAGATCAGCATCCTGGTCGTAGAACACCTGTGCACTCATCTACTCGCTCCTTGCTCTGAGCTGAAAAGATTCCGCGTTCTGGATGCAGAATGCGGTGATTCGGGGCCACAAAACAGCGTTCTGCATCCAGAACGCGGTCTGGGGCAGCGGACGGGTTAGCGCAGGGAACCGGCGGTGATGGCGCGGGGACCACGGCCGAGGGCGACCATGCCGGATTGGGCTATTTCCCGGATGCCGTAGGGGTCGAGCATCCGCAGCAGCGCGTCGAGCTTGTCGGCGGTGCCGGTGGCCTCGATGGTCAGCGCCTCCGGGGAGACGTCGACCACCTTGGCACGGAACAACGTGACCGTCTCGAGCACCTGGGAACGCACCGTGGTGTCGGCCCGGACCTTGACCAGCAGCAGTTCGCGCTGCACCGCCATCACCGGATCCAGCTCCACGATCTTGATGACGTTGATCAGCTTGTTGAGCTGCTTGGTCACCTGCTCCAAGGGCAACTCGTCGACTGCCACCACGATGGTCATCCGGGAGATGTCCGGATTCTCGGTGGGCCCGACCGCCAGCGAGTGGATGTTGAACCCGCGGCGGCTGAACAGCCCGGCCACCCTGGCCAGCACGCCCGGCTTGTTCTCCACCAGCACCGACATGGTGTGCGTGGTCATGACCCGTCCTCGTCGAACAGGGGGCGGATGTCGCGGGCCGCCATGATGTGGTTGTTTCCGGTGCCGGCCGCGACCATCGGCCACACCTGGGCGTCTTTGCCCACCACAAAGTCGATCACGACCGGGCGGTCGTCGATCTCCATGGCCTGTCCGATCACGCTGTCGACGTCCGGCTCTGCCTCACAGCGCAGGCCCACGCAGCCCAATGCCTCGGCGAGCTTGACGAAATCCGGAATACGGGAGTGGGTGCCGAGGTCGGTCTGCGAGTAGCGCTCGGAGTAGAACAGAGTCTGCCACTGGCGGACCATGCCCAGGCTGCCGTTATTGATCACAGCGACTTTGATCGGAATATGCTCGATCGCGCAGGTGGCCAGCTCCTGGTTGGTCATCTGGAAGCTGCCGTCGCCGTCGATGGCCCACACCACGACATCGGGCCTACCCAGCTTGGCGCCCATCGCAGCAGGCACCGCGAAACCCATCGTGCCCAGCCCACCGGAGTTGATCCAGCTGCCGGGATTTTCGTACTTGATGAACTGCGCCGCCCACATCTGGTGCTGGCCCACTCCGGCGGTGTAGATCGCATCGGGGCCGACCAGCGCACCGATCCGCTCGATCGCGTATTGCGGAGCCAGCATCCCGTCGGTGGGACGGTCATAGCCCAGCGGGAACGTCTGCTGCCACTTGCGCAGCTGCCGCCACCAAGCACCCAGATCCGGACTGGTGGTCTGAAATTCGGCGCGCACCGCCTCGATCAGCTCGCCGATCACCTCGGCACAGTCGCCGACGATGGGTACGTCCGCCCGGCGGTTCTTCGAGATCTCCGCTGGGTCGATGTCGGCGTGCACCACTGCGGCGCCCGGCGCGAACGACGACAACTGCCCGGTGACCCGGTCATCGAACCGGGCACCGAGCGCCACCAGCAGGTCTGAGCGCTGCATCGCCGCGACCGCGGCCACCGTGCCGTGCATACCCGGCATCCCCACGTGCTGCGGGTGCGAATCCGGGAAGGCGCCGCGCGCCATCAACGTGGTCACCACCGGCGCCCCGGTGAGCTCGGCCAACTCCCGCAACGCCGCGGTGGCCCGCGCCTTGATCACACCACCCCCGACGTAGAGCACCGGGCGTCGGGCGTTCGCCAGGAGCCGGGCCGCCTCGCGGATCTGCTTGCCGTGCGGCCGGGTGGTCGGCCGGTATCCGGGCAGCTGCAGCTCCGGCGGCCACAGGAAATAGGTCTGCTCCTGCAGCACGTCCTTGGGAATGTCCACCAGCACGGGGCCCGGGCGGCCGGTAGCGGCCAGGTGGAAGGCTTCCGCGATCGCCCTCGGGATCTCCGCCGGATCCTTCACCAGCATATTGTGCTTGGTGACCGGCATGGTGATGCCGGTGATGTCCGCTTCCTGGAAGGCGTCCGTACCGATCAGCGCTCTGGTTTGCTGGCCGGTGATGGCTACCACCGGCACCGAGTCCATGTGCGCGTCGGCCAGTGGGGTGACCAGGTTCGTGGCACCGGGGCCGGACGTCGCCATGCACACCCCGACCCGCCCGGTGGCTTGGGCATAACCTGTCGCGGCGTGCCCGGCGCCCTGCTCGTGGCGGACCAGCACGTGGCGGACCTTCGTGGAGTCGAGCAACGGGTCATAGGCAGGCAGGATCGTGCCGCCCGGGATGCCGAACACGGCTTCGCACCCGAGCGCTTCCAACGAGCGCACGAGAGACTGCGCGCCGCTGACTCGCACCGGTGCGCCTACCGGCGGAGCTGGTCTGGGCGGTTGCGTCGGGGTCGGCATCGGTATGGACACGTCTCTGGGAGTCGCGGTTGTCATGGTCCTGCCTTATTTTCATCGCTTGCTGTCTCGCTTACACAGCCCCGGGCATCAAAAAACCCTCGCCGCCCGGTCGGGCTCAAGCGAGGGTTGGCGCGTCGACGTCTGTGATTCTTCAGACGACGCGCCTTCGACGTACGAGGACGGTGGGGATAAGCATGTCGCCGACCGTAACCGGCGCACCCAGGCACCGTCAACTTAGTAAAACTCGCTCCCGCATGTTGGGAGCAGGCCCTGGCGGGCATCACTGGTCACACCTGCGCCAGCGCCTGGGCGAAGTCGGCGATGAGATCGTCGCAAGCCTCGACGCCGCAGCTCACCCGGATCAGATCGTCGGTGATACCGATGCGTTCCCGGTCTTCCCGATTCATGCCCGCATGCGAGGTGGCTGCCGGCCGGGTGATGAGCGTCTCGACGCCGCCGAGGCTCGGCGCTACATACGGGATTCGCAATGCCTCCAACAGGCTCTCGGCAGCGTCCCTACCACCTGCAAGGCGTATGCTGAGCATGCCACCGAAGCCTGCGAGCAGCTGTGCCGCGTGTGCGTGATCAGGATGGGAACGCAGCCCCGGGTAGTTGACTGCGGCCACCGTCGGGTGCTCGCTGAGAAAATGAGCCAGCACGGCGGCGTTGTCGTTGCACGCACGGACCCGTAGGGCCAACGTCTTCAGGCCCCGGGCCAGCAGGAAGCCGGCATGCGGATCCAGGCTGGCGCCGTAATGGTTCAGGGTGCGCCGAACCCGGTTGATCAGGTTCGTGCTGCCCGCGACGCTACCCGCGACGATGTCGGAGTGGCCGTTGAGGTACTTCGTCGCGCTGTTGAAGCACAGATCGAACCCGATCGAAACAGGCCGGAGGTTCACCGGGGTCGCGAAAGTATTGTCGATCACGGTCACCAGCTTGTGGCGCCGGGCGAAGGCGACCATCTCCCGCAACCGCCCCACTCGCATCAGCGGATTCGTGATCGTCTCCACCAGAATTGCCCGGCTGCGGGGAGTGCGGGCCGCCTCCCACGTCTCGGGCCGGCTCGGATCGAGGAACGTGTAACTCCAGCCGAGATCGGCGGCGTGGTGGGTGAGGAAATCATGGGTGCCGCCGTACAGGCAGTCGCCGGCCAGTAGATGGTCTCCGGCGCGCAGCAGGGTGTGCAGCGTCGCCGTCACCGCCGCCATGCCGGAGCAGGTCGCCACCGCAGCCTCAGCGGATTCCAGCGTCGCCAGCTTGTCGTGCAGGTAGGTCTGCGATGGCGTCGAGCTCAGCCGGAGGTATCTGAGGTCGTGGTAGCTGGTGCCTGGCTCCACGGAGAAAACCGTGGACTGGTAAATCGGAAACACCACCGAGCCGTCGGGTCCGGGTCGGCGCTCACCGGCATGCACGGCGAGCGTCTCAATCCGAGGCTCGTGCTCTGCTGGCACCAGGATCTCCTCTCGTGACGACTCCTGACGACGAGGGCGGCAACGTCAGGTCGGTAGCAGCGAGACCCCATCGGCGTGGTGGGAGAGGCGGGCGAGTTCACCGGGATTGCCGGTGATCACGAGTGCGCCGAGCAGCTCCGCGGTGGCCACCACGCAAGCCTCCACCGCAGAACCCGCGCGCGCCCGGCCGCGAAGCTGCGCGGCGCGCCGGGCCAGTGATCCCTCCAGCGGATGGACCACGGACAACGCCACCGTGCGGTTCACCAGCGCGTCGCGCACCCGGTTGCCGGTCAGCGAGTCGATGAGCACAACCGCGGGCAGAATTGGTGGCCACAACCCGCGTTGCCGCAGCGCCGCGATGCGAGCGGCGGTCTGCCGGTCCCGGCGGCCCAGCGCGCTGGCCGCACCCGAGTCCAGGACAAGGCTCATCGGCGATGTGTCATCCGACCGTCTTATTGGGCTTATTGGGCCATTCTGGTCATCTGGGGCGTCGCGCAGCCGGTACGTTCGCCGCGTCGATCCAGGCATCCGCCGCTGCCAGCTCGTCTGCAGTAGGCGGGCCACCGAGCTCCACCGCGAGCTGTGCGAGGTACTGATCTGCTACAGCTGCCAGTTCCCGCCGGCGAAGCTCGACGCGGACAGCGTGCTGAGCGAGCTCGGAGATCGGCAGCTGCAACTCCTTGACGGCCTGATGGAGGTCATCTGGGAGGTAGATCTGGACCCGTGGCATGCGCCTACTGTACGCCTATTTGGGTCTCCGCTATAGCCCCGTCACTATGTGACTGTGACCGACCCCACCATGGTGACCTTCCGGCTGCCACTGACCGCGCTGCTCGGGATATTCGGATTGATCGTGTGTATGACTCCGGTAGCTTTCGGCGCACCGGGACTGCAGGTGCTGTACGCGGTCCCGCTGATACTGGGATGGTGGCTGGTAACAACCCGCACCGTGGTCGGCCCCGAGACCGTGGTCGCGCATCGAATGTGGGGCTCGCAGCGAATGGCCTGGTCTGACCTCGCAGGTTTACGGGTGGATAGTCAGTCCAGGATATGGGCGGTGTTGCACGCAGGTGATGAAGTGGGGCTACCTGCGGTGCGCGCCCGCCACCTTCCCATCCTGGCGGCGATCAGCGGGGGCCGGCTGCCGGCTAGCCTCGCAGGACCCGACGAGCGACCGTAGCGCACAGTTGAATCATCAGGTCAAAGCGACACGGTCACTGTCGGTTAGCGCCACACCGGCCTCGGTAACCGCTCACCAGCGGCATACAGGCTTGCATTTAATCTGGCCCATCGTGCGCATCCTCGTGCCGCATCCAGCCGGCGCCCGCCGACGCGTGCCCCGCATACTGATGATGTCGGTGGCGCTGCTGTGCGCATGCTCGGTGACGCCGACCTTCTCCGACCGCGACGCCGGACCGTTCCACCCGAAGCTGGAGGGCGGCGCGGAGACCGGACCGAGGCCGCTGATCCCAGGGCCGTTCCAGAGCCAGAGCCCGGGCGCACCCGGGCAGGCACCGCCGGGCCCGCCGCAGGGCTGCACGGACCCCGACCCCGCGGTGGTCGCGACATGTCTGGAACCGATCTCTGCGCTGGTGGTCCTGCCTGGCTCCGGGCCGGTGGGCCTGGCCGCGGAGCGCACCACCGGCCGAATCCTGCAGGTGCAGCGGCAACGACCGAACCAGGAGGTCGCCGCGCTGGCGGTGGAGCCCGCAGGTGACGGTGGCCTCACTGGGCTCGCGCTGTCCCCCAGCTATACCGAGGACGAACTGATTTACGCCTACATCACTACCCCCGTCGACAACCGGGTGGTCCGGATTGCCCCCGGCGACATGCCCAAGCCGGTCCTGGCGGGCATACCGCGGGGGTCCACCGGCAATGCAGGGGCACTCGCGGTCGACTCACACGGGATGCTGCTGGTCGCCACCGGCGACACCGGAAACCCAGCATTGGCCGCCGACCCGCACTCGTTGGCCGGCAAGGTCTTGCGGATCGACACCTTCGGACACCCTGCGCCGGGCAACCCCGCCGGATCCATGGTGTTGATCAGCGGATTGCACTCACCGGGGGGGTTGTGCGTCGACCCAGTGAGCAAGGAGCTATGGATCACAGATCGGGTGCCCGACCACGACCTGCTGTACCGGGTGCAGCCGGGACGGCAGTTGGGCCGAGCCTCGTGGACCTGGCCCGGAGGTAGCGGCGCCGCAGGCTGCGTGGTCATGCTGGGCCGTATCCAGGTTGCGTTCACCAGCGCAGCGCCGATGTTCGCGCTGGGGATCGGACCGGATAACACCTTCATCGGCCCGCCCCTGCAGATCCCGCTGGAGCGCTACGGCCGGGTTTCCGCGGCCGCTCTGAGCCCAGACGGCCGGGCGCTGTGGTTGGGTACGGTCAACAAAACCGGCGCCAAGCGGGTCTCCAGCGACGACCGCGTCTTCATCCTCCCTGACCTGGTCGGCCCTGGAGCGGGCCACGACTGAGCCCTCTCCCCGCGCTCCCTCCCCCGGCGTGTCGCGCCTCCGTACCCCGCGTGTCGCGCTCTCGTGTTCGGTATGTCGCGGGTTCACAAGCGGCACGTCGAGGCGAGCCGCTGACTCAGGGGGCGCAGCGCGCCAGCACCAGCTCGCGCACCCGTTGGGCGTTGGCTTGGCCACCGGTGGCTTTCATCACGGCGCCGACGATGGCGCCGGCCGCAGCTACCTTCCCACCGCGGATCTTGGCCGCGATATCGGGCTGGGCGGCCAGGGCCTGCTCGACGGCGACGGTCAGCGCGGAGTCGTCGGAGACCACGGCGAGACCACGGGCCGCGACGACATCATCGGGCTCCCCCTCGCCGGCGAGCACGCCGTCGACGACCTGGCGGGCCAGGTTGTTGGTCAACGCACCGCCTTCGACCAGCGAGATCACCCGGGCTACCTGTTTCGGGGTGATGGCCAGCTCGGCAAGCTCCAAACCGCGGGAGTTGGCCTGCTGGGTGAGATAAGCCACCCACCATGACCGGGCCTCGGCGGGCGGCGCCCCCGCATCGACGGTGGCCGCGATCAGGTCCAGCGCGCCGGCGTTGACCAGGTCGCGCAACTCCAGATCGGACAAGCCCCACTCGGCTTGTACCCGGGCCCGGCGCTGCCGGGGGAGCTCGGGAAGGGTCGCGCGGAGCTTGTGCACCCACTCGTCGCTGGGCGTGATCGGCACCAGGTCGGGCTCGGGGAAATACCGGTAGTCCTCCGAGGTCTCCTTGCGCCGCCCGGCCGACGTGGTGCCGCTGGCCTCATCGAAGTGCCGCGTCTCCTGCACGATCTCACCACCGGAGGCCAACACCGCGGCCTGCCGGCACATCTCGTGACGCACCGCGCGCTCCACCGAACGCAGCGAGTTCACGTTCTTGGTCTCGGTCCGGGTACCGAACACCGCAGCACCACGCGGCATCAGTGAGACGTTGGCGTCGCAACGCAGGGATCCTTGATCCATCCGCACATCGGACACACCCAACGCGCGAAGTAGATCCCGCAGCGCGCTGACGTAGGCCCGGGCGATCTCGGGCGCGCGAGCTCCCGTGCCGGGGATCGGCTTGGTGACGATCTCGATCAGCGGGACGCCGGCGCGGTTGTAGTCCAGCAGCGAATGGCTCGCGCCGTGAATGCGGCCAGTCGCACCGCCGACGTGCAGCGACTTACCGGTGTCCTCTTCCATGTGCGCGCGCTCGATGCCGACGGTGAACGTCGAACCGTCGCCCAGCTGCACCTCCAGCGAGCCGTGCACCGCGATCGGCTCATCGTATTGCGAGATCTGGAAGTTCTTGGGCATGTCGGGGTAGAAGTAGTTCTTGCGGGCGAACCGGCACCACGGTGCAATCGAGCAGTTCAACGCCAGCCCGATCCGGATCACCGACTCCACCGCGGCGCGGTTGAGCACCGGCAGCGACCCCGGCAGGCCCAGGCAGGTGGGGCACACGTGGGTGTTGGGTGGCGCCCCGAACACGTTGGCGCAGCCGCAGAACATCTTCGTCGCGGTGGACAGCTCGACGTGCACCTCGAGCCCGAGCACCGGGTCGAAGTGCGCCAGCACCTCGTCGTAATCCATCAGCGCAGTCGTCATCAGGTCGCGACCTCAACAATGCTCGGACCCGACAAGCGGTCCTCGGTCAGCTCTGGCACCCGGCACCACAGCGGGCCCCCGTCGGCGGCGTCACGCGCCGCCTCGTAGGCCGCCGCGACCCGGTAAGCCCGGTCGTCGGCCAGCGCGGGCGCCATCACTTGCAGGCCGACGGGCAGACCGTCGTCATCGGCCAGCCCGGCCGGGACGGAAAGCGCCGCATTGCCGGCCAGGTTCGACGGGATGGTGCACAGATCCGACAGGTACATCGCCAATGGATCATCCACCCGCTCGCCAAGACGAAACGCGGTGGTCGGGGTGGTCGGCGAGATCAGGACGTCGGCCTGCTCGAATGCCGCCGCGAAGTCACTGATGATCAAGGTGCGGACCTTCTGCGCCTGACCGTAGTAGGCGTCGTAGTACCCGGCGGACAGGGCGTAGGTGCCGAGCATGATCCGCCGTTTAACCTCGGGGCCGAAACCGGCCTCACGGGTCAGCGACATCACCTCCTCGGCGCTGCGGGTGCCGTCATCGCCACAGCGCAGCCCGTAGCGCATGCCGTCGAAGCGGGCCAGATTCGAGGAGCACTCGCTAGGCGCGATGAGATAGTAGGCTGGCAGCGCATGGTCGAAAGCCGGGCAGGACACCTCGACAACCGCAGCACCCAGGTCGCGCAGCCGGCTCACCGCGGTCTCGAAAGCGCGCAGCACCCCCGGCTGGTAGCCCTCACCACGGAATTGGCTGACCACTCCGACCCGGACACCGGCCAACTCACCGGTAGCGCCGGCGCGAGCCGCCGCCACCACCGGCGGCACCGGCGCGTCGATCGAGGTGGAATCCAGCGGGTCGTGCCCGCCGATCACCTCGTGCAGCAGCGCGGCGTCGAGCACCGTGCGGGCCACCGGGCCACCCTGGTCCAGGCTGGAGGAGAAGGCCACCAGGCCGTAGCGGGAGACCCCGCCGTAGGTCGGTTTGACCCCCACGGTCCCTGTCACGGCACTGGGCTGGCGGATCGAGCCACCGGTGTCGGTGCCGACCGCCAGCGGCGCCTCGAACCCGGCCACCGCCGCCGCCGACCCGCCACCGGACCCGCCCGGCACGCGGTCGAGGTTCCACGGGTTGCGGGTGGGCCCGTAGGCGGAGTTCTCCGTCGAGGAACCCATGGCGAACTCGTCCATGTTCGTCTTGCCGAGGATGACCACACCCGCCTCCCGCAGCCTGCGGGTGACCGTGGCGTCATACGGTGGGCGCCAGCCTTGCAGGATCCGTGAGCCGCACGTGGTCGGCATGTCAATGGTGGTGAACACGTCCTTGAGCGCCAGCGGCACGCCGGCCAGCGGGGACACCGGAGCGTCCCCGCGCTGCAAGCTCTGGTCCACAGCGGCAGCGGCGGCCAGCGCACCGTCGGCATCCAGGTGCAGGAAGGCGCGCACCGCAGGGTCCACCGCGCCGATGCGGTCCAGGTGCGCCTGGGTCACCTCGACCGCCGAGGTCTCCCGGCGACGAATCCGCCCGGCCAGCTCAACGGCCGAAAGCCAAGTCAACTCGGTCATGACTCATCCAGGATGCGCGGCACCCGGAACCGGCCGTCCTCGGTGGCGTAGGCACCTGAGAGTGCCTGCTGCTGGGTCAGTCCGGGGCGCGGCACGTCGTCGCGGAACACATCCTCCAGGCCGATCGCGTGCGATGTGGGAGTGATGTCCTCGGCCGCCACCTCGCTGACCCGGGCGACCGAAGTCAAGATCACGTCGAGCTGGCCGGCGAACAGGTCCAACTCCTCCTCGGTGACGGCCAGCCGGGCGAGCCGGGCGAGATGCGCGACCTCGTCACGGGAGATGCTGGGCACGCAGACTCCTGAATGCTCGTGGGATTGCTGATCCGGCGAGTCTAGCCTCGGATCTTTTTGCAGCCGGGTACCCGGTCGCGAGCTGGGGGACGCGACCGGCTGCGTCGCTCTGCCACAATCGACGGCCGGCGAGCGCTCGGGCTATCGGAATCAGCGCGTCGTAATGGAGGATTTGTATGGAGTTGGCGCGGCGGGTGAACAGGCACGGCGGCGGATGTCCTTTCTGATCCGGGTCCAGCTGCCGGACCGCCCTGGCGCGCTCGGCGCGGTGGCCACCGCGCTGGGCAAGGTGGGGGTCGACATCCTCAGCCTCGACGTCGTCGAGCGCAGATCCGGCGTGGCCATCGACGACCTCGTCGTGGAACTCCCTTCCGGCCGGCTGCCGGATGTGTTGATCACCGCGGCGGAGTCGGTCCAGGGTGTGGAGGTCGATGCGGTCCGCCCGTGGGCGGGGGTCCTCGACACCCACCGGGAGCTGGAGTTGGTGGAGCGCATCGCCGCCGACCCGGATCACGGCCTGCAGGTCTTCACCGACGGCGTGCCTAAGATCATTCGTGCGGGTTGGGCTGTGGTGTTCGCCAGCACGGAGGGCGGACCGCAGCGCGTCGCCGCCTCTTTCGCCGCGCCGGAGACCGTGGCCGGGACTCTGCCCTGGTGGCCGTTGCGCCGGGCCACGATCTTGGACGGTGAAGAGCCGTGGGTTCCGCTGCCGTGGCGGGAGCTGGGCACGGAGCTGGCGGCCACTCCGCTGGGCGGCCCGGATCGGGTGCTGCTGATCGGCCGCCCGGGCGGGCCGATGTTCCGAGCAGCTGAAGTGGCCCGTCTGGAACACCTGGCCGGGATCGTCGCGGTGGTGCTACGCAAATGAGCGCGCTGAGGTACCCACTAGGTGGACATCGTTCTGCCGAAAGCCAGCAGGGTGACGCCAGGCAGTGGGCACCAATCCAGGTGAGCAAGCCGGGTGAATCCCAACCGGGCATAGAGCCGGTGCGCAACGCGCATCTCCGCGGCGCTGCACAGCACAACCCGGCGTGCGCCGATCTCGGCGGCCCTGGCCAGCACGGCTTTGACCAGCAACTCGCCCACCCCGCGACGGCGAGCGCCGGGAGTTACCGCCAGCATCCGGAACTCGAGATCACCGGAGCGGGATAGCTGCCCCAGCGGGCTGCCCGGCCAGCAGATCGTCACCGTGCCCACCAAGGTGCCTTCGGAATCGACCGCGACCAGCAACTCAGCGTCCCTGGCGCGGCGGGGCGCGTCGGCCAGCTCCCTCGCGTAGGAACCCTCCGGGTTCACCATGCCGTCAGCGAGATAGGAGGCCAGGGTAAGCTGACCGACCTCCTCCAGTTCTTCACGACGGGCCGGACGCACAGTCACACAATCGGTCACTGAGCTGTAATTCCACCGAAGGTAGACATCAGCTACTCACATTCCATTCGTTCGCATTCCAGGTGACGCCATCCGACGCTTCCCGGTAGACGCTGTCGATGTTGTTGGTGTAGGCCCACATAATGGGGAGTTGGAATAGCGGAAGTGACACCAGATCATCGGCGAGCAGCCGATCGGCCTTCGCCAGGGCATCCGTCTGGGTCGACTCGGAGTATTCCGTCTCTGCGATACCCAACGCGGTGTCGAGGGCCGGATTGCTGTAATGCTGGTGATTGAGCGCACCCGTGGTCTCATAGTGGTCGGCCGCGGACCATGCGCGGGGTGTGCGGGAGCTCGCCATGAGAACCACATCGAACCGCCCGTGGGACACCACATCGTCCAGGTCATTCGGCCGGGCACTATTGGTGATCTCCATTCCGGCCTGCCGGCATTGCGCCCTGATCAGGTCAACCTCTTGAGAGTGCGCCGGCGAACCGTCGTGACTGATCGCGAAGGAAAGTCGCTGACCGGCCCGCGAGTAGACACCATCGGAACCCAGCACCCAGCCACCACGCTCCAACGTCACCTGCGCTTTCTGCGCATCAGCGACCATCTTGTCCGAGTAAAGATCCTCATACCTCGCATCACCCGGAAGGAATATGAGGCTACCCAGCGGTTGAGCCTCCGGGCGCACTCCGCGAACGAGTTCGTCGACGAGCTTGTTGCGGTCGATGCACTGGGCAAAGGCGGTCCGGACGACCGGATCCTTGAGCAACGGGCTGGCCAGATTGAGATCCAGGTGTTCGACGGTGGCGCCGTCTCGCGTTTCGAATATCACCCCCCGCGATGACAGTTCTCGCAGCCGATCGGCCAGCAGCGGATCGGCCGGCAGTTGGACGACGGCGAACTGCCGGTTCGCCAGACCCGCCACCGCGGCAGCCCCGTCCGCCACAGCCGTGAACACGAGCATCGCTGGACCTCCCGGATTGCCCAGCCAAGCGTTGTTCCGGATCAGCACGGTTTGGGTGGTCGAGGTCGAGCTGCCGAATTGATACGGGCCCGACGCCGGCATCGTCTTGAGGTCGAAACCGGTCCATCCGTTGTTCCAGAATTCACCGGCCCTGCGCAGCTGCTCCGGCGCGGAGGTCGGGCGCAGCGTGGTGACGTCGGAGATGCCGGTCGCCTGCTCCAGTATATGCGCGGGCAGGATAGCGTGTTGGAGATAATTGCGGCGCCAATCGGCGTACGGAGACCGGTAGGTCTCGACGAAGGTGTTGTTATCACGACACTCGGCGGTGACACGATCCAATCCGCGGGTAGTCGCCGGCGTGAAATACGGCGTGGAACCACTACCCGCGAACCAGGCTAGATAAAAATCGCGGCAGTCCCACGGCCGCCCATCGGACCATCGGACGTTCGGTTTGATTTTGTACGTGACGACTTGCGGATCTTTCGACGTCAGCTCAGCTGAGGCGAGCACGTCAGAATTGAGTAGAAGCTTTCCGCTCCCATCGACGATGAACGGTTTGGCAAGCACCTGGTTGAGCACCAGCTCATTGTCTGGATTGTTCCCCATTTGAGCCGTCGTGTTGTTATAGGCGGAAATCGGCGCACCGTGTGCGATGACGACCGCATGACCAGGCGGCACCTTCGGGGCCCGATATGTCCCGTCTCCACTGTCACCACGCGCTTGAGTATTGGCGGGGCCGCCGCCGTCGGGGCGATCGATCTCCCGGGCGGCCACACAACCGGCCACCGGCACAGCAAGGCAGACGATCATCAGCAGAAGCCTGGTCAGGAGCCGGACGCGTCTCGGCGTTTCCAGCAACTGGTTACCTCCCGGTATCACGAGCGCAGCTGCCAGCGAGCAGCGCCGTCGAGGGGACCTTCCAGCGGCGTGCCCGGGGCCACGTCGGGCAGCGCAGTGGTGGTGATGAGCAATGACGCCGGCTGATACAGCGGGATCGTCACAGCGCGCTCCCACAGCGCCGCTTCCAGGGTGGCAGGCACCGGGCCTGCCGGGTCGTCCTGGGTCAGCGCCTGCTCGATCATCGGCTGCAGGGTCAGATCGCAGAACTGAGCCGGGTTGGGCGGCGCCGGCGCCAGCCTGGCCGGCACCACCAGCGGACAGCCGTACCACGATTCCAGCTCAGTGGCGGGGTGCCCGGCCGCGGGCTGCGGCAGCACCACGATGTCGACATCCGGCGTGGCCACTGAAGCGGGGAACGTCTGGGCGGTGGCGCCGCGTGGCGATACTGCGACTCCGGCGTCCGAGCTCGGGCCGAGCAGGGTGCCGAAAAGCTCATCTGCGTCGACTTCGCGCAGCTCGGCGTCGATCCCGGCGGTCCGTAGCTGATCCACCACCCGGGCGGCGAGGGTGCCGTACGGCTCGCGGTTCGCCGGCGCGGCCACCACCAGCCGCAGCGGCTGCCCGGCGCGTTGCCAGCCAGCTGGTCCACGGGTGTACCCGGCATCGGTGAGCAACCGGCGGGTGGCGTCCGGATCCGGCGCCACCGGTACTCCGGCGACCGGTGCGGTGGGGTGGTAATCCGGGGCAGAGGGGGCGAGGACCGCCGAATCGGCCCGCAGCGCCGCGGAGGGGCCGCTGCCCACCCCGGTGGCGATCAGCGACGCCCGGTCGAGCACCGCGGCCACCGCGGTGCGCATGCGTTGATCGCTCAACACCCGGCTGGCCGGTCGCAGCAGCACGGAGACGAGCACCGGCTGCGGCACGACAGTCGGGCTCACCCCCAGGTTGGCCGAGCGCAGCAGCGACACGGTGATGGCATTGGGGCGTCCGAACAGGGCACCTTGCACCCCACCGGTGCGCAACGCCTCGATCAGGGCCGCTTCGCTGCCCTGCCGCAACCGGATCCGGCCCACCTGCGTCGGGGCGTCCCAGTACCGGTCGTTGCGCTCCAGCACGATCTCGCCGCGGGACCGGTCGACCGAGGTCAGCGCGAACGGGCCACCGGAGACCGGCACCCCGGCGTCGAGCGCCTTGCTCCAACCGCCGGGCGCGTCCTTGAGCAGATGAGCGGGTAGCAGGTGGCGAAAAAGAGTGCGCCAGCCGGCGTACGGGCGGTTGAAAACCACCTCGACGGTCTTGCCACCATCCCGGGAGATCACCTGGTCGATCAGCTGGTAACCGGCCGAATCCACCACGCCGGGCTGGCTGCGCATCTGCGCAGCGAGATACTCGAAGTCGTCGGCTCCGATGGGGGTGCTGTCCGACCACTGCGCATTACGCCGGATCCGGTAGGTGACCGTGAACGGCGCTGTGCTCGTGACCTCCGCGGACGTCAGCAGCGTGTGATCGACCACCCACTGGCCGGCCGGTGCCTGGTGAAAAGCCGAGGGCAGCAGCAGCCCTGCAACCGCCTCCGAGACCGGCGTCAGGTCGGCCAGGGTGTGCGGGTTGAAACCGCTGGTCAACCGATCGACGCCGAGCACCACTTCCTTGACCAGCGGCGGCGAGACCGAGGAGATCGTGGCCCGGGGCGCGCCCAGCGGTGGCGGCTGCGGGGCGCACGCCACGATCGCGGCGACCGCAGCGCTGAAGATCAGCGCCGTCACCGCCCTGCGCGCACCGCCGGGCATTCTCACGAGGCGACATGCTGCCGCAGGCCGATCTCCCAGGCAGCGACCGGGGTGTGGTGGCAACCGCGCTAAACCCGTGCCGCCCGCTCGCGGGACCGCTGGCGGGCGCGCTGGTTGGGATCCAGGACCACCTTGCGCACCCGCACCACGTCGGGTGCGACCTCGACGCACTCGTCGGCGGCACAGAATTCCAATGCCTCCTCCAGCCCGAGGATCCGCGGCCGGGCCAGCCGTTCGAGTTCCTCGCCGGTGGACGAGCGCATGTTGGTGAGCTTGCGTTCGCGGCACACGTTGAGATCCAGGTCCTCAGCACGGGGGTTCTCGCCGACCACCATCCCGGCGTAGACAGCCGCGCCCGGCTCCATGAAGAAGGTCCCCCGGTCAGCCAGTTGCGCCAACGCGTAGCCGGTGACCGCTCCCGGCCGGTCGGCGACCAACGATCCGGAGCGGCGGGTGCGCAGCTCACCAGCCCACGGGCGGTAGCCATCGAAGACATGGTGGGCGATGCCGGTGCCTCGGGTTATGGTGAGGAACTCGGTGCGAAAGCCGATCAGCCCCCGGGACGGCACGGAGAACTCCAGCCGCACCCAACCGTCTCCGGATACCGCGCCCAACTGCTCCAGCCGGCCCTTACGCGCAGCCAGCAACTGGGTCACGGCCCCGACGTGCTCCTCGGGGACGTCGATGGTGAGGAACTCATACGGTTCATGCCGGGCGCCGTCCACCATACGAGTCACGACCTGGGGCTTGCCCACGGTGAGCTCGAAGCCCTCCCGCCGCATGGTCTCCACCAACACGGCCAGCGCCAGCTCACCGCGACCCTGCACTTCCCAGGTATCGGGCGACTCAGTGGGTGAGACCCGGACACTCACGTTGCCGACCAGCTCGGCGTCCAGCCGGCTGCGTACCAGGCGGGCGGTGAGCTTGCGGCCGCCACCGCGACCGGCCAGCGGGCTGGTGTTGATCCCGATCGTCATCGCGATCACCGGCTCATCCACGGTGATCCTGGGCAGCGGGTGCGGATCGTCGAGCTCGGCCAGGGTGTCCCCGATGGTGATCTCCGCGATGCCGGCAATGGCGATGAGGTCACCCGCTTTGGCGCTGGCCGCCGGGACCCGGTCGAGCCCCTCGGTGCGCAGCAGCTCGGTGATCTTGACCGGCCGGATCGATCCGTCCTCCCGGCACCACGCGACCATCTGGCCTTTGCGCAGCCGGCCGGCGCGGACGCGGCACAGCGCGATCCGGCCCAGGAAACTCGATGCGTCGAGGTTGGTGACGTGCGCCTGCAGCGGCGCCTGCGCATCACCGGCGGGCGGCGGCACGTGGGTGAGGATGGCCTCGAACAGTGGGGTGAGGTCCTCGGCGTCGGGCATGTCGCCGTCGCGCGGTCGGGTGCGGCTAGCCCGGCCGGCGCGGGCGCTGGCGTAGAGCACCGGCATGTCCAGCACGTGCTCCGCCGCAGCCGTTTCCAGGTCGGCAGCGAGATCCAGCAGCAGATCGTGGGTCTCCTCGACCACCGCTTCGATCCGGGCGTCCGGCCGGTCCACCTTGTTCACCACCAGCACGACCGGCAACTGCGCGGCCAGCGCCTTGCGCAGTACGAAGCGCGTCTGCGGCAGGGGACCCTCGCTGGCGTCGACGAGCAGCAACACACCGTCCACCATGGACAGCCCGCGCTCTACCTCGCCACCGAAGTCGGCATGCCCCGGCGTGTCCACCACGTTGATCGTGACGGGACCGTCCGGGGTGGACCAGGTGACCGCGGTGTTCTTGGCCAGAATCGTGATGCCCTTCTCCCGCTCCAGGTCACCGGAATCCAGTACCCGGTCCAGCTCGGTTCGCCCGGCGACGGCGCCGGATTGCCGCAGCATGGCGTCCACCAGCGTCGTCTTACCATGATCGACGTGCGCGACGATGGCCACATTGCGCAGGTCGGTGCGCATGCGGGCAGGGGCGGCAGTGGGCACGCGGGAACTCCTCAATGAAAGCCGGGAAACCTCAAGGTTACCCGCAGCCACCGGAGCGTCCGTTGTCCTGGGCCTTCAGTAGTGTTTGGAGATCGGGCAGGACGGCACGGTCGGCGTCCAGCCAGTCCAGCTCGGCCAGCTCAGTTCGGCTCACCCACCGCAGCGCCGCATGCTCCACCGGGCTCGGGATAGCCGCTGGCTGGGCCAGGCGCGCAACATGTACTCGCAGCGTGTAACCGCCGGGCAACGGCACGTCGGGCCCGACCTGTTCGCCGGGGACGACGTCGACCGCGAGTTCCTCGCGGCACTCCCGGATCAGCGCATCCACGGCACTCTCCCCCGGCTCGACCCGGCCGCCCGGCAGCTCCCAGCGGCCCGCAGCCTCCGGCGGGTACGCCCGCTGCTGGGCGAGCACCCGGCCATCCCGCACCAGAGCTGCTGCCACCACCTGCCGCATGACCCCATCCTCCCTCCCCTGCCTGTCCCCTCCGCGACATGGAGACATATCGGGGTTTTCGGCCGTCCCGGTACCCCGATATGTCTCCATGTCGGGAGTGGCGAACGTTCCGGCAGTAGGGTGCTGGGCGTGGCTGCTGAGGATGAGGTGCTGATCGACGTCGAGACCGTCGTGCGGACGGTGATCGATCCGAACGGGCTGGAGCCGGATGGCGTCCGGTTCGTGCTTGATGCGCTGGCGTCGGCGACCGATAGCGCGCTGGGCTTTCTGTCCGGCCGGATCGAATGCCACACCGCCCGCGGCGGCGTGATCGAGGTACAGCTGGCCGCGCTGCGCTCGCAGGCTCGCAGCCGGGAGGAGAAGGCGGCCGTCGCGCTCGTCACGGCACGCGCCGCTGAAGGCTCCGGTGATTCCACCACCGCCCGCGACCTGATCAACGAGGCGTTGACGCTGCGCCCCGGCCTGGAGCCGGCGCTGCATGACGGCGCCCAGTACGCTGCGGTCCGCGGCGACTACGCCGTCGCGGACCGGTACCTGCGGCGCGCCGAGCAACCCGGCCCGCTGCGGCCGGGGCTCAGCGAGGCCATGGCCGCCACTGACCATGCCAGCGACGTGGGGCGCAACAGCGCCTGCCCGTGCGGGTCAGGCCGCAAGTTCAAGGCCTGCTGCCTGCGCGACGCGTTGCCGCCACTGAGCGCCCGAGCCCAGCTCGTCTACGCACTGCTGGGCACCTACGCCGAGCGCGCTCCGGGGCTCGAGGTGATCACATCGCTGATCGAGCGCGCCGGCAACGCCGCAGAGCATGCGATGTTCCTGCTGGATCTGGCCCTGTTCCGGGGCGGCCTGGTAGACAGATTCCTCGCCGCCCGGGGCCACTGGCTGCACGAGGACGAACGCGAACTCATCGACGACTGGCGGCAGGTCCCGGTGGCCCTCTACGAGGCCGTCGAGGTCCAGCCCGACGGCGGCGTCACGCTGCGGGTGCTGCCGGACGGGGAGCAGATCCAGCTGACCGACAAGCTGTTCTCGGAGTCCGCCCAGCGGCTGGACTTGTTCTGCGGGCGGATCTTGCACGACCGCTCCCAGCCCCGCCTGTTCGCAGTACCCGTGGGGGTTCCCCGGCAGCGCCGCCGGGAGCTGGCCGATCTGCTCGCGTCAGATCCACCTCCGGAGAAGATCGCCGATTTCCTCGGCCCGGAACCGCCCATCCAGTTCCGCAACAGTGACGGCGACGAGGTCTACGAATGCCGCGTCACGTACCGCGTGCCCCACCCACAGCAGGCCTTCGACCACCTCAGCGAACGGCTGGCCCGCACCGGTGAGGACATGCTCGGCTGGCACCGGCATGAACCTGATGGGCGGGTGCTGAACCTCGGCGTGATCGCACGCACCGGCGAGCAGTTCACCCTCGCTGCGAACTCACCGGCTCGGCTCACCGGTCTGGAAGATCAGTTGCGCGAGGTCGCTCCTGATGCCCGCGAACAGGACCGGCACGCCGAGCGTCTCAGCCAGGATCCCGGCGACCGCGAAGCCCGAACTCTCATCGTGGACAGCTACTTCGTCGAGGAGAGCGCTGCCGGCGAAGCCGACGCTGCCGAGCAACTGAGCCGCGATTCCGAAACAAGCTGGCTGGACACTCCCGGAATCATCGGTGATCTGAGCCCGCGGCAAGCGGCCGGTTCCACGGATCCCGCGGCCCGCGCCGAGCTGCGCAGCATGATCGACGACATCGAAGCGATCCTGCTGCAAACTCAGCGGGCGGGGCAGCCCGCGGCGGCCCTGATGAGCCCGTACCGGCTCCGCGAGCAGCTTGGTCTGGAGAAGCACGCGCGGTAAGTAGAGCAGGCTAGCCGTACCAGATTTCATCCGGAGCAGTAGGGAACTCATGGCACACTGGCACCGCCCATGTGCTTCCTCCAGGACGGTGCCAATGATGTCGGCTTGCTCACCATGATTCCGCCGGCAATCGTGCCCGTAAGGCACACATGACCCAGGGATACACCTGGTGACGGAAGCGGCGATCCGGGTCCGAGGTCTGCGCAAGGTGTTCGGTGCCACCGTTGCGGTCTGCGGCGTGGACCTCGACGTCCCGGCGGGCGCGGTGATGGGCGTGCTCGGTCCCAACGGCTCGGGCAAGACCACGTTGATCCGCCTGTTGCTGGCGTTGTCCAGGCCTACCGCGGGCACCGTGGAATTACTCGGTGCACCGGTACCGGCCGCCGCCGGGCGGGTGCTGCCGCAGGTGGGCGCGCTCGTGGAGGGCCCCGGTTTTCACCCGTTTATGTCCGGTCGGGACAACCTTCGGCGGTGCGCGGCAGCCGAGCCGCTGCTGGCTTCCCGGGCGATCCCGGATGCCGTGGAGCGGGCGCTGCACCGCGTGGGTCTGGCGGGTGCGGCAGAGCGCCGTTACCGTGCGTACTCGCTGGGCATGAAACAGCGGCTGGGACTGGCCGCGGTGCTGCTGGTGCCGCGCCGGCTGGTGGTGCTCGACGAGCCGACGAATGGGCTGGACCCCGCCGGCACCCGGGATGTCCGGCGAATCATCGCCGAACTGCGCTCCGAAGGGGCCACCGTGCTGGTGTCCTCGCACCTGCTCGCCGAAGTGGAGTCCACCTGCACCCATGTGGCGGTGCTCGACCGCGGCTCCTTGATCGTCGCGGGATCGTTGGCCGCCCTGCTCGACGGCGAGAAACCCACGCTGGACGTGCGCACCCCGGATGCCGCCGCCGCGATGCGGGCCCTGCACGCGGCCGAGATCAGCGCCGTCACGTCTTCGCAGGGAGTCCGCGTCGAGTTGGCCACCACCGAGGCGCCCACGGTGGTGGCGTTGCTCGTCGGCGCGGGGGTCGCGGTACATGAAGTCCGGCGCCGGCGGACCGGATTGGACGAACTGTTCGCCACGTTGACCGAGGGAAGCGGGCAGTGACAACTTGGCTGCGCGCCCCACTGGGTCGGCTGCTGCGCAGCGAGCTGCGCTGGGTGCTGCGCCGGCCGCGCACCCAGGTCGCTTTGGTCCTGCTGGCACTGGTCCCGGTGGTGACCGGGCTCGGCATCGCGGCTGCCGGCTCACCAGCCAGTGCCGGCCTGCTCACCCAAGTCGCCGGTAACGGGCTGGTGTTGCCGGTGGTGGCGTTGTCGATATGCCTGACGCTGCTGTTCCCGCTCGCCGTGGCGATGGCCGCCGCCGACGCCCTGGCCGGCGAGTCCGCGCATGCGACGCTGCGCGGACTGCTGCTGGCGCCGATCAGCCGCAGCCGGCTGGTCCTGGTCAAGTCGATCGGCGTGCTGGCCGTCGCGGTCGCCGCGGTCGCTTCGGTGGCCGTGCTCGGCATCGTCACTGGCTTGATCCTGGTCGGACCTGCCAGCAGCACCCACGGCATGCTCACCCTGTCGGGCACCGAAGTCGGGCCGGGATCGGCGCTGATGCGAGTGGCGCTGGCGGCGGTCTGGACGGTGGGACAGCTCGCCGCAGTCGGTGCGGTGGCGCTGGCGGTGTCCTCGGCCACCGATCATCCGCTGGTGGTACTCGCGGCCGTGCTGGGCGGGCTGATCGGATTCGGAGTGCTTTCCGCGATCCCGGCCCTGGACTGGCTGCAGCCCCTGCTGCTCACCCGGGGCTGGTTTGCCATCACCGACGTGCTGCGCGACCCGATGCCGCTGGCCGGGCTGGTTTCCAGCACTGTCCGCGCAGGGTGCTACCTGGTGATCGGGGTCGCGCTGACACTGGCCCGGACGGCCACCCGTGAAGCGTGACTCCTACCGTGCCGCTTGTGCTCGGCAAGGTGCACAAGCGTCCATGAGACCCTTCATGGGCATCCAGAAGGTGCTCAAACGTCCATGAGACCGTGAGGAGAGTGGCATGGCGACGTTGTTGGATGGCGAGGGGGTGGCTGCTGCCCTGGACAAGCTCACCGGCTGGCAGCGCGACGGTGACACGATTGTCCGCACCGCGAAGTTACCGAGCTTCCCCGCAGCCATCGAGGCGGTCCGCGAAGTGGCTGAGATCGCTGAGGCGCACGATCACCACCCCGACATCGATATCCGCTGGCGCACCGTGACGTTCCGCTGCAGCACCCACTCCCAGGGCGGTATCACCAACCTCGACATCGAACTTGCCGAGCAGATCGACCGCGTGCTGGCCGCCGCAACGGACTGAGTGCCGCCACCCTGCCGCCACCCTGTAGCCGAGTTCGACCTGACGGCTACAGCTGTCAGTCGCGTCCCGGACAGCCGTGTGGTCGAACTCGGCGCGCTGGCGCAATCAGCATGTCACACCGCGACGTGGAGATTTACGTTCAGAAGTACGAGAGGCCAGAGCAGGATCGCCAAGACGAACGACAGCAGCTCGCCGATGGTATGGATCGCATATCCATTAGTCAGCGCTACCACCACGCCGATGAGTAAGTACAAGATGCCGAATAATGAAACGCCGTATTCGTGCATGTCTTCTCCTCCATATCTGAGACCCTCGGCGGGTTCAGGAAGTACGGCATGAACATCTTGTACCGGGCATCGGGATTTCCCTTTGATCGGCCCCGATCCACCTCCAGCGCGACCCTCCCTCGTCGTGCACAGAGTGTAGTCGTGCACAGAGTGTATCCGTGCCAGCCCGACCTGGAAACCTTCCCGCGGCCAACACGCACAGACCGTGCTGACCGCCGACCCCGGGCCGGGACGGTCACGGACCGGTAACCGACCCCCCACCGCGATCGCGACCACCGTTTTCAACAACGCCGCTGATTCCCATACTGAAGTAGGTCAGAGACTGCCGTGATGAGCACTCAACCCGCGGACGAGTGTGACGCGTCGGCCAATTCACCCACGCCACACACCTTCTTGCACCCGCCAATGGTCTAGGGACTACGGCATGGTGTAGGGCATCGTTGGAGCATTGACTAACCAGGGCAGACCATGGCGAAGCCACGAATTAGGGTATGGCGATCGCGGGGCTCGCGCTCGCCATCATCTCCGGCTGGACGTCGGGCACGTCAACTCGAGCCCGGTGACGCGCTATGCGTTGAAGCGGAAATCGACGACATCGTCGTGCAATCCATCGTGCGTGGCCCAACATACGACACGTTGCGCGATCTAGCTGCGGCAAGGCCGTGACGCGATTAGTGAGCATCCCACCGTCCAACGCCAGCGGGGACTGCTACCGCGTCGAACCCGGCACCGGGAGCTACCGGGGTGCGCGCCTGCACCGTGCCTGGTCACCTCGCGCAATCAAGCCCAGGGCCCGATCATGCTCGGATGGTCCGGTCGAGCGGCTCTCTGGGCGTCTGGCTTTCCTTTTCCGTCGAACCCAGCCATGATCGCGGCTCGCGAGAGCAGTCAAGGTTCGAGCGCGGAGGCGAGGATGTCTGATCGGCTGATCTTTCAGCTGGGCACCAACAACTGGCAGCGCGGCGGGGAGTTCGCGCCGGGTTCGGGGATCTTGCATGAGGCGCACCACCATGCCTACAACGCTTTGCCGGGAGTGCGCGCTTACTCGATGTATCCCTCCCGGCGGCAGCGGTTCCGCGACGAAAACGTGCGGGTTTTCCCGTTGGAGCACGACATCCCGATCTGCGAGTCGATCTCCCCGGTCAGCAACTATCGCTGGCACAGCATGAGCGAGGACGAGGTCAACGCCTACCGGCAGCGGCTGACCAACGAGGTCGCGCAGTGGCTCGACGAGATCGAGGCCAACTCCGAGGACCGGTTCAGCCTAGCGATCGCCCATCACGGCTTCATGAACACGGTGGTGATGCGCGACGTGATCCGCCGCAGGGCCGCCGCCGGGCGCGGCTCGATGCCGTTGCTGTGCTTCGTGCATGGAACCGAGCTGAAGATGTACGCCCACGAGCGACGAGCCGATCAGCCGGCGGAGTTCCCGCTGCGCTTCCTGCCGTTCATGCAGCGCGAGAAGATCTTCGACTACAACGCCCCGCAGCATGCCGTGGAGGTCGTCGCGTCGATCTCCGCCGAGCAGATCGAGGCGCTGCTGGACCTCTTCCCGGAGTTCCCCCGTGAGCGGGTGGTGCTCTCCCAGAACGGCTACAACCAGGACGTCTTCCACAGGCTGACCGACCCGACCGACCTCTATGCTGATCGGGCGACGGTGCTGGCCGGGTTTATGACACAGGTACCCGAGGGCAGCGGCCGGCAGCCCGAGCCGACCGCCCCGGCGGATGGGTTCGACGCGGTGGTGGCGTTCTGCGGCAAGTTCGCCGACTGGAAACGGTTGGATGCCCTACTGCGCGCGGCGGCCATCTACGAGCAGCAAAAGCGCCGGATCCTCACCCTGGTGATCGGTTCCGGACCACACGAGGCGCAGGTTGAAATGCACGACCTGGCCGCGCGGCTCGGCCTGCGCCGGACCTACTTCCTCGGGCCCAGGCCGCAGGACGAGTTAGCGGTGCTGTTCAACTGCGCCGACGTGGGCTGCTTCCCGTCCTACCGGGAACCCTTCGGTCTGGTGTTCATCGAATGCATGGCCTGCGGCACGCCAGTGATCGGCGCTGACTCCGGCGGTCCGCGCGACTTCGTGACCCCCGAAGTCGGGATGCTAGTGCCGGAAACCGACGATCACGCCGCCCTCGCCCAGTCACTCGCCGCCGCCGTCAACCGGGCTCTGGACGAGGGCTGGAAACAGACCAAAGGCCCCACCGCCGAGGCCTATGCCAAGGACAACTTCAGCGTTGTCAGCCAAGTCTCCGAACTGCTCGCCGAGGTAGACCGACTAACCACCACCTCAAGATCACACCGACCCGGTGCGCGCGGTGACGGTCAGCGGCGACGGGCACACCGCGCGGTGGCCGTCCCCATGTCCGGGACCGCCACGCCGCAAGATCACAAACTACAACTGGAGTACTTAGAGACGGGGAGGGAAGGCCGTTGTGATCGCCTCTAGGAGCCCCGGACAGCCCATCACAGCAGCAGATCAGGATGTCGCACGGTCCCCGGCTGCGCGGCTCGACCAGCGTCAGCAGTGAGAACTTCGCCAAAACCCTTCCAGCATCCCAGGGGCACGGCTACTTGTTGGAATGAGAGGTTAGTCCGGTGCGGAATTCGACGATGTCACCATCGGCCATCACGTAATCCTTGCCCTCCATCCGGATCTTCCCGGCGGCCCGGGCCGCCGCCATGGAGCCGGCGGCGACCAGATCGTGGTACGACACGATTTCGGCCTTGATGAAACCCCGCTGGAAATCGCTGTGAATCACGCCGGCAGCTTCAGGCGCGGTGGCGCCGGCCCGGATCGTCCACGCCCTGGCCTCCTTGGGCCCGGCTGTGAGGAAGGTCTGCAACCCCAGGGTGTGAAACCCGGCGCGGGCCAGCGCGTGCAGACCCGGCTCTGGCTGGCCGATCGAGTCCAGCAACTCGCGAGCCGATGCCGGGTCCAGTTCGAGCAGCTCGGATTCGACCTTGGCGTCCAAGAACACCGCATCGGCGGGATCGACCAGCTTGCGCAGCTCGGCTTGCCGCTCCGGGTCGGTGAGCACCCCCTCATCAGCGTTGAAGACATACAAGAACGGCTTGCTGGTCAGCAGGCTGAGTTCAGCCAGCGCGGCGGCGTCCAGCTGCGTGCGGGCGGCGAACAAGGTGCGCCCGGTGTCGAGCACCTGCCGGGCGGCCTGGGCAGCGGCCAGCGCGGCGCGGCGTTGTGCCGGGTGGGTGCGCGCCTCCTTCTCCAGCCGGGGTAGCGCACGGTCCACGGTCTGCAGATCGGCGAGCACCAGCTCGGTCTCGACGGTGGTGATGTCGTCGGCCGGGTCGACCCGGCCCTCGACGTGCAGCACATCCGGATCGTCGAAAACCCGCACCACTTGGCAGATTGCGTTGGCTTCACGGATGTTGGCCAGGAATTTGTTACCCAGCCCGGCGCCTTCCGAAGCACCGGCGACGATTCCTGCGATGTCGACGAACGACACCGTCGCCGGCACCACCTTCGCGCTGCCGAACAGTTCCGCCAACCGGCCGAGACGATCATCAGGTAACGGCACCACGCCGACGTTGGGCTCGATGGTGGCGAAAGCGTAGTTCGCCGCAAGCACGTTGTTCCTGGTCAGGGCATTGAACAAGGTCGACTTACCGACGTTGGGCAACCCGACGATCCCGAGGGTGAGGCTCACGAAACGTCAAGTCTAGGCGCCACCCGCCGGCGCCGGTGCATCCAGCGGCGCGCGGGAGGCGGCGCGCCTCGCCGAAACTGTCGGGGGGGTGTTGCAGGGTGTGACGTGTGGATTACTTAGTGCTCATCGCGATGGTGGCGGGGCTTGTGGTTGGCGGCCTGATCAGCTGGATGGTGGGGGCTGCGTTCCGGCGGGCGGCGGTGGCGGAGGCCGGGCGAACGGCGGACGCGGCCCGGGTCGCCGTCGAAGCCGAACTGGCCGCGGCCCGCCAGGAAGCTGAGCGTGCCCGCACAGCCAGGGACACCGAAGCAGCCCGCGTCGAGCAGTGCAACCGGCGCGCCGAGCAGGCCAGTGCCCGAACCGAGGAGGCCAGCGCCCGGGCCGCGGCGGCGCAGGCCGAGGTGGCGGGTGTCCGCGCCGCGCTCGACGCGGAGCGGACCGCCGCGGCCGACCGGGAGCGCTTGCTCACCCAGCGCGAGGCCGAGCTGCGGGACAGCTTCCAAGCACTGTCGGCAGAAGCGCTGTCGCGCAATAACGAGGCTTTCGTCCAGCTCGCCGAGGCCCGGCTGGCCAAGGTCACCGCGGCGATCTCAGCCAAATCAGACGGCGACGCCACCCAGCGCCAGCAGGCCATCGAGGCACTGCTGGCGCCGATCACGCAGAGTCTGCACCGGCTCGACGGCCAACTGCGCACCGTGGAAAAGGAGCGGGAGGCCGCCTATGCGGGGTTGCGTGAGCAGGTCGGCGCGATGCATCGCACCTCGGAACAGTTACAAAGCGAAACCCGCCAGCTGGTCACCGCGCTGCGGGCCCCTCAGGTCCGCGGCCGCTGGGGTGAGCTGCAGCTGGAACGGATCGTGGAGCTGGCCGGCATGGTCGAACACTGTGACTTCTCCCGCCAGGTCACCGCGACCGACGGCAGCGGCGACGACGACGCGATCGTCCGTCCCGACCTGGTGGTGCACCTTGCCGGCGGCAAGCACATCGTGCTGGACGCCAAGGTGCCCTTCGGCGCCTACCTGGAGGCGGTCGAAGCCACCGACCCGGACCGCCGCGCCGACCGGTTGGCCGCGCACGCCCGCCATCTGCGCGCGCACGTCGATGCGCTGGCGCACAAGTCCTACTGGCAGCGCTTCGACACCACCCCGGAGTTCGTCGTCCTGTTCGTCCCCGGCGACCCCTTCCTCGAGGCGGCGTTACAGGCCGACCCGGCGCTGCTCGAGCACGCCTTCGAGCGCAACATCGTGATTTCGACCCCGACCACGTTGATCGCGCTGTTGCGAACGGTGGCGTACACCTGGCGGCAGGAGGCGCTGGCCAGCAACGCGGCGCGGGTGCACGAGCTGGGCCGTGAGCTGCACTCCCGGCTGGCCACGATGGGCAGCCACGTGGCCAAACTCGGCAAGCAGCTCGGTGGTGCCGTCGACGCCTACAACCGCACCGTCAGCTCGCTGGAGTCGCGGGTCCTGGTCACCGCCCGCCGGTTCGGCGAGCTCGGTGTCGTCACCGAACACCTCGACACGCCCGAGCAGGTGGAGCGAAGTCCGCGCACCGTGCAAGCGGTGGAGCTGGTGGCGTCGGCAACGGACTCACTCGTGGCACTGGACGCTGGGCAGCGCGCACCAGTGGACGCGGAGTCCGATGTCGAACCGGACTCCGATCAGAACTGGGGGTGGGTCGTCGACGCGCTGCACCAGGCGCCGGGCGAGGATCCGCAACGGTCTAGTGTGAACGAGTGACGGGAACCCGAGCCCGAAGCACCGGCGCGCGTGCGTCTTGGGATGAGTACGCGCTGTTGCCCGACGGCCCGGGGATGCCCTGGTGGGCTGCGATGCTGTGCACGCTCGCGCTTGCCTCGACAGGAGTTTTCGCCGACCTCGAGCGACTGAACCGGCTGAGCGTCGTGTTCCAGGCGTGCTATTTCCTCGGCTGCCTGTTCGCCGTGGTGGTGGTGCAGCGCAAGGGGCTGTTCGCACCGATGGTGGCACCTCCGCTGATCCTGGCGATGGCAGTGCCGGGGGTGGTCCTGGCGACCGGTGCAACGCCCACCGGTGGGGGGTTGGTCGCCACCGCGCTCGCCGTCGGCACCCCTTTGATCAACGGGTTCCCCACCATGGCGATCACCACCGGGTTCACCGTGGCTATCGGTGCGTTCCGGATGGTCGTCCAGCGACGGCCGAGCGCTCGGCACACCACCGAATGACCGCTACCCACCCGGCGTGCGCTTGAGTTCTCGCGGTAATGAGAACACCAACGACTCGTCCGCGGTGACGATCTCCTGGACTTCGGCGAACCCACGTTCGGCCAGATAGTCCAGGACCCCTTGCACCAGCAGCTCGGGCACCGATGCACCGCTGCTGACTCCGACCGTGTGCACCCCGTCCAACCAGCATGGATCGATCTCGGTGTGGCAGTCCACCAGGTAGGCACAACGCGCGCCCGCGCTCAGCGCGACCTCGACCAGCCGCACCGAATTGGACGAATTCGGCGACCCGACGACGAGCACCAGATCGCAGTCGGGGGCCATCGCCTTGACGGCTACCTGCCGGTTCTGGGTGGCGTAGCAAATGTCGTCACTGGGCGGGTCGGCCAGCTCGGGAAACCTTTCGCGCAGGCGCGCCACGGTATGCATCGTCTCGTCGACCGACAGCGTGGTTTGGGACAGCCACACCACGCGGGATGGGTCGCGTACCGAAACCGAATCCACCGCCTGCGGCCCGTCGACGAGCTGGACATGCTCGGGCGCCTCCCCCGCGGTGCCCTCGACCTCCTCGTGATTTTGGTGACCGATGAGCAGGATCTCGTAACCGTCCCGCGCGAACCGCTTGACCTCCTGGTGCACCTTGGTGACCAGTGGGCAGGTGGCGTCGATGGTGCGCAGCTCACGCGCCGCGGCCTGGTCGCGCACCAGCGGCGACACGCCATGCGCGGAGAACACCACGACGGCGCCCGCGGGCACCTCGTCGGGATCGTCGACGAAGACCACACCGCGGCTTTCCAGGGTCTGCACCACATGCCGGTTGTGCACGATTTGCTTGCGGACGTACACCGGGGCTCCGTGCGCATCGAGTGCCTTCTCGACCGTCGCCACCGCACGGTCGACCCCGGCACAGTAGCCGCGAGGTCTGGCAAGCAGCACGCGCTTGGTCATGCCCCTACCCTACGGGCGGCCCCGGCAACGCCGCGGCAACGGCCTGCGGTGCGCCTACCCCTAGTCCCGAACCGGTCCCGAATAGGCAGAAGCCGGGCAGCTGCGGCAGGCTTGACGACCATGAGCCACGTACCCTTGCCTGTCCGCGTCGCCGTGGGCCTGGTGGTTACCGCCGTGGAACAGGCTCGCAAGCTGCCCGAGCAGCTCGTCGATCTTCCGGTCACCGCCGCCAGCCGCGCTGTGCAGGTCGGGATGCGGGTGCAGCAGCGGGTCACTGAGCTGGCGATCAAAGGTGACCAGGTGTTTTCGCTGTTGCAGCCGGTGGAGGACAATCCGCCGTGGGCCCGGTTCGACGAGGACGACGAACCGCCGGCAGCCGGCACCAGCCCAGCCCACCCCGACAGCACCGACAACAAGGTCGCAAGGGGCGGCGAAGTCGACGAAGCCGACGTCGCGCAAGCCCTGACACCTCCGCCCGCCAGCGGCGACGGCATCCGGCCCGCCGCCGGCGGGCCGTCGGAGCTGCTAGCCGGGTACGACGAGATGTCTTTGGCCGAGTTGAGGACCAAGCTTCGCGGGTTGTCGCTGCCCCAGCTCGAAACGCTGCTGGTGTACGAGCACACCCATCGGGATCGGCCGGCGTTCGTCACGCTGCTGTCCAACCGGATCTCCACAGTCCGCTCGCAGTGATCAACAATTCGGAGACCGAAACTCCAGCCGCCACGACACCGGAAACGCCTTGGCCGGTCCGCACCGTCGCCCGCAAGATCGCCGGGTGGATCGACCGGTTGGGTGCGGTCTGGGTCGAGGGGCAGATCACCCAGATCAGCGCCAAACCGGGTACCGGCACCGCGTTTCTCACCCTGCGCGACCCGGTGGCCGACGTGTCGGTGACGCTTACCTGCGCGACCGCGCTGGTCCGGGATCGGCAGCCGCCACTGGTGGATGGCTGCCGGGTGGTGGTACACGGCAAGCCGTCGTTGCACCTGGGCCGCAGCACGCTGAGCCTGCGCGTCGACGAGATCCGCGCGGTGGGGATCGGCGAGTTGCTGGCCCGCATCGAGCGGCTGCGGCGCGTCCTGGACGCCGAAGGCCTGTTCGACCCCCGGCGCAAGCGGGCGCTGCCGTTGCTGCCCGGCTGCGTTGGGCTGATCACCGGCCGGGGCAGCGCAGCCGAACGCGACGTGCTCAGCAACGCCACCGCCCGCTGGCCCGCGGTGAACTTCCGGGTGTGCAATGTTGCGGTGCAAGGTCCGCTCGCGGTGAGCCAGATCGTTGAAGCACTAGCCGCACTGGACACAGACCCCGCAGTGGAGGTGATCGTGCTGGCCCGCGGCGGGGGCAGCGTGGAGGACCTGTTGCCGTTTTCCGATGAGGCGCTGTGCCGCGCGGTGTCGCGCTGCACCACCCCGGTGCTCTCAGCGATCGGCCACGAGCCGGACACCCCGCTGGTCGACCACGTGGCGGACAAGCGCTGCTCCACTCCCACCGACGCCGGCAAATGCGTGGTGCCCGACGTCGCGGAAGAAACTGCTGCGGTGCACCAACTGCGTAACCGCTGCCGGCGTGCCCTGCACGGGTGGGTCGATCGGGAGCGGCGGCTGCTCGACGCGCTGCGCACCCGTCCGGTGCTGGCCAACCCGCTGCGCCCGCTGTCCGAGCACGCCCGGATGGTGACCGAACTGCGCACCCGCGCCGACCGGGCCCTGGTGGGAAGGCTACGGACGGCACAGGACGGGTTGACGCACACGGCGGCACGCTTGACGACGCTGGGACCGGCAGCCACTCTGGCCCGCGGGTACGCCGTGGTCCAGCGTGCGACTACTGATACCGGGCCCGCCCCGGTGCTGCGATCGGTGACCGAGGCCCCGCAGGGCACCGAGCTGCGCATACGGCTATGCGATGGGGCCCTGGGTGCGGTGGTGACCGGTGAACGATGACAGCAACAGCGCCTCTGATGCCGGAAAGGGCGCAGACAATGGCAGGTCCGACCCGGCAACGCTGGGCTACGAGGCAGCGCGCGACGAGTTAGCCGAAGTGGTGCGTCGGCTGGAAACCGGTGGGCTGAGCCTTGAGGAGTCCCTCACGCTGTGGGAGCGAGGAGAGCAGCTCGCCGAAGCGTGCCAGCGGCACCTTGCAGGCGCCCGGGAGCGGATCGAGTCGGTGATCGCCGCTCGCGAGCAGCTGCCCTGACGCCCACCCGCTCACAACGTAAAGAATCTGGGAGGATTGCGAGGGTTCCCTATTCGACTATTTGGCGCGCCGCACATTCCGGGAGGGTTTATGAGTACTTTGTCGGCTCCACGCCAGAACGTGACGCACGAGGAGCCTGACCGCAACCTCGCCATGGAACTGGTGCGGGTGACCGAGGCCGCCGCGATGGCTGCTGGCCGCTGGGTCGGTCGCGGTGACAAGAATGGCGGTGACCAGGCCGCGGTGGACGCCATGCGCAAGCTGATCGGCACCGTCTCGATGCGCGGCGTCGTGGTGATCGGTGAGGGGGAAAAAGACGAAGCACCGATGCTGTTCAACGGCGAGGAGGTCGGCAACGGGCAGGGACCGGAATGCGATGTCGCGGTCGACCCGATCGACGGCACCACGCTGATGAGCAAGGGCATGCCCAACGCGCTGGCCGTGCTCGCCGTCTCTGAACGAGGCACGATGTTCGATCCCTCTGCGGTGTTCTACATGGAGAAAATCGCCACCGGGCCGGAGGCGGCCGAGGTCATCGATCTGTCCGCACCAGTGGCGGAGAACATCAAGCGCGTCGCCCAGGCCAAGCGGATGGACATCTCCGACATCACGGTGTGCATCCTGGACCGGCCCCGGCACAACGAGCTGGTACGCCAGGTTCGGGAGGCCGGGTCCCGGATCACGTTCATCACCGATGGTGACGTCGCGGGTGCGATCGCCGCGGCCCGGCCGGACACTGGCGTGGACCTGCTGATCGGTATCGGCGGCACCCCGGAGGGCATCATCAGCGCCGCCGCGCTGCGCTGCATGGGCGGCGCGATCCAAGGCCGGTTGTGGCCCCGGGACGACGCTGAGCGTCAGGCGGCGCTCGATGCCGGCCACGACCTGGACCGGATCCTCACCACCGAAGATCTGGTCTGCGGCGACAACGTGTTCTTCTGCGCCACCGGCATCACCGACGGGGAACTGCTGCGCGGGGTGACGTATCACACCGGAGGCTGCCGCACTCATTCCATCGTGATGCGCTCCAGGTCCGGCACCGTGCGGATGATCGACAGCGTGCACCGGCTGGACAAGCTGCGCCAGTACGCCGCGGTGGACTTCGACCAGATGCCCCGGGTATGACCCAGCAGTACCGGACCGAACGCGACACCATGGGCGAGGTGCAGGTGCCCGTCGACGCCCTGTACCGCGCCCAGACCCAACGCGCCGTGGACAACTTCCCGATCTCCGGCCGGGGCCTGGAACGAGCCCAGATTCGGGCGTTAGGACTGGTCAAGGCCGCTTGCGCGCGGGTGAATGCGCAACTGGGGGTGCTCGACGAGCAGCTCGCCGGGGCGATTGCCGCTGCTGCCGATCAGGTGGCGGCCGGTGAGCATGACGCCCAGTTTCCCGTCGATGTATTCCAGACCGGCTCGGGCACCAGCTCCAACATGAACGCCAACGAGGTGATCGCCACCGTCGCCAGCCGGGCCACCGGCGCCGACGTGCACCCCAACGACCACGTCAACGCATCTCAGTCGTCCAACGACGTGTTCCCGACGACTATCCACCTGGCCGCCACCGAGGCTGTCGCGCACGACGTGATGCCGGCGCTGGTGCACCTGGCTTCGGCATTGACCCGCCGCTCCCGCGACTGGGCCAACGTGGTCAAGGCGGGCCGCACGCACCTGATGGACGCGGTGCCGATCACGCTCGGCCAGGAAGCCGGTGGGTGGGCCGCACAGGCTCGCTACGGCGTCGAACGGCTGGCGAGCTGCCTGCCCCGGCTGGCGGAGCTGCCGATCGGGGGCACCGCGGTGGGTACCCGGTTGAACGCACCGGCGGGTTTCGGTGCCGCCGTCGTCGAGCAGTTGCGCCGGATGACTGGCCTGGACGTGCTCACCGAGGCGCGCGACCACATCGAGGCGCAGGCCGCGCGGGATGGTCTGGTCGAGTGCTCCGGCGCGCTGCGCACCGTCGCCGTGTCCCTGTTCAAGATCGCCAATGACTTCCGGTGGCTCGGTTCGGGTCCCCGTGCCGGCCTGGCCGAGCTGCGGCTACCCGATCTGCAGCCCGG